>Ga0302177_10003863_pt1 | contig 10449 bp, 12 predicted proteins | sample I_Palsa_E1_2_FD_198780 | JGI IMG/M metagenome (GOLD analysis project Ga0302177, IMG submission 198780) | Peat permafrost microbial communities from Stordalen Mire near Abisko, Sweden - I_Palsa_E1_2 | ecosystem: Environmental > Terrestrial > Soil > Palsa > Peat permafrost | place: Sweden... | reverse complement strand
AAATTGCTCGAAATCGGCGCGGGCACTACCGAGATCCGCAAGCTCATCATCAGCCGGGAGCTGCTGGGCTCGTCGACCTCGCTATGAGTTGCGATACGAGCCGTGCGCCTCGCCGCCCTTGCGGCCGGCTGCACGGGCCCGCTCGCGGTTATTAGCGAAGTTGCCCGGGTTATTGGCGCGACCCTGACTATGCCCGCCCTTGCTGGCAATCATGCGCTGGGTCTGCTCGTCCATGGACGCGAAGCCGCGTCTGGATATGCCACTGCGCTCTGAAGTTGAAGCCTGGGGCTTCGGCGGCGGCGGCTCGAGGCTGGTGTGCTCGGTGTCTGCATCCGTATGACTGTTCGGCATGATTGAATTCCTCTGACGGTGTCCTGCACCGATTAGAGGATTTGCAATCATTGTGCCATGCGCTTTAGGGCCGAAATCGCACGGTTTTTCGCGGCCCAGGGACTACTTTTGACAATTCCGCCCAAGCGGCTCGGTATTAATTGCAGCGCTGGGCGCCATTTCGAGCTAGCGGCTAGCCGCTAACGACTAGCGCACTGCGGGCAGTCGCTGCGTATCACCGAGCTTGCTATAGAGCGCCTGCAGCTGCATGAAATCGCTCTGCGGGGGCGCGCCCGAGAGCATGTGCTCTCGAATGATCTTGAGCTGGTAGCGCAAATAGGGCAACAGCGGCTGTAACGGCGAGCTCTCGCCAGTCTGCTCGGCCAGCAATGAATCACAATAGGCCCGGTAATATTCGGAGTAGGACGCCTCGTAGTGCGAGATCGCCTCGCAAAAGGCGGTCTCTCGCATGAGGTCACCGCACAAAGAGCTGGAACAGAAATAACTGCAGGCCGAGCTCAGATACGCCATGTGTTCGCGCAGGATGCACCGGGTGTAAAGCTGGGTACCGAAAAGTGCCCGCACCAGCTGCCGGCGGGACTGCCCGGTGACTTGACGATGGCGCAAATACTCGAAGGGCGCTTTGCGGTGCAGCGTGAGGAAAGCGACCTTCTTGACCTCAAGCGACTGCAGCGGCAAGTGCCGCTGAGAGGCCACGCCGCGCATCAGGCGCTCGTGTTCCTGTTCCCAGTGCCGGTATACGGGCACGTCCTGCAGCAGACGCGAGCTGATGCGAGATTCCTCGCTATTGCCCGACTGCGCGCTCAGCGCCAGATACTCCTCGGAGTATTCCATCAGGCGCGCATGGCTGAAGCCGTTGGAGGCAGAACCACGCGCTCGTGATGCCAGCGCTGTCAATGAGGAAATCGTCGTCATGTTTGGGGGGTCGACTTGTATCCCGACCGCAACATGCGGCACTCGGCTCCCACGGCGCTTCAGCGCGTCATTGGGGTTATCTATACCCTGATTGCCCGCGCATCACAACTTTAAAAACGTGAAAAATCTGCATGAGCGCTGCGCCAGCGGGTGCGGCCAGCTGCCGCAGCGGGTTGCGCGACGCACTATCCCCGCGCTGCTCCGAAGCGGGTCATTCGGGTCCAAAGCGCACGTCGCGGCGCTCCGGGCCAAACAGCGCCAGTACCAGGAGCACGACGGCCACGACCGCGCAAACCCTCGTCAAAGCGAACGCATAGTCGGGGTTCGCGGCGCTACCGTGATGGACAGCGATGGTAGCCTGCATAGTGGCATTGGAGGCGGCCAGAAGATTGCCGAGCTGGTACACGACGCCAGGAAAAGTCGCACGGATGCCGGCCGGCGCTAGCTCGTTCAGATGCGCAGGCACAGCGCCCCAGGCACCCTGCACCATGAACTGCAGGGCGCAGGCTGCCATCGCCACGCTCGCGGCGCCGCGCGAATAGCCCCAGAACGCCACGGCTGGCAACGCGAGGCCCGCGGCCAGCGCGATCGCGCGACGCCGGCCTATGCGGCTGGACAAGGCCCCGAAGCACAGGCCGCCGCAGATCGCCGCGAGGTTATAGAGAATGGCAATACGGGCGATCGTCGCGTTGGAAAAGCCGCGCTGCGCGCTCAGAAAGGTCGGGTAGAGATCCTGGGTTCCGTGACTGAAGAAGTTGAAGGTCGTCATCAGAACCACGGCGTAGGCGGCCAGCAGCCAGTGCCCGCGAAGCCCTGCGCGCAGGCTCGGCAGCTTTTGACCGCGGCGAGTCGCGAGCCACGCCTGTGACTCGGGCACTTTGCTGCGGATATACAGCACCAGCAGCCCCGGCGCAGCGCCGAGCATGAACATGCCGCGCCAACCGAGCTGGGCATAGAACAATCCGAACACCAGTGCGGCCAGCAGGTAGCCGGCTGGGTAGCCCGATTGCAGCAGACCGGACACCAGACCACGCGATCGGGTCGGAACCGATTCGAACGCGAGTGCCGCCCCGACGCCCCAAACGCCACCCATACCGACGCCAAATAGCGCACGCAGCACGATGAAAACCGTTAGCGAAGGGGAAAAAGCCGAGGCGAATTCGATCAGCGAGTACAGCAGTACGCCCGCCATGAGCGCCGGGCGCCGGCCGTAGCGGTCGGCCAGACGACCGAACAATAAAGCGCCCACGGGACGCATCGCCAGCGTGAAGAAAATAGCCCAGGTAACGCTCGTGATATCGGCATTAAAGTCGCTCGCGATGCGCCGGAGCACGAACACGACCAGAAAGAAATCAAAGGCATCGAGCATCCAGCCGAGAAAGCAAGCGGTGACGACCGCTCGCTCAGTCGGGCCCCAGGTCTGGTTCGGCGACATTGGATACCCCGCCTTTTATGCGAGCAATGCGTTCGCAGTGATCATAACGTCGATCGCCATGCCTTGCGGATGCTGCAATCGGCCCCGAAGCCGCGCTGTTGTGCTAGAATCGAACGTTGGACAGGCGGGCCGGCAAGCCTCGCTGACCTGCGTTTTCCCCAACAAACCCGACTCTAATCCGGAGGCGAGCTTGGCCAGGCCCTCGGCGATCGAGCCCAAGTCATGAAGCTCGCCGCACGCAAAAATGCGACAGTCGATGAGCAGCGGCGCTTTCAGCGGCAATACGACCGCGACCGCGCGCCGCCGCTGCGTACCGCTTTTCCGGACATCTCGCAATTGAGCATTGAGCTCGCCTTTGCCGATCGCAGTGGAACCGCACACAAGGAGCCTGCGCCCTCACCGCAGTCGCACGCTTTCTATCCGCCGGCGCGCGCATTCTTCCGATTTACCTGTCCGTGCGCCGACTGCAACGGGGAGTTTGATCTGAGCGCCAATGTGGCTCAAGTGGCCGCTGCGAGCGGTCGCGTCACCCGCACGGCAACGGCGAAGCTGCAGTGCGCGGGCGTACGCGCCCGCGATCGCATCACCGGCTCGAGCTGTCCCATCGAGCTCACGTGCCGAATCGTGGCCAAGGGCGCCTCATGAGCTCACGCGAGTTGCTGCCTTTTGCCGGTGAGCCGAGCTCGGAGTTTCGTGAACGCATGGCGCGCCAGCAGGCCGCGACGCTCGAGCGGCGCCAGCAGGCTCTGATCGAGCAGTCCTCCACGCTGAACACGCCGCAAGAGCGCATCCGGATCTGGGAGCAATTGCACGCGATTACTTTGCCGCGCGATGCGGCGCACCGTCTGATCGGCGTAATTGCCGCGCAGACCGGGCTGACCACGGCACAGATACGCGAAGAGCAGCAGCAGCGCGCAGCCGCTCCGGCCGCGGCCCGAGCCGCTGCCAGCGCGCCAGCGGCGACCGGAACACAAGACGTACCGAGCTGAAGCGCGATCGGGTTGATGAGCGCACAGGTTTTCCTGCTCAATGGGCCGAATCTGGATCTCCTCGGCGAGCGTGAGCCGCAGATCTACGGCCGCGATACGCTGGCGTCGGTCGAGGCTCTGTGCCGCGCCGAGGCCGCGCGCCACGGGCTCGAGCTCATCTGTCATCAGACCAACGCCGAGCACGAAATGATCGCCTGGCTGCACGAGGCGCGCCGAGCTGCCGGCATCGTGATCAATCCAGCCGCATTCAGCTATCACTCCGTCCCGATCCTCGACGCCATACGCTTGTGCGAGTGCCCGATAATCGAAGTGCATATCAGTAATATTTATCGCCGCGATGAATCCTGGCGCAGCGCCTCGATATTGGCGGCCGCATGCACCGGGGTGATCACCGGGCTGGGCGTAGACGGATATCGGCTGGCGGTGCAGTTCCTGGCGACGCGCATCTCGAACGCGCAGACAGCCGCGAGCTGAAGCGCGCGCTTGCCGGTCAGGCTGCTGCGCGCCGGGTCAAGCCGCCATTGAAGGCTACGCTGAGCACTTCCTCGACGCGATCCACCCAGATGAATTGAAGTGCCGCGCGCACGCTGGCGGGAATATCCTCGAAGTCGCGTCGATTACGCGCCGGCAGAATTACGGTGCGAATTCCAGAACGCGCCGCGGCCACCGTCTTCTCCTTGATACCACCGACGGGCAACACCAGGCCGCGCAGACTGATCTCGCCGGTCATCGCGACGTCATGGCTTACCGTGCGCTGCGTCAACATCGAGACCAGCGACGTGAAGATTGCCACCCCCGCACTCGGGCCATCCTTGGGCACGGCGCCTGCCGGCACGTGAATGTGCACATCAGACTTCTCGAACACGAGCGCGTCGACGCCCAGACTTTCCGATTGCCCCTTGACCAGTGTCATGGCGGCCTGCGCACTCTCTTTCATGACCTCGCCGAGTTGGCCGGTCAGTATCAGCTTGCCCGAGCCCGGGACACGGCTACTTTCGACGAACAGGATGTCGCCGCCGACCGGAGTCCAGGCCAGACCCGTGGCCACGCCCGGCACGCTGGTGCGCATCGCCACCTCATTTTCGTAGCGCGGCGCGCCCAGAATGGGCGACAGGTCCGCGGCACTGACGGCAATCGGACCGGGCTGCCCGGAAGCGATGGCCACCGCGTAGTGGCGCAGCACCGCGCTGATCTGGCGCTCGAGCCCGCGCACGCCGGCCTCGCGCGTGTAGTCGGTGATCAGGCGGCGCAGCGCATCGTCGGAGAGCTGCAATTGCTGCGCGGTCAGTCCGTTGGCGGCTAACTGGCGCCTGAACAGATAGCGTTTGGCAATCTCGAGCTTCTCCTCTTCCGTATACCCAGTCAGCTCGATGATCTCCATGCGATCGCGCAGCGGCGCTGGCATGGTGTCGAGCATGTTGGCCGTGCCGATGAACAACACTTTGCTCAGATCGAATGGCACGCCCAGATAGTTGTCGCGAAACGTGTGGTTCTGCTCCGGATCGAGCACTTCGAGCAGCGCTGAGAAGGGATCGCCCTGTGCGCTGGCCGAGAGCTTGTCCAGCTCATCGAGCATCATCACGGGGTTGCGGGTCCCGACTTTGCGCAGCGCCTGGATGATGTTGCCCGGCAGAGCGCCGACGTAGGTGCGCCGGTGGCCGCGTATCTCGGCCTCATCGTGCACACCGCCCAGACTTACCCGCACAAACCCGAGGCCGAGCGCGCGCGCGATGGATTGCCCCAACGAGGTCTTACCGACGCCCGGCGGCCCGACGAAACAAAGAATCGGGCTATGGCCTTCGGGATTGAGTTTGCGCACGGCCAGGAATTCGATGATCCGCCGCTTGATGTTGTCGAGCCCAAAATGATCCTCATCGAGAATGCGGCGCGCTTTGTCGATATCGATCTCTTCCTTGTTGAGCTTGGACCATGGCAGCGCCAGCAACCATTCCAGATACGTGCGCGTCATCGAGTACTCGGCGCTGGCCTCGCCCATGCGCTCGAGGCGGGCAATTTGTGTGCGCACGTGCTCCTCGATCTCAGCGGGCATGCCGGCTTTGGCCAGCGACGCCTTGAGCTCGGCGATGTCCGAGGAGTCTTCCTCATCTTCGCCCAGCTGCTTGCGGATCTGGTGCAGGCGCTCGCGCAGCACGGCCTGCTTCTGCCGCTCATCAAAGGCGCCCTTGGTGCGCTCATCGATCTCATGCGAGATGCGCAGCACCTCGACGCGCTGCGCCAGCAATTCGAGCACGAGGTCGAGTCGTTCACGCACGCCAAAGGTCGAGAGCACCGCCTGCTTCTCAGCTGGCTTGAGATCCAGGAAGCTCGCGATCAGATCGGCCAGTGAGGCCAGCGAGTCAATATTCTGCACCGCACTGAGCAGCTCAGCCGGTGCTTGCGGCAGCAACTGCAGCGCCTCGATCGTAAGCTCGCGCAATCGCAGCCCGCGCGCTTCGATCTCCGGGTTCATCAGTGTCGGTTCCGCGTGGCGCTCGATGCGCGCCGTCAGCAGCGGTTCGCGCTGTACGAAATCCAACACGCTGAAGCGCTCCTCGCCCTGGCAGATCAGATGGTGCGTTCCATCCGGCGCGGTCACGTAGCGCACGATGCTGGCGATCGTACCGACGCGATGCAGCTCTTCGGGCGCTGCATCTTCCTTGGCCGGATCGAGCTGCAACAGCAATCCGATCCTGCGACCTGCCTTGACCGCCGCCTGTGCGGCCGCGATGTTGCGTTCGGATTGGATCGCGATCGGCAGCACGGTGTGAGGAAAGAGCACGGTGTTGCGCACCGGCAGAATGATCAGGGTGTTGTCTGCGGCGGCCGCCGCTTGCGCCTCGAGCCCACCGGGGCTGGTCGCGGTCATTTCGCTCACAGCCATTGTGCCGCCAGACGTATGTGCAGACAGCCGTCGAGAAACTCCCGGCTTATGGGCTCATAGCGACCAGCCGGCAATTCGATGCGGCGCTCGATGCGGCCGTAGGGGATCTCTATTCGCAGGATTCGCGCCGCGTCGGCCACCGCGGGCAGTCGGTTTTCTGCACGCACCGATAATCCAGCCGCAGTCAGCTCCACCTCAATGGCGTCGGCGCTGACTCCAGGCAGCGCGACCACGACCTGCAGCTCGCGTTCGAGCACATAGATATCAACGGGAGGCTCCCATGCCGGGGGTCGCGATGCGGCGGCCCGCAAGTCAAAAAACCGACGCTGCCGACGCTCGGCCTCCTCAAGCAAAGCGCACGCGCGCGACCACATCGACACATCGCTCGATAAACTACCCATAAAGACTCCCCGGCACTGCGCACCGCCGCTCATGCTGCTCTGAGCGCATGCTGAATGGAAGCCTCCCCGCCTCGGACGCTGACGCCGGCTCGCGACACTTGCCCGGATCCTTGGGTCGCGCGAAGATCGGGCTGGTTTTTTGGCGTTAACTGTTCATCGTTGAAGGAGGCCATTATGCCAGTGCAGCCATCCGCGAACGTGCGGCGCGCAGCGAGCCGATCGCCCCGACCCAAGAGCGCTGCGAAAGCCCCTGTTCCGATCGATCCGGATCAGCGCCGCGCATTGATTGCGCAAGCCGCCTATTTCCGGGCGGAGCGCCGCGGCTTTGCGCCCGGATACGAAGCTGAGGATTGGCTGGCGGCGGAAAGCGAGGTCGACACGGCCCTGACATTGGGCGCCGTGAGCTTGGGCGGCTGATCGCCTTAAGGTTGATGCGCCGCGCCGCGGCGACTATCGGTGCGATCTGGGCTGGCGCGCCTGCAGCGCACGCAATTGCGCGTGAAGCTCATCGACCCTGTCCAACAGGCCCAGGACGACCGCAACGGCCTGGGTTTCGAGTTCGAAGTCCGCGCGCAGACGGCTGGCGATGCGCGCTGCCTTGAGTGCCGCCGGCCCAAAGCGCAGCTCACCCGTCGCCGGCCCCATCGGTTCAATGGCCCCACAATCCATGAGCTCTTCCAGCACCGGGGCAGGCAGATGGGAGATTTCGGCCAATTCGGCCAACGAGAGCACGTGCTGCTCAATCCAGATCACTTCATTCAACTCAACGCGCATGACCTGCCTCCGAAGCAAAATGCGCACGAGGATCGAACGCTGAGGCAGCCGCCAGTTGCTGGTACAGCGCGCGCTCGGGCTCGGTGATCACACTCGGCAAGACGATCTGGACGATTGCGTACAGGTCGCCCTGCCCTTCTCGGGGTTTGGGCAACCCGCGGCCGGGTAGACGCAGCTGTCGGGCCGCCTGCGTACCGGCTGGTACTTTGAGTCGCAGCATGCCGCCCGGGGACGGCACCTCGATACTGGTGCCCAGTGCAGCTTCCCAGGGCGCCAGCGGCAAATCCAGATACAGATCATGGCCGCTGGCGCGGTAGAGCGGGTGCGGTCGCAGGCTGATATTCAGGTACAGATCACCATCAGGGCCGCCGTTGATACCCTTGCCCCCTTTGCCAGGCACGCGCAGCCTCTGGCCGTCGGTGGCGCCCTTCGGAACGCGGGCCGTGAAGGCGTGCGGCACACGGCGCAGCTGACCTTGCTCGTCGTATTCCGGCATGTTCAGATCCAGCTCGACCTGCGTGCCGTGGTAGGCCTCATCAATGGTAATCGGCACAGCAACCTCAAAATCACGTCCGCGCATCGCGCCGCGTGGGCCCCGGCGCGACTCCCCGCGCAGATGAGCGAATAAATCAGACAGGTCCAGGTTCAGATCTTCGGCGGAGAACGGCGCACCGCTGTACTGCTGCTGCCAGCTCGGCGGTGGCTGGAATTCCTCCCCAGGTGGGTGAGTGCCCAGTTGATCGTAGGCAGCGCGCTTTTCCGGGTCTTTGAGCGTCTGGTAGGCCTCGGCTATTTCCTTGAATTTCGCCTCCGCATCGGGCTCCTTGGAGACGTCGGGGTGGTACTTGCGCGCGAGGCGTCGATACGCCTTCTTGATCTGATCATCGGTGGCGCCGCGTTCGAGGCCAAGGGCCGAGTAGTAGTCCTTGTACTTCATAAGTGCGGCCGCCAGCAGGGAATTACGCCCGGTCAGTGAGGATAGCGCAGGCGGCGTCAGTGCGCGCGCCGGGCTTAGCGCGATGGAGTAGCATCCAGGAGTTCGCGGCCGGGCGTGCTGAATAACAGGATCAATCGGGTTGGGGGGCAGACATGCTTAGGTTTAGCAGGCAGCTGCTTGCGGCGTTGGCCGGCGCGTTGCTGAGCGCCTGTGGGGCCGACAGCACTACTTCGATCGTGTCGAGCTCGAGCGCGCATGGAACGCTGGCCGAGAATCCGCCGTTTCGGATTGCATCGCTGAGTGCGAGTGCTTTTGCGGCGAATCTGGGTGCATCGACGGCCGGCGCACAGCTGCTGCAAGTCACCGGCGTACCGCTCTGCGGCGTCGATTTCTATTACATCAAGTTTTGGACCGTCGGGGCAGCCGCTGAGACCACCGAATCCTCCGGCGCACTCATGGTGCCGACCGGTGCCGTCCCGACCTGCTCCGGCCCGCGCCCGATCGTGCTCTATGCTCATGGCACGCAGACCGAGAAGACGGCCAATATTGCCGATATCACGAATGCCTCGAACTCGGAGGGCGACCTGATTGCCGCCATGTTTGCCGCGCAAGGCTACATCGTGGTGGCACCGAACTATGCCGGCTATGACATCTCGACGCTGGGCTATCACCCTTTTCTCAATGCCGTACAACAATCCGGCGAGATGATCGATATTCTGACCGCCGCCCGCACGGCGTTGCCGAACACTTTCGCTGCAGCCACGAGCGACAATGGCCAGCTCTTCGTTACCGGCTTTTCAGAAGGCGGTCACGTCGCCATGGCCACGCAGCGCGCGCTGGAAGCGGCCGGGCAGAAAGTGACGGCCGCGACACATATTTCCGGACCCTACGCACTGGAAGCCCTCGGTGATGCGGAAATATTTGGCGCTGTCAGCCTGGGCTCGACGGTATTCTTTCCGCTCTTCACGACGAGCTACCAGCACGCCTACGGCAACATTTACAGCACCACGAGCGACGTTTACTCCGCCACCTACGCGACCGGCATCGATACGCTGCTGCCCAGCGCAACGCCGATTGATACGCTCTTTGCCAACGGCGCGCTGCCGGAAAGCGCGTTGTTCGACAGCGCCACGCCGGTCGTTACGGTGCCAGGAGATGCGACGCTCTCGGCGCAGTTGACCGCGGCGCTGGCCGTGCCGAGCAATCCGAGCAACCCGGATACGCCGCTGTTTGCCGCGGGCTTCGGCTCGCCGTACCTGATCAACAATAGCTTTCGCGAAGCCTACGCGTTGGATGCGGCGAGCGATCCGGACGGCACTCAAGCCCCGACGCCCAGCGCCCGGCTCGCGGCGGCCGCGCCGATGCAGACTTTCCGGCTGGCGCTGTACAAGAACGACCTGCGCGGCGGCAGCTGGGCGCCGACCGCACCGACACTGCTATGCGGCGGGGATCAAGACCCGACCGTGTTCTTCAGCGTCAATACGCAAACCATGGCTGCATTCTGGAGCGTGCTGTCCCCTAACCCGATCACGGTGCTCGACGTCAATGCAACGCCCGGGGGAGCCTTCGCAGCCATACAGGTCGGCTTTCAGGAGAGTGAAGCCGCGCAGCTGGCCGCATTGGAATCGGCGGCCGGCGGCAGCCTCAGCCCGGCTGCCGCGCAGCAGCAGCTCGTGGAGAACTACCACGGCGACGTGGCGCCCTTCTGCGCTCTGGCCGCTCGTTCTTTCTTCAGCCAATTCTAAAGAGCAACGGCCATGAACACA
>Ga0302177_10003859_pt1 | contig 10450 bp, 5 predicted proteins | sample I_Palsa_E1_2_FD_198780 | JGI IMG/M metagenome (GOLD analysis project Ga0302177, IMG submission 198780) | Peat permafrost microbial communities from Stordalen Mire near Abisko, Sweden - I_Palsa_E1_2 | ecosystem: Environmental > Terrestrial > Soil > Palsa > Peat permafrost | place: Sweden: Abisko... | reverse complement strand
ACGACGACGGCGGAGCGATCCTGGCCGATCGCGCCCACACAGCGCGCCTGATCAAAGACCAGCGCTGGTTTACGGCGGTATTCGTGGTCAAAGTAGCCCTCGGCTTGGTGGCGTTTGCGATCAAGCCGTGGCTGGGTCTGCTGTTCTTCGCCGCCTACGGCGTCTACTTCTGGCGCGAAATCCGCGGCGGCACCAGCGGCGACCACGACGAGCAAGCGCTGGCGCCGCTCAAGCTGCAACCCCAGGCGGTGCGACCGGCTACCGCCGCGGTCCTGGTGCAGACGCTGGGCGCATTGAGCCTCATCTTCGTGGCCTCGCAAATATTCGTCCACCAGCTCGACGCCATCGGCCCCATGCTCGGACTGTCCGGGGCCATCACCGCCCTGCTGCTGTCTCCGATCGCCACCGAACTGCCCGAAATCATGAACGCGATCATCTGGGTCCGCCAAGGCAAAACCCAACTCGCCCTAGCCAACATCTCCGGCGCGATGATGATCCAAGCCACCGTGCCCAGCGGCCTAGGTCTGCTCTTCACCGACTGGCGACTCGACCACGCACTGCTCTGGTCGGGCGCCGTCACGATGGCAGCCATCACCTACCTACTCGCGACGATGCGCGCCAACAAACTCACCCCTAGACGGCTGGCCATGGCAGCACTGCTCTACCTCGTCTTCGCTGCCGGCCTCATCCCGACCTTGATCCCATAGTCACCCCACCACGCAATTAACTGTCGGCGAACTCGCCGAACTCCTCCTCATCCAGATTGGAGACAGCAATGACGACTTCCGTATTCACCGAGGCGTCCGCCGCGGTCGCCACCCCCCAAGTGCGTTCGCCCAGCCCTCTGCGATCACTATTGACCGGCCTCGTGGTGGCGTTCGCGCTACTTAGCGTCGTGGCAGTAGCAGGCCCGACCGCGCATGCCGATTCCGCGGTCGACAGCAGCAATTTCCTGAGCGCGCTCACGTCCAAGGGCATCACCTTCACGGCCAGGCAAGCCGCGATCGCCGCCGGTCATGAGGTCTGCGATGAACTTGATCAAGGCAAGCAGGCAAGTGACGTCGGGAACGACGTGATGACACAGACCAATTTGGACGGCTATCACGCCGGGTTTTTCGTCGGAGTCAGCATCGCCGCCTTCTGCCCACGGCATAGCCAGTAGAACCAAATACAGTCGAGTATTGATCAAGAAAGGACATTGTTGATCACGAAAATCGTGTTCACTGCCGCGATTGCGCTCGGTGCTGCTACGGCAGTAGCAGCACCGACTGGCGCTGACCCCAGCTTATTCGGGGCACTCAGCTGCAACTGCACGCAGCCATCCGACGTCCCGCATGGCAAGCCGGCGGTCAGCGACCAGTTGCGTCAGGGAATCCAGAGCGGCCTTGGTTCCCTGCACCGCGATCCGCCGAGCCCTGACGGCTTCTGAGTCGGCGCGCGGGATCGGTTAGCCCGCTGGCCCCGGCACGCCTGCGAAAGGCCGCCACGACCTGAACACCACGGGCGTCTGTCTTCTGAATGGCTGCCCGCCGTTTACCTTTTGGCCGTAGCTGCTTGCAGCGGCCGCAGCATATGCTGTGCGGCCGAACCGCTCACACGACGGACGCCGCACCGGCCCATGGGCATCGTGAGGCATGGTTCTCGCGCTGTCTGCTCGCGGGGGTCGAAAGCGCACCGTTGGGGAAGGACGAGCCTAGTGAGCACATCAGGAACGGCGGCTGAACATAGCGGCGGGCAGCCGGTAATCCATCTCTCACAGCTGCTGCGTGCACCGGTGCTGGCCCTCTCTGGCGAGGTTGTGAGCCGGGTGGAGGACGTGATCGTGCGGCTGCGCGGCGTCGATGAGTATCCGCTGGTGACTGGGATTGTGGCCGGGGTCGGTGGGCGGCGGGTCTTCATTGGCAGTGAATCGATTCACCAGTTCGCTGCGAACCGAGTTGTGTTGGCTAAGAACAAGGTTGACCTTCGCGGTTTTGAGCGCCGGGACGGTGAGGTGTTGCTGCGCGCCGATCTGCTGGGGCACCGGTTGATCGATGTGGCCGCCGTGGAGCTGGTGCGCGCCTACGATGTCGAGCTGGAAGATACTGGCGCCGGGTGGGTGCTTGCGCGGCTGGACACCCGCCGCCCAGCAAGGTTTTTCGGGCTGATCAAGGCCTCCGGGGTGCATGCGCCACGCGATTGGAAAGCGTTTGAACCGCTAATCGGCCACGCCCACTCCGACGCCTTGCGGCGGTCCTGGGGCCGGGTCGGAGCGTTCAAACCCGCCGAGATCGCCGATCTCATCGAGGACGCTGATAAGGCCGAGGGCGGGGAGATCCTAGATCGGGTTCACAGCGACCCGGAGTTGGAAGCCGATGTCTTCGAAGAACTCGACCCCGAGAAGGCCAGCCAGCTGCTGAATGGCATGCCCGATGACGCAGTCGCCGCGCTGCTTGGCCGGATGCGCGCCGACGATGCCGCTGACGCAATCGCGGACCTGCGTCAGTCGCGGCGCCGCCGCGTGCTGGATCTGATGCCTCCCCCGCAGCGGACCAAAGTGATAACCCTGATGGGCTTCAACCCGCAGAGCGCCGGCGGGCTGATGAACGTCGACTTCGTCTCTTGCGCCGCCACCGCAACCGCCACCCAGGCGCTGGCGCTGGTAGCCGCCGCACGCAGCTTGCAGCCGGAGGCGCTGCTAAAAGTACATGCTCTCGATGAGGACAAGCGCCTGGCCGGTGTGGTGTCAGTGATCGCACTTTTGCAGGCCGAACCCGGTGAAAGTGTTGGCATCCTAATGGATTCCGACCCGGTGCGGATCAGTGCCGACGCCGATCTGACCGACATCGCACTGTTGATGGCCGACTACAACCTCTACGCCATCCCGGTAGTCGACGAGCAGGACCGCGTGCTTGGGGTGGTCACTGCTGACGACGTCCTAGAGGCAATCATCCCGGAGGACTGGCGTCGCCGCGAACCCGCCCCCCGCCCCGTCCGCGAACCCTCCCAGCCTGGCGATGGCCGCAACGCGCCTGTGCCAGGCGGTGCTGCAACGTGAGCTCAAGGGACGACAACATCACCCAGCTTGGAGCGCCATCGGCCGCGACTACGCGGTCCGCGGTGCTTGACTCGGCGCACGTGGGTGATATCGAGGGTGCTTTCGGGCGCATCAGCATCGGCGAGACCGACCGTCCCCGCACGCTGAAGATCCGGCTGACGACCCTGCTGGCCATCGTCGGTCCTGGGATCATCGTGATGGTCGGCGATAACGATGCCGGTGGGGTTAGTACCTACGCCCAGGCCGGCCAGAATTACGGCTACTCCCTGCTGTGGGTGCTGCTACTGCTGATCCCCGTGCTCATCGTCAACCAGGAAATGGTGGTCCGGCTCGGCGCGGTCACCGGAGTCGGACACGCCCGGTTGATCAACGAACGCTTCGGCCGCGGCTGGGGCTGGTTCTCCGTCGGCGACCTGTTCCTGCTCAACTTCCTGACGATCGTCACCGAATTCATCGGCATCAGCCTGGCCGCCGACTACTTTGGCATCTCGAAATACATCGTGGTGCCAGTCTCGGCGGCGGCGCTGGTGGCGATCATGGCAAGCGGCAGCTTCCGACGCTGGGAGCGGGCCATGTTCGTCTTCATCGCCGTCACCCTGGCGCAGATCCCGATGCTGCTGATGTCGCACCCGCAGTGGGGGCACGCGGCGAAGTCGTTTGTGGTGCCCAGCATCTCGGGCGGGGTGAGCTCCGATGCCGTATTGCTGATCATCGCCATCGTCGGCACCACTGTCGCACCCTGGCAGTTGTTTTTTCAGCAGTCGAACATCGTCGACAAACGCATCACGCCCCGGTTCATGGGCTATGAACGCGTCGACACCGTACTGGGGGCCCTGGTCGTGGTGGTTGGCGCCGCGGCGCTGGTGATGACCGGGGATTGGGCGGCGCGGTCGACTGACAGCGCGGGTAAGTTCATCGACGCTGGCTCCATCGCGCACCTGCTCGGCCAACATCGCGGTCTGCTGGGCTCGTTGTTCGCGATCGTGCTGATGGATGCCTCCATCATCGGCGCGGCCGCGGTGACCCTGGCCACCAGCTACGCCTTCGGCGATGTCTTCGGCCTGAGACACTCGCTACACCGAGGTTTCTCCGACGCAAAACAGTTCTACCTGTCTTACACGGCAATGGTCGTGTTTGCCGCGGCGATCGTGCTGATTCCAGGAGCCCCGCTCGGTTTGATGACCACCGCGGTGCAGGCCCTTGCCGGCCTGCTATTGCCCAGCGCCAGCGTATTTTTGCTGCTGCTGTGCAACGACCGGGAAGTGCTGGGGCCCTGGATCAATCGGCCCTGGCTCAACTGGGTCGCCGGGCTGATCGTCGGCACCCTGCTGCTGCTCTCGGGGATCCTGATGGCCACCACCTTGTTCCCCGACCTCAACGTTGTCGCGGTCGCCGGGTACTTGGCGCTGGCCATGGTCATACTTGGCGTCGCCGCGGTGCCGGTGCTGCGGTGGTTGGGCCGCCGCCAACCCGCACCGCCGGCGCCACAATTCCCGGGGCGCCCCCTCGACCGCAACACCTGGCGGATGCCACCCCTGGCCTTGCTAGAGCCGGTCACGTGGTCGCCTGGCACCCGGCTCGGCATGATCGCCTTACGCAGCTACCTGGTTATCGGCGCGCTGCTGCTGGTGGTCAAAGCTGTCGAACTCAGCCGCGGATAGCACTTGCGACTTGCGGCAATGCTCTTCGGCTATCTCCGCTTCGACAAGACGAATGTGACCCCGGCCATCAGCACGATGAGGGACACGATGATCACGCTGCCGACGACGACCGCTGTGTGACTGTAATGGGGCAGGCGCGCTGGGTCGGCGGCCAGCCAATAAGCAGGCAGGCTGCTCGTTGCGACTACCGAGCCAAGCACGCTGCCTAGCGTGCCGCGTTTTGTTCGTTATGCGGCAGCTTTTCGTTGTCAGGTTGGTGTAAACGTTTGCAGGTCGCCGACTTTCGGCGGCGTCAATGAGTCCTCAGGCCAGATTCGCCAGCAGTAACGCCTCGGCGGTCGCGGCCCGTTCCAGGACCCCGAGATCCAGGCTCTCGTTGATGCTGTGCGCCTGCGTCGAGGGATCCTCCACGCCGGTGACCAGGATCGCCGCCTTCGGGAACGCGGCGGCGAATTCGGCGATGAACGGAATCGAACCGCCCATCCCCATGTCGATCGGCTCGGTGCCCCAGGCTTGCCGGAACGCCGCCCGGGCAGCGTCGTAGACCGGGCCCGTGGCGTGGATGGCGTAGGGCTGGCCGATGTCGCCGGGGGTCACCGTCACGTGCGCACCCCAGGGGGCGTGGTGCTCCAGATGGGCGCGCAGCAGATCCAGGTGCGCGGCCGCGTCGCCGCCCGGGGCTACCCGCATGCTGACCTTGGCGCGGGCGCGCGGGATCAGCGTGTTCGACGATGCGGCAATGGATGTGGTGTCGATGCCGATCACGGTGATCGCCGGCTTGGCCCACAACCGCTGCGGCACCGAGCCGGAACCGATTTCGCTCACCCCGTCCAGCAGGCCCGATTCCGCACGCACCCGCTCGGGCGGGTAATCCACTGCCGCGGCCGTGCTTTCGTGCAGGCCGGCCACCGCGACATTGCCGTCGTCGTCGTGCAGGCTGGCCAGCAGGCGCGCCAGCACCATCAGCGCGTCGGGCACAACGCCGCCCCACAGGCCGGAGTGCAGGCCGTGATCCAGCGTGGCGACCTCGACCACACAGTCGGCCAACCCGCGCAGCGAGATCGTCAGCGCGGGCACGTCGGTGCTCCAATTGTCCGAATCGGCAATGACAATCACATCGGCGGCCAGCGCATCACGATGGGCGGCCAGTAGCCGGCCCAGCGACGGCGAACCGGACTCCTCCTCGCCTTCGACGAACACCGTCACCCCGACCGGAGGATTGCCGCCGTGTGCCCGAAACGCCGCTAAATGCGTTGCGATACCGGCCTTGTCGTCGGCGCTGCCGCGCCCGTAGAGTCGGCCGTCGCGTTCGGTCGGCTCGAACGGCGGCGACGCCCACTGCGCAGGATCACCCTCGGGCTGCACATCGTGGTGGGCATACAGCAGCACGGTCGGCGCACCGGGCGGCGCGGCATGTCGCGCGATCACGGCCGGCGCGCCGCCCTCGCTGACGATCTGCACGTCACCAAAACCGGCCTGCGACAACAGATCCGCAGTCGCTTGGGCGCTGCGATGCACCTGGTCGCGGCGGGCCGGGTCGGCCCACACCGACTGGATACGGACCAGGTTCTCCAGATCGTCGCGCACCGAAGGCAACACCTGGCGTACTCGTTCGACCAGATCGCTCATGGTCTCGAGGCTAGTCGGGCGACGGTCGACGCGAGACGCTGAGGCCCCATCCGCCACTTGGGTCACTTGGGGTGGTGGCGGCCTTTGTGCCCACCTCTCAGCGACAAGGCTGTACAGCGGCTGAGTTGTCGCTCGGAGACAGGCAAATCGGCATGTGTCCGACTCCTTGTGACGGACGAGAAAACGCTACGGCGCCTCAAGAATGGCCACCGCGGCCGCGGTGTCGGCTTCGTGCGTCAACGACACGTGGATCGTCACGTCCTTCAGATGCTTGGCGATATCCCCGGTCAGCCGCACCTTGGGCCGGCCCCACATGTCGGTGATCACCTCGATGTCGCGATGGATGTCCTCGCGCAACACCGGCCGTTGGGAGAACCGCGATCCGGACCAGGCCTTGATTACCGCTTCCTTGGCCGCCCACCGCGCCGCTAAGTGGCGTGCCGCCGATGAACTCTTGTCCGAGGCGTCACGGCGCTCACCTGGCGTGAAGGTCTCGGCGAAGACCGTTCCGGGCTGGTCGACCTGCTCGGCGAACTCAGTAATGGAGACAAGGTCTATCCCCACTCCGACGATGCTCATTGGCAGAAACCTATCGGATGCTCACTGGAGGTAGACGTCGTTGTCGCCCAATCGCGCGTTCGCGTCGAGCAACATCGCCGCTTCCTGCCGCTTCTCGGACACCTCGTGGTCGAAGCGACGGTCGGCGGGCCGCTCGTACAGCGGGGGGCCGCCGGCGATCGCCGACGCCAGTCGCCGCTGTCCGGCCAGCAGGCGGGCGTCTGCCCTGCGCAGGTAATCCGCACGCTGCTCGGCATCCAGCGTGGCCAGGAAGGCCTCCGGGTGCACCAGTGCCACCAGACCGGACACGTGGCCGAACCCGAGGCTGGTCACAAGCCCGGCCTTCAGCGGGAACTTCTCGCCGAGCCGCAGCGTGTCGCGCACCCAGACGAAGTGCGCGGAGTCCGCCAGTTCGTCGTCGACGCAATCCAGGCTGCGGTTGGGCGGGATCACCCCGTCACGCAGGATCTGGCACAGGCCCATCATCTGGAAGACCGCCGCGCCGCCCTTGGCGTGCCCGGTGAGGCTCTTCTGCGACACGATGAACAGTGGGGCGCCGTCGGAGCGGCCCATCGAATCGGCCAGCCGCTCATGCAGTTCGGTCTCGTTGGGGTCGTTGGCCAACGTCGAGGTGTCGTGCTTGGAGATCACCGCGACGTCGTCAGCGCCGACGCCCAGCTTAGCCAGCGATCGGGCCAGTGGCGAATCCTTGCCGCCACGTCCGGCGCCCAGCGCGCCCAGGCCCGGGGCCGGGATCGAGGTGTGCACACCGTCGGCGAACGACTGCGCGTAGCCCACTACCGCCAGCACCGGCAGACCCATCTTGACCGCGAGGTCACCGCGGGCCAGCAGGATGGTGCCGCCGCCCTGGGCTTCCAGGAATCCGAGCCGGCGCCGGTCGTTGGGCCGGGAGAACCGCGCGTCGCTGATGCCCTTGCCGCGCATCATGGCGGTCTCGGCGGTGGCGGCCATGTCACCGAAGCCCATGATGGCCTCCAGCGTCAGGTCGTCGAAGCCGCCCGCAACCACCAACTCGGCCTTGCCGAGGCGGATCTTGTCGACGCCCTCCTCGACCGAGACCGCCGCGGTGGCGCACGCGCCGACCGGGTGGATCATCGCGCCGTAGCTGCCGATGTAGGACTGAACCACGTGTGCGGCAACGACGTTGGGCAGCACTTCCTGCAAGATGTCGTTCGGCTTGTTCCGGCCGAGCAGGTTGCCGTGATACATCGTCTGCATCGACGTCATGCCGCCCATGCCGGTGCCCTGAGTACTGGCCACCAAGCCCGGGTGCACCCAGCGCATCAGCTCGGTCGGGGTGAACCCCGACGACAGGAATGCATCGACAGTGGCAACGATGTTCCACAGCGCCACCCGGTCGATCGAGTTGGCCATGTCCTGGCTGATGCCCCACACCGTCGGGTCGAACCCGGTGGGGATCTGCGCGCCGACGGTCCGCGACAGCTTGGTCTTGCGCGGCACGCGAATCTCGGTGCCCGCCTTGCGGGTAACCTGCCAGTCGCTGGAGCCCGGGACCGGCTGGACCACCGTGTGCTCGGCGTCGAACTCGGCGAACCCGCGGGCGTCGGCCTCCGATGAGACGACGAACGTGAAGTCCTTGTCCAGGAACACGCTCACCATGAGTGGCGACGCGTGGTCGGGATCGATCGCACCGTCATCAACGAACTCACGGATGCCGACGCGATCCACCACGACGTCGTGATAACGCTCGACCAACTCGGCCTCGTCGATCAAGTCGCCGGACTCGGTGTCATACCAGCCCGGTGTCGGGTCGTCTTCCCACTTGATCAGACCTGTGGTCCAAGCCAACTCGAGCACACCGGCGGCCGACAGTTCGTTGTCGACCTCCATCTCGAAGCGAGTCCGCGACGAGCCGTACGGGCCGAGTTCGGCGCCGCCGACGATGACCACCAACTCGGACGGGTCGACGTCGAGGTCGGCCCACACCGGCGGCGGGGCCGGGCTGAAGCCGCGCGGCGGCGAGGGCAACGCGGCGATGGTCCCCTCGTCGGCAGCCTCGTCGTCGACGGCGGCTTCAGTGGTCATCTCCTCGCGGGCCTTGGCGGCCAGCTCAGCCATGTCCAGGTCGACGTCGCCTAGCCCGCCGGTGAAGTCCACCTTGATCGGTGAGGTGGCCGCGGCCGCCCTCGACTCGATGTCGCACAGCCCGAGCAGCATCTGGGCCATCTCGTCGGTGGAATACGTTGTGACACCGGCTTCTTCGACGGCGCTGACGATCGCGTCGTTGTGCCCCATCAGCCCGGTGCCGCGGGTCCAACCGATCAGCGCGTGCGCCAGGCTGACGCGCCGCGCCCACGACGACTCGGCTCCCCAGCGGGTCACCACGGCGTCCAGTGCCGACTTGGCTTCGCCGTAGGCGCCGTCACCACCGAACATGCCGCGGTTGGGCGAGCCCGGCAGCACCACGTGTAGCCGCGAGGCGATGTCGCGCTCGGCGCCGATCTTGGACAGGCCGCCGATCAACCGCTGCACGGCCCACAGCAGCACCTTCATTTCCATCTCCGAGCGCGAGCCGGCCTCGGACAGATCGCCGACCACCCGCGGCGCCGCGAACGGGAACAGCAGGGTCGGGGTTTGCGCGTTCTTGATGTGAATCGACTGCGGCCCAAGGCTTTCGGACTGCTCGTTGCCGATCCATTCGGCCAGTGCATCGATGTCAGCGTACGACGCCATGTTGGCCGCCACCACCCACAGCGAAGCACCGAAGCGGGCGTGATCGCGGTACAGCTTCCGGTAGAACGCCAACCGCTCGTCATCGAGCTTCGACGTCGTCGCGACGACAGTGGCACCGCCGTCGAGCAACTTGCCGACCACCGACGCGGCGATCGAGCCCTTCGACGCACCCGTCACCACCGCGACCTCGGCGTGGTACGGCCCGTTGTCCGGGTTCTCCGCGCCGGCAGCGATCCGGCCGTACAGCGATGCGTGGATCTGACGCCCGGCGGCAAGCGCCCTGCCCTGCCACCAGGTCGCCTGCGTCGCCACCACATGGCCGGCGCCCTCGAACCGCTCCGACAGCCGCGCCCAATCGGCGTTGGCCTCGTCTTCGTCGATCAGCCACAGCTTGACCAGATCTTCACGGGCGCTGGCCCATCGGTCGTCGAAGACCACGGCCTTCTTGCCGTCGAACACTGGAGCCACCAACCGGGGCCAGTCGGCGCCGAGTTCGGTGGTGACCAAGTCGATCAGCTCGGCGTCGGTCGAGGCCGGCGGCACGCTGACCGGGTCGTCGAGCCCGAGTTGACCGAGTATCAGGCGGGCCGCCGAGGCGAGCACACCGTCGCGGCCGGTGATCTGTTCGGTGAATTCGCCGAGCGCGGCCGCGTCGACGGTTGCCCCGCCGCCACCGCCGGACGACGGCAAGGCCACCGCGATTCCGCGGCGCGCGGCCACGGTCGTGACGGCGGCGTCGATGACGCTGTCGACGGCGGCGGCGTCAGCCAGCGCGCCCTCGTGCAGGTTGCCCAGTGAACCGCCACGAACGCTGGTTCCCTCGCGGGTACCCAGTGCGACCTCGACCGTG
>Ga0302177_10003851_pt1 | contig 10458 bp, 5 predicted proteins | sample I_Palsa_E1_2_FD_198780 | JGI IMG/M metagenome (GOLD analysis project Ga0302177, IMG submission 198780) | Peat permafrost microbial communities from Stordalen Mire near Abisko, Sweden - I_Palsa_E1_2 | ecosystem: Environmental > Terrestrial > Soil > Palsa > Peat permafrost | place: Sweden: Abisko... | reverse complement strand
CACCCTGCTCGACCTTCAGTTCATACAACGGGTCTATCTCCTGGCTGCTGTATATCCCGGCATAATTTTTAAGGTCACTTGCCGAGGGGGCAAAGGGCGCGACCGCTCCGAAAACATCGGGTTTGCTTTCTCCATCCTTTAGCAGGAGTTGCAGCGAGCCTCCCGGTTTGGAAGCTTCGAAGGTTAAATCCACCGGGGCAATCAACAGCCGGAAGTGATTGTCATTGACAGCCTTCATCTCATAGCTCTGTTCGCCCGTCCCAAAGCCGGCCTGCAGTTTATCGCCTTTGATCGTGATCCTGAGTACGTCTTCGTTCTCTGCATTCAGGTAGGTACCCGCCCTAGTCTTTAGTTGCTCTGCCGTAAGCTGGACGCCTTTCTCGTCGTTGACACGGGTAGTTTCGGCAGGCTTCATTTCGTTGGCCAGGTAAATGTCGGCCACCTTGCGCGTGAGCTGGCTGGGATCTGCTGTGGCTGTATTGCACAGGCATTCTGCTGTGAAGTGCTGGTCTGGAAAGCGAATCATGTCGGATCGATAGCCGGCATCTCCGCCCGCGTGGTCGACCGTGGCGAGACCGCGATACGTGCCAATGACCAGCCCAAAAGCGTAGTCCAGCTGCTCGCCGTTGTTCAATTTTCCTCGTTCCTGCAGTTGCTGGATCAGCTTCGGGCCGCCGACTTTCGGATGGTAAAAATTCTCGTCCCACAGGGCCAGATCCTCGACTGTCGTCAGCAGGCTGGTGGCGCCTACTGTGTCAAAGTTCGTGATGCTGATCAGAAAGGCGTCCTTGGTGGGTTGATATCCATAGGCGATATTTTTGATTACCTCGGCGTGATCATCACGAAATCTCGTATTGTTCATTTGCAGGGGTTCGAAGATGTGGGAGGTAGTGAATTCGCGAAATGATTGTCCACTTACCCGCTTCACAATTTGAGCCAGCAGCGTGTAGCCCGTGTTGCTGTAGAGATGCCTGGAGCCGGGAGGAAAATTCAGGTCCCGTTGGCGTGACATGACATGGAGGACATCCTCGTCGGTGATCAGGTCAAGCGAATAACGCCAACCCGCCAGGCCGAGCAAGTCCCATTGGTCGCGCAGGCCGCTGGTGTGGTGAATCAGCTGGCGAATGGTGATCGGAACCCCAAAATCCGGCAGCTCGGGGATGTACTTGCGCACCGGGTCGTCGAGCGAAAGCTTTCCCTCCTGGGCCAATAGAACGATCGAAGCCGCCGTGAACTGCTTCGACATGGAGGCCACATGAAATACGGTCGCCGGGGTTATGGGGATGTTATGGTCCAGATCCGCCATGCCGTAGCCACGCTCGTAAAGGATCCTGCCGTCTTTCACAACGGCAAGCGCGCAACCTGGGGTCACTGTCGTGTCCATCTTCTGGAACAGCTCATCCACTCGCGCCGAAGGAGTGGGCGTGGGAGCGGGCGCAGGCTGCCCTGGAGTGCGGGATACGGTCAAGAATGAGAGCACTGCCAGAAGCAAGAGCCTGGAACCCATGATTGGAGCCTCCTCGAGAGCGAAGAATCGGACACGCTGGTACGCGTCACGTTAACCATAGTAGTTGCATCAGGTCCTGTGTTCGGACCTTAATTCATTGAGTCAATACGCGTGAGGATTGACCGTCCATAATTGAAATTGCTGTGTTCGGAATCGAACACACGCGTTGAGCTGATGAGAACGATTAGAGCGCTTTTGCTCTATCCCCGCACCGATCGCCGGGATACCGCAGGTCTGCCCCTCAATCCTGTGGCGGGTCCCACGAATCCACACGGGTGCCCCATGTTCGCACCAGCGTACGTGGGCCGAAAAAGATGGGCGAAGCCCACCACAGCTTTTCATTCCGGGTCCTACCCGTCGTTCATTAGGAGCGAAGGAAGTGGTGGCCGGAACACCCAGGTCTCAGAAGCGAGACCTGGGCCACCCACTTAGTATCTGTCCGCGCCATCTCCCAAAGGGCCATCAAGAAGCATCTCAATGAACAGATCGCTTTCCATTGGTCCGGAACGAAAAACTGTTGTTGGGCTTCGCCCATCTTTTTCGGCCCACGTACGCTGGTGCGAACATGGGGCACCCGTACGGAGTTGTGAGACCCGTAGCAGACTTGAGGGGGAGGCCCGCTGTATCCCACATCTCGCGAAAAACGAGCGAGATGCCCCGAATTTCCTGTACGCAGCTCTGGAGAGGACCGCGTGTGCGGCTCTCTTTAAGGAGAGCCGCATGAAGTTCAGGGAACCCACGAAACTCCACAGGAAATCGGGGATGTGGGGCACCCGGCGATTGTGGCGGGGATAGAGCTGAAAAGCGCGTTCACGCGCCCGCAGAGAGCATTTACTTTGCCAGCAAGGCCGTCACTGTATCGATCAGAGCGGCTTCGTCTTCGAGTACCTTTGCCACTACCGGAACCTGCTCCTCGGCCAGCTTCCAATTGTCCTGCTCGATGGCCTCGCGGACTCCGGGTAGTGTCTTTACCCCGTAGCCCGTGTAGGCGCCCGGTGCGTAAATCTGGTGCCTGTACCAGGGGCGTCCTGGCTGGCCGGCGTCCAGAGTCAACTTGCGTTCGCTCTGGATGAGCAGCGTGTTCAACTTCGCCAGCACCTGCGGATCTAGCGCCAGATCGCGGTCAGCGACGAGCGCCCTGGTGAAACGGTCAGCACTTTGCGTCAGCGTGGCGTCCGCATTCTCGAGCGGAGCAAAGTTTAGATACGGAGGAACCATCTTGCGCGGCGGCGGCACCGAGGTGATTTTAGGATCGGCAGTTGCGGTAAAGACTCCCTCGTCCAGCTCCTTGTTCGTTTCCTCAATCTCGGTCTGCTTGTCTTTCAGCAGCTTCTTCACTTCTCCGACGTAGACGTGAATCGTGTCGGCAAAATCGTGAAAGTCAAAGGGCAGCAACTCCGCATCCGCCATTCGCATCTCCGCGGTGCCGGCGGTCTGCGCGAGTGCACGCCCGTAGACAAAGTCGGTATCCGCAAAGTGGGTGTACCAATAGAAATCGTCGTAGATGGAGTGATAGATACCGCCCCTGCTTTCACCGAAGAATCCGAGGTTGATGGAGGCGATGCCGGCGAAGTCGAGGAATGGCGAGTAGTCCGAACCGGCGCCCAATGCCTCAATGCGCAGATCCTCGCGGCTGCGTGCCTCTTTGCGGTCTCCCTCGGCTTCAGGATGGGCGATTTGATATAACTGGGTGCGCTTCCAGACCGTCAGTCGAGTCTCCGGGTCAGGCACGTCCCGGGCAACTCCGTTGATAAAGTGCTCCAACGTGTGCGAGCCCTCGATTCCCAGAAACCCGCGGGCGTTGGTATCGGAGTTGATGTACATGACCGCCTTCATGTGTAGTTCGTCCTGGTGAGTCTCCACCCACTCGGTCGATCCAAGCAGGCCCGGTTCCTCGCCATCCCAGGCGCAAAACACGAGGGTGCGCTTCGGCTTCCATCCTTGCTTTACCAGTTCCGACATCGAGCGCGCCTCTTCGAGTACCGCGACCAGTCCGGAGAGCGGGTCGTCCGCACCGTTCACCCAGGCATCATGATGGTTGCCGCGAATGATCCATTGATCGGGGAATGATGACCCGGGGATGCGCGCGATGACGTCGTAGATCGGCTTGATGTCCCAGTTGGAGCTTACCTGCAGGTGTACCTTCGCAGGCCCAGGCCCGACATGATAGGTGATTGGCAAATTGCCACGCCACTCCGGGGGCACGGTCTGCCCGCCGATGGCCGCCAACAACGGCTGCGCGTCGCCATAGGAAATGGGCATGGTGGGAATTTTCGTGATCAACGGATTGCCCTGGATGGGCAGCCGCTTGGCATCTTTGGTCGCTCCGTAGCCGGGCGTCAGCGGGTCGCCGTTATAGAGCGTGTCGGTCACTGCGCCGCGCTGCACGCCCTGCTCCGGACGAAAGGGGCCCTCGGGAAAAGTCACCCCGGGGGAAAAACCATCGTCTTTCGGATCGGAGTAGATGATGCAGCCTACTGCTCCGTGCTCGGCAGCCACCTTAGGCTTGATACCGCGCCAGGCGCCTCCGTAGCGCGCGATCACAATCGCGCCCTTTACCGAAATTCCCATCCGGTCAAGGCGGTCATAATCGGCGCGTATCCCCTGGTTCACATAGACCAGCGGTGCGGTCACATCGCCGTCGATGCTGTAGGCGTTATAGGTGGGTAACTGCTCAGCCTGCTGGTTCGAGGTTGGATCCACCGCCACCGGGGGCTCCTGCAGTTTGGCTTTATAGGTAGTGGGCGCTACCAATTCCAGTGCGCGCTCTTTGGGCGTGGGAAAAAGGACGTAGAAGGTCTCAATCTCCGCCTGTAGCCCCCATTGTTTGAACTGGGCCAGGATCCACTCTGCATTTTCCTTGTCGTAGGGGGACCCGACGTTGTGCGGGCGGGCGCTAAGGCGCCGCATATCTTCGCGGAGATTGTCCGGGGAAGGCAACGCGCGGAACTTCGTCTCCCAGTCCCGTTCACTGGCCGAGGCAGTCGCGGAGTAGCCGGCCAGGGGCGTTATTTCCTTGGGTGCAGCTTCCTGGGCGAATCCTGGTGTGGTAGACGCGACGAGTAGGGGCAACAGGATAAGAGCGGTTGCCTTGGCAACAGGCATGTTTCCTCCGAGCGAGTGATGGAATGGCCTCGCACGATCATAAATGCGCGCTGTTTGATTATTCGGTTGTGTATCGAATTTCGAGGGTACGGATGCGGTAGCAGGAGTAGAACAGCACCACCGCGATCAAAACGAGCAAGCCTAGGCCCGCAGCCCAGTTGGAGACGGGTTCGGTCTGCACGGTAAGCAGCGCGAAAATGCCTTTACCGGCCACGCTGACGGGCATCAGATGGCGCAGATAAAAGGCGACGCTCACTCTCTGCAACAAAGGAGGCAGGAGGGGATTGATCACTTCCCAACCCCATACAAGCATTGCGGCCGGGGTGGGGTTTCTGAACATCATGCTCAAGAGAAGAAAAACCGCACCATATCCAAGACAGGCGAGGATGACGATTGCCAGATATGCTTCCAACTGGCCAAGACCAGGACCGTTGAAGATGTAATCACGTCCTGCTGCGCCGAAGCCCGCGTAAATAAGAGCGAAACAAATACTGATGGCAGCGCCAAACAAAAGCACAGCGCTGATCGAGCCGGCTGCAAATTTGCCCAGCAAGAGCACCTCCCGCCTTATAGGGGAGAGAAGGTAGAAGTGCAGGCTGCGCTCGATCATCTCCCCACGGATCAGCCTAGAGAAGATACCGAGGCAACCGAAGAAGACCGCCAGGCGGATGTAATAGAACTGGATGATGTCTGCCAGTATGGCGGTGTCCTCGCTCATCGCGGAGGGAGGGTGCGAATCCATTACCAGGTGAGTCAGGATGATGATTGCCGGTATGAAGGCAAGAAAGTAAATCCAGCTCGCTCTCCACGTGAAGAGATTTCTTCTTAGCTCCATGCGCGTCAGGCGCCACGTCTGTAAAAACCAGAGGCCCCAGGGCTGTTGGGCGAATCGCATCACAGCGCACTCCCATCGGAACCAATTAGATATTGATAGATGGCATTGGCATCATCGTCGGCCGGCGCGACTGCCTCGATCTTGACTAGCCCCTCCGCCGCGATTCCGTTGAGTGAGGAGTAGAACTGGTCGATATCTCCGGTGCGCAGCAACAAGCCTTTTCCATCCGCATGCAGTCTGGCTTCGACGCAATGATTGATGGCGAACATCTTTGACGCCAGCAGCTCTGGGTGGTCGCAACGGATCAGAACTTGCATCGGCTTTTCACGCACCTCCTGCCTGACTTGATGGATATTCCCCTCTGCAATCAGGTATCCCCCGGTGATCAGGACGACGCGGTCGGCGATACGGTCGACCTCATCAAGAATGTGGCTGGAGATCAACAAATGCATTCCTTGCCGGCCAAGCTCTTCAAAGAGCGCGATCGATTCCGCCCGGGCCAGAGGGTCCAATCCGTTCAGAGGTTCGTCCAGGACCAAAACCCTGGGATGATGGGCAATCGCCTGGGCAAGTCGCGTCTTCTGACGCATGCCTTTGCTGTAACCCGCGATCCGGCGGTCTGCTGCGTCACCAAGTTGTACCCGTTCGAGAGACTCTCGAGTGAGCCGTGTGGCCTCAGTCTTGCTGATGCCATGGAGCATCAGGCTATCGAAGATAAACTGCCATCCGGTAAGCCCGCGGGGGAAGGAGTCGAACTGGGTGCAGTAACCGACGTCGCGAAAGAATTCAGTGGCGCTGCCCGGGGAAAGGCCCAAAACTGAGATGTGTCCGCTCGATGGCTGAACCAAGCCGGTCATGAGGTTCATTAGCGTTGTCTTGCCGGAACCATTCGGGCCGACCAGGGCCGTGATTCCGGAGGGAATGGTCAGCGAAATTCGATTCACGCCGAGTACTTCGCCGTAAAACTTGGATACATCCTCGAAGATGATCCGATCGTTCATCCGCGGACCACCTCGCGAGCCCGAATGCGTGCGAATAGCATCGCCACGCACAGCAGGCAGCCCAGGGTGAGCATCGCAGTCATCCCGGCAGTTGGCAGGGATGGCTGCGAGCCGGCGAGGTCTGGAATTCCCAGTAACCTCTGCGAAAGGACTGACATCATGAATGGGACGTTGAGCAGCCAGCCCCACTTTGTGCGTAATACTGCGGTCACGATGGCGCCCACACCCGCGGGCACCAGGATTGCCGCAAAGATGGCTCCGGTCGCCACCACCCTCCACTTCACCCATGAAGACAAAGCCAGGCCAAGCAGGGAGAGGAATGCAATCCAGATCACCGCACCTGCCACAAGGCCGAAGGCTATAGGGACATTTGCGGCGGCCCAGGGTTGGGGTGAGGAATAGCCCTGATAAGCAAAGAGCACAAGAGCTGGAATCCAGGTCACCAGGGAGAGGGACGCGAACAGCGCAACCCACTTGCCAAAAACATAGCCGAAGCGGGAGATGGGGTGACTGAGCAGGATGGGCAGCGCGTCATCAGCAAGATCAAAGGTGATCAGTCGGGGCGCGATCCAGGCTGCCAGGACCAGTGCCGGCCCGAATTGGGCATCCATAAGGTTGAGAAAGAATCCGGCATTGATCGCTAAAACGCGCTGGTTATGGTTACCGAGCAGGAGTCGTGCCATCGGGTTATTCGCGAGATAGATTCCGAATAGAAATCCGATGCAAGGCAACAGGCTCAGGATGAAAATCCCAATCGTGATCTTTGATGACCAGGCTTCTGCGTAACCATAACGGGCGAGAACCAAGATGCGGGTCCATCCCGGGGTTAGTTTGCCGGTATAAGCACGGTAGTTGTGTTTATAGACTGACATGTTCCGGCCTCGCCCATTCGTGGTCCATGGCTCTTAAAAAGATGTCCTCAAGGGAGTCACGCCGCTGGTTCATACGGCGGATCTGCACTCCCTGTTCGGACGCGATGACATATAGATCTCGCGCTTCGACGTGGCCGGGAATCACCAGCTTGATGCGGCCGCCGGGGAAGCATGCGCATTCGCAGCCAAGTCCGCGGATACGGACAGAAAATTGCTCGGTGGCGCCCACCGTCTCCAGTTCCATAAAGCTCCGGTTTGCCCGGCGTTCCTCTTCAATATTGCAAAGTGCAGCAATGCGCCCGCTCTTGAGAATGAGGACTTCATCGCAGGTCTCGTCAATATCTCGTAGCAGATGTGAGGAGATGAGCAGCCGAACACTTCCTTCTTCCCGAATATCTTTGATCAGTTGAATCATGCGCTGGCGGGCGATGGGATCGAGGCCGTTGGTGGGCTCGTCCAAAATGAGCAGTCTTGGACCATGCGCAAGCGCCTGGGCAAGCTTGACCAACTGTTTCATCCCCAGCGAGTAGGTGTTCACCTTTCGGTATCGCACTTCGCCCAAACCTACGTAGAAGAGTGCTTCATGGGCACGCTCCAGGGCTTGTTCTGCAGGTAACCCTGCAAGTTCGGCCATGTAGCGGACGAACCGCACGCCGCTCATGTTTCCGATGAAGGAATCGTTCTCCGGCATGTACCCGATTCCTGCGCGTATTTGTGCCCTGTCCCGGTGTGTATCCAGCCCAAAGACGCGGGCTGTGCCGCGCGAAGGCCGATGAAACCCGAGCAGGGTATTGATCAGGGTGGATTTCCCGGCGCCGTTGGGACCGAGCAGGCCGATGACGCGCCCCTGCAACGCTCCCGTGAGTCCATTGAGCACGGTGCGATTTCCCAGCCGAACCTCCAATCCTTCGAGATCAATTACGCCCATATCACTCTTTTACGCTTAAGGAAGGATGCTTGTTCCCGGAAGTTGCTAACGCCCCCAGGGTCAGAAAATCAAATCCGAAAAGGTGGCTATTACTGGCTGCTTCGATGCGGCTGTCTCTCCCCCAGGCACAGATTGCGGTGGGGCGGGCGTCTGCCGCCAGTTGCCGGACTGCCTCCGCTGACTCTGCACTTAATTGAGACAGCAGCGGCGACAAAACCGGGCCCAGGTTCTGATAAGCAATGGCCGAGTAATTCTCATTCTCGTCCTTCGGCAGCAAGGCCTTGAACGCGGTGGACCGGGCAAGGGAATCGCCACTCGCATGGGTTTGCAATGCGTCGATGAGAAGAGCGCGATTGGGCGAGACGATCATGTAGCCGTCGGAAAAAATGTATTGGGCGACAGTGGTTTCAGAGGTCAGGTCCCGGATGGAATAGAAGCGCTGAGCTCCGACCTGGCTCGATTCGATCGCAACCTGATGCGATTGAGTGCCCTGGGCTTGATCGCGCAGGGATTGTGTCAGGCGCTCCAGAGTATTCTCGAGCGCTTGCGGGTTGTGGACTTCAATAACCGCCTTCCACGAAGGCGTTGGAAGGACTGGCCCATCGAGCGATAAGAGAAAGTCACCACCAAGGTTCGCGGCCAGATCATCACGGAAACTTATGCGCAGTTTGGCCTCGGCCTCGGTCCATTTTGTATTCTGATCTTTCACGGCCATGGTCATGAGGTCATCGGCAATCAATATTGGGTCTTTGGAAAGGAAAGCCACTACAATCGCCGCGTTGGGGGTCACAAAGTCGAGCGAACCAATCGGGGCGGGGGCAGCGAGCCATGAGGCGGCGTGTTGCCTGGTTCCGGAGAATTGCAGGTCCAGGTGATTTTCAGGCAGTCCATTGGTTTCGCGGTGCTCTGCAATCAGATACCGCACCTCCTCCATACCGCTATTCTCGATCGCGTCCGTGCCTTTGCCGCGGGTGTGAAGTGAGCTAAGTTTATCGGCCACCATTTGATGAAGGTCCGCGGCCAGGATCACACCGGCGCCGCGGCCATAGGCGGCTGCGATCTGCTGTCCGAACTCTCCTGCCGCGAAGCCGCTGGCCCCTGTATTCAGCTGTGCGTTGATCTCCTTCAACGTTGCGATGTTGTTGGAAAAGACTGCCTCTCGCTGCCTGATGAGAGCGTACCCGCCGGACTTTGTTTGCGAGGAAGCGGGAGTATTCTGCAGAGACTTTTCGTCCAATAGAATGAGCCCGGGTGACGATGCGAACTGCGTTCTCAGGAAAGCATCGAGGCCGCTCTGTTGCAGATCGGTAAGGATAGCGAAGCCGGGAGTGGCGGTCTGCTTCGTTCCGACGATGACGATTTCGTTGCCCAGATACTGGCTTGCCTGGTGCAGCTTTTCAATGAGCGAGTCAAGGTCCGCTGTGTTGCCTTGTCCGCGCTCCCACCACTGCTGAAGCGCCGGACTCTGCTTCAATTGATCCTGGAAGATCTGATTCGCCTGGCTCAAGAACTCGCCCAGGTTGGGGATGCTGATGTACAACAAGGTGTCCGCTGGAACCCGCTCCAATAAATCACTCGAGTACCTGGGTTGGGGAAACGGAACCTGTTCGAGCCGGTGCTGGATTGCTGTGAACTGCGCTAACAAGAGCAGGTACTTGTCGCGGTCCTGGCTCCACGAGATCTGCTGTTCCACCGGTTCGGAACTTAGGTTGTCGTTGGTTGCTATTTGATCGCCGGCATGCACTAGCGTATCCATTCCAGCATGCATCACTTGAACGGACCCTTGTAGCACTGCTACGCGTGAGCCCTTGATTCCAGAGTTGACGGAGAAAACGGTACCCGTGACCGCGACCCGGCAATCGGGAGTTTTCAGGTACAAATGGCCTAGGTCGCGCTTGGCGGCTTCGACGATGACTGCTCCACTGTCGAGCGAGATGGTCATGTTATGGCCCCTCGCACCGAATCCGAGGACACTTCTCTCATTGACCTCGACATGAGATCCATCTGAGAGGCGCAGAACGGCATGCGCTCCGCCGCTCGTCCTTAACTGTTCCCCGGGTCTTAGCTGGTCGCCGGCGGAGAGTTGGCGATCGCCTGTGTCGGAAATGCCATCGGCTGAGCCATCGATGGATTGCACTTCGGCTCGGACTCCGGGCGGGACCTGCCAATAGGCTTTGTAGACGAAGAACGAACAGACCAGAAGGGTGAAG
>Ga0302177_10003849_pt1 | contig 10458 bp, 10 predicted proteins | sample I_Palsa_E1_2_FD_198780 | JGI IMG/M metagenome (GOLD analysis project Ga0302177, IMG submission 198780) | Peat permafrost microbial communities from Stordalen Mire near Abisko, Sweden - I_Palsa_E1_2 | ecosystem: Environmental > Terrestrial > Soil > Palsa > Peat permafrost | place: Sweden... | reverse complement strand
TCGACAACGGCAAGCGAAAACGGTTCGAGCGGATGCAAGGGTCCGAGCTTCGTTGCATCGCGCCGGAAAATACGTGACGTGCCGCCGAGGCCAAGCGCGGTGACGTTCTCGCGCAGCAGCGCGCGCGCCTCGGCGCTTTGATCGACAAACAGTGCGAAAGCGGCGCCGCGAGACAGCGCCTCGATTCCGAGCGCGCCGGTGCCGGCAAAAAGGTCGAGCACCCGCGCTCCAGCGACCGAGTCGCCGTAAGCGTGCAGCAGGATATTGAACAGCGATTCCCGCAGACGATCGGCGGTGGGGCGGATCGCCGCCGACTTCGGGCTGGCAAGCGCTCTGCCGCGCAGGCTGCCGCCGACCACCCGCATCAGCGCCGCCGCGTGTTTCCGCGACCCTTGCTGAAGCGAGGGCGTTGTCCGCGGCGGGGCGGGTCCGATCTCCACGGAGCTTGCGGCTTTCGTTCGGGCGGCTCGCCATATCGCTCGAGGGCAACGCTGCGGCCCTTGCGGTCGACGACTTCGCCACGCTTGGCGTCTCGTGCGGGGCGTTCGCGCGGCGTAGTGTCGTCACGGCGCGTGCCGTGAAATTTGCGCCGGAGCTTTTTTGCCGGACGGTCTTCTTCGTGAACCCGCCAGGAGTGCGATTTCACGGCGCGGTCCGACTTCTTCTGCGGGCGCGCGGGCCTTTGCTCTTCGCTTTCATTCCGCTGCGGCGTGACCGGCGTTGAGAAGTCGACGCCCGAGAGCGCAACGAGGCGCTCGCCAAGCTGCTCGCGCAACACCCGCGTCGGGATTTCCTCGACGGCTCCTTCGGCAAGCTCGCCGAGTTGAAAGGGTCCGAACGAGACCCGGATCAATCGCGCGACCGTAAGCCCGAGGTGGCCGAGGAGTATGCGCACCTCGCGATTCTTTCCTTCGCGGATGGCAAAGGTGAGCCAAAGGTTTGAGCCCTGCACGCGATCCAGCGTGGCTTCCACATTGCCGTAATGAATGCCGTCGATGTCGACGCCGCCGCGCAACTCATCGAGTTTTGCTTGAGAGACCGAGCCATGCGCGCGTGCCCGATAGCGGCGCAGCCACCCGGTCGCGGGCAGTTCCAATATTCGCGCCAGCTCACCATCGTTGGTGAGCAGCAAAAGCCCCTCAGTATTAAAATCGAGACGGCCGACGCTGATGAGCCGCGGCAGGCCATTCGGCAAGCGTTCGAATATTGTCGGCCGTCCTTGCGGGTCGACGCGGGTGGTCAGAAGGCCGCGTTGTTTGTGATAGAGGAATAGCCGCGTGCGCTCGCGTGCCGGCAGCTTTTTGCCGTCGACGCTGAGCTCGTCGCGCGCGGTGACGTTACGGGCGGGCGAGTCGATGACGACGCCATTTACCGCGACGCGTCCGGCGGCGATCCAGGCCTCCGCTTCACGGCGCGACGCTAGACCGGCGCGGGCAATCACCTTGGCGATGCGCTCGCCGGTCTTGTCGCTGCGGTCGTTCATGTCAGTCATGAATAATTGAAATCGTCACAGCCGGGCTTATCCCAGCCATCCACGTCTTGCTGTCTGCAGGTGTATAAAGACATGGATGCCCGGCACAAGCTTGCAGCCGGGCATGACGGTGGAATTCAATGACCTCATTCATGGAAGTTGCGCTGGAGGAAGCCCGCGCCGCCGGCCAAAGCGGCGAAGTTCCTATCGGCTGTGTCGTCGTCCATGCCGGCGCTGTCGTGGCGCGCGCCGGTAATCGCACGCTCGCCGAGCGCGATCCGACGGCGCATGCAGAGATTATCGCCATCCGCGCAGCTGCCGCCGCGCTCGGAAGCGAACGCCTGACCGAGTGCGATCTTTACGTGACGCTCGAACCTTGCGCCATGTGCGGGGCCGCCATCTCCTTCGCGCGGATCCGCCGGCTCTATTACGGTGCTGCCGATCCGAAGGGCGGCGCGGTGGACAATGGCGTCAAATTCTTTGCGTCGCCGTCTTGCCATCACCGGCCCGAAGTCTATGGCGGATTGGCGGAGGCGGAAACATCCGAACTTCTCAAGAGTTTTTTTCAGGCAAGACGTTAAATCAGCCAAGCAAACGTTCGAGCTGTTCCTTGATTTCGGCCTTTACAGCATTTGCCGCTCGCAAAATCGCGGTTGCCTGATAAAAATCGAGCGTGCGGAAAATTCCAACGCGCGGCCGGATTACAATATCCGGCGGCTTTAGCGCAAGCTTCGCGGCGACGATCGCGCAACCCATGATGTTGAGGGTCGCGATCACGCTTGCCCACGCGCCTGGAATATCGGTGCGTTCAGACGGCGGCTGGCTCAGCACGTCAATGGCGACGATGACATCCGCGACGCCGTTCAAATGATCGAAGGGAAGCGGATTGGTGGTGCCGCCATCAATGAAGATACGTTCGCCGATCGCGACCGGCCGCATCAGGCCTGGAATGGCGATGGAGGCGGCAAGCGCTGCGTGAAGCGGTCCCGCGCTGAGCGCCGCCTCTTCGCGCCGATGCAGGTCGGTCGTCACGACAGTGAGCGGAATCTCAAGCCCGGAAAAATCCTGCGGCAGGGCTTGCGGCAGGAATTGCGCGCAAAATTTTTCCGCGTCGATCTGCGCGGCCTGACCGAATGCGCCGGCGAAAACGTCGGTCAGCGAGCCCGCGCGTGCGGCAATAAGCCGGCGCATGATCTCGCCGCGGTCGTGAGCGAGGCCGATGACGTGATAGCGGATAGCCTTGCCGCGCATCCCCGCGGCGTAGCCGGCGCCGATCAAGGCGCCGATCGAGGTGCCGGCGATAGCAACCGGCTTTAGGCCCATCTCGTCGAGCGCTTCGATGACGGCAATGTGGGCGAGACCGCGCGCGCCTCCGGCGCCCAGCGCGAGCGCGAACGTTTTCATCCGTTGCGGCGCATCACGTCGCGCCTGCTTGCTGCGCGAACTCCCAAGCTTTCGCCGCCAACGGACGCACCAGCGTAGCTTTCGCCGCGGCAAATGTGCTGGTGGCGGTGCCGTCGCGCACGCGTCCAACAATACCCTGGAGGATCGCCGCAATGCGGAAGAAATTGTAAGCGGAATAAACCGCAAGATAAGGGCGAGGGTCGAGGCCGGTCCGCCTCACATAAGCTTCGACGTAATCTTCAAGCGGCGGAATTCCAAGCGCGGTCAGATCATGACCGACCAGCGAGCCCGTTCCCGCTTCCGAGGGCGGCATGTGCCACTGCATCAGATGGTAGGAGAAATCGGCGAGCGGGTCGCCCAGCGTTGACAGCTCCCAATCGAGCACGGCGAGGATCTTCGGCTCCTTGGGCGCGAGGATCACGTTGTCGAGCCGGTAATCGCCGTGCACCAGCCGCGGCGCTTGCGCGGGCGGCACATGGGCCGGGAGCCACGCCATGAGCCGCTCCATGTCCTCGACTTTCTCCGTCTCGGAGGCTCGGTATTGTTTCGACCAGCGCTCAACTTGCCGCGCCACGTAATTCTCGCCACGGCCGAAATCGCCCAAGCCGATCCCGGCCGGATCGAAAGTGTGCAGGCGCGCCAAGGCCGCGTTCATCGCGTCGTAGACTTGCGCGCGTTCCGCCGGATTGGAGGATGGCATTTCCGCGTCCCAAAATACGCGGCCCTCGACATAAGCCATAAGAAAGAAAGGAGTGCCGATGACGCCGTCCTCGGCGCAATAGATGAGCGGTTGGGGGACCGGGAAACCTTTGGTATGCAGCGCCGAGATCACACGGTATTCGCGATCGACCGCATGCGCTGACGGCAACAGCTTGCCGGGCGGCTTGCGCCGCAGTACGTAACGCTGCTGCGGCGTTTCAACAAGATAGGTTGGGTTCGATTGGCCGCCCTTGAACTGGCTGAGCGTAAGCGCGCCTTTGAATCCGGGCAAATGCGCTCGCAAATAGCTTTCAAGCCCCGCGGCATCGAACTTGAGCCGCTCGGAGACTTCCTTGGTGCCGGAAAAGGTGGTCTGACGCTCGCTCGCGCTCATGGTTTTCGCATATCGCCAATCAATGGCCGGCGCCAGTCGTGCGCTCCAACGCGCGCCAGCCGATGTCGTGCCGGCAGAATCCATCCGGCCAGCGGATACGGGAAACGGCTTGGTAAGCGCGTGCGCGCGCCTCCCCCACATTCTCGCCGAGGGCGGAGACGTTGAGCACGCGTCCGCCATTGGCGAGCAGGTGGTCTCCTTCGGCCTTGGTGCCGGCATGAAAGATTTCGACGCCTTCGACAGCCGCCGCCTCGTCCAACCCTTCGATGACCGAGCCCCTGGCATAGGGTCCGGGATAGCCGCGTGCCGCCATCACGACGGTCAGCGCAGCCGCCGGGTACCAGCGCAGATCGATTGATTTGAGCACGCCGTCGCGGCTTGCGAGCAGGGCAGGCACGAGATCGGACATCAAGCGCGGCATCAAGACTTGGCACTCCGGATCGCCGAAGCGGACATTGTATTCAATGAGCTTCGGACCTTGCGCGGTGATCATCAAGCCGGCGTAGAGAATCCCCTTGTAAGGCGTGTTCATTGCCCGCATCGCGCGCAATGTCGGCGAGACAATCTCCCTCATGACGCGTTGCGCGACTTCGTCATTGACGATGGGCGCAGGCGAATAGGCGCCCATGCCTCCGGTGTTTGGGCCCTTGTCGCCGTCGAAGGCGCGCTTGTGATCTTGCGCCGAAGCGAGCGCGATCGCGGTCTCACCGTCGCAGAGCGCGAAAAACGAAGCCTCCTCGCCCTCGAGAAATTCTTCGATCACCAATTCGGCGCCGGCCTCGCCCAAGCCGCCGCTGAGAATGGCATCAATTGCGGCTTCGGCTTCGTCGACGTTTTCGGCGACAATGACTCCTTTCCCGGCGGCAAGGCCGTCCGCCTTGACGACGATTGGCGCGCCGTGGGCACGGACATAGTCTTTGGCGAGCTCCGCCTCTCGAAACCGCTCGTAGCTCGCGGTCGGTATGGCGTTTGCCCGGCACAGGTCCTTGGTGAACCCTTTGGATCCTTCGAGCCGCGCTGCGGACCGGCTCGGCCCGAACGCTTTGATGCCGGCCGCTTCGAGATTATCGACGATGCCGGCGCACAGCGGGCCCTCGGGTCCGACCACGACAAAACCGACGTCATGGGATTTGCAAAATGCAATGACCGCGGCGTGATCGTCGATGTCGAGTGCGATGCATTCAGCGTCGCGCGCTATGCCCGCATTGCCGGGCGCGCAATAGAGCCGGTCAGTGAGGGGGCTCGCCGCCATTTTCCAGGCGAGCGCGTGCTCGCGTCCGCCGGAGCCGAGAAGCAGGATATTCATGGTGCCGACCTTGCCGAGGCCCATTTACCACGGCGCAACCGGACGGAACATCGATCAGGCGACGTGTTGCGGCCTTGACCCGGCTGGCGGGCAGGGACTATTGCGACTTTGTTTGCAAGGGTTTGCTCAAGGCGGCCAGGCCGCAATCCGAGCGTGCTAGAGGTTTTTAGGTCCATTTTAGGTCCATGAACGAACCGCGCCTTAATTTGCCGGAATTGACGGTTTCCGAGCTCTCAGCGGCGCTCAAGCGCACCGTCGAGGACGCCTATGGTTTCGTTCGCGTACGCGGCGAGCTCGGCAAAGTCAGCTATCATTCCAATGGCCATATTTACTTCGATCTTAAAGATGATCGCGCCTGCATTTCTGGAGTTGTTTGGCGAAGCACAGCGACACGAATAAAGCTCAAACTCGAAGCGGGTCTTGAGGTGGTCGTTACCGGCCGGCTGACCACTTATCCGGGACGCTCGCAATACCAGATCATCGTCGAGACGCTTGAGCCGGCGGGTCTCGGCGCGTTGATGGCGCTCCTCGAGGAGCGCAAACGTAGACTGACCGCGGAAGGTTTATTCGACGAGGCCAGAAAGCAGCTTCTGCCGTATTTGCCGGCGGTGATCGGCGTCATCACTTCGCCGAGCGGCGCGGTTATTCGCGACATCCTGCACCGGCTTGCCGATCGCTTCCCGCGCCACGTCTTGGTCTGGCCGGTCAAGGTCCAGGGGGAGGATTCGGCGCGAGAAGTCGCCGCCGCCATCGCCGGATTCAACGCCCTTGCCGCAAAGGGCTCGCCGCCGCGCCCCGATCTTCTCATCGTCGCGCGCGGCGGCGGCTCGCTGGAAGACCTATGGTCGTTCAATGAGGAGATCGTGGTGCGCGCGGCGGCGCAAAGCTTTATCCCGCTGATCTCCGCGGTCGGTCACGAGACGGACGTCACGCTCCTCGATTTTGTGGCCGACCGGCGGGCGCCGACGCCGACGGCAGCCGCCGAAATGGCCGTGCCGGTCCGCTCGGAACTGATCATCGACGTCGAGAGTCTCGAAAGGCGCGCGTTTGCCGCCTGGCTGAGAGCGCACGAGGCGCGGCGGAACGCGCTCCACTCGGCGTCGCGGGCCTTGCCGAATGCGGAAGCTCTCCTGGCTTCGCCGCGGCAACGGCTCGATCATGCGGCGCACATTCTCGCCCGAGCGCTGCGGGCGAATGCACATTTTCATCGTATGGCCTTGTCGCAAATCGGCGGCAGGCTCAGCACACATCTTCTGCGCTCCCACGTCGAGCGCCGCCGCGATCGCTACAACAATATTGCGTTGCGTCTGCGCGCCAGCGCCGCCGCCAATCTCGCAGCGCACCGCACCAACGTCTCCCGCGGCAAAGAGCGAGTCGGCACCTTGGGCAAACGTGCCGACCGCGCGATCGATAACTTCCTCGACGCACGCTGGGCGCGATACGATCGGAATTCGCAATTGCTCGCTGCCTTCTCATACCGTGGCGTGTTGGCGCGGGGTTTTGCATTGGTGCGCGACCGCAATGGCCGTCCGCTGCGGACTGCGACGGCGGTCGCGATCGGCGCGCGGATCGACATTGAATTTTCCGACGGGAGGGTCGGAGCGCGCGCCGACAGCGTACAGACTTTGGCAGGATCGCACGTCGAGCGGCCCAGACGCCGCCGCCGGCAACTCGTCGATCCCGGTCAGGGCGATCTTTTTTAGTTCGCTATCGGCCTCCGCCGGCGTGCTTGTCGCGGTGCAGCGAACCAAACGAAAATGACTGTTTATTCATTTCCATCCACAACCGAATGACGCTTTGTTCATTATTGTTTTTGAAATCGCGACGTTGTGGAACGGCGAACTTGCTTCCGTATTATGACTTTGGCACACATTATTCGTCCATAGGAGGAATGCATGATTCGAATTTCGTTTGCGATTGCGGTCGCAGCCTTCATCGTCGCAGCTAGTGTCGGCGTTTCGCGCGCGGCCCCGATTGCTCCGTTGCCCGCGGGAGTAGCCAACGACGCCGCGTCCGGAAACATCACGCATGTGTGGTGTCGCTGGGGCCGCTGCGGTTGGGGGTGGCACCACAGCTGGTGCTACTGGCATCCCCGCCGATGCGGATTGTGAGATAGCGAAACTTCTGTCGCTTCGCGGGGGCGCGACGGCTATCCGGCGGGCTGGGATTTAGAGCTAGCGCCGCGCCGAGTGATCGGCGCGGCGTATCTTTTTTGGCTGCTTCTCATCAGCCGACCGGGTTTTATTCAGCGGGCAGAGCGACTATCTTCGTTCCGGCCGCACAGGCCTGCTTGCCGGAGGTTGATTTTGCTCAATCGGACCGATCGATCCTTTCCCATACCCGGAGAGGCCGAGGTCAAATATCTTGACGGTGATTTCCGAGTCGTACGGCCAGGAACGTTCGTGCGTTGCGCCGTAACCGGCGTTGCTATCCCGCTCGAAGAACTCCGTTACTGGAGCGTGGATTTGCAAGAAGCTTATGCCACGCCGGAGATCGTGTTGCAGCGGCACGCCGGCGCTTACGGCGACCATGTCTGACCGGCCGCTAGTGTCCTTCGAAGACGCTTAAGACGAGCCGGCGGAACTCGGATTCCTCTTTAACCTTCAACTGAACACGGAGCACGCTCGAGCGGGCGGCAAGCTCGGCGAGTGACTCGTTGCCGGGAAATCGCGCGTGGTCTTTCTCGGTGGTGAGAAGCGTCAGGCTCGCGGCGTCGGCGCGCGCGACGAGATCGCGCGCGTCGGCCGCCGTGTAGCGGTGATGGTCGGGAAAACTTGCATGTTCGGCGACAACGACGCCGGCTTCGCGCAGCGTTAAGTAGAACTTTTCCGGATCGGCGATGCCGGCAAAAGCGAGAACGCGACGCTGCCCGAGCTCATCGAGGCCCGTCCGGTCGGGTTCAAGCCGGCCGTGGAAGATCGCGACACCGTGGCGCCGAGTATTCTCCAATACGGACGCCATGCCTTCCGCGGGCGCGCCGACAACAAGCACCGCTTGGGCGTGTGCGACTTGGACTTGCAATGGTGCGCGCAATGGACCCGCCGGGAAGACGCGGCCATTGCCGATGGCGCGCCGTCCATCGACCACCAAGATGGCAAGGTCTTTCGCGAGCGACGGGTTTTGAAATCCGTCGTCCATCACAATCACGTTCGCACCGTCGCGCCGCGCGGCACTCGCGCCCGCGAGGCGGTCGCGAGCGACAATGGTCGGCGCAAGTTTGGCCAACAGGAAAGGCTCATCGCCGACGTCGGCTGCGCTATGGATGGCAGGATCGACTCGCACGGGACCGGCGAGACGCCCACCATAACCGCGCGTCAGAAAGAAGGGGCGTTTGTGCTCGGCGAGCAAAAGCCGGCCGACGGTGAGCGCGGCGGGCGTCTTGCCGGCGCCGCCCATTGTGAGGTTGCCTAGACAAATGACGGGGGTGCCAACTTTTTGTCCCGGCGATTTGAGCCGGAAGGCGGCCACCGCGCCGTAGACGCCACCGAAGGGAGCAAGCAGCCGGCCGCCATTTGCTTGCCACCAAAAGTCCGGCTCGCGCATTAGCATCCGACCCCGGTACCGGCCGGCGGCGTGCTCCGGCGCGGACACCCTGTTCTGCATCCGCTCATGGCAGGCTTAAGAGGCGCGCTGTTCGAGCCGCAACTGCATCAAATACGGCTCGAGTGCAGCAAGGGTGCGCTCCAGCGCGCCACTCAACGTCTTGACGGTAACCGTGGCCGCGTCGGCGACGGCGGTGCGTGAGGTGGGATCGGTGAGCCAGGCGGAAAGACAAGTCGTCAATGTTTCCTCGTCGGCGATCGCTTGCGCGCCTCGCGCCGTATCAAGGGCCTCGTAAATTTCCGCGAAATTCCAGACGTGCGGGCCGTGGACGACCGCGGCGCCTAGTCTTATCGGCTCGATCGGATTTTGACCGCCGTGGCTGGCGAGCGACCCGCCCATGAATACGATCGGCGCGAGACGATAAATCAGGCCGAGCTCGCCGAGCGTGTCGGCGACAAAAATATCCACGTGGGACTTCGGCAGCTCGCCGAGCGAACGTTGCGCCACGGAGAGGCCGGCCGTTTTCGCCAGCTCGCCGACGGTGCGGCCGCGTTCGGGATGGCGTGGCGCGATGACGGTAAGCAGCGAGGGATGTTTGAGGCGCAATCGCTTGTGGGCGCTGATGACGGCGGCTTCCTCGCCGGCATGGGTGGACGCCGCCGCGATCACCAGCCGCGCGCCGATCGAGTCTTTCAAGTGGCGCAAAATGGCGCGATCCACCGGGGGCGGGGGCACGTCGAGCTTCAAATTGCCGATGCTACTGATGTGGGAAGCGCCGAGACGGGCGTAGCGTTGAGTATCGGCGTTCGATTGGGTCAGGCACAGGTCGAAACGTTCAAGTAGCGCCGCAATCCCGCCGGACGCCAGTCGCCAGCGTTGAAAAGAGCGCTCGGATACGCGGCCGTTGACGAGGATGATGGGTATGCCGCGATCGGAGCAAGTCAGAATGAGATTGGGCCATAAATCGGATTCGACAAATAACGCGAGATCGGGATGCCAATGATCGAGGAATTGACCGACAAACTTTGGCGCGTCGAGGGGTATGAACTGATGCACGGCGCCGGGCGGCAGCCGCTGTGCGGCAAGCGCGGCGGAAGTAACGGTGCCTGAGGTCACGAGAACGGCGAAATTCATCGCCCGCAAACGTTCGATCAGCGGAACGACTGCAAGCAGTTCGCCGACGCTGGCGCCATGCAGCCAAATCAACGGTCCCGCTGGGCGAGGCTGGCTTGCCACACCGTAGCGCTCCGCAAGCCGTGCCGGATCTTCCTTGCCGCGTTTGGTGCGCTGCGCAAGAAGCCAGCCGGCGAAAGGCTTTGCTAAAGCGCTTGACGCCAATCGATATAGTCGCAGCCCCAGGGGAACACGGTCGCGCACGCTTTACTCTCCATGGCCCAGGCGAGCCCGCCGCGCAGAAGCTTTCGACATTACTGCGCGTATTGACCGGCCTCGGCCCCGTCGAAGGCACCAGTTCCGCCCCATCCGCTCCTCGTTAGTGCTGCGTCGAGTTCTCTGGATCGAGCAGCCGATGCAAATGCACAATGAAATAGCGCATTTCGGCGTTGTCGACGGTGCGCTGCGCCTTTTCCTTCCACGCTACGTAAGCACTCGCGTAGTTTGGATAAATTCCGACGATATCGA
>Ga0302177_10003843_pt1 | contig 10467 bp, 8 predicted proteins | sample I_Palsa_E1_2_FD_198780 | JGI IMG/M metagenome (GOLD analysis project Ga0302177, IMG submission 198780) | Peat permafrost microbial communities from Stordalen Mire near Abisko, Sweden - I_Palsa_E1_2 | ecosystem: Environmental > Terrestrial > Soil > Palsa > Peat permafrost | place: Sweden: Abisko... | reverse complement strand
GCCAGGTACGTCGAAGCGACCTGGCATTCATTCACCTACTGGCTGACCGGGAAATTCTAGTGATCGACTTTCGCTACCACCTTGTCTCCATCGTGGCGGTGTTCCTCGCGCTGGCGATCGGGATCGTGCTGGGCGCCGCCGAGCTGCAAGGTCCCACCTACAACATCCTGAACCACACCACCGCCAAGCTGCAGAACGAATATGACCAGACCCGCGGTCAGCTCGCCACGGCCCAGGCGCAGGCCAACCAGGGTGAGGCATACGCCCAGGCGGTCGAGCCCGCCGTCCTGCGGGATCTGCTGACCGGCCAGCGGCTCCTGATCATCACCGAGCCGGGCGCGCAGTCCACGGTCGTCAGCGGTATCACCGCCGCTGCCGCCGACGCGGGGGCCAGCGTGACCGGGCAGATCGCTTTGCAGCCGGAGTTCTTCGACACCAGCAGTACCACCCAGGACCGCCTGAACCAGACCAACCTTGATGTGGCTCACTCCGCCGACATCTCGCTGGCTAACAGCGGAAGCTACCAGCAGCAGGCCGTGCAGGTGATCGCCAGCGAGATCCTGGCCAAGTCATCGAAATCGGCCGCGGACCAGCCGGCCAGCTACCAGCCGGCCAGCTCCCCGTCAGGCAGCGCCGATGAGAGCAGCAACGCGCAGACGATGCTCGCGGCCTACGCCTCGTCCGGGTTCCTCAACACCACTGGGCAGCCCGCCACCCAGGCGAGCCTCGTCGTCGTCGTGACCCCGCAGAACGTGCCGTCCGACGGCACCGCGGACCCGCTGGACCAGGTGCTTCCGCCGCTGGTCGCCGAGCTGGCGGCCGCGAGTTCGGCCACCGTGGTCGCGGGCTCATCGGCGGGCTCGGGTCCGGGCAGCCCGATCGCGATCCTGCGGTCGAACAACGTGGCCAACCAGGTGTCCACTGTCGATGACGCGGACCTGGCGTCCGGGCAGAGCGTGGTGATCCAGGCGCTGGCCATCTTGCTGGCCGGAGGCAAGGCCGGGAGCTACGGCTTCGCGGGCAACGGCGCGAACGCCGTCGCCCCGAGTCCCGCGCCCACGCCGTCCGCGTCGGCGTCGGCGTCACCGACCCCCACGCCCACCTCGTCGAAGAAAGCCAAAACTTGACATCCTCCCCCGCCTGAACTGAAGGAGGGGGATTCCAGCTACTACGCCGATTGGAGCAGCAGGTGAGGTTCGCGGAATATGCGGCTGGCGCGACCGCGGCGGGCGCCGCCAGGCTGACGTACTCTGCCCTGAACCGTCGTCCTCCCGGCGGCGTCAAGACATGGTCACGGACCAACCACCGGGGTGAGCCGGTCACGTTGCTCGAGGGACCTGCTGTCGCGGCCGGGGCGATCGCGGGCGTGCTGGCCCAGGCGGGCGTGCGGGCCGTGGGCTCCGGTAGGGGCCGGACAGCGCGAAGGGGCTATTCGCTTCGCGCCGACATGGCGATGATCGTGGCCGCGGTCGGAGCGGCGGCGTTCGGGGCCTATGACGACCTGGCGGGCTCCGGGGACCGGCGCGGGTTCCGCGGGCATCTCGGCGCGCTGGGTCACGGTGAGGTGACCACAGGAGCGGTGAAGCTGGGCGGCATCGGCGTCACCGGTATCCTCAGCGCCGTGGTGGCTGGCGGCCCGGCCACGGACGTAGTCCTCAACGCCGGGCTCGTCGCCGGGGGCGCGAACCTGGTGAACCTGTTCGACCTTCGGCCCGGGCGGGCCATCAAGGTCGCGGTCGCGCTCGGGGCCCCGGGGGCGATCGGCACCGTAGCCCCGGTCGCGGCCGCGCTGGCCCTGCTCCCTGAGGACCTCGGCGAGCGCGCCATGCTCGGCGACGCCGGCGCGAACGCCCTCGGCGCGCTGCTCGGTGCGCGCGCGGCCTGCCTGCCCCGGCCGGCCAGGCTCGTCCTGCTCGCCGGGATCGCCGGGCTGACCGCTGCCAGCGAGAAGGTCAGCTTCACCAAGGTGATCGAGCGCACCCCGGCCCTGCGCTGGCTCGACATGCTGGGCAGGCGGCCCGTGAAGCAGGTACCCGACCCAGCGCCGCCGGACGAGTGACCGTGCCCGTGGCCGAGCGGGGGAGTGCTCGGCAACGGAGCGGGGGGATAGGCCGGGCCGCGGTGCTGATCGGCGCCATCACGATGCTGGCGCGGGTGATCGGGTTCGGCCGCCAGGTGGTGTTCGCGCACACCGTCCAGGCATCCTGCCTCGGCACCGCGTACACCACCGCGAACATGGTGCCGAACATCATCTACGACATCGTCATGGGCGGCGCGCTCACCGCGGTCGTGGTGCCGGTGCTGGCAGGTCCCGCCCGGGCGCAGGCCCCGGACCGTGAGCAGGTGCGGCAGACCTCCTCCGCGCTGCTGAGCTGGGCGGTGCTGCTGCTCGTCCCGGTCAGCGCCCTGGTCGCGGTGACCGCACAGCCGCTCGTGTCGGTGCTGCTCGGCGGGACGCCCGGCTGCCCGCGGGCTGCCATGGTCGCGATGGGCGCGCGGATGCTCATGGTGTTCGCGCCGCAGATCCTGCTGTACGGTCTGGCCGTCGTGCTGTACGGCATCCTGCAGTCGCACCGCCGGTTCGCCGCGCCCGCGCTGGCGCCGGTGCTTTCCAGCCTGGTCGTCATCGGCGCGTACTTCTGGTTCGGCGAGGCGGGCAACGGCTACCAGAACATGATCAGGCCGGTGCCCACCCTGGCGTGGGTGGTCCTGGCCGCGGGAACGACCGTGGGCGTCGCGGCCTTGGTCGCCACTCCGCTTATCCCGTCGGTCCGGCTGCGGCTCAGGCTGCGGCCCGCGCTGCGGTTCCCGGCCGGGGTGGGAGCGCGAGTGCGGTCGCTGGCGGCCGCGGGCGTTTCGACGCTTATCGCCCAGGACGCCTCGGTGGCCGTAGTGATCGTGCTCGCCAACTCCCGCGGCGGCAGCGGTGCGCTGGTTCTCTACAGCTTCGCCTGGGCGGTGTTCTTCGTGCCGTACGCCGTGCTGGCCGTGCCGATCGCGACCAGCGCCTTCCCCGAGCTGGCCGCCCGTGACGACCGTTTTGACGCCACCAGCGCCACCTCGACCCGAGCCGTGACCGTAGCGTCCTGGCTGGGGGTGGCGGGAATGGCGGGTACCTGCATTCCGCTGGCCCGGGTGTTCCAGTCCCACGTCGGCCAGGCGGCAGACGCCAGGCAGCTGGCGATCGCGCTGGCCGCGTTCGCGCCCGGGCTCGTCGGGTACGGCCTGACGGCGAACCTGTCCCGGGTGCTGTACGCCGACGGGCGGAGCCGCGCCGCCGCCGTGGCGGTCAGCGGCGGCTGGCTGCTGGTGATCGTCGCGGACCTGCTGATCGTGCCGTTCGTGTCACGATCAGCGGTCGTGCCCTGGCTCGGGGCGGGTACGACCATCGGGCTCACCGCGTCCGGCATCGCGCTGCTCGTGCTAGTCCGCCGGGTCCGCGGGCCAGCGGCGCTGCGCGGCTGCGCGCGCGCCGCGCTCGCCGGGCTGGCCGGCGCGCTGGCCGGGGCCGCGGCCGGCCTGGGCGTGGCGGCCGGGGTGCGGGTGACGGGTTTCCTGCCGAACGTGGCCGTCACGCTGCTCGCCAGCGCCGCCGTGCTGGTGGCCTTCTTCGCGGTGCTGGCATGGGCGGACGGTGGGGACCTGCGCGCGGCGGTCCGCCGCGTGGTCCGGACGTGAAGGTCGCCTTCGTGCTGGGCACCAGCACGGGCGGCACCGGACGGCACGTGCTCATGCTCGCGGCCGGCTGCGCGGCGCGGGGCGTGCCCGGCGAGGTGTTCGGGCCTGCTCAGACCGATCGCGACTTCGGCTTCAGCGCGGTCGCCGGCGTCGGGTTCACCGCGGTCGACATCGCGGACCGGCCGCGCCTGCTCCGTGACCTGGGGGCGATCCGGCGGCTGCGCCGCCTGGTCCGGGCCTGGCGGCCCGACGTGGTGCACGCGCATGGCCTGCGGGCCGGCGCGCTGGCCGCGATCGCGGCGGCCTTCGTCCGGCCCAGTGTGTACGATGCCAGGCCCGCGCTGATCGTCACCGTGCACAACGCGCCCGCCGCGGGCGGTGTCACCGGCGCGATCTACCGGGTGCTCGAGCTGATCGTCGCGCGCCGCGCGGACTCCGTGCTGTGCGTCTCGGAGGACCTGGAACAGCGGATGTGCGCCGCAGGCGCCCGCCGGGTCGCCCACGCCCCGGTCCCCGCCTACTCCATCCCGGTGCCGACCCTTCGTACCGACGGCGCTGCTGCCCCAGATTCCCCTGGGGAACGCCCGCTGGGAAGCGTGCCCGCCCATAGCGTTTCCGCGGCTCAGCCAGCCCGGGGGACGAGCCAAGGACCCGTGCGGATGCCGGCGGTGACGGACGCCGACCCGGCCCGGCCCCTTGTCCTGGCCGTCGGCCGTCTCGCCCCCCAGAAGGGCTTCAGCACCCTGCTCGAGGCCGCCTCCAGCTGGCGGGACATCAAGCCCGAGCCCGTGCTTGTCATCGTCGGCCAAGGACCTCTGGAGGCCGAGCTGAAGAAACAGGCGACCGCGCTGCACCTCGACGCCCGGTTCCCCGGTCACCGCGACGACGTGCCCGCGCTGCTGGCCGCCGCCGCCGTTTTCGTGCTGCCCAGCGGGTGGGAAGGCCAGCCGCTCATCCTGCAGGAGGCGCTCCGCGCCGGGGCGCCGGTCGTCGCCACCCGCGTCGGCGGTACACCGGAACTCACCGGCGAGGATGCCGCCCTCCTGGTCCCTCCGGGCGACCCGGACCAGCTCGCCCGCGCGGTGCGCGCGGTGCTCACCGATCCCGCGCTGGCCACCCGGATGCGCCAGGCCGCGCTTGACCGTGCTCGCGCCCTGCCGTCGCCAGACGACGCCGTCGCCTCGGCCCTGGCCGAATACGCGCGGGCCGCAAAGAGCCGCGCCGCGCGATAATCTGGGGGAACTCACCTGCCCTACCGCCCGGCTTTCGCGGCTACGGGTGTACGGAACAGGAGCCGGCCGATGGATGACCAGCACCACCCAGCCTGGACCGGTGCCTTGCTGCGGCGTCCGGCCGTCGACCCTGGCATCCCCCGCTCCGATCGGGCGCTGCTGACCGCTCCCGGCACGCTCCTGACCCCCGCGCACTGGAACCGGCCCGTCCGGCATCGCGACTACCTGCCGACCGATCCCGGCCAGCGCGGAGCCACGATCGACGGCGCGGTCACCGGCATGACCGCCGCCGCGGTTATCGCGGTCTTCGGCGCGACCCCGCTAGCCATCGGGGTGCTGATCTTCCAGGTGCCGGCCGGCTGGGAATCCGCCTTGGGGCGTTGCGCCCTGTTTCTCGCGGAAATCATCGCGATCGTCACCTCGGTGGTCCTCGGCGCCCGGATCGTCCGCTTCGGGCAGCGCGACGGTAAGGTGCCGGCCGAGATGGCCGCACGAACCTACCACGGCCGTTACCTGACCGCGGCCGATTTCGACGCCCGGTCCAGGGTGCTGCTGCGGCGCGCGCAAGATGCGGTCGACGCCGTGACCTCTTCGGAGGTCTACCGGGCCGGCCTGCTGGATGAGGCCACCGCGGGCGCGGCCCTAGCCGGTCAGGAATGGGACATCGCCCTCGCGCTGCGCGAGCAGGGCCGGCTCCGTGCCCGGCGGGCTGAGCTGTCCGCGGCCAACGCGGGCGCGGTAACCACCGCGCTGCTCGACCGCCAGTTCCAGGCCGCCAAGCTCGCCGACTCAAGTGTCGCGGCCCGGGTCGCGGCGCTGGAGCGTTACGCGGCCGAGGTCCGCGAGGCAGACGCCGCTTACCGGGACTGGCAGCAGGCCGCGGCGCTGGCCGAGCTCAGCGGCCAGCACCTGGATATGCTCGCCCGCACCGCCGCTGACGAGCACGGCATCGCCGAGATCCAGGCCATGTCGCAGCAGGCCCTCGCGGTCCGCCTCGCCCTCCGCGAACTGCTCGATTAGCCACGCAGTCAGCCACCACCCAGCCCCTCTCACGACCACCTGCCCGGATACCCGTTACGACCGCTCTGGCGTTTGCGGGGTGAGCAGTCACCGGTGGAACGCCTCGGCCACGGCGGCCGCGCGGTCGCTGACGCCGAGCTACTCCACCGATCAGCTGATCGAGACGGTCGAGCGAGGCTCGGATGCGCCACCGCCGCACCGTCCGCGACTACGAGATACCCCGACCGCCGACCGGTTTTCAAACGCTCACTAGGGTGTCGCAGGGAGCGTGGCTGACGGGGCGGGCGTCGCGACCGAGGACGGCGACGAGGTCGAGGTCGAGGTCGCGGCGACGCTAGCGGTCGGGCTTGGTGTCTTGGACGGGTGCGGCGAGCTGGTCTTGGCTGCCGGGCTAGTGGGCGGGACGGTCGGCGTGAAGGTGGTCGGCGTCACCACGGCGGGGGTGGTGGAAGTGGTCGCGGGGGAACTGGCCGAGGTCGGGGGAGGCCTGACCCAGAGGTAGACCGCCAGGGTGACCACGAAGACGGCGATCAGGATCCAGGTGGAGGTCCGTATCCGTTGCATCGCTCGCATCAGTCAGTTCCGGCAGGTGCTGAGGGGCCGAAGGGGTCGGGGGGACCGGCGGCACCGGAGGCATTGGAGGGGTTGGAGGTGCCATCTGGTTCCGCGTTTTCCAGGCTGGGCGGCAGGTAAATGCCCTCGCGACGGAGCCCCGCCGCGATCCGGACGCCCAGTATCCGCCCGACCTTGAACTGCTGGCCGGGCAGCGTCCTGGCCACCACGCGAAGCTGGAAGTGGTCCACGTCCAGGCTCTGCACGCCCATTGCCGTCGGCGCGTCAAGCAGCAAGTCGCGCAGCTCCTCGTCCTTAAAGGCCTCCTCTCCGATCGTCTTCAGCAGGTCGCTGACGTGGTTGACGTCCACGGTGGCGGGCACGGGCACGTCCACCACGGCCCGGGAGTAGTCGCGGGACAGGTTGGTCACCTGGCTGATCTGCCCGTTGGGCGTGATGACCACCTCGTTGTCGATGGTGCGCACCGTGGTCACCCGGAGGTTGAGGTCCTGGACGGTCCCGATGGCCGGCTCACCGATGCCCGGCACCGACAGGCGGATGAGGTCGCCGTAGCCGTACTGGCGCTCGGTGATGATGAAGAAGCCGGCCAGCAGGTCCTGCACGATGCGCTGGGCCCCGAACCCCAGCGCCACGCCCGCCACGGCGGCCGGGGCGACCAGGTTGGTCAGGGGGATACCGAGTCGGGCCAGGACGGCCAAGCCGGTTGCGCAATAGATGATCACCAGCGTGGCCCAGGTGATCACGGACGCCACCGCGTGCCGGTGCTTGGAGGCCTCCGTGGCAACCAGGGCGTCCGTCTCGCGGGCGTTGGCGTCGATCCGGGTCGTGATCTGGTCGCCCAGCCAGGTCGCGAACCGGGTCAGCAGGATCGCGCCGGTCAGCAGCAGGATGATCTCCAGCCCGCTGCCGCGGGCCCAGTGACCGACCACGTCGGGCAGATTCGTCGAGCTCAAGGGCGTCAGACTCAGATACATAGGTTTCCATCATGATCGAACTGTTGCCGCCACGTCGAATCCCCGCCGACTGCGACCGTCGGCCGCTGCGACAGTCGGCCAGTACCGCCAGAGGCTATGTCACGATCCAGTCGCGGGCCAGGTTGACCGTCAGGTCTTCCAGCAGCGGGCCGGCCTGCTCGCGACAGCGGGCCAGGTCAGGCTCGATGTCGGCGAGTGTATAAGCCGCCAAGATACCCGCCGAGCGGAGCTGGTCAGGACTCAGCGAGCAGATTCCGGCCACCGCTACCACCGGCACGCCTGGTACCGCTGCGGCGGTCGCGCGGGCCACCCCGGCCGGAGCCTTGCCGTGCAGGGTCTGCCGGTCAAGCGCGCCTTCCCCGGTGATGACCAGCCGGGCGCCTGGCAGGTGAGCGGCGAAGGAGAGCAGGTCCAGCATCAGCTCGATGCCAGGTCGCGTCCTCGCGCGCAGGAATGCCAGCATCGCGAAGCCAAGGCCGCCTGCGGCGCCGGCGCCCGGCTCGTCCCTGGCCGCGCGCCCCAGCGTTTGCTCGGCCACGTCGGCCCAGCGGCGCATGCCGTCCTCCAGGCGCGCCACATCCTGCGCCGACGCGCCTTTCTGCGGCCCGTAAACCGCCGCCGCACCTCGCTCGCCGAGCAGCGGGTTATCCACGTCCGTCGCCGCGATCACCTCGGTACCCGGCAGGCCCCTCAGCCCGGACAGGTCGATCCGGTGCAGCCGGGCCAGCGCCGCGCCACCCGGCGGGAGTTCGGCTCCTGACTCGTCAAGCAGCCGGGCGCCAAGCGCCGTGACCAGGCCGGCGCCGCCGTCGGTACACGCCACGCCGCCCAAGCCGAGCACGATCCGCTTCGCCCCCATCCCGACCGCCGCACCGATGAGCTCCCCGACACCGTGGCTGGAGGCGGTTAGCGGCGCCGCCACGCCGCCCGGCAGCCTGCTCAACCCGCTGGCCTGGGCAGACTCGATGATGGCGGTTCCGTCGCGGAAAGCGAGGACAGCCATGGTGGCCCGGCCCGTCGGGCCGCGCACACCCAGCTCAACGCGGCGGTAGCCGGCGGCCTCCGCCGCATCGACGGTGCCGTCTCCGCCGTCCGCCACCGGTACCTGGACGTTCCTCAACCCAGGGCAAGCCCGGTCAAGCCCGGCCGCCACGTGCGCGGCTACCTGGGCAGCGGTCAGCGTTCCCTTGAACTTGTCCGGAGCGATCACCACATGGCTCATCTGGCCTATGAGATCATGCGGCGGCGTTCTCGTCGGATCCATGGCCATCAAAGCAGTAAACGTGGCCTACCCGATCCAGATGAGGTCGAAGATCCGGATCAGCTCGGCATTGTCATCACGAGGGCGCGTTCTCGTGAGGTGATGCGGTCAGGCGGTCTCGTCCCATCGGCGCCGCATGGCCGCCAGACCAGTCTCGGTCAGTGACCCGTACAGCCGCAGCCGGGCCACGCCGCCGTCGGGGAAGATCTTCAGCCGCACGTGCGTAGCTGGCGCGCCGTAGACGCGGTACCGGTGCGGGGTGTCCGGCAGCAACCTGACGGGCGGCAGCAGATCATGCCACGCGTTCTCATCGGTCAGTGCGGCGCCGGTACTGGCGTCCAGCGACTGCAGCGAGGCGGTGTCGGGCTGGTTGCCCCGGAACCAGGAGGTGTCGATCTCCGCGAGGTTGATCTCGCCGTGCCCGGCCAGCCGGACGACCAGCCATTCATACCCCGGCTTCCGGCGCCGGCGAGTTTCCCACCCCTCGCCCATGATCCGCGAGAGCCCCGGCGATATCGCGTTGCGCGGTGAGGAGTAGAACTGGTCACTGTGGGACGCCACGTCGGCGCCGTTCTCCAGCGCCGCGAGGTCGAAGGTCAGGCCCGTCAGCATGGCCGGATCCGGCACTACCTCACCGTGCACATGCAGCCGGGCGACGCCGCCGTCGGGGAAGATGTTCAGCCGGACATGGGTGAACCTGCGTCGGGAGCTCACGCTGAACGCGTGCCGGTGGTCGCCGGTCAGCAGGCCGCGTGGCACGATCTCCTGCCAGATTCCTTCTGGGCCACCGGAAACGGGATCGGTCGCGAGCTCGCCGAAGGACGGGTATCCGCTCACCGAGCACGCGTCCGCCGAACAGGCCTGCGGGAAGTTGCCGGTGAAGTGCGCGGTGTCGACGATGATGGAGCGCACCACCCCGGGTACCCCGAGCCTGACGATCACCCAGTCGCGGGCGGTGCGGTCCGGCAGCGTCCCGCCGGGCCCGCGCCTGCGCCGGGTCTCCCAGCCGTCGTAGACCTGTCCCTTGGCTCCGTAGGTCTGCGGCACGAAGACGGGTGCGTCCGGTTTGATCAGGTTCTCTTTGGCGGCGAAGAACTCATCGCTCGCGGCCACCACCGATCCGCGCAGCCGGAGCAAGTCGGGCAGAAGGTGCTCATCCATAGCCAGATACATTCCCCTTTAGTCCCGTTTCAGCAGTCGGCCCACTGGCTCACCATCCGGCACGCCGCTCTCAGTATCGAGCAGCGAGGTTCCGCGCAGCCACGTCTGCCGCACGCGTCCGGTCAGCGTCCGCCCCGCATACGGCGTGACCGGGTGCCGGTGCTGCAGCCGGGCCGCGTCCACGAGGTAGCTCTCGTCCGGGTCGAACGCCACCAGGTCGGCGTCGCACCCGGCGGCCAGGCGGCCTTTGGCCCGCAGGCAGGCCAGCGCGGCCGGGGCCGCGGCCATCCACCGCACTACGTCGTCTAGGGCCCGCCCCCGCCGCCGTGCCACCGTCCAGACCGCGGACAGGCCGAGCTGGAGTGCGGCGATACCACCCCAGGCCTCGCCGAAGTCCCCCGAACCCGGGGCCTTGAGCTCGGGTGGGCACGGCGAGTGGTCGGAGACCACGCAGTCGATCACGCCGGCTTCCAGGCCCCGCCACAGCGCCTCCCGGTTGACCGAGTCCCGGATCGGCGGGCAGCACTTGAACTCGGTCGCCCCGTCCGGCACCTGCTCGGAGGCGAAG
>Ga0302177_10003832_pt1 | contig 10480 bp, 9 predicted proteins | sample I_Palsa_E1_2_FD_198780 | JGI IMG/M metagenome (GOLD analysis project Ga0302177, IMG submission 198780) | Peat permafrost microbial communities from Stordalen Mire near Abisko, Sweden - I_Palsa_E1_2 | ecosystem: Environmental > Terrestrial > Soil > Palsa > Peat permafrost | place: Sweden: Abisko... | reverse complement strand
CCAAAGCCCGTTGCGTACGCCACCAGTTCCTCGCCGGCAACAGCCGGACTGTTGACCGAGACCTGCGATCCATCCGCGTGCGTGATGATCGGCGGGCAGGGTGCGCCACCTGTACCGCCGAGGCGTTGAGCGACAGAGAACAGAGCGTCGCACGCGGTGACGATATGAACTTCGTTCGCTAACGCTTGCGCGCCAATATAAGCAGACTTTACGCCGCTAATGGAAACAGCTACGCCGGATGGCACAAGAGCAATGTCCGACCCAGCCAACGGTCCAACAGGCGCGTCGAAAGGGATTTGAACCGTCACCGCCAGCAGGCTGGAGCACCCGGGATTCGAAGCGCCGGCGCAGGAAGGCGCGATTTCGTTGACTTGCAAAACAGGCATTGCTTCACCAGCCGATCCATTCCAGAAAACCGCGGAGATGCTAAGCAGGGGTGCCGTCGGATCGAAGCCCGCTGGGGGCTGCACAAACAGCGTGAGTAGTTGACCCGGAGCGATTCCGATTGGAAACGGGTTGGAAAAGCCCGAGCCAACCAACACCGGGCTGGCTGGCGTGGTTTGCGCCAAACAAATGGAAGCACTGAGACAGGCCAAAATAAGCTTTCGCATCCGAACACTCCTGTTGAACGAAGACTGGACGCGGAAGTCCTATTTTAGAACGCTCTTGGTCGGTAATTTCTACTTCTCGTCCTTGCGTTCAGGTTCCTTCGGTTTTGGCGCAGGGCGTGGCGCAGCTGCAGGCTTGGGTTGGGGGCGTGCCTCCGGTGCCGGCCGAGGCGGAGCCGCAGGTTTGGCCGGAGGACGAGCGGCTTCTTGTGGATGAGCGGCTTCTTGAGGATGAGCGGCTTCTTGAGGATGAGCGGCTTCTTGAGGATGAGCTTCTGGACGAGCTTGCGGCGCTGGCCGTGGCGCGGGCTTGGCAGCTTCTTGTGGACGAGGCGTTGGACGTGGTTGCTCGGCGGGACGGGGCGGAGCGGGCCGCGCCTCCGGGCGAACCGGCTGAGCGGGACGGCTTTCCGGTACCTGGCCGGGCGCGGGACGCTGGGCGGTTCGAGTTTCCGGCGCGGGCGCGGGTGTCGGCGGACGCCCCCCCGGCGATGGACGAGCCTCTGGACGCTGCTGTGGTTGCGGAGTTGGCTTCGGCGCGGGCGTTGTTTGCGGAGCTCGCGTAGCTTGCATTCCCGCAGGCCGTTCTGCCGCGCGCAAGGCCGAAGCCGGGGGACGCGGGGCCGGGGCTTTATATGGAGTGGCGAGAGGCCGCGCCGCAACCAGCACGGCGGGATGTCCACCTGCCGTTGCGAATTGTGCACGATTGGTGGATACCTCACGGGCATGCTGAATTTGGACGCTGACTGGAGGAATGCGTGGGTCACGAACCACGGCCAACTCCTGAGGCGTGGGCCGCACCTGGATTCCGCCGCGCCCGCCATTGAAACTCACGCGAGGCCCGCGGTTTTCCGTAACGTTGTAATTGTAGACGTTGTGAATGATCGTGACATTCACATTCGTCACCGCGCGATTGTAGGCCAGGTTGCCGTTATTCCAATAAGCTCCATAGTATCCGTGGCCAACGTATCCAAAACCGTAATTGATGCCGCCATAGAAACCAACATGGGGAGCCCAGTAGCCGGAGTGCCAATGGTAGAAGCCAGCATCAAAACCCCACCACGGCGGTGTCCAAAGCGCTCCTACAAATGGCGCCACGATCCAAGCACCGGGGACCCAATAATAGCCCGCGCTCGCATAACTCCAGTAACCCGGCGTCCACATATAGTTCTCGCCCGGCGCGGGAGGCTGAGTGTACTCCGGAAGCGGCGGCGGAGGTTGGGGCGCTTGTAGCGGCTGGCCGAAGGAGGCCTCCTGGTCAAAATCGGACGGTGGCGTGTAAGAATCACCGGGCGCGGACGGTGCAGGCTCGGGCTGGGAACTCGCCTCGACGGCCGGAGCCAGGCCGCCGCTGGCCGGATCGCTATTGGCGACAGGCGCATTATTGGCAATGGGCGCGTTTTGATCGGCAGGGGCGGGAGCTTGAGCCGAAGGTGCAGCAGATTGATCAGCGGGAGCGGGTTGAGCGCCTGGGGCGGAAGCTTGATTCTGCGAGCTATTGCAGCCCGTCAAGCCTCCCACTAGCATGGCAGTAACAACGAAGAAACCTTTCCTCACGGTGACGACCTCCACGGATGAAGGTGGGCACGCTGAGTGCCATTTCTCCAACTTCTAAAAAGAAACCTTCGGTGCGTTGCGAGCGCCGGGCTCCGTCTTGAAATAAGCGTCGTTACGCTCGAAGTGGAACATAGATGCCGCGATGTTATTGGGAAACAACTCGATATCGGTGTTATAGCGCTGCACCGTTTCGTTGTACTTGCGGCGTTCAACGGCGATGCGGTTCTCAGTGCCGGCCAACTCATCCTGCAAACGCAGGAAGTTTTCGTTCGATTTGAGTTGCGGATAATTCTCCACAACGACCAAAAGCCTACTAAGTGCTCCGTCCAATTGCGAGTTGGCCTGAATCTTTTCAGTCGGCGTGCGTGCGCCACCCAAGGCTGCACGAGCGTCGGTGACTTCCTTGATCACGGCCTGCTCCTGCTTGGCGAAGCCTTTGACCGTCTCCACCAGGTTAGGAATCAAATCGGCGCGGCGCTGCAGCGCGACGTCCACCTGCGACCAAGCTGCGTTCACCGCTTCTTGCTCCGTAATCAGCGTGTTGTGCGAGCCGGCTGCCCAGCCGAAGACGCCCAGTACGGCCAAAACAATAACCCCAATCACTACTAATGCGATTTTCATCGAATCCCTCTCATTTCTCCAGACGGTCTACGTGATGAACCAGCGCCTCAATCTGCTTCAAATAACTCGCAAACAGCCCTTCCGGATCCACGTCCCTGCCAAGCTTGGTTTGATCGCGCAGGTCGAGCAGCGTATCGAAGGGCGTTCCATCCGCCCCGATATCAGGAAGATGCCGGACTATCTCACGCTTACGCCATCCGGCGGGCATTCCGGAAACCAGCAGCGCGTGCCGCGCAAGCACCAGAAAATTTGGAACCGAATCGATCATCAGGCGCAGAAGGGCGGGCGGGTTGCCCAACACGTCAGCGGCTTTTTGACGCAAGCGCAGCAGCTTCGAGCGTAGCTCCATCTCCACTTGCGCGCGATAAAACGTCCGATCGATCACCAGGTCTTGAACTACATCCGGACCAAACAGCACGCGCCGCCGCTCCTTCATATCCTCAAACTCAATGGGGAAACAGTCAGTGGAAGTGCGCAGCTCCTCTTCGCTCAGCAACAGCGGCGATGGGTTGCCCAGTTTGCGCCACCACTCGAAGATGGGCGCTGAGGCGGCCAGCTCGGCTGGTGTGACGCGGGTGAGCACACACAAAACGTTCAAGTCGGAAAAATGCTCGTTGTGTTCGCCGGATGCGGCGGAACCGTACAAGATTACCGATCGCAATTGCTCGCCCTGAGCTTGCTTCAGACGATCGACGAGTTCCAGAAGTTTGTCTTCCATGATTTGCTGACTTGCCTACCAGCTGCCCACTACCAACTACCCGACGCCCCGCCTCCGCCCGAATCCCCGCCGCCAAAACCGCCGAAGCCTCCGCCTCCTCCACCACCGCCGCCGAAACCCCCACCACCCCAGCCACTTCCGCCTCCACGTCCGCCGCCTAATAGATTACCGAGAAGCATGCCGCTCAAGAAACCGCCGACGCCACCGCCTCCGCCGCGGAAGAGCAAAAGTAAAACGATGATGCCGATCACGATCAGCGGAAACGGAAGGCCGTGCCGCGTGCTGACTGTTCGATCCTGAGTGCGTGCGCGGGGCTCAACCGAGACCCCTTTGGCGCGCGAGATCTCGGCGCCCATCTGCGCGGCAGCGGCGACCATCGCATTCGCGTATTCGTTCCTGCGCAACATGGGCTGAATGTTGCGAAGAATACTGCCGTCGAATCCATCGGGAAGAATCGGCTCGAGGCCGTAGCCTACTTCGATGCGCTCGCGATGGTCCTGGAGGGCCAGGAGCAACATAATCCCCTCGTCTTTGCCTTTCTTGCCGATGCCCCATTGGCGGAACAAGTTGTTCGACACATCCTCGATGGGATTGCCGTCCAGTGAAGGCAAAGTTACGAACGCCATTTGGACGCCGGTTGCCCGTTCCATTTGGCCGCAGTAGGTCTCTAATTCGGCACGCGACTGCGAATCGAGGACATGCGCGAAGTCGCTGACGTAGCCTTGCGGCTTGAGCGATTTCAGGTCCAGCGCGAATAGCGACGCAGAAAGAGCCCACAGAACCAGCCCGGCTCTCCCGAGCTTGCCTGTTCGTATATTTAGCAGTCGAGGTCCTCGCGTTTAATGCGGAACTCGCCCAAGTTGCCGAGGACGGCGAGAGTGATGTTTTTCGGATTAAAGAACTCGCGCGCGATCTGGCGCACTTGTTCGGCCGTGACCGCTTCGATGCTCTCCAGCATCTCATCCAATGTGATGAACCGGCCCAGGTACATATCTTGACGAGCCAGGTTTCCCATTCGGCTGGACGTGGATTCCAGGCCCAGCATGAAGGAGCCTTTCAGGTTGTCCTTAGCCCGGCGCAACTCCTCTGCGGGAACCAGGTTCTCCTTCATCTCCCGGAATTCTTTCACGATGGATTCGATGACTTTGCCGGCGGTCTCCACAGCGGTACCGGCGTAGATCGCCATGTAGCCGGTGTCGCGATACATCGCCAGCTCGGAGTAAACGGCGTAGGCCAAGCCCTGCTTTTCACGGATGTTTTGGAACAAACGCGAACTCATGCCGCCGCCCAGAATGGTGTTGAGCGTGTAACAGGCGAACCGTAGCGGATGCGAAAAAGGATAAGCAGGCACACCCATATAAAGATGGGTCTGCTCCAGCGAAGTCTTATTGCGGAACACTAGGCGCGCATGCGGCACCGGCGCTACTTCGGGAGCGAGTTGCGATGAGATCTGCAGATCTTCGAAGTGCTCGCGGGCGAGATCCACCAGTTGCCCGTGGTTCAAATTACCGGCGGCCGTGATCAAGATATTCGAGGGCGAATAATAGCGCTGGTAATACGAGTCGATCATCCCGCGATCAAAGGCGCGGACGGTCTCCTTGCTGCCAATGATGGGCTTGCCGAGCGGATGGTCTTTCCAGAAATTGCTGGAGAAGATATCATGCAGAAGATATTCGGGATTGTCCACGTCCATCTTCAACTCTTCCAGGATGACGCCCTTTTCCTTTTCAATGTCCTCTTCGCGGAACAGCGGATTGCGGACTAGGTCCGCCAGCACGTCGAACGCAACGGGCAGGTGTTCGTCCAACACCTTGGTGTTGTAACTCACCATCTCCTTGGCGGTGAAAGCGTCCAGGCCGCCTCCGATGGAATCCACCGAGCGCGCAATTTCCTCAGCCGACCGATTCTTGGTGCCCTTGAAGAGCATGTGCTCGATAAAGTGCGAGATCCCGTTCTCTTCCGAGGTTTCACGGCGGGAGCCTGTCCGAATCCAGACGCCGAGCGAGACTGAACGGACGTGGCCCATCTCCTCACTGATTACACGTACCCCGTTCTTTAGGGTTGCAACCTCGATGTCACGGAGAGTTTGAACTGCGTCTGCCATTTTGCCTTTCTCTATTTTATCTCGTTTTGGCTCGGATATCGCTGTGTCCGGGCTCGAATATGGTGTTATGCTACACCGTCCACTATACTGGAGACATGGCGCAAGCTATTGTAGGCCTTGAACTTGCGGATCTAAAAGCCACATTGGGGCTAGAACACCCCGCGTTTCGCGCCCGCCAAGTATACGATGCCGTGTACCGCCAAAGGGTGCCGGATCTGGTTCAAATTACCAATCTCCCGGTAAGTTTAAGAAAAGAATTGGCGTCCAGGCTCGCTGTGGGATTGCCGGCTGCGGCCGCCGAGTACAAAAGCACAGACGGAACCCGCCGTTATCTGCTGCAACTGGAGGACGGCCGGACTGTGGAGACGGTCCTAATGCCGGAGGACGGCCCCGAGAGCAAACGCGACACGGTCTGCATCTCGAGTCAGGTGGGTTGCCCCGTCAATTGCCAGTTCTGCCTTACCGCCTTGATGGGGCTGGAGCGGAATCTGACGGCGGGCGAGATCGTGGGCCAGGTGTTGTTCGTGATGCGGGCGCACGGGATCTCGAGCGAGACCGACCGTTTGAATATCGTGATGATGGGCATGGGCGAGCCGCTGTTGAATCTGCCTAACGTACTAAAAGCCACGCGGATTTTGACCGATCCAACCGGCATTGGGATTTCGCAGAAGCGGATCACGCTTTCGACAGCCGGCATCGTTCCAAAGATTGCCGAGTTGGGACGTGAGCCGGTGCGGCCTAAGCTGGCAATTTCGCTGAACGCGTCCACGGAAGAGCAGCGGCGGGAGCTGATGCCGATCACGCGCAAGTATTCGCTGAAGGATTTGTTGGCCACTTGCAAGGCTTATCCGTTACGCCCGTGGGAGAAGCTGACGTTCGAGTACGTGCTGCTTAAAGGCGTGAACGATACCGACGCAGACGCGCGGCGTGTCGTAAGGCTGTTGGCTCATTTGAACGCGAAGGTGAATCTGATCGCGCTGAATCCAGGACCGGGGATCGCTTTTGAGACTCCCGATCCGGAGCGCGTACGCGCGTTTCAGGAAATCGTCCGGCGAGCCATGCCTTGTTTCGTGCGCAAGCCACGCGGCCGGGATATTTTCGCGGCGTGCGGGCAGTTGAAACGAGAAGTACCGAGCGGCGATGGAACATTTACATTGGCCACAGATGAACACAGATGAACACGGATATCTGAATTTACTAACTGAACGGGTCCTGCACGCGGCCCTTGAGGCTTGGCTTCCGGTAGGCCAATTTGTCTTCTGATTAATTTTCAGAAATCCAAAGTCGAATGGAGACGCATTAACTTGCAGCAATCGGCGTTTATCCGTTCATCGGCGGCTAAAGTTATTTTTTCGGGTCGGAGTTTCTGTAGAAAGAGTGGGCAGGGAAGAAGTGATGGCCTGCCCACTGGGGAAGAACCTCTAGGAATCGAGCGACTTCTTGAGTTTTCGAAGTGAGCTTGTAGTAAGAACAATCAGACCAAACCCGATAGCGACGATTATCGTGCTGGCCGGCTCTGGAGTGACAGTCGCCGGCTGGGCGACTACTTGGAACCCAGCGTCCGAAAAAGGTGCTTGATTGTAAACAAATGCGCTGTCCACCAGGTCTGAAGGACTGCCGCTCGATGGGCTCTCAAACTCCCCCGGAGTCAGCGAGCTGTCAAAATTAAAGCCCACCAGAGAATCTCCCGAAGCCAGGTCGTTACCCGACGTCGTAGCAGTCCATTGAATGGCAAATCCGCCCGAGGGTCCGCCGCTAGTGATGATCTCCTGCCAGCCGGTTGGTGAATCGATGCTGGTTGGGCTCACCGCCATAAAGTTGTCGCCCGGCCTCCACGAAAACCAGTAGGTGCCAATGGTGGTGGTCCCAATATCATCCAGCGTCAGATTGTATTGGTACTCGCCGGGCGAAATCATTGAATCTGTGAAAGTGGCGCTTGCGTCGATGCCCGAGGCGAATAAGCTGGGGCCCGCGGCGCAAATCAAACCACCCAAAAGTAGCAGATAAGGTTTCATTAGCTAACTCCTCGGGCTCGATCCTAGCATGAGGAAAACAAGAAATAGCGTGTGGCAACGCGATTTCACAATACTTTGACATGTTCGGTACTTCGATCGCGGGCGGGAGTAATTAATACGACGTTTAACGCGCCGAAAATACCGATCAGGGGTTCACCTTTTGCAATCGGCGCAAGGTGAAAATCTCCGGGTGGATGTTCTCCGAGCGGAGCTTTTTCCAGTCATCGGTGACGTGAATCAATTTGCCGCTGATGTGATTTGATTGCTCGGAAGCCAGGAACAGCGCCAGTTGAATCTGTTTCTCGGGTGCCACGCCTCCGGTCTGCCGCACTTCGAGCGCTTCCTCGGTTTCCTTCCAGCCCGCGCGTTCGCCGGCGCGCAGGATCTCATCGGTCATGTGAGTGTAAGTGCCGCCCGGGCCCATGCAGTTGATCTGCACGTTGTGCTCGCGAACCTCTTCGGCGACGGTCTCCACCAGCCGCACGACAGCCGCCTTGGAAGCGGCGTACGCCGAGAGATTCGGCCGAGCCGAGGTTGCGCCAGGCCCGCTCAGTACGATGATTTTGCCCTCGCGACGGGCGATCATATGCGGAAGGACGGCCTTCAAAGCGTTCATCACGCCGAGCAGATTGGTGTGGATGGTGTCGACCCACGCTTTCGGAGACTGCTCTACAAAGGGTCCGATGGGGCCGGGAATCGCAGCGGCGCAAATGAGCACATTCACTTCGCCATAATGGACGCGCACGCGATCGACGGCTGTGTTGACCTGCTCAAAGTCGGTGACATCGGCGCGAATACGCAAGGCGTTGCCACCCGCGTGCTCAATCTCTAGATGCGCCAGGTCCAACTCGGCCTTGCTGCGCGCCAGCAGTGCCACTCGATTTCCTGCTGTAGCAAAACCGATGGCCAGCCGCTTGCCGATGCCTCGTCCGGCTCCCGTGACAAGCACACCGGCGTGGGTCAGAGTTTCCAACGTGCTGATCCTTCCAATTTACGTTAGTACAACGCGGACAACGCTGTGCGCGGCGGTTAGCTGGATGCGTGCTTTTGCCGGTACATGGATTCGTCCACGCGGCGGAAAAGCTGCTCGGGCGATTCGCCGGCACAATACTGAGCCAGGCCGACGGTGACGGCAACATCAACACGGATTTCGCGCTCCACTCCCGTGATCCGATACGGGCCGTTCAGGCGTCCAGCGATCTGGCGGGAGCGGGACTCGGCGATGGCGAGGTCGCAAGCCAGGATCGCTACAAACTCATCGCCGCCCCAACGGCAGACATAGTCGCGGGCGCGTACCTGGCCGCCCAGGCGAGCGGCCACCTGCTTCAAAACCTCGTCTCCATAGAGATGGCCGAAACGATCGTTAATTTCCTTGAAGCCGTTCAGATCGAAGAGCAGAACACAGAATTCCTGCCCAGCGCCGATGCGCGCGGCGAGCTCGCGATCTAGATCCCTGCGGTTGGCGACGCCGGTTAACGGATCGAGTGTGGCCAGTAATTCCACTTCGTGCAAACGATGCTGAATCTCAATCATCTTTTGGCGAAGACGGGCGAAGTCGTCGCGGCTGTCTAGCTCGATGGAATGAGCTAAGTCCCGCAGATCGGCGGCTTGAGCAGCCACCCGCGGAAGGTCGGCCGAGCGGACGGCGGATTCAAGGCGGTCCACGAAATCAATCAGCCGCTCCACGTGCTGAACGTTGCGGCCCGCGCTGGTGTCTTCGGTGCGGGTCACCATGCTGAGCGTTTGGTTCAGGTCGCGCGCCAGCGCCTGATTCTGAAGACGAGCTTTCTGACAAAATCCTTGCAGGATGTGATGCAGCGCAACCCGGCTTTCTTCCAGCGCCTCCGCAGTGGTGTCGGCTGAGAGGCGGGACTGCAGCGCCATCAGGAGTTCACGGTACGCGGGCCCAACCTCAGGCGAAATGGCTTCGATGGTCTCTGCGATTTCCAGGATCGAAGAAAGGTAGCAGTCCAGTGCGGCCGGCAGTTCGACGCGCGGCACTTTGGCCTGCTGCCTGGCGACAGAATTCGGAGAAGTTTCCGGCGCGCCCATAGGACCTTTTCGATCCTAGTTTTCCTTCGGAGCCGTTGATTGAGATGCAGCCGACGACGGCGCTTTTTGTTTAGGGCTAGGTTCAAACCCTTCCTGATAGGCTTCCACACTCTGCGATGGGACGGCAATTTTGATCAGTTTGCGGCTGTCGTCCACCCAAAAATCGAGAGCGATGGGCTGGCCTTGTGGCATAGAGCCGGTGACAGACAGATGAATCAGTTCCGCCGATTTTCCAGCGAACTCCACATGTTCGCGCCCCTTGAAAACGACAGTGGCGGTTACCTCGCCTTGTCCGAGTACATAAACGGGAAACTGCTGGGATTGCTGAGAGTCCAGGCTGGCGCGCATGGCAAGCACAGTCCAAGGGTACAGCGGCAGATTGGCATTCACGACGATGGCGTCGGGATGCACGGCGAGCAGCTTCGTTTGCGGACCTTGGCCGGTATCGATTTCGTTCTTGGACTGGCCATCGGCAAACGTGGTATTCACGTTCATTTGGATTTGTCCGAGCTTGGCTTTTGCGGTGGTTTGGAGAGGCTGATACTTCGCATCCATGAGCACCTGGAATCGCTCGATATCAACTTTCATCGGACCAAGACTGGCCGAGCCTGAGCCATCGATTTCGAACCCGCTATCCGATTTCTTCACGGTGTAAGTCTCGTTCGCCACCGGGTTGCCCGCCATGTAGATGGCGAGTTTGCCGTGATCGGCCGGAACCACTTCGGCTTTGGCATTGCTCAGCACCGGCGCCGTTGACTTGTTTTCGGCGGCCGCCGGCTTGTTCAGCAGCGCCTTAACTTCAGCC
>Ga0302177_10003824_pt1 | contig 10496 bp, 9 predicted proteins | sample I_Palsa_E1_2_FD_198780 | JGI IMG/M metagenome (GOLD analysis project Ga0302177, IMG submission 198780) | Peat permafrost microbial communities from Stordalen Mire near Abisko, Sweden - I_Palsa_E1_2 | ecosystem: Environmental > Terrestrial > Soil > Palsa > Peat permafrost | place: Sweden: Abisko... | reverse complement strand
TGGGTTCGGAGGCCGCAGCGCCCCTCGAGCTAGCCACCGGTGACGCGGTGATGGCCATCGGCGGGTTCAACGGGACCGACCCGTGGCCCACCTTGGCCGGGTTCGAAGAGCTCGTGGCCAAGCACGAGATCCACTACTACGTGGGCGAGGGCAGCGAGAGCTTCGGCGGCGGGCAGGGCTCCTCGACCATCACGAAATGGGTCGCGGCCCACTTCACGAAGGAGACCGTCGGCGGCGAGACCGTCTACAACCTCACCGAGCCCACGTCGTAGGCCGATCGTTGCCGGGGTCTGGAGGTGCCCGGAGCTGGCGATCAGCTCCGGGCCTCTGGCCGCCATGATGGTGCCCGAAGCCCAGCCATGAGGGTGCCCGAAGCTCAGCCACGAGGGTGCCCGAAGCTCAACCTCACGGGCACGTCAGCAGGCGATAGGCCTGCTTGGCGCTGAGTATCCGCATGACGGCCGAGTTCACCAGGGCACGAAACGCGGAGTCAGCGGATACGCGCGCGAGGATGGCGCTGTCCATTGCCGCCGCCGCGGGCAGGCTCTGAGAGGTGATCAGGTCGCCGCCCGCGGCGAGGAAGTCGATCCCGCGGACTCCCGGCGAAAGGCCCGCCACCGCAGTCGCCGCACCCAGGTCATCGGAGACGATGACCCCGTTGAAGTGCATCTGCTGGCGCAGGATCACGCGCATCACCTCCGGTGAGAAAACCGCGAGATGGCGCGCGTCAATGCGCGCATAGGTGGCCAGGGCGACCATGACGAAAGGCACACCGGCATCGATGGCCCCCTGGAAGGAACGGAGGTAGGGGTCATGCGGCCCGGTCGTGCTGTCCACGACCCCGGCGGTGAAATCGGTGTTGCCGATGACCCGGCCCAGCCCCGGGAAATGCTTGGCGGTGGTCGCGACTCCTGCCTGCTGCATCCCCCGGATGAACGCCACGCCGTGGGCCGCCACCGTTGCCGGGGTGTACCCGAACTCACGCTCGAGCATGCCGATAGGCTGGTTCTGGTCGGCGGTACCGGCCGGTACGACATCCATGACCGGGGCCAGGTTGAGATTGAAGCCTGCCGACCGGAGTTCACGGCCCCAGACCGCCGCCTGCTGCTGCAGGACAGAAGGGGACAGGCTGCCCTGGGCCAGAGCCGAAGGGATCGCGGAAAAGCCCGGGCCCTGCAGGGACTGGACCTCTCCCCCCTCCTGGTTCGCGGCGATGAAGAAGCGAGCCCCGCCGGTAGCCCGCGTCGAAGCCAGCAACTGATATGCGCTGGTCAGCTGCTGGAGGTCGGCTACGCCCGCCGTGAGGTTGCCCGAGGACAGCAACGAGCCGAAGTGATACGCCGCGACTGCCTGGGCGACGTCATAGACCGGGTCTCCCGCGATGCCGACCAGGAACAACTGGCCGACCCGCTGGGCTTCGGTCATGCGAGAGAAAACCTGAGCCGGGCAGGAGGGCAACGCTGACTGAGGCGACGACGCGCCCGCGCTGGGCCGAGGCGAGGCGAGGCTTCCCCCAGTGGGCGAGGGTTTCCCGGCAGCGACAACAGCGCTGGTTGAGGCGGCGCCGCACCCGGAGCTAGCCAGTCCAAGCAAGAGAGCAGACGCCGAGAGAATCAAGGTCCGCAGACGCCGCGTCACTCCGCTGCGATGGCCACCGCTACCTGGCTGCTGTCGCGTACTGGCATTAGCCCGCCATGACCTTAGCCGCGTCGTGCTAGCGGCATCGCTTTGACTCGTATCCCGCCACCCCCGAAGTACGGTACCGCCATGCCAAACGTTGGCCACGCCACACTACCTGCGAACGCCGGTGGTGACAGGAAGAACCGATGAGGCTGGGTGCCGGCGCCATGCGTGATACCGAAGGCTACCGTCATCAGGCCTGAGTGACCCGCTGGATGTCGGCCAGCCAGGCCTGTGCCAGCGAGATGCCAAGCCCGGACTCGTTGAGCTCGAACGTGGCCGCCTCGATGCTGACGATCCGCCATCCGTCGCTGAAGGCGGCACGAAGTTCGTCCTGGCGGACCCGGCGCGGGCCAAGGGTCCCGGGCTGCCGGTCGCTGAAGCAGAGCAGGTGGCAGTAACCGCCATCGCGCAGCACCGACGCCAGGCTGGCGACGTACTTGACGCGGTCTTTGTCGTCGAAGACGTGGAAGACCCCACTGTCGATGACAACATCGAACATCGGGCCCAGGTCTCCTAGCCGCAGGGCATCGGCAACTTCGAAGCGAGCGGTCAGACCTCGCTCGGCGGCCTTGGCCTGAGCCAGCTCGATGGCATGGACCGACACATCTACGCCGATGGCGTCCGCGCCGTGCGAGGCAGCGAGCAGGGTCTGCTCCCCGGTGCCGCAGCCGGAGTCCAGCAGCTGCCCGCTCAGCAGCCCTCTTTCCGCCAGCCGCACGAAGGCGGGCTGCGGTCGGCCGATGTCCCACGGCGCGGGCTTGCTCGCCGTGTAAGACGCATCCCAGCTCGGCGTGGTCATTGCCTCAGTATCGGCCCTCGCCCCGGTCACCGAGCGAACCGGCCTTGATTCGATATAATCTGTTGACAGATCATCTGCGCATAGTCAATCGACCACTCAGCTGACCTTCGGGAGAAAAACATGTGGGAGTACGAGCACAGCGTCGAGACCACCGCCGCCCGCGAGGCCCTCTGGCAGCACTGGTCCGACATGGCGACGTGGCCGCAATGGAACGCCGGCATCGAGACCATCGACGTCGAGGGCCCGTTTGCCGTCGGTACCGCCTTCACGATGACGCCGCCCGGGGATGAGCCGATCCGCATGCGCCTGGTGGAAATCAAGCCCGGCGAATCGTTCACCGACGAGATGGACGCGGGCGATTTCGTGGTGCGGACGCAGCACCGGCTTGAGCCTACAGCCACCGGCCTGACCAGGATCGTCTACCGGACGGAGATCACCGGCGAGGCCGCCGGCCACATCGGCCCCGAGCTCGGTCCGCAGATCACGGCGGACTTTCCTGAGGTACTCGCGGCGCTGGCGAAGCTGGCCGAAGGCTAGCCTGTGCCGCTTGACCCCGAGCAGAGCCCAGGATCCCTGCTCTGGCACGCTACCCTGCGCTGGCAGCGCGAGATCGCCGCGGCGCTGACACCGCTTGACCTGACCCACGTGCAGTTCGTGCTGCTGGCCACTGCCTGGTGGCTGAACTCGCGGGGCGAGGACCCGAACCAACTCACGCTGGCCCGGCAAGCGGGCGCCGACGTGAAGATGACCTCAGAGGTCCTGCGCAAGCTGGAGGCTAAGGGCCTGATCACGCGGACGGTCGACACCGCTGACACCCGGGCCAGGAAACTGCGGGTCACCGACCGCGGCACCGGACTGGCCATCCGGGCGCTTGCCATCGTGGAGGCCACAGACGCCGCGTTTTTCCAAGCCACACCTGACCGGGACGCGCTGGTGGCGATGCTGCGACCACTCGCCAAGGCGGCCGGGCATCCTGATATACCGGATGGTTGACTACTCCACGCCCTGAAGGACGGGATTCCAGCTCTCGCGGGCTGGGGTTCCTGTTTCACGGCCGACTGCACCCGGGAGGACCCGGAATGTCTGACATCAGCTCCGCAGGCATCGCCCGGATTGCTCCGGGCTACGGCAAGACCTGCCGCCAGGATGTTCTTCGCCGCGTTGATGTCCCGGTCATGCCGGGTGCGGCAGGCGGGGCACGTCCAGTGCCTCGTCTTCAAGCTCAGCTCCGTGAGGAGGTAGCCGCACGAACTGCACGTCTTGGAGCTGGGGTACCAGCGGTCGACGGGGATCACGTGGCGTCCGGCGCGCTTCGCCTTGTACTCGGCCATGCGGCGGAAGGTGCCCCACCCGCAGTCGGAGATGGCCCTGGCGAGGGACCGGTTCCGGACCATGTTGCGCACGGCGAGGTCTTCGACGGCGATCACGTCATGGTCGCGGACCAGGTTCGTGCTTGCCTTGTGGAGGAAGTCGGCGCGGGACGCACGGACCTTCCGGTGCGCGCGGGCGACCTTCGCCTTGGCCTTCGCCCGGTTCGCGGAGCCGCGCTGGCAGCGGGCCATGCGCCGCTGGTACCGGGCGAGGTTCCGTTCCCGGCGGGCCAGCTTCCGCGGGTTGGCGATCTTCTCCCCGTCCGAGGTGACCGCGAAGTCCTTGATCCCCAGGTCCACGCCGACGGCGCGGCCGGTGGCGGGGAGTTGTTCCGGCTCGGCTACCTCGACGGCGAAGGAGACGTACCAGCGTCCGCACGGATCATGAGAGATGGTCACCGCGGCCGGGTCGATCGATGCGGGGTCGATGTCCGGCCACGACCACGTGAACGTCAGCGGCACGTCCATCTTCGCGAGCCAAAGCTGCCCGCCGCGGTACCGGAACCCGGAGCGGGTGTACTCGGCGGACTGGCGGCCGTTGCGGGACTTGAACCGCGGGTACCGGGCGCGTTTCGCGAAGAAGTTCGTGAACGCGACCTGCTGGTGCCGGATCGCCTGCTGAAGCGGGACGGAGGACACCTCGTTCAGCCACGCCAGCTCTTCGGTGGCTTTCATGGCGGTCAGGTAGGCGTTGGCCTGGGTGAAGCCCGTCTTGACCTGCTCGCCGTGATACCGGGCATGCCGCCACGCCAGCGTGCGGTTCCAGACCACGCGGACACAGCCGAACGTGCGGGCCAGCACGCTCACCTGTTCGGGGTCCGGGTAAGCCCGGCACTTGTACGCCGTACGCATGTACTAATCTTAACAGGAGGACCCGTCATGGATAGACTGACACGCGGGAGGGGGGAGCGGCGTTTCCTCCCCGGCCTGAAGGCCGGGGTCTCCACGCCGCAACTTTGATGACCGCGGATAGTGCGTCAGGGCAGATGCGTTCGGCCGCGATGGCGCTGCTGGGTGCCTTGGACGAGGAGCAGCGGAGGCTAGCGGCCCAGCCCTTCACCGACCATGCCGCCCGGCGCTGGCTGGAGTACCGGCCGCGGCACCGCCCGGGCGCCTGCATCGCCGAGCTCAGCGGGGCCGGGCGAAAGGCCGCGCACCGGCTGCTGGCCACCGGGCTGAGCGAGCATGCGTACGCGCAGGCGATGGGCATCATCGCTCTCGAGGAGGTCCTCGACCGGCGGGAAGACTGGCAGCGAGGCCGTCACAGCGGGGACTACTGGGTGAACGTGTTCGGTGATCCGGCTGGCGATCAGCCGTGGTCCTGGCGTTTTGAGGGGCATCATCTGTCCGTGACGATGACCGTGGCGCAGGACGATATCTCCCCCGCCCCGGTCTTCCTCGGCGCCAACCCGGCCTGCGTCAGTTATGCCGGGCGCCCGGTGTCCCGGCCGCTGGCGCCCGAGGAAGACCTGGTACGCGCTCTACTTGACGCGATGGGTGCGGCGGGCCGTTCGGCCGCCGTCGTCGCCATCCAGGCGCCCGACGACATTCACACCAGCACCAATCCCCGCGCTCGGGAAGGCATCGAGCCGCTCGGCGTTCCCGCCGCCCGGCTCGGGTCGAGCGCGCGAGCGGTGCTGGCTCAGCTCGTAGCCCTCTACCTCGACCGGCTGCCTGCCGAGCTTGCGGCCCGGGAGGCTGCGCGTGCCGCCGACGCGGAACTGCACTTCGCCTGGGAGGGACCGCTCACGCCGGGCGCTCGGCACTACTACCGGGTACAGGGCGCTGACCTGCTCATCGAATACGACACTACCGACGATGGTAATCACGCGCACACCGTGCTGCGCCGCCCCCGCGGCGACTTCGGGGCTGACCTGCTCGCGACGCACTACCAGCAGGCACATCGCTGACGCGGTTAGCGGCCGGTCGTCCCGAGCGGGTCCGGTCCGCGAGGGCGGCATCGTCGCGGTCGGTGGAGATGGTGAGGTCGCGCCAGGCGGCGTCGGACTCGGCCCGGGCAGCGGCGGCCGCCGTGGCATAGGCGTAAGCCTCGCTGCCGAGGATGAGCCGGAGCGGCGGCTCATCCATGCCCGCGAGGGCGGGCATGCCGCCGCCATCGTGGTGCAATGCGGCCATGGCGCCGACCGTCGCCCGGTAGGGCTCGCTGACCGGCGGTACTCGCATCGATGACCCGGCCCAGTCGGTCTGCATGCCACCCGGCTCCAGGACGGTGACCTTGATCCCGAGCGGCCCGACCTCCTTGGCCAGGACCTCGGAGAAGCCGCCGACGGCCCATTTGGCGGCCTGATAGGCAGAAAGGCCGGCGGTGGCAAGGCGGCCGCCGATGGAGGAGACCTGGATGATGTGGCCGTCGCCCTGCCCGCGCAGGACCGGGAGGGCCGCCTTGGTGACGTTCACGACGCCGAACAAGTTGGCGTCAATCTGCTCCCGAAAGTCCGTGAGGCTGATGTCTTCCACTGAGACGAGGTTGGCGTACCCGGCATTGTTGACGACCACGTCGAGGCGTCCGAAGGCCTCGACGCCGGCGGCCACGGCAGCCGTGGCCGCGTCCGGATCGGTGACGTCGAGCGCAACCGGGAGGACCTGGCGGCCATAGCGCTCCGCTAGGTCGGCGAGAGCTTCAGGTCGGCGTGCGGTGGCGACAACGCGATGACCGGCGACCAGAGCGGCCTCGGCGATCTGGCGTCCGAGGCCCCTCGCACTCCCGGTGAGCAGGAAAACCTTCGACATGCGACTGCTGGTCCTTTCGCGCGGGGACGGCGGGATGAGAGGTACCGCGGGTCAGGTTCAAATTAACACAACACTGTTGCATTAACAAGACAACGCTGTTGCGTTATATAAGCTGGCTCCCGTGGCTACCGATGCGACCTTCCAGCGTGCGCGGCGTCCTGAGCAGAAACAGCAGCGCCAGGACGCCATCCTGGACGCTGCCCGGCAGCTGGCGCTCCGGGACGGCGTCCGCAACGTGAGCCTGACCGATATCGCGGAAAAGGTCGGCATCCACAAGTCGGCGCTGCTGCGCTACTTCGAGACGCGCGAGCAGATCTTCCTGGAGCTGACCGCCCAGTCGTGGCTCGGCTGGGCCCAAGCGCTGCATGCCGGACTCGACGGCGGCTCCCCCGGCTCGGCCGATCTGGTCGCCGACGTCGTCGCCCGTAGCTTTGCCGACCGTCCCCTGCTCTGTGACCTAATCCCGCACACCGCGCTGAACCACGAACGCCATGTCTCGGCCAGCGCCGTACGCCGGTACAAGCTGACCTCGCTCGGCGCCATCAGCGACGCGGCCGACGTGGTCCACCGGGTCCTGGCGGACCTGACCGAGGGCGAGTGCCGCGAATTCATCTCGACCATGGCGAACCTGGCCGGATCCCTGTGGCAGATCGCGAACCCTCCGCCGGCCCTGGCTAGGCTCTACGCCTCCGACCCGGATCTGGCTCAAGCATGCGTGGACCTCGTGCCCCGACTCCGCCGAACGGCAGTGGTACTGCTGGCCGGCATGGTTCCGAGCCGGCCTCCGGCTTAGAACCGGCACGCCGGAATCGTGCGTCAGGGGCCGCAGGCGAGATGCACCGGCTTAGACGGCGGGCTTTGTTTGCCCGCGGTATCAGTGACCCAGACTTCGATGAAGTCCGAGCGCTGCCGGGCGGTGCCGCAGCCCTCGTTAAACGGATAGGTGATGGTGCCTGTCTCGACAATGCCAGCGCCCGGGCTGGAGAACGGATAGTTCACTTCCGCTATGGGCGACCCATCCACCCCCATGAATCCGAAACCGTTGGCGTTGTTACTTTGATCGGTGTAGTAGATGTCGACGTACACCGTGACGCCTTGTTGATAGGTGTAAACCCTGGTGACATCCAAGGGGGCGGAAGCTGTGCGAGCTAGGGCCGGCGGGGAGGCACTCGTCAAGGCCGGCGTGGTTGCCGTGAGCCGCTGGGCCGAGTGGCGGGTCGCAGTGATCAGGGCATAGTCGACCGCGCCGCACGCGGCAAGGAGTCCCCCGACGACGCACGCCGCAGCCAGTGGCTGCCACAAGGGGCCTCGCGGCTTCCGGCGGCCGCTGTCGCCCCATTGCGGCTGGTCACCGGGGACCAGCTGATCATCCGGCTCCAGCTGGTCAGCGGCCTGCGTCTGGCCGTCGCTGCGCACCCGATCATCCGGTCGTAGCTGGTCACCGGTTTCTGCCTGGTCGGCCAGCAGGGGCTGATCACCTGTCTGTACCTGGTCGTCTCGCCGAAGCTGGTCGCCCGCCGGTGGCGGGTCAGCTACCTGACGCTGATCAGCTGGCTGAAGCTGACCGCCCGGCTGCCGGGGATCACCTGCAGGCACCCGATCGCCCGGCTGCACCTGGTCATTCCGCTGTGCCTTGGCATCCCGCTGCGCCTCGGCATCCGGCGGCCGCTGATCGGTTGGCGGCATCCGATCACCGGCTCGCGGCTGATCATCGGTCCGCTGCTGGTCATTCGGCTTCGCCGGAGCGCTTGGCCTCGCGTGCCTGGGCAAAACCGCGGCATCCTGCGCCGCGCTCCCCAGGGTGACCGTCCCCAAGGTGCCTACGCCGCCGCCCTTCCGGTCGTCTTCGCCTTTGGGCGAGATATCCCGGGGGAACATTCGCATGATCGAGTCGGGGAGCCAGTCCGTCGCGGCCTGCAGGGCGCCCAGCTCGGCGAGCAAGCTCGCGGCGGTAGGGCGTTGGCTCGGATCCTTCGCCAGGCACCGTTCGACCAGCGGCCGGACTTCGGCCGGCACTTTGTCAAGGCTCGGCGTGCCGTGGATCACGCGATCGAGCAGCTCGATGGGTGATCCGGTGCCAAACGGTCTTTCTCCCGAGGCCGCGTAGGCGAGCACCGCACCCAGGCTGAACACGTCGCTGCGCGGTCCGACTTTCTTACCCAGGGCCTGTTCGGGTGACATGAACCCGGGCGAGCCCATCACCAGACCCGGGTGCGTCAGCGGCGCCGTCTCCGCGGCGTGGGAGATCCCGAAATCGATCACCCGTGGCCCGTCCTCGGCTAGGAGCACGTTGGACGGCTTGAGGTCACCATGCACCACGCCCGCGGCATGGATCGCGTTCAAGCCCTCGGCCAGGCCTGCGGCCAGCGCCAGCACTGACTTGGCGGACAGCGGACCGTGCTCCTTCACCGTCTCGGCCAGCGACGGACCAGCCACGTACGCGGTGGCCAGCCAGGGCACCTGGGCATCCACATCCGCGTCCACGACCAAGGCAGTGAACAGGCCGTTTACCCTCCGTGCCGCTGATACCTCTCTACTAAACCGGGACCGGAAATCAGGATCCGCGGCAAGTTCGGCGCGGATCATTTTCACCGCTACTGGGCGACCGCCGGCCGACATGGCCAGGAATACCCGCCCCATGCCGCCAGCGCCGAGCTGCCCTACCAGCCGGTAAGGACCGATCAGCCGCGGATCCGCAGGCTGCAAAGCCCTTACCATGCTAAATCCCACCCCAACGTCTGTAATGACGCTCTAGATGTCATATCAGCCAGGGCAATAATAATGGTCGGGGGCCGTCCTGCACGTGCATAAGGGTGCTATTAAGTCCATCGTTATGTGAGCTCAGGCCTCTCTTCTATCACACTGGCAACACAGGTAACTCTGGTTGCGGAAGTCCCGGGGCGGACAGTCGAGGCTTCCGCGACGACGTGTCAACCTCGCGCGGCCAGCACCGGTGAGGTGGACGGCGACAGGTTCGCTTTCGGTGACTTGGACGGTGACGGGCTCGGTTTCGGTGACTTGGACGGTGACGGGCTCGGTTTCGGTGACCTGGACGGCGACGGGCTCGGTGCCGGTGACGTGGACGGCGACGGGCTCGGTTTCGGTGACGGAGATGCGGTCGGGGACGCAGAGGACGTTGGGTTGGTGGCGGTCGGGGACGGCGACGGGACCGGCGACTTAGACGGCGACGGCGACGGCGACGGCGACGAACTCATGCGCGGGGACGGCGTGCCCGGCGACGTGAGCGTGTCTATCACCGGGACGATGTCCGCCGGAACCACGCCGGGGAAGGCGCTTGGTGACGATGACGCCCTCGAGGGCGAGACAGATGGCGACGACGTCCCCAGGGACGAGGCCGACCCGGTCGCGGGGGTGGCCCGTGTCGCCGCGACTCTCGGCTGGGCGGCCGGCGGATGCTTGGCCGCGCCGGCCAGGGCGAAGCTGACCGCGGCCGACGCCGCCAGAACACTGGCCGCGACTCCGGTCGCCACCAGCGGCCGCCACCAGCGACGCCGCGACATCTGGTCCCGGCCGGGCGACCGGGCCGACCCGAACCAGGGGCGCCCGGAAGCGGCTGGCCCAGGCTCGGGCGCTTCCTGCGCAGAGACCAGGCGAACAGCGGCGGCCACCGGAACCGCGTTCGGCGCGAGGTACTCCTGAACCGGCTTCGGCGCCAGGTACTCCGCGAATGCTCCGATGGCCGTGTCAGGCAGCCAGCCGGTCGCGGATTGCAAGGCCGCCACCTCGGCCAGCAGTTCGTCGGCGGTGGGCCGATCGGCTGGTTCCTTGGCCAGGCAATGCCCGACCAAAGAGCGCAGTTCGGCGGGCAGCCGATCCAGATTCGGCTGGCTGTAGACGAGCCGGTAGGCCAGTTCGGGACTCGACCCTTCGCC
>Ga0302177_10003820_pt1 | contig 10501 bp, 6 predicted proteins | sample I_Palsa_E1_2_FD_198780 | JGI IMG/M metagenome (GOLD analysis project Ga0302177, IMG submission 198780) | Peat permafrost microbial communities from Stordalen Mire near Abisko, Sweden - I_Palsa_E1_2 | ecosystem: Environmental > Terrestrial > Soil > Palsa > Peat permafrost | place: Sweden: Abisko... | reverse complement strand
AACGTGCATGTTTATCAGGGCGAGGACGAAGATGCGCTAAAGAACATACTGGTGGGCGATTTCACCATCGGGGGCCTGACGAAGACCGAAGATCTCAACGAGATTCTCTGCCGCATGCGGCTGGATCTGGACGGCATTCTCGAAGTGACCTCGCTCGAGAAGTTGACAGGCCGGTCGAAACAGATCACCATCACGAACGCCATGCAGGCTAAGACGCCGGAAGAGATCGCGGCCGGCCGGAAACGGATTCAGGAGCTTTTTGCATCGCGCTCCACAGAGTTCGCCGACAGCGAAGAAACGGATCACGAGATCATCGAAGGGGAATTTGAGGAAGTGGAGAGCGGCGGCGCGCCCGTGGAGCGGACCGTGGTGGCGGGCGAAGCAGCGGCGGAAAGTCTGATGGAGCGCTCGCGAAAGCTGCTCGACGACATGCATGAGGAGGATCGCGAAGAAGCCATCGACCTGCATGAGCGCATCGGCGAGGCCATCGAATCGGGCGATAGCGAGGCGCTCGCCAAAGCCTCGCGCGCCCTGACCGAACTGCTCTTCTTCATGGAGGGCCAGGTCGGGAGCCGCCCGAATTGAGCGGGCCGAACGGTTTGGCTGAAGCGGGCCGTTGTCCGGTTTGCCAGGCTCGTTTTCGCGGCGCGGCGGTTTGTTCGCGGTGTGGAGCGGATCTCGCGCGCCTGATGCGGATCGCGGCCGAAGCATGGAGCCTGCGGGAGGCGGCGCGGAGAGCGATTTTGGCGGGCGAGTTCGGGCTTGCTTTTAAGCTGGCCGGCAGCGCACAGGGAACGCAGGCGACGCCCGCCGGTGAAGCGTTGCTGAAGCTTGGCGCCTGGCTCCAAGGGCTTCGTCCACTGAGTTCCGGGACCCAGGAATCGGTAACGCAGAGCGCCGATCGAGGATAGCTGCGAGAAGAGGGCGGCCTGCGGGAAGACGATGAACGATTTCACGTTCGGAATTACAGTCACGTGTCAAACGTGGCGCACGCACTCCCGCGGATGCGTGATTGGCGACGGTGAAGGGGAGACCGGCGCGCTGGCCGCGTGCGCGGCTACAAAGAGCAAGGCAGCACGACCACGCCTTTCGACATGACAGTGATGAACGAGCTGGACCGGTTTCACCTGGCAGGCGACGCCATCGACCGGGTGCCCCGCCTACGCAGTATCTCGGGCTACGCCAAGCAGTCGTTGCGGGATCGTCTGATCGAACACAAACTGTACGTCTCGCGCTGCGGAGACGACATGCCGGGAATCAAAAACTGGAGATGGCCGCGCGCATGAGGATTCTGGTCCTGAACGTCGGCTCAAGCAGTTTCAAATGCTGGTTTCGGAACGTCCCGGATGGCGATCTCCCGGTGGAAGCGATGGCCCCAAGCTGGACCGCGCACGCGGACTGGAAATCTCCCCAGACGCCGGACGGTCTGCTCGGCCCGCTGCTTGAATCGCTGTGGAAAGGAGAGAAGAAAGCGATCGATTCTCCGGCCGAAATCGATGTGGTGGGCCATCGCATCGTGCATGGCGGGCCCAAGTATCGCAAGAGTGTTTTGATCACTCCCGAGGTTCGCATGGGGATCGCGGAACAAGCGCAGTTCGCGCCGGTACACAACAAGCTGCAGCTCGGGGCTATCGAGACGGTAGATCGCGCGATCGGCAAGGACGTGCCTCAGGTGGCCGTTTTCGACACCGGCTTCCACGCGACGCTGCAGCCGGCCGCTTATGTTTATCCGGGACCCTATGCGTGGCTGGAGCAAGGCATCCGGCGCTATGGATTTCACGGGATCAGCGTTCAATACTCCACGCGCCGCGCGGCCGAGCTAATGCAGGTTCCCGAAAATTCGTCGCGGCTGATTGTCTGTCATCTTGGGAATGGCGCGTCGGTGACGGCGGTTAAGAACGGCAAGAGCGTAGACACCAGCATGGGATTTACGCCGCTGGAAGGCTTGATGATGGGGACGCGCTCGGGTTCCATCGATCCCGGCATTATGGTCTATTTGATCCGCAGCCAGGGCTACACCGCGGATCGGATGGACGAAATTCTGAACACGAAGTCCGGGCTGCTTGGAGTGTCCGGCGTTTCCGGCGACATGCGCGAGATTCTGGAGGCCATCGGGAAAGGCGACGAACGGGCGCGGCTGGCGTACGCTATTTACGCGCATCGCGTGACGCGCGAGATCGGCGGGATGCTGGCCGTGCTGGGCGGAGCGGACGCGATCGTGTTCACCGGCGGCATCGGCGAAAATTGCGCCCCGTTGCGCCAGGACGCGTGCCGGCAGCTCGAATTTCTCGGTCTGGAGCTGGATGCGGAGAAGAACGCGCGGCCACATTTGGATCAGAATATTGCGGCGAGCGGCTCCGCGGTGCAGGTACTAGCGATTCGCGCGGACGAGGATTGGGAGATTGCGCGCGAATGCGTTTTTACCAAACGTTTACATCCCGGTGACCACTCGCAGCCGGCGCTGCGCCGATGATGGAATGCGAGCGCGTTAGCGATGGACATCGTGGGAATAGTGTCAAGGCCCGCACCGCATTGGCTGAAGCAGGCGACCGAGATTGTGGAGTCCAGATTCCTGGAGAGGTTGAGCCTGGCTGAGATTGCGTCGGAGGTGGGGGTGCACCGGGTTCATCTGTCGCGCGAGTTCCACAAATATAACCGCTGTACGGTGGGCGAGATGATCCGGCGGCGCAGGGTTCAATATGCGTCGCAATTGCTGGCGAACTCGCGAACGTCTTTGGCGGAAATCGCGCTGGTTTGCGGCTTCTCGGACCAGAGCCACCTGTCGTTATTGTTCAAGCGGTATATGGGAATGACCCCATCGCGATTTCGGAGGGCGGCGGAATTGAATTCCGATGGCGGCGGCACGGAGGAGTCCGAACCGGCGACGGGCGACTGCGTGAGTGCAGGCTCGGGACGTTGAAACCTGCGCCACACAAATGGCGAAGCAGAAGCTGGCGGAAAGGAGCGTCGCCGATCGCGTGCGGGCTTACGGCCAAGAAGCCACTCCCTAACCCGGCGCCAAAAAGGGTTCGGGATGCGCCGGTCTTCTGCTAAACCCGATACTGTTCACTTAGCGTCGCTGAAGCCGCGTGTACCCTTGGCACGACCGGCGTACCCGAAGAACCGAAGGATTCTGGGGTTTCCAGTTCGCCCTTGACGATCAACTGCGGACGCAAGAGTAATTTCCGCGAGAAGACAAGGTCCGAGGCGCGCTGAACTTCTCGGCTTTGAAACAAGCACCAGCCTTGGTACGACAAACCGAGTGGACGGAGGTATCGCGTTGAGCCTCAAACTCAAGGACCTTGTCACTAATCCAGAACTCGCCGCTGCCTCCCGTCAACTATAACTTCTGCCAATTTCGGCAAGAACCCGACTATGTGGGGAAAAGTCCAGGGCCCAAGACCGCTCCCTGACGGTCGCGGCTCGGTGTGCAGCAGCGTGCTTGGTAACGGAGCCGTGACCGTTAGCGCAGGCGGCACTTGATCCAGCACCGTAAAACCTCGGCGACGCTCCAGGCTTGCGCGATGCATCCACGCGGAGTGAACGGCGGCTCTGCATCGAAGATTTCGCTGATGGAGCCGAGGCAGGCTTCTCTCAGATGCGGCTGGAAGCCGTCCAGAAACTTGCCGGCGCCCTCGAAATCGCCGGGGTAAACCTTCAGCCAGGCGTCGATAAACGGTCCGATCAGCCAGGCCCACACGGTTCCCTGATGATAGGCGGCATCGCGGGCGCGCAGGTCGCCGTCGTACTTCGGCTTGAAGTCCTCGTGATCCGGCGAAAGGGATCGCAAGCCGACCGGCGTGAGAAGCTTGGCGCGCGCCGATTCGAGCACCGCCGGCCAGCGCGATTCGTCGAGAATCGGATGCTTCAAAGAAAAAGCGAGCAGTTGATTGGGGCGGCAAGCGGGGTCGTCCCCATGGGGGCCGTCGATCACGTCCCAAAGATGCTTCCCGGGCTCATACCAGAATCGCGCGTTGAAGGACTCGCGGGCTTGCTGTGCGGACTTGGCAACGCGGCTGGCTTGATCAGGCTCATTATGTTCGGTGAGCCAGCCCTCCAGCAGCTTCAGCGCGTTGTACCACAAGGCATTGATCTCAACCGCCTTCCCCCGCCGCGGCGTCACCACCCAATCGTCAACCTTGGCATCCATCCAAGTCAGCGCGTAACCTTCCGCGCCCTGCGCCAGCAACCCATCGCGCGAGTCTACGCCAATTCCAAAGGCGGTACCGCGGACGTGCCATTCGAAAATGTCGAGCAGCTTGGGCAGCGTCATTTCGAGAACGGAGCGATCTCCGCTGGCTGTGGTGTAGCGATCCAGCGCGTGGAAAAACCACAGCGTGGCGTCCGCGGTGTGATACAGGCCTTCGGTGCGCCGCTCGGGAAACAGGTTGGGGATCAAACCGTCCCGAACATAGTGGGAGAAGGTCCGAAGGATCCATGCCGCCTCGGCATAGCGGCCGGTGGAGAGCGTCAGACCTTCCAGCGAGATCATGGTGTCGCGGCCCCAGTCCGTGAACCAGTGATACCCGGCGATCACCGTACGTACTTCGTCGCCCACGGCGCGGGCCCGGGTGGCGTCGTCGGTTCTTCCCGCCGGAGTAATCAGGAATTGATCGGCCGCACACACCAACTCGGCGGCCGTGGCGTGGTTCTCCACCAGATCGGACAGGTCTTTGCTCAACCTGGCGGTAGCGGCCGCCAGGATGCGGCGTTTGCGTTCTCCTTCCGATCGGAACGCCAGGGGACGATCCAGCGCGCGCATGTCATCCCATGACTCGGACGAAAGAATCAACGTAGCATCGCAATCCTTCCGCAGATCGGCATGGAAAAAGCCTGGGCTCCACAAATCGCCCTGGGCGGGATAACCGCGGAGCTCCTCGATGCGATACGTCACCTTCTCGATCCGAACGCGATCCACCGTGAGCGCCGCGTTTTGGCCAAGGAACAAGAGCCGCAGCGGCGGCAAATCCGTTCCCGCCGAGACTTCGTAGCGATCCTGTCCAACGGTCAGAGTGTAGGTGGATTCCAATTCGGCGCTCACCGCTGTTTCATGGGGCCGGAAGTGAATGGACGGCCGCAGCACCAGCCGCACGCTGTCTTCGCCGGACAGGAGCGAGTAATTGATGAACGCCGTGTTTTGGCCGTGCGGCAACACCACCCGCTTCTCGATAACGACGCTTCCGATTTCGTAACGCCAGACCGGTGTCCCGGCCTCCAGCCGGAATTCGCCGATGTGCTCCATGGCGTCGAGCTTCACCGGATCGCCGGCCCTCTCATTCCCGCTCAACTGCACGAAGCGGTTATCCGGCAGCTCCAAGCGTTCCACCAGTTCGTTGAGCATCATGACGCGACCGAAAGGAGCGGGCAGCGCCGCCACCAGATAGCCGTGATAGCGCCGCGTGATGACGCCGGACAGGGTGCCGGAGGCATAGCCGCCCAGGCCATTCGTAACCAGCCATTCGCAGTTGAGTCCCGCGTCGGAAGCGCAGCCGCCTTTGCCCGGCCAGGGCAAGCGGATTACCAGGTCAGTCATAGGTTGGACGAGGCTTCATCAATACCGAAGCGTGGCCGGGAATCAGCCAGTTGTTCTCGGGTTCGATGGGCGGCATTCCAATACCTCCGTACCTGGGATCTTCGCTCGACCACGCGACGGTCCAGCCGGAATCGGCCGGAGGAGCAAGCAGGGGCTCCGGCGCGGGATCGAGACGCAGATCGATACCGAAGTTCACCAACAAGAGCCGGTCGTCTCCGTGGTCACCGAAAAAGCGCAGCAGGAACGCCTCGGACGACAGAACCGCGCCATCCACGCCATGGGGCTTCTGCGCGCGAAATACCGGCTCCTCGCGGCGAATCTTCAACAGGTCGCGATGCAGCTCGTAAATCGGGCGGTGCGTCTCCCGCTCGGAAAAATCCAGCTTGCAGCGTTGGAAGGTAGCGGGATCGCCTGGATCGGCAAAGCGTTCCCGCATTTCGGGCGTAGCAAGGCTCGGGAATTGCGCGAAGAAGTCGGCGCGGCCTGCGCGGATTTGTTTCGCCAGCTCCCTGCCGTGATCGGCGAAGAACAGGAATGGGCTGGATGCTCCGAATTCCTGGCCCTGAAAGAGCATAGGCGTGCCGGGAGCAAGCAGCAACAGGGCGGTCATCGCGCGGAATTTGCCGGGCGAAGTCAGCGCATTACAGCGCTGACCATACGCGGAATTCGCTATCTGATCGTGATTCTGAATGAACGTCACGAAGGCCGCGGGATGGATGTCCAGCCCCGGCGTGCCGCGCCGCTTTCCCTGCCACTTGTAGCGCTGACCTTGATACAGATAGCCATACTTGACGGAGGAAATGAATTCCTGCGGTGTGCCCAAATAGTCGGTGTAGTAGGCTTCGTTGTGGCCCGTCAGAGCCACTATGGCGGTGTGATGGAAGTCGTCATTCCATAGACCGTCCAATCCGTAGCCGTCTTGCGCGGCAGGCTTCACCAGCCTCACCTCCTGGGGCTCGTTTTCGGCGATGACAATTATGTCGCGCGGCGCGGCGCGCTGACGCGCCTCGCGAGCCATGACGCGCAGAATGTGATCTTCGGAGCTATCGTGGATGTCTTGCGTGGCGTCCAGCCGGAGGCCATCCAGATGGAACTCGTCGATCCAGTAGCAGGCGTTCGCGACGACAAATTCGCGGACCGGCCCGCAGTCGTCCCCGTCGAAGTTGATGGCCTTGCCCCAGTCCGTGGTCTTTTCGCAGAAAAATTGCGGAGCGAAGTTTGCGATGTAGTTGCCATCGGGGCCGAGGTGATTGTAAACCACGTCCAGGATCACCCCCAATCCGAGCGAATGCGCGCGATCCACGAAGCGGCGAAAGTCGTCGGGCGATCCATAGATGTGCGCCGGCGCGAACCACTGCACGCCGTCATAACCCCACCCGAATCGTCCCGGAAATTCCGCCACCGGCATCACTTCCAAAACAGTAACTCCGGTTTCGGCAAGCCGCGGCAACTCAGCCTGCGCGCCGCACCACGTGCCTTGCCTGGTGAACGTGCCAAGGTGCATCTCATAAATCACTTGATGAGGCAGCGTGACACCACGCCAATTCCGGTCGGTCCAAGGGAAAGAAGCGGCATCGACAACTTCGGAAGAACCATGCGGTCCCTCCGGCTGGAATCGGGATGCCGGATCGGGACAGATCTCGCCGCCCTCGAGCTTGTATTGGTAGCGCGAGCCGGCGCGCGCTCTCGGCGCGAGGCCGGAGAAATAGCCCGAGCTTTCGGCCTGAAGCGCTACGATTTCGCCTCCATCGAATACAACTTCAACCGTGTTTCTGGCCGGCGCCCACAGCCGAAAATGGACTCCTCCGCCTGACACCTCGGCGCCAATAGGGAACCGTCTGACATGCGGTTTCACTGGCGTTCCGTGGTCAACAAACGGGAAACGCCAGGTGCGGTGGGTTCGCGGCAGACCACCAGCGAGAGCGGCACCAGTTCGATGGCCGCGCCCGTTTCGGAGAAGCGAGAGTCCGGTTCCAGCGCAGGATCGTTGGTATCGACGACCACTTCCCATTTTTCCGCGCCTGGCGGTTGCGGGACGAAAAACTGAATGGGCTCATGATGGCAATTGAGCATGATGAGGAACGTGTCGTCCTTAATTGGCTCACCGGCTTGGTCCACTTCCCCGATGGTTTCACCGTTGAGTATCAGGCCCAGGCAGCGCACCCAACCGAGTCCCCATTCGTCGTCGGACATCGCCTGTCCATCGGGGCGCAGCCAGACAATATCTTTGTCTTCGGCGCCGCGGATGGCGCGATCCTGATAAAACTTTCGGCGGTGCAGGCTGGGATGATCGCGGCGGAACTGAATCAGCTTCTGTGTGAATTCCAGAAGGGACACCTTGCATCCGTCCAGGCGCCAATCCACCCAGGTCTCTTCGTTGTCCTGACAATAAGCGTTGTTGTTGCCATTTTGCGTCCGGCCGATTTCGTCGCCCCCGAGAATCATCGGCACGCCCTGCGACAGGAGCAGGGTCGCCAGAAAGTTTCGCTTCTGCCGCTCGCGGCGCTGAACGATTTCGGAATCCTCCGTGGGGCCCTCGGCGCCCATGTTCCAGGAGTAATTGTCGTTCGTTCCGTCGCGATTGTCTTCCTGATTCGCCTCGTTATGCTTGCCGTCATAACTGACCAGGTCGTGCAGGGTGAAACCGTCGTGAGCCGTTACGAAGTTGATGCTGGCGGAAGGACGGCGGCCGTCGCGATCGTATAAATCGCTGGAGCCGGTGAGGCGATAGCCGAGATCGGACAATTGACCGTCGTCGCTCTTCCAGTAGCGGCGAACCGTGTCGCGATAGCGTCCGTTCCACTCGGCCCAGCCCGCGGGAAAGTTGCCCACCTGGTAGCCACCGTCCCCCACGTCCCAAGGTTCGGCGATCAGCTTCGCCTGGGAAATCACGGGATCCTGATGGATGATGTCGAAGAACGCCGACAAACGATCCACGTCGTGCAGTTCGCGCGCCAGCGTCGAGGCCAGATCGAAGCGAAAGCCGTCGACGTGCATTTCTTCGATCCAGTAGCGCAGGCTGTCCATGATGAGCTTAAGCACCTGCGGATGCCGCACGTTCAAACTATTGCCAGTGCCGGTGTAATCCATGTAGTAGCGTTGCTGGTCGCCGACCAAGCGATAATAGGTTGGGTTGTCTACTCCGCGGAAGCTCAACATCGGCCCCATGTGATTGCCTTCCGCCGTGTGATTATAGACGACATCAAGAATCGCTTCGATGCCTTCGCGGTGAAAGGTCTTGATCATCGCCTTGAACTCGGCCACCTGTCCGCCGCGGTCGCCGGAGCCGGAATAGCGGGCTTCCGGACTGAAAAAATTGGTCGTGTTGTAGCCCCAATAGTTGCTTAGTCCTTTCTCCGCCAGATGCTTGTCGGTGAGAAAAGCATGCACGGGCATCAGCTCGACGGCGGTAACGCCCAGGCGCTTCAGATATTGAATCGAGGGCTTGGCGGCAAGCCCCGCATACGTGCCCCGCAACCCTTCCGGGATTTCGGGATGGCGTTTGGTGAAGCCTTTCACGTGCAATTCGTAAATGATGGAATCGCTCAACGGGAGGCGCAGCGGCCGGTCCTCCTCCCAATCGAAATATGGGTTGACCACCACGCACTTCTGCATGCCGGTGGCGTCGTCATTTTCGTCGAACGTGAGGTCGGCGTCCCCGTTGCCGGGTTGATAGGGAAAAATTGACGACGACCAGTCTACTTGACCGGCCAGACCTTTCGCGTAGGGGTCAATCACCAGCTTGTTCGAATTGAATCGAAGGCCATCGTTGGGCTGAAATGGTCCATGCACTCGATAGCCATATAACTGCCCCGGCTGCAATCCATGAATGTAGCCGTGCCACACATAGGTGGTCCGCTCGGGCAGCCGAACCCTCGCCGTTTCCGGAGCGTCGGGTTGCTCGAAAAGACACAGCTCAACCCACTCGGCGTGCTCGGAATAAATGGCGAAGTTCGTCCCGGAACCATCCCACGTGGCCCCCAAGGGGTGCGGCCGTCCCGGCAAGATTTTGATCGACATATCCGAACGGTAGACGCTAAAACATGCCAACTTCTAACAATTGAATTAACTTCCGGTCACTTCACTGTGATCGGGACTGCGGCGACCGTGTTCTCCCATTCCAGTTGCAGTTTGCCTTTGTTGCCGCCCAGGTTGGAGAGCGTCACCTTGTACGTTTCCATCGGCTTGGGCGGCTTGCTCATGTCCATCTTGACGCGGCCCAGGTCGCGGCTTTGATCGTAATCCAATCCCCATTCTCCGGTTGCTTTGCTGACGACAAGCTGCCACTGCTTGGGATCCAAGTAAACGAACAGGGTGTAATCGCCTCTGGGAACCGCGACCCCGCCGATATCGAGGTTGGCGTCAGTGTGGAGCGCGGTAGCTTCGTTCGCTCCGGCGCGCCAGACGCGTCCGTAAGGCTCCAGCCCGCCGAAGATTTTGCGGCCCCGCATGGACGGCGCGGAATAGTTGATGCGGATGGTTTTGCCCGCGATGGTGACGGATGTTTGGGCGGGCGGGCTGAGCTGGGCCAGCAAGGGAGCGGATGCCAGCAGCGCGGCGACAAATCCCAGACGAGGAAACGGGACCACAGGGTCACCTCCAAAACTGAAGGATATCAATACGTGGCCGCGAACGTCCGTCCGGCACTGGCAGCGTGCTCGCCCGAATAAGCATAATGAAAACAAAACACCATGGAAAAACGATTGACCGATAAAACTGCGATTGTCACTGGCTCGAACCGAGGCATCGGACGCGCGATCGCAATGCGCTTGGCGGGTGAGGGAGCGAAAGCCGTGCTGTGCGCGCGGGACGGGAATCTGTTGGAACAAGCGGTGAAGGAGATCGAAAGTGGAGGCGGACGCGCGGCAGCCCTCTCCGTGGATCTGCGCGATATGGATGCGGCGCAGAGAACCGTGGAGTTTGCGCTCAAGAGTTTTGGGCGGATCGACATCGTCGTCAATAACGCCG
>Ga0302177_10003807_pt1 | contig 10515 bp, 8 predicted proteins | sample I_Palsa_E1_2_FD_198780 | JGI IMG/M metagenome (GOLD analysis project Ga0302177, IMG submission 198780) | Peat permafrost microbial communities from Stordalen Mire near Abisko, Sweden - I_Palsa_E1_2 | ecosystem: Environmental > Terrestrial > Soil > Palsa > Peat permafrost | place: Sweden: Abisko... | reverse complement strand
CCATGTTGCGCGCGATAGTGAACAGCCAAGTATCGAAGCGCGCACGGCCGGTGTATTGATTGCCGCGTTCCAGGACCCGCATCCACACATCCTGAAAAAGATCTTCCGCCTGCTCGCGGCGGCCCGCCAGGAAAATCAGGTAGCGCAGCAGGCGATGCTGGTACATCTCGATCAGCTGGTCAATCAGGCCGGGATCCTGCCGACGCAAGCCTGCGGCAATGCGAGCATTCTGCTCGGCAACCGCCGCCGGACTTGCCGCAATCGCCGCTGCCATGCCCGAAGCCATATTCACCCAGACGCTGCCATTGCCGGAAAAGTCTCGCAGCGCGCGCGGATTTTCCTCGCTGGCCGCAAATTCCGCATCGCCCTCGCCGCTGAGTCGCTCGCGGACGTGGTCGACCACCTGTCCGGCGGTTCTGGCAAGTTTGCGCGGCAGCGTCATGCTGTTGATTAGAGTATCGAAAGTAGCCAGAGTTGTGCCAGTTTCACCTTATTTTCGACCGCCGTCCAGCTTCGAGTCTGTTAGGTTCGTGCCTGGCCATTCCGAAGGCCGACCTATGAAATTCGCTGTCAGCTTCGCCGCGGGCATTGTTTGCGGCCTCATCTTCGCGGCTTCATTTCTGGGCACGCCGCTCAAATGGTCGTTCACCAACTACTTCGGCTTTTTCTTCCTCGTGACTCTTTTCCTCGCCGTGCGAAAAATCAAGCAAGTTACGGACGACACGACGTGGGTGCTGCCGCTCTGGCTCGGCGTCGCCACTGCCGTCGTCCTGGGAGTCATCTTTCGCCTCACCCTCTACAACTCGCTCACCCATTAAACTGGTTCCATGGATGTTTTGTTCGGCCTGCATGCCGTCGAAGAGGCCCTCCGCTCCGGGCAGCGCAAGGTCGAATACGTGGTCCTCTCCCGCGAGCGCAGCGACGCCCGTCTCGATTCGCTCTTGCGTCTTGCCAAGGATCGCCACGTCCCCGCTCGCATGGAGCCGCGGGACGCGCTGACTCGCCTCGCGCAAACTGACCAGCACCAGGGAGCGGTCGCCGTCGCGCATCCGCTTCGTCCACTGGCGCTTGAAGATCTGCTGGGAGCACGCGACCCGGGCAAGCCGCTCTTCCTCCTTGCGCTCGATGGGGTGGAAGATCCGCACAATCTCGGCGCGCTCCTCCGCTCGGCCGATGGCGCGGGTGCCCACGGCGTCATTCTGCCGGAACGCCGCAGCGCGCCGGTGAATGCAACTGTCGTTAAAGCCTCGGCGGGAGCCAGCGAGCACGTCCGCATCGCGCGCGTGCCAAACCTCAACCGCGCGCTGGAGGCGCTCAAGGAAAATCACATCTGGTGCCTCGGTCTCGACGAGCGGGGCGAGATGGACTATGACGAGTACGATTACTCAACCGACTGCTGCCTGGTCCTCGGACGCGAGGGTGAAGGCCTGCACGAATTGACCCGCAAGCATTGCGACCACCTGTTACGCATCCCGATGTCGGGCGCGGTACCGTCACTCAATGTTTCGGTGGCCGGCGCGGTCGTCATGTATGAGGCTGCCCGCCAGCGTCGACATCCCGCGGCGCGGCCAATCCCTCCAGCTCCGCCCGCGAAACCGCGGAAAGGACTGGGCTCATGATGCTTCGCGTTGCAGGCTCGCTCCTGCTCCTTCTTGCGGGAAGCGCGGTTGCGCAGACGCAATCTCCAGCGGCTGCATCTCCGAAAAAGTCTGCGACGACGCAACCTGCGCCGGCCCCTGCAACTCCGGACGACGTCATTCCTGCGGCGCCGATCGCCGATCCGATGCCGCCGGTTCCTCCCGGCGCGCACGTTCTGGTCTCCAAACCCGGCGCGGCTGCCGCGCAACCCGATGCGTCTGCCGAACCAAAACCGATTGACCGAGCCGGCCTCGCTTTCACGGCGTGGGACCTCGACCTGCTGATCCGTCCCGTCGCCTCATCCATAGCAGTTCGCGCGCGGATTACCATTCGCAACGACGCCGCGACGCCGCGCAGCATCTTGCCGCTGCAGATTTCTTCCACCCTGAATTGGCAAGCCGTCACTCTCGCTGGAGTGCGGCTCACTTATGATCTGCAGAGCCTGGATACTGACCTCGACCACAGCGGCAGCTCGACCGAAGCGCTCATTCACCTGCCCGCACCTCTGCTTCCCGGTAAATCTGTAATCGTAGAAGCACTTTATGAGGGGACGATCGCACTCGTCGCCACCCGGGTTGAGCGCCTTGGCGCCCCGCGGGACATAGCGCAACGCACAGACTGGGATCGCATCGCCGGCGACTTCACCGGCCTGCGCGGCGTCGGCTCCGTCCTCTGGTATCCCGTCGCTATCGATCCAGTTTCACTTGGCGATGGCGCCAGAATCTTCCGCGTCATCGGTCAGTGGAAGCAACGGGAAGCTGCCGCGACGATGCGACTCCGCGTTAGGGTCGACGTCAGCGGCGATCTTGACACGCAACCTGCACGCCCGCCGCGAGATCAGGCTGACGGCACTTCGGTTGTCCCGCGGACGACACCGCGTACTGCGATCCTGAATGGCGTCCACTTCACACTGGAGCCCGGTGCGCTGTTCGGCGAAGACGCCGCGCTCGTCGAGGCGGAGCTGCGTGCCACGCCACTCGGCTTTGCAACGCCCACCGTTTTTCTGCTCTCGCAAGACGCCATCACCGCGCCCGGCCTCCAGATGTTTCCGCGGGAATCGAATGCTATCGGCGCACAAGGATTCTCCACCGCGCTCAATCAGGTTCGCCCGCTGGTCGAGCAGTGGCTCGGGCCGCAGAAGCGCGACATCGCTCTCGTCGATACACCGACGCTGCTCGACTCGCCGTTTGAAACCCAGGCATGGTGGCAATCGGCCAACGGCGGACCCGTGCTGGTGACGCCGATGGTCGCGCAAAATCCTCAGGAGTTCACCCTGAGCATGGCGCACGCGCTCGCCCACGCCAGCTTTCTTTCTCCGCGGCCGTGGCTCTCAGAGGGCGCTGCGGAATATCTCTCTTCCCTTTGGATCGGCCACTCTGGTGATCCCGCTGCCGCGCTCGGCGCGCTTGAATCGCAGCGCCAGGCGCTTGCCCTGGCCGAGACTTCGGACCCCGCCGCCAATCCCGGCTCACCGCTGCTGACCACTGGCGACGACATCATGCTGCGCACCAAATCCGCTTACGTGTTGTGGATGCTCCGCGAAATCGCCGGCGAAGAAGCCCTCGCCCAGGCTATGCGCACTTACGATCCCGCAGCCGATCGCGAGCGCGAATACTTCGAGCGCCTGGTCGAGGCCGCCTGTCACAAAGATCTCGCCTGGTTTTTTGACGACTGGGTCTACAACGATCGCGGCCTGCCTGACTTGCACATCACCAACGTCATCTCGCACAAAATGGACACTGACGCGGACTCCTGGCTGGTCTCAGTCAACGTCTCGAATGAGGGCTACGCGGCGGTCGAAGTGCCCGTCACTGTCAACGCAGACGGCCGCGCCGAAACTCAAAATCTGCGCATCCCGGCCCGCGGAACCATCACCGCTCACGCGGTGGTTCACAGCACTCCAACTTCGGTCACGGTCAACGACGGGGCGACGCCAGAGGTCAACGCGACTGTTCACAAATATAAAATGTAACTCTTTTCGTTACGAATAATAAAAGCGGACGGCTACTTCTTTTCTAATTCCGCCATCACATGCTGGATGAGCAGTTTCGCATCGCTGATCTCTGCCATCACCCCCTGCAAATCGAGGGCCGGCCTCGAGGGGTTCCTCGCGGACACGCAATACACGCCATGTTGCCCAACCAGGACCAGCGCGTCGGTCAACATGTCCAGCGTCACCGCCAGCTTGCCGCGCGCTGTCCCCATCATGAACTCGTATTTCTCCAGCTCCTGCCGACGTGCGTCCAGTCCCATGATTCTCCTGCGTGCTTAGCGCACTTGCGGTGATGCAACGCTGCCGCCCAATTGAACGGGTTTTGCTCCGGCCACAGGGGCACCATCCGCAGCGCCGGGTGTGACTGTCACGTTCAGGCCGCGATCAAATCCGATCGTGCCAGTCACGCTTTCCGTGGTCGCGCCTGCCCCGGCGACAGATTTCTCGATCGAGATATGTCCGTCGCCAACTGAGCCTGACATCTGCCAGGAATCGAAATGTTCGAGCGGCGTCTCCGGCCAACCGCCATCTCGCACCGTCGCGCCGAAGGTTCCGGCGACGTCGCCGCCTCCGCGCAACGTCAGGCTAGTTGTCGCTTCCGCCGTTCCGTGGCCCCACTTCTCGTGAAACAGCACGCCCATGTCGGAAACGCTGACATGCGCGAGGCCGAGCTGCAATTCTGTTTTTCCGCTGTCGAGCGCGATCGCGCCGTTACCCTCGACGACGCCGCCGGCAACTTCTCCGGTCAGCCGCGTGATTTTTATGAGCGACCCTTCGGCCATCAGCCCTGCGTTGGCGTGCCGCACCGTCACTGGCGCCAGGGTCAGCGCGTCGGCCGACAAGTCGACCTGCATCCGCGGCCAACCTCCCCGCGTGCTTTCGCGAAAATATTCAAGGACCCGGTCGCGTTCCGGCGCGCTGAAGGCTGCTTCTATCTGTGCGACGTCGAGGGCCGGCGTGTGCGCCACGATGCGCCAGGCGCATTCCGCTTCGTCTTCACACTTGGCAAACTTTTGCGCATTGCCATCGAACTTCACGCCGGCCCAGCTCCACTGCAGGCCCTGCCACTTCACCGCATCCGGCGAGAACGTGATGTCACCGCGGCTGAGGATCACTGTGCCGGGCAGCCACGCCGTTTCTGCAACGACACTGGCCAGCGCGACAATGCCGGTAATCGCGGGCGGCGCTCCAGATGGACCGCTCATCCACGCACCCTGGATTTGCGCATGCACGGCCGCGTTGCCGGAGACCTGGCGCAAGACCGTCCAACGCGCGAAGCCGAGCAGCCGAAGCAGTGACGCTCCGCGCCCCAGCTCGACGCTGCCATTCATGTCGACTGCATAGCCCATGCGGGAGAAGCCGCCGCTCAATGTAAGCGGCTGCACATCGCCCATGTCCACTGCGATGGGGCGCAGGAACAGCGGATAACGCGACTGCGCGCTTGCGTTCCGTTGCCCAACGGATGAGCGATCTCGTGAGTTGACGCGGCTACTCCTGCTGCCGGGCGTTGTTTCAGCTCCCGCATCGAGCGTGACCGTCGGTATCGTGAGAGTCCTGTCGAGATCGATCGCGCTCAGGGTTCCGGACTGCCATTGCGCCTTGCCGCGCAGATAACTCTCATCCTGTGGGCGACCCTTGTCGACCACGGCGGGGTCGTAGGTGAAGCTTCCATTGAGCTCGCCGCCGGCGGCAAGCTGCGGGGAGACTCCTTGGCGGGTCACGCGAAACACATCCAGCGCCCACTCGGCGGGAACCTGCTCCAGCACCAGTTGTCCGCGGAAGCCTTCGCCTTCGTCGAAGGCCGGGCCGCCATTTCCGGCCCCGCTCTCGGCGATCAATCGCACACGCCCCGCGCCAGTTGGCAGCACGCACGCCGCACTCTCTACGACGCGGCGCAGTGGAGCAACTCGCCCGGTGCAGTTCACATCGAGTGGCAGGACGCGCGTTGGTACAAAATCGTCGCGCCGGAGCCCGTCCACTTGGACCCGGGCCGTGACGTTGGACTCAGCCGCGGTGCCACTCAGAATAAAGTCCACTGTCGTCTGGCCGCGCCAGCCGCGGTCGGTACCTTCCATCATCCGCGTCAACTGGCCGAGGGGCGCCCGGACCCACTGGCCATGCATGGAAAGGCCGCTCCCACTCAATCCCGCACCGGCGTCGGCGCGCGTGATGCTGCCTTCCACGCGAAATTCGCCGGTGTACGAGGCGTCCAAATCTGTCCGCACCGGGCTGGCGCGAAAACGTAGTCTCCACTCTGTCGGGGTTTCCAGCCACAGGGAAAATTCTGCGTCGGTGAAGCTGAAGGGCAGCTTCTCCGCGCCGCGCTTGAAGTTGACGCGGCCATTTGTAACTTCAAGGTATGGAAATCTCTGCCCAGCAGAGGTGCGTCGCGGCCCGGTCGGCAAACGCGCCGGCAGCTGCGACGTCCGCTCCAGTACGCTCTCGAAATTCCAATGCCCGTCAGCGTTCCGCGCTAGATTCACGCTCGCTTCGTTCAGCGAAATTGTCGCCACCTCCATCCGCCCCCGCCACAGCGGCAGCAGTCGCAGCCCTACCACCACGCTCGAAGCGCGTATCACCGGCTCGGCGCCGAAACCCGGCTCTTCCGCAACTTCGAGATTTTCAAACGCCAGACCTGGCCGCGGCAGCAGCCGCAGGCTGACATTATCCAGCCGCACCGGGCGACCCAGAGCACTGCTCAGACTACTGACCAGCCTTCCGCGCAAACGATTCGCATTTACCAGCGGCGGCACTACTGCTGCTCCCAGCACCAGCAGCCCGAGCAGGAGCAGCACCAGCGCCCACCGGGACGAGTGCGAAGTTTTCTGGCTGGCTTCGGTTGCAGCGCTGTCTGTCATAGGCGTCGTGGACTTCCTGTTCGCCGGGTTTGCTTCTTGCGGGAATCGATATTGCGGCGGGCTACCGCACCAAGTGTAGCGTCCGCTTCCAGCGCGTTTCGTCAAAAAAGTGGATCACTTGGTGCAGCAGGAATCCCAGCCGCTCGCTCATCGCGCGCTTGTCCACCTGGTCCTCTGGAGTTTCGAAGGACCAGTAGACGAACAGCGGCCGGCCAACAATATTTGCTTGCGGCACAAATCCCCAGTAGCGGCTGTCGAGCGAGACGGGCCGATTGTCGCCCATCGCGAAAAATTCTCCCGGCGGGACAACGAGATCGCCATTCACAACGTGGGTCGGCAGCGCTACCTGCCACTCCGCCGTGACATTGCCGTCGGACTCCGGCGCGATGGACGGAAACTGATCACGATACGGGTTGTACTGCTGACCGAAGCCAGCCTCTTCGTTCGACATTTTGTAGGGCTCAGCCTGCGGCACGCCGTTGAGCGACACCACGCCGTCGTTGAGGTGGATGCGGTCGCCCGGCATCCCAATCACTCGTTTCACCAGAAATAAATCCGGTTCGCCCGGCTTCAGAAAGACGATAATATCGCCCCGCTGCACCGGCCGCGTGTGGATCAGCGGAAACCATTTCGACGGCGGCGCCAGCGTGATGCGGTCGACGAAGACATGGTCGCCGACCAGCAGCGTCTTCACCATGGATGAGGACGGAATTTCGAATGCCTGCAGGACGAAGGTGATGACAAACAATCCGACCACCAGCACCGATGCGATGGAGGCCAGAAACTGCAGCGTAGTCTCTTCGCTTCCAGATTTCTTGCTGTGCACCTTGGCGTCCACGGGTGTTGCCGGGGATTTTTCCACGCTCACAGTGCGATCCAGTTCGACGGCCAAACAAATCTCCTAGCGGACCACGTGCAACGTGCGGTCCCAGCGCGCAAAATCCAGCCAACTCGCGCTCGCTTGTCTGCTCATCCTATCATCCGGAAGCTGCGGCAGCAGCCCGTCGTCAGGCGATGGCGAGCGGACGGAAAAGTAAACCAGCACGGGCTCCCCGACAATTTCTTCGTGGTCGACGAAGCCCCAGTAGCGGCTGTCCTGCGAGCGATTGCGGTTGTCTCCCAAAGCAAAATAATTTCCTTCGGGCACAATCAACGCGCCGTTACGGACGAGCTGATGCATCTGCACCCACCACCGCGCGTCCACGCCTACATCTGTATATAAGGATGCGGGGAAATCATCGCGAAACGCATCCGGTCCCGACGCCAGATAGACCGCGTAGCTCTCCTTCTGGGGCTGGCCGTTGAGCACGACTTGTCCGCGATCCAGACGGACATGGTCCCCCGGCAGAGCGATGGCACGCTTCACTAAATATTCGTCCTCGTCCTGGACGCGCTTGCGGAAGACAATCACATCGCCGCGCCGCACCGTGCGATATGGAAGCAGCCAATTCCACGCCCCACCCGGCGCAGTCATGACTTTATTGACCAGGACAAAGTCACCGATCAACAGCGTTGGCTCCATGCTCTCCGAAGGAATTCGAAACGGCTGCGCGACAAATGTAATGACGAAGACTGCCAGCACGACCACCGTCATCAATCCCTGCACGACCCCCAGGAGATTCAGGTGATGATGCGTCGAATGCTGATGGGCAGGAGGTTCGTGAGGGGCGGGACCGTCGGGCAGAAGCGGCGGCGAGCTCAAAACAAAACTCCCTCGGCCTCAGCTGACCGCAGCTTTTCCAGGGCTGTTCGCGCGCACTCCTGTTCGGCTTCCTTCTTGCTGCTGGCAGTAGATTGCGCGAGTACCTCGCTGGCGAGACGCAGTTCGACGGTAAAAATCTTCTCGTGGTCCGGCCCCTTTTCGGCCACGGGCACATACGAGGCGCGGCCCTTATGGTTGCGCTGCAGCCACTCTTGGAGTGATGATTTCCAGTCTTCGATCTCGGTAGGCTTGGCGCCCGCGATGATTTCGCGCTCCACCAGACTGGTCGCCGCGCTCAGGCCGCCGTCTAGATAGACCGCCGCGATCACGGCTTCCAACGCATCTGCCAGGACTGCAGCCTTGTTACGGCCGCCGCTTCGCTCCTCGCCCCGCCCCAGCCGCAGATAATTGCTGAGGCCCATCCGCGCCGCCACGCGCGACAGATTCCGGCGGCTCACCAATCCCGCGCGCAGCCGCGTCAGGCGGCCTTCGTCATCACCGCCATATTTGCGATAGAGCCACTCCGCGACGATCATGCCCAGCACTGCGTCGCCGAGAAATTCCATCTGCTCGTTGCCGCGATCAGCTTTCTCCGGCTGAACTTCTTCCTCGGCAAAGTGCTCCTGCGCTCGCTCATATGCGAGCGAGCTGTGCGTCACTGCGCACTCGAGCAGCCCCACATCTGAGAATTTATGTTCGAGCAACTGCTGCAGGTTCGCTATCTGTTGCTCTTCGCTCAGCTGTTCCTGTGGAATGCGACGCATGGCTCTTTGCATAGTACGACGAGCGACTGCCCGCCTGACCGCGGCGTGATCTGACTCAGTTGTCTTTACTCGGAGAGGAGGCGTCGCCGCCGCCGCTGTCCGGAGCGGGCTGTCGCTTCGGCACAGCGTACGGCTCGGTCAGCCCGCGCTGTGCCGCTGCGATTGCATCCGGCAAGCCGCTCTTTACGTCCAGCGCGGCTTTATATTGCGACAGCGCTGCCGATCGCTCCTGCTTGATGTCGTTGATGCGACCCAGATAAATGTGCGACCACGCCAGGGTGTGCGGGTCCTTGGTAAGGGTGAGGGCCTGCGCAAAACTTTGCTCGGCGTCGGCCATGTCGCCCTGCATCGCGTGAGCTTGCGCCATCAGGAAGACTGCCTGGCCGGCGTCGCCCTGCTTCTTATCCAGCGCCGATTGCGCTTGCAGCAGAGCGCCGGCGGTGTCGCCATTCCCCAGGCTCTCCGCAGCTTTGGCCAGTGGATCGGCCGCCGTTCCCGTCTCCCTCGCCAGGCTCGCCGGCCGTTGCCGCAATCCGCCGTTCGGAGCGCTGGTGTCGGGTGTTGCTCCCGGCGCGCTGACAAACTGGATGTGCCGCGCCTGCTTCTGCATCATGTCCACATCCATGCCGTAGACCATTTGCCCGATTGCGTCGCGCAGGCTGTCTGTGCTTTTCTCGTAAGTCATCAGCTGCTCATAAAAATATTTTGTCAGGATGAAACCGGACTCCATGTCGCGTTGCACGCGGGCCACACGGATGGCTTCCGCCTGCTGCTGTCGCGCCACTTCCGCGCGTCCCTGCTCTCCGGTGAAGCGCTCCCCCTCGCTTTTTTTCGGCGCGGGCAACCCGGTGTCCATCGTCCGCGCTTCGATGGCGCGAATCAGGCACTCACTGACCAGCGCCTCTACATCCTCGCGATAGACCTCATCGAGCGGCGCCTCGACCACGGCCCGCAGCAGAGGTTGCAAGCGCGTCATCGCGTTTGGATAGCCGAAAATCAGCGGCTCGACAGAAAAATCCAGGTAGAAATGGCGGACGTCGTCGTGGAAGCGCTTCAACTCAGCCGCGTCTTGCGGCGGCGCCAACACCATCAGATAATCCAGCCCGTACACGCGCGCCGTCACCAGGCCATTCGCCAACATCGGCTCGAGGATGACCATGAAGCGGCGGTCCGGACTGCCGACCGCGCTCTCGCGCAAATAGATCGACTGCTGCAGCAGCTCTTTGGTCAGCGGGTCGCGCAGGGGCGCCATCGCATCTTCGTACCCCGCGCGCTCCTCCACCCACAGCACGTGCAGCCGTGCCGAACTCGCAAATGCCTTCATAGCGGGAATGCCGCCTGCGACCTGGGTCGCATCGGGCGGCAGCTGCGGGATTGGCACTGTCAGTTCGAGGTCCGCTGTCGGCTGCATCATCAATGCCAGCGAGAGATACTGACCCACTGTTTTTGCCGGATCACCCAGGTCATGGGCGTGGACGAACGCGCACAATTTATCCCGCGCCGCCTTGGCTTCGGTAGACGCGGCAACTTCGTCCGCCATCTCGCTGCGCACGCGCAAAC
>Ga0302177_10003802_pt1 | contig 10521 bp, 8 predicted proteins | sample I_Palsa_E1_2_FD_198780 | JGI IMG/M metagenome (GOLD analysis project Ga0302177, IMG submission 198780) | Peat permafrost microbial communities from Stordalen Mire near Abisko, Sweden - I_Palsa_E1_2 | ecosystem: Environmental > Terrestrial > Soil > Palsa > Peat permafrost | place: Sweden: Abisko... | reverse complement strand
TTTCCTTAGTTTTTTCGCCGATCCTGGCGAGCGGGATCATTAATTGCTTGCTTTCCCATGAGTAGTTGCTAAATTGCTTGCAACCCCCCTGACTTGTTTGGCGCACGTGCAGACCTTCAGGCAGCCACCTCCCCAATCTCCGAGCCCGAAGGTAAGCCATGAAAATTCCGAGGAAGTATGCAGTGGCAGTGTGTCTGCTTGCAGGAGTTGCCGCACCGGCGTTCGCCGGCATCACGGTCAACAGCCCCGCCAATAATACGGGCGTGAATTCGCCTTTCACTCTATCCGCGAATGCGGCTAAGTGTTCATCCCGGACGGTCACGTCGATGGGATATGCCCTTGACAGCAGTTCGAGTCCAACGATCGTGACCGGCAATGTGCTGGAAGCTGCGGTCAATGCTCCGGCAGGCCCTCACACGCTGATCGTCATGGCATGGGGCGCGAAGGGAGCTACGTGCGTGAGCGATGTGGCGATCACAGTGATAGCCGCTCCCAACATTCCGCAGGATGCAATCAGCGTGAGCAGCCTGCAGACGCTGGGCAGCTGGCAGGCGGCTGACGATGCGGGCACGACCGGGACGGCAACTGGAACGATGACTCTGACCCCATCACCCTCCTACGGCGGCGAGGCTCTTGAATTTCAGACGCAGTTTACGAATGGCGGTGGGGAGCGCTATTTCGCGACGTTTGGCGACGACACCAACGCTATGAATTTTGTCTGGGATGGCTGGGTCTATCTAACCAGGTCGGCGAGCAACATCGCTAACATTGAGATGGATATGAACCAGGTGATGGAGAATGGGCAGACGGTGATCTATGGCGTGCAGTGCGACGGCTACTCGAACACCTGGGATTACACCATCAACGCCGGAACTCCGCAGAATCCAGTGGACGAGTGGGTGCATTCGTCGGCTTCGTGCAATGTGGGCACCTGGAGCGTCAAGAAGTGGCACCACGTGCAGATTGCGTACTCGCGTGACGATTCAGGCAATGTGAACTACCAGTCAGTTTGGCTGGACGGAGTGCAATCGCCGCTGAATGCGACGGTGCCGTCGGCGTTCGCGCTCGGATGGGGTCCGGTGCTGCTAACAAATTTTCAGGTGGATGGCCTAGGTACGAGTGGGTCGTCCACGGTCTATCTCGACGATCTGACGGTATATCGCTGGTGAGTGCGAGCTGCGATTTTAAGAGCTCTAAGCGCGCGGAGGCCGTCTTCATTTGCGTTCCTTCTGAACGGGGACGACCTGGACGGTGGTGTCGCGCATTTCGTTGAGGAAGCGGTTGATGATGGAGCCGCCGAGGAAGATCTCCCAGCGGGAGCGGGCGGACTGGCCGAAGACGACGTGGGAGATGTTCTCTTTGCGGGCAAATTCGATCAGCGCGTCGGCAACTTTCTTATCTTTGAGGACGACGACGCGGGCGCCGAGATCTCGGGCCATGCGCTGGTACTCTTCGAGGCGCGCGAAGGCGGCGGGGTCACCGTGTCGATGGTCGCTGTCGGGAGTCTCGACGTAGACGACGAACCAGTTCGAAGCCAGGCGGCCGGCGATGCGGGCACCCACGCGAACGAGGCGCTCCATACCGGCGCGGGGTGAGAGGCAGACCATAACCTTCTCAGGGATGGGCGCCTGCTCGAGTCCCTGCGTGCGGCGGTATTCTGCGGCGGCTGTTCCCACCTGTTCGGCGGTGGTGCGCAGGGCGAGCTCGCGGAGCATGTTGAGATTGCCCTTGCGGAAGAAGTTGGCGAGGGCCTGCTCGACTTTTTCAGCAGCGTAGATCTTGCCCTGGCGGAGACGGTCGCGCAGCTCGTCGATGGTGATGTCGACGTTGACGACTTCGTTGGCGCGGCGGAGGAAACTGTCGGGGACGGTTTCGCGGATTGTCGTGCTTGCGGAGCGGGCGACCGCATCGTTGAGGGTCTCAAGGTGCTGGACGTTCATCGCGGTCATGACGTTTATGCCGGCGTCGAGGAGCTCGAGGACATCTTCGTAGCGCTTGTGGTTGCGTGAGCCGGGGACGTTGGTGTGGGCCAGCTCGTCGACGATGCACCAAGTGGGATGACGGGCGAGGATGGCCTCGATATTCATCTCACGGAGGGTGACGGAGCGGTACTGCACCTCCTGGAGCGGGACAATTTCGAGGCCTTCGACGAGAGCGGCAGTGTCGGCGCGGCTGTGCGCCTCGATGAGCCCGATCACGATGTCGATGCCCTGGCGGCGCATGAGATGCGCATCTTCGAGCATGCGATAGGTCTTGCCAACTCCAGGCGCGGCTCCGAGATAGACGCGCAAGCGGCCGGGCTCGGGCGCATCGCGCAGCGGGGTGTGATCGCCGGCGATACCGGAGATCGGCTCGAGAGGCGGAATGGAGGGGGGCGTGGTCATCCGATCTCCACGGGATGGCGGTCGGGTTCCGCGACGGCAATGGGCAGGGTGAACCGGAACGTGGTGCCTGCGCCGAGGCGGCTTTCGACGGAGACTTCTCCGCCCTGCGACTCGACCAGGCGCCGCACCAGAGCGAGTCCGAGACCGGAGGTTCCGCTGTTGGGGTCGCCGGTAAAGCGGCCGAAGATGGTACGCAGGCGCTCCGTTTCTATGCCGCGGCCGTTGTCGTGGACGAAGAACTGGACGCGATCCTGCTGTTCGGCAGCGCCGACGCGGATGTGGCCACCTTCCGGCGTGAAGCGGAGGGCGTTGGTGAGGAGATTATCGACGACGGTGCGAAGCGCACGGCGATCGGCCTGAACGTAAGCGACGTCTTCGAAGGCCAGCAGTTCAATGTCGATGTTCTTGTCGTGGGCCTGGTCGCGGCAGCGAACGAGGGCGTCGCGAAGAGCATCGATGGGACGGACTTTTTCGATGCGGAGCTGGCGACGGCCGGTTTCGAGCTCGGCGACCTCGATAAGGTCGAGCATCAGGTCGTCCAGGTGTTCGGCTTCGTTCGCGGCGCTGGTGGCGAGTTCCATCTGGAGGGGGCGGAGTTCGCCTGCGTGGTTCTGGGTAAGCGCATACAGGGCAAGGCGGAGGCGACGGATCGGTTCACGCAACTTTTGCGAGGCGACAGAGAGGAAGCGCGATTTGAAACGATCGACCTCGGCGATCTCGGTCACATCCTCGAGCAGCGTGACTGCTCCCAGGAGTTTGCCTTCGCTGTCGCGCATGGGCGTGGTGCGGAGCCGGTAGCTGCGTTCGGCTTTGCCGATGCGCATGGGGAGGAGCGCGGCTTCTCCTTCGCTGGCGGTAGTAGCGCGCTGCATAGAGACGGCTGCGCGGATGCCATCGAGGATTTTGTCTCCACCGGGGGTACTGGTGAGGACCATGCGATCGACTTCGGCGCCCTGCGCGGAGACCCCGAGGACCTCGGCGGCAGCCTGGTTGAGCTTGAGCACCTGGCCTTTACCGTCGGTCACAATGACGGGTTCGAAAATGGAGCGGACGACCGCGTCGGCGAGCTGAAAATCCATCTGGCGGCGTCCGGATTCGGTTTCGCGAAGATCGCGAAGGCGGATGGCGAGGCGATTCAGTTCGGTGGCGATGGTGCCGAGGTCATCTTTGGAGCGCCATTCAACGCGCTGATGGAGATCGCCTTGCCCTATGCGACGAGCTACCTTCGCGGTATGGCGCAACGGGGTGATGACCAGAAAGAGCATGATCGCGGAGATGACGGTCGCCGCAGCGATGGAGAGTCCGCAGGCGGCGATGAGGCGGCTGCGGAGAGCATTCTGCTGACCCCGGAGCGCCGTGACGCTGGTATAGCGGAGCGTGGAGAGCCGATCGAGGTCGCCGCGCAATTCGATATGCAGGGCTTCGATGGAACGCGTGAGCTCGGTTGGATCGGCAGGCGGATGCTGGACGAGCCGCTCATGGTCGCGAGCGAGATGGTCGATGGGGAGAGATGGGTCGAAGGTTCGAACATCTTCAACGGCGACGCGCAGAAGTGTCTGTGTGTGGCCGGCCTGATCGCGAAATTGAGAGAGGGTGGCGTTGCCAATGGAGATGCGAGCAGCGATCAGCTCTTCGTGCGCAAGGGCCCCCTGGGCCGAGGCAAGGGAGGCGACGGCGGTTTCAGCGACGCGGACCTGAGCATCGAGCGCGGCAAGGCGGACGAAGGAGGTGCGCACCAGCAAGCTGACCGTGGTGACCAGCGCGATGAGGAGAAGACAGCCGAGAATGAGTCGTTGATAAAGACTCAGCATTCGAGGAAATCACAAAGACGCCTGAACCTTGAGCGTAGTGTTGTGCGGCTGGCGATGCAAGCGAGGGTGTGCTATTCCGAACCGCGGTAACAGCGGAGGACGTCGTCGAGGGTGAGCATTCCCTCCACGGTTCCGCGGCTGGCGCGGTTGAGTACGGGCAGGAGCGGCCAGCGTGGAAAGAAATGCAGGGCGGAGTCGAGGGGCATATCGGGAAAGAGCGCGGGAGTGCGGTCGGTTTTGAGGGCGCGCTGCACTGCAGTGTCGGGTGCGAGGGTGGCGGCAGCGCCGTTCAGCTCATCGGTGCTCATGGCGTACCACGAGCCGTCCATCAGGCGCACGAGGCACGCAGTCGCATGGAACTCGGAAATTGCCTGCGATACAGCCTGGAGCGTGTCGCTGCCATCGATAATGGGGACGCTGGCAGGCTGGAGCGCATCTTCGATGTGGAGGACGGATTCTTCGCGCTGCTCCTCCATCGAAGGCAGATCGAGGCCATCCTGCTGGGTAAAGATCTCGAAGATGCCGACGGGCTGCAGGCCGCGAGAGATTAGAAAGGCAAGCGTGTTGGCCAGAATGATAGGGAGAACGATGGAGTAATTGCCGCTGACCTCGAGCACCATGAAGACCGAGGTGAGCGGGGCGCGGAGGAATCCAGCGAAGAGAACACCCATGCCGACCAGCGAGTAGGCGCCAATGGTGCCGGTGAGATGGGGGAAGAAGTGTTTTTCAAATGCGCCCACCGCGCCGCCAAGCATGGCGCCGATGAAGAGCGTGGGAGCGAACATGCCGCCGGGCGTTCCGCTGGAAAACGAAAAAGTGGTGGCCAGCAGCTTGAGGAAGACGAGTGCCAGGAGGATCTGCCAGACAAACTGGCCGTGCATGGCCTGATCGATGACGTCGTAGCCGGTTCCCATGACCTGGGGAAATCCGAAGAAGCCAATCGCGCCGACGAGCAGTCCGGCAACGGCGGGCTGCAGAAACTGAGTCCAGCGGGGAAGAGCACGCAGTCGCGGGCGAAGATACCCGAGGACGAGAGAAAAAACAGGGGCAAGCAGGCCGCCGAAGACGCCGAGGACCGCATAGGCCATCAGCTCGCGCGGGTCGCGCAGGGCGATGGATGGGATGCGGAACAGCGGTTCGGGTCCCCAGAACCAGCGGGCGACGACAACGCTGGAAATGGCGGAGAGCACAAGGGAGCCGAGAACGGCGGCGCTCCAGCTGCCGATGACTTCTTCAATGACGAAAAGGATGGCGGAGATGGGGGCATTGAAGGCGGCGGCGAGTCCGGCGGCAGCCCCGATGGGCGCGAACATGCGAAGGCGACGCCGGGAAAGGTTGAGATTGCGGGCGATGATCGATGCGACTCCGGCGCCAATCTGGAGGGAGGGGTCTTCGGGTCCAAGAGAATGGCCGCCGCCGATAGCGAGCGCGGAGGTGAGGAATTTGCCGATGACGGTGCGGAATGAAATGTAACCGTCGTAGATATATAAAGCGGCTTTGGTCTGGTTGACGCCGCTGCCGCGAGCCGCGGGGAAGAACCAGATGACGAGCGCGGCAACGATAAGGCCGGCGACGGCGGGGACGAACAAGAGGCGGAACTGGCCGCCGTGCGGCGCGGATCCGAGGGTGAGGAGACGGATCCACTCGATGGCGATGCGAAAGGCGACCACGAGGAGGCCGGAAATGACGCCGATAAAGATGGAGAGGACGAGGAAGAGACGCTCGTCGCGCGTGGGCGCGATGCGGTCGAGGGTAGCGGTGAGGGACGCGTGCGGTCGAGGGGTGGTGCCCACGGATTGTATCGGCGGATTGGGCACTATTGTTGATCCACCGCAGAGGGGTTGTTGGCGATCCGGAGCAGGAGCGCGTCGTTGCCAGTGGGCGGTCCACAGACCGGGGCGGCTGCGGTTTCGGTATCGTAGGCGAGCTGCAGGATGGTCTGCTCCATATTCGGCTGTTGCTCGAACTGGGAGACGGTGATCTGCGAGGGGAGCTGACCCCAGCGGGAGACCAGTGCTGGCAGTTTGGGAGGCGCGGTGGGGTTAGCACCCATGCAGGCGCTAAGGCTCCGGCGGGCGACGTTTCGGATCGCCAGCACACGTTGGGCGCGGTTGCGTGGAGTGAGATCGAACGAGGGGTACAGCAGCAGTACGTGGAGCGAAGTATCGAGCATGTTGCGGTCTGCAGTCTTCTCATCGTCGGAGAGATTGATGGCGAGGGGACTCGCCAAAGCGCGACTCAGGTAATCCTCGGCGAGGCGATACATCCCGAGGCCAAACGCGGTTCGGCCTGCACCTTCGAGCGCAGCCAGGGGCGGCTCACGACGCGCAGCCAGGGAGCGATAGATGCCGAGGGCGTCCTGTGTAGCGTTCGCCTGCTCGAGCAGGCCGGCGATGGCGAGCTTGATTGCGGGGTCGTCGGGCGCATTGCCGGCAGCGATCAGGAGCTGGGCACGGGCTTTGCTGTCTTCGCGGCCGGAGATGAGGTAGCGAGCCATCTCAAGGCGAACCTCGCGGCGGCGATCGTAGCCGTTACCCTGCCAGGCGCCATCGAGAGCGGCCTGGTAATGGAAGATGGCCTGACCCTCGTTGCCTTGCTTGACGGCAAGGCGAGCCAGCTGCAGGTTGATGGTGCCATCGCTAGGCGCGGATTCCCAGAGGGTGGTGAAGTAGACCGAAGCTTCCTGCAGCTTGCCTGCGTCCGCAAGCGCGGTGGCCAGCTCGATTTCCGTTGCGCGATCGGGCACGTAGGCGAGCGCCGAGCGGAGGTCCTCAATGGCAACGCCAGGGTGGCCGCCGTGCAAAGCAGCCTCGCCGCGGGCCTTCCAGCGAGCCCCGAGTTCCTGACGGTGGCTTGTGAAGGAGCGGAAGAGAAGCAGCGTAAGAACAAAGATGATGGCGGTGATGAGGAAGAGCGTGACGAGAGAAACGGCATCACGCACGATGAGATTCCGTCGTGCCAACCGCTCTTCCGGCGTGAAAGCCATGCCCGTTTGTGGTGACGCCATCTTCTTCATCTTCCCAGATTTATTGCTTGATTCACGCATCTCAGAGGAAGTCTGCAGATTTCCTGTGGGCCTTTTACAGGGGTAGGATGAGAGTGCAGGCGGGACGAGGGGCATGAATCTCGAAGAAAAACAGGCGACGCTGGAGGCAGGGCTGCGGCAACTGGGCAGCGTGATTGTGGCGTATTCCGGCGGCGTGGATTCGGCTTTTCTGGCGTGGGCTGCGCATCGGGTGCTGGGCGAGAAGATGCTGGCGGCGATCGCAGATTCAGCCTCGCTGGCGCGCAGTCATTTCCGGGATGCGCGGGCGTTTGCCGAAGAGAATGAGATTCCGCTGCTGGTCCTCGAGACGAACGAACTGGAGCGTGAGGCGTACGCGGCGAACAGCGGGGATCGATGCTTTCACTGCAAGGATGAGCTGTTTACCGTACTGGAAGCAGAACGGGCGCGGCGTGGTTTTGCCACGGTGGCGTACGGATTGAACCTCGACGATGGCAAGGATTTTCGTCCGGGGCAGAGAGCAGCGGCCGAACATCACGTGGCGGCTCCGCTGGCGGAAGCCGGGTTGACGAAGGCCGATATCCGCGCGTTGGCACAGGCTGCCGGGTTGCGCGTTTGGGATAAGCCGGCGTCGGCTTGTTTGTCGTCGCGCATCGAATATGGGCGGCGGGTTACGACGGAGGCGCTGCGTCAGGTGGAAGACGCAGAAGAGGCGCTGCGGGCGATGGGGCTGGTGCGGTTTCGAGTGCGGCATCACGGCAGCGTGGCGCGCATTGAGATTGCGGAAGAGGAAATGGCAACGGCGCTGGATCCGGAATTCTTTCGGAGGATGGCTGCGGCGGTGCGGAGCGCCGGCTTTCCCTACGTCGCGGTAGATTGCGACGGGTATCGGTCCGGCTCAATGAACGAATTGCTGCCGGCGGAGATGCTTGCGGGCACCGGAAAGCAGCGAGAGGCGAGCAAAGAAGCGGTCAGCTAAAGGCTGGTTCGCGGCAAACATCGATATGAAAATCGGCAAGATCGAGTGCTTCGCGGGAATTTCCGGAGACATGTTGCTGGGTGCGTTGATTGACGCTGGCGTGCCTGCGGAGCTTCTGCAGAAAACGGCGGCGGCCCTGAAGATTGGGGCGGAACTGAGGGTTCACTCGGTTGATCGCGGCGGGATTCGGGCGACCAAGGTGGACGTGCTTGAGAATGGCGAGCTCGCGGAGACGGCCGGGCAGGACGAGGACCATGATCACAGACAGCACGATCATGGGCACCATCACCATGAACATCATCAACACGGCGAGCATGAACACGCGCATGGGGAGGAACATTCTCATGCGGCGGAACACGGACATACGCACGGACGGCATTGGCCTGAGATTCGCGAACAGATTGCAGGCGCGGATCTGCCGGGTGGGGCGAAGAAGATTGCGCTACGAGCTTTTGAGTTGCTCGCTCAGGCTGAGGGCAAGGTGCATGGCATTGCTCCCGAGCAGGTCCACTTCCACGAAGTCGGAGCGGTGGACGCGATCGTCGACATTGTATGCGCGGCCGTGGGACTGGATTCGCTGGGGGTGGAGAAGTGGCGCTGTTCGGCCGTGAATGTGGGCAGCGGCTTTGTGAATTGCGCGCATGGACGGATGCCGGTGCCTGCGCCTGCGACGGCGGAACTGCTGCGGGGAGTGCCGGTCTATTCCGCGGGGCCGCAGATGGAGTTGGCGACTCCGACGGGCGCGGCCATGCTCCGGGCGCTGGGATGCGATTTTGAAGCGGGCGCGCCGCTGGTGGTGCGGGCGATTGGCTACGGCGCGGGAGGAAGGAATCCTGACGGGTTTGCGAATGTGTTGCGGCTGTCGGTGGGAACGCCGGTACAGTTTTCGATGGGAACGCGGGGATTTTCCGGAGACCGCGTTGTAGTGCTGGAATGCGCACTCGACGATGCGACTCCACAGGTTCTGGCGCACACGATGGAACTGGCGTTGGAGAATGGCGCGCTGGATGCGATGGCTGCTCCGGTGACGATGAAGAAGGGGCGGCTGGGGACGCTGCTGACCGTGTTGTGCCGACCCGAGCGCGAAGAGGAACTGGAGAGACTTCTGTTTCGCGAGACGACGACGCTGGGGATTCGCCGGCGCGAGGAAGAGCGAGTAATTCTGGATCGCGCATTTGTAACAGTCGATACGCAATACGGGAAGGTCCGCATGAAGATAGCTTCTGCGCGGGGAGAAATCCTGAACGCGATGCCGGAGTACGAGGATTGCCGGCGCGCGGCGCGAGAACACGACGTTGCGCTGCGGGCCGTGATGGAAGCGGCGATCGCTGCGTACAGTGAGATTAGCGAGAAGGAAAAGGCATGACCCGCGAGATGATCCTGCAGCTTTTGGAAAGCGTAAAGGCGGGCGCGACGACGCCGGCTTCGGCGCTGCACGAGCTGGCCGTGATGCCGTATGAGGATGCGGGGTTTGCGCGGATCGATCACCATCGCGCGCTCCGGCTGGGATTGCCCGAGGTGATTTACGCGGCTGGCAAGACGCCGGCGCAGGTGGCAGAGATTTTCGCGCGCATGGCTGCCGCGGGGGGCAGTGTTCTGGCGACGCGGGCGGACGCCGCTGCGTATAAGGCAGTGAAGGAGCGGGTCCCGGCGGCTGTGTATCACGACCAGGCTCGGATTATTGGATTGCACTCAGAAAACGAAGGCGAGAAGGCGGGACCGGTAGCGGTGGTTTGCGCGGGCACCAGCGATTTGCCCGTGGCCGAAGAAGCTGCGACGACAGCGGAGTATCTGGGGCTGGAAGTTTCGCGGATCTGGGATGTGGGCGTGGCCGGTCTGCATCGTATTCTGTCTGCGCGCGAAGGACTCAGCACGGCGCGGGCGGTGATTGTGTGTGCGGGCATGGAAGGTGCGCTGCCCAGCGTAGTGGGGGGACTGGTGGCAGCTCCGGTGATTGCGGTGCCAACGAGCATCGGCTATGGAGCGGCGTTCGGCGGGGTCGCGGCGCTGCTGGGGATGCTGAATTCCTGCTCGCCGAATGTTTGCGTCGTGAATATCGACAACGGGTTTGGCGCGGCGTACGTGGCGGCGATGATCGTCAGAGCACAGAGCTCAGATCACAGAGCACAGGGCACGGACGAGACGACGGCCGAGAATGGCGCGGCTGCCGCCTCATCAACGCGGCATCGCTAGGCGACTAGCAGAACCTTGCCGTTGGGATGTTCGCGTTCGGCGAAATCCTGGGCCTTGCGCGCTTCTTCCAGATGGAAGACTTTTGCGATGGAGATGGTGAATTCTCCGCGCGCTACTTCTTCGGCTAGTTCGTAGAGGCGTTTGGCGTCA
>Ga0302177_10003795_pt1 | contig 10530 bp, 8 predicted proteins | sample I_Palsa_E1_2_FD_198780 | JGI IMG/M metagenome (GOLD analysis project Ga0302177, IMG submission 198780) | Peat permafrost microbial communities from Stordalen Mire near Abisko, Sweden - I_Palsa_E1_2 | ecosystem: Environmental > Terrestrial > Soil > Palsa > Peat permafrost | place: Sweden: Abisko... | reverse complement strand
CGCATTCACCCCCAGCCCCGAAACAAAGTCGAGATAGCGCCGGTCCTCCAGGTCGTAAAGAAACACGCCCTTCCCCCGCGTCAACACAATGGGATACCGATTGTAAGTCCCCAGCAAATACCGCCGCTCCAACTCCGCAATCTGTTCAAATGTTTTCATAGCAAGATCTGATTCTACCGGAAGAGACCGGCGTCGAGAGGATATGCAGTTGTGGATTTCTGTAAGCCACAGAAGTGGGCCACCGGGGTTCGTAAATTATTTGATCTTCTCCTGAAACGTTCTGGGCCTTGCGAACACTATCCTTAGTAACAACTGAAGCGGAACCGGGCCGTCGAGGCCGCTTGAGGTTGAAGCAGGCTTTCGCCGGAATAGTGGGAGAGCCGGGGACGGCGAAATCGGTTTCTCCTGGGCAACAACGACGAGACACTCTAGGGGTTGGGATGCCGGAAGGGGTGGCCGAGGTCGAGATGAATGCGTTTGTATACTTCACGGCCGTCGGGATAGCCAGGAAGAAATCTCGGCTGGGCCTTGAGTAATCTCTATTTACAAGGAGTGCACAGAAATGCCTGATCCAGGTTTTATGATCCCTTTAAACATAAGAGACTTTGAGTACTGGAACGGCTACGGTGGCCTCAGCCGCAATATCTGCTCCTCTGCCTACCAGCAAACTATCACGCAGGCATCCTGGTGGACTTGTGAGAATATTCAACTTACCACGGGAGGGATGGTCGCCTCTAGCGCAGTCGTTGGAACTCCTTACGTGATCCAAGTCGGCATTGAAGGTTTGCCTGCGCTGAACGGCAGCACCACGCCCGCGGCGATCCAGAATGTCGAGGCCTGGGTATGTTATCCCAACACTGTTGCGGGGGGCGCGTCTGCTACCCTCGTTGTCCCGTCGATGCAGGGCAGCAAGTTCGCATCTTTTTCGAATACAACGGCCAGTGCCCCGGTGGTATTCAATGACCCGGACGATTATCAGGATCCCGCGGAAGGTGGATTTCAATGGATCAACCTGTCGCCCTGGACGCCGATTGAGGAAGACTTTCTTGAGGAGGTCGCCCCCGGGGGACCGGGGCACTGCTGCATCATCGCGAACGCAGCTGGGCAAGCGAGCTTGTTAGACGTGAGCGAACCGAACAGCGGAGAACCGGTGGGCGTCGTCATTACCGACAACAGCCAACTTGCGGCAGAGATCGACGTCTGTACTAGCCTATACCAGGGACAGCGCAACATCATGATCGTCTCGGCACCTACAGGTCAGATCGTCCGTGGGGGCAATCGTATCAAAGCGGGGCTTGCCTTTCTCTCCGGCGCACCCGAACAGACGACACACCTCCGGACGACTATAACGGTCACCGCGATCGACCAGGGCGGCCAACTCGATCCCGTGCTCATCAAAGCGCTCTCAGTCCCACCGTATGCGGGACTGCCGCTCAAGCCAGCGGCCTCCCCGCCGAAGTCGCTAAGCCTTGCCAAGCATGAATCTAAGCCGCATAGCTGGCTCGCCAAGATCATTCATGAAGCGGAGGAAGTCGTTGAAGAACTACTCGGGCTGAAAGAGCACCCATTCGGCGGCGGCCACCGTTTGCATCTCAGCCTGCCTCCGCGGGGACTTCAGCCGCTGCGAATGGCAGTTGAACCTGACCCAAACGACCCGCCGGGAACTGTGCATGCCATAGAGATCACGCAGACGGACGCGAACGGCGCGCGGGGCGGGATCCGTGTGGCTGTGGTGGTAACACCGTGACGGCAGGAGCCACAGCCCCCGATAGCCCATTAGTTGGTCACGACGAAAACAACGTTACTCGACAACGTGCCGGCCGAGGTCGTTACCTGCACGACCCCGGTTTTCGCGCCGGGAGGAACGGTCGTAGTGATTTCCGTGCTCGACACCACTTTGAATGTCGCCGCAGTGCCGTCGAAGGAGACACTGGTCGCCCCGGTTAGGCTAGTCCCCAAAATGGTGACCTTCGCCCCAACTTTGCCCCCAGTGGGCAGCGTCTCGACAAATGCACCCAGTCCGGCCGACAGGCTGTACACCGTGCCGAGGCCGTCGGTTCCACCATAATAGGTGGTCCCGTAAAGTGTGCCATTCGTGTGTTGAACAAGCCCTTCCTGAGGCTGGCTACCGTCAGCGCACCCCGACTTCGAGCAGAAGTTGTAAAGCGTGGTGAACGCGCCCGCAGTGGTGATTCGGAAGATCGTGCCGCAGCCGCCGTTGCAGGGGGTCTCGTTGCTCCCGCCCGAAAAAGTTGTGCCGTAGAGATTTCCGTCGGTGGCTTGAATCAATCCTGCCGAGGGATTCGCTCCATCGGTACAGTCTGTTTTCGCGCAGAAGCTGTAGAGCGTGGTGAGTTTGCCCGCCGAGGTGATTTGAAAGACTGTGCCATCGCCGTGGGTTCCGCCAGCCTGAGTAGTGCCATAAAAATCCCCGTTGCTGGCCTGAAACAACGCGCTGGTCGGGCCGGCCCCGTCCGAGCCAGAGCCGGTGAACTTGTGCAGCGTAGTTAGCTTGCCTGCCGCTGTCATTTTGAAGACCGTCCCGCTGCCCGAACTCACTTCCTCGGTTGTCCCGTAGAAATTTCCGTCCGTTCCCTGCACCAGTTTGCCGTCAGGATAGTCGCCGTTGGTGCCGGTGAAATCAAGCAACGAAGTAAACGTGCCCGCCGTGGTGATATCGAAGATCGTCCCCACATCGCTGCTTCCGCCAATGGAGGTCGTGCCGTACAATTTCCCGTTCGTGGCTTGAATCAGCGCGACCTCAGGACTGGCGCCGTCCGTGGAATCAAAACTATGCAGCGCGGTCAGCTTGCCCGCGCTGGTGACTTGAAACACCGTGCCAAAGCTGTTAGCGCCTCCATTCGCGGCGGTCCCGTAAAAATCTCCATTCGTCGCCAGCACCAGCCCCGCTTCCGGCTGAGCGCCATCCACGCACGACTCACCGTCGGGGCAAAAGGTGTAGATCGTAGTCAGCACACCCTTCGTGGTGATTTTAAAGACGGTGCCCCCGGAGCCGGTGCTCACATAAGTGGTCCCGTACAGATTTCCGTCGGTGCCCTGAACCAAGTAAACATAGTGGGGGTTCGCGCCGTTTGTGCCCTCGAAACTAAGCAAGCTGGTGAACGTTGTCTGTGCGGAGGCGAGAGACGCCGCAGCCGCAAACAGCAGAAATGCTGCCCAACTCGGAAAATGATTTCTTATCGAGCCGTGTAGCTTCTCAATCAACATGACGGGACCTCCGCGGAATGGAGTTGGGCAGTGCCCCTACCTGAAAAGTCGACTTCAAGCGCCATCGTTCCGGGCACGCCACGGAATATTGCTCCGTATCCCAAAGGCTGTCAAGGCTGAAAGAAGTTGCATGTTGAACCACATTAAAATTGTCCCCGTGAAACCGCAAATAGAAGTGTTCCGTTTTAGAGCTCCTTCGGCGAGGAGGAACAGAGATTTGTCGCCAGCCGCTCAGAGTTGACGCGGACGTAGCGCGCTCGCTCGAAGAGTTATCCCACGCAGCCTGGGCCATTCCAAAGGATAAGTACTATGAAGGGGGCGACAGGTATCGTTCCTTAAATCGTGTCCGGGCCGAGATTGTTGAGGGTGGTGTAAAGGTTTGGTTGAGCGAAGAGACCACGCCTTATGTGCAGCTGAAAAAATACAACACAACAATCGGCGGCCAGCCGCGAGAGTACGCTCCGCTGCCCCACGCGATCGCCGGTTCCATAGGCGTTCGCAAGATGATTGCTCACCACCTTCAATGCGTGCCGCTGTCGACGGTGGGTACAAGGTATCTGGTCAACGTCCATCTCATAAGATTCACAGCCACCCCGGGCCGACCCTGCGACACCAGCCCGCCCGGTTTACATAAGGACGGGGAAAAGTACATCGCTACGCATCTACTGGGCCGCTGCGGCGCTCACGGTGGCGAAGTCGTCATAACCGACAATGACAAACACGAAATGGATCGCTTCACCATGCGCGAAGCGGGCGAGTGTTACGTCTTCGACGATGACCGCGTCTGGCACATGTTGACTTCGGTGGCAGTACTGGAGGGCAATCAGTACGCCTACCGTGACACGCTGGCATTCGATATGCTCCCAGAGGGCTGGGAGCCCGTGAAATGATTCGGGAGGCCTCACACTCCTGCATGGGCTTTTGCATTTTCGGCCGGGGCTGCTTTCGGCAACACCACAACTGTAAACCAATATTCAGTGATGGCCCGGACGACCTTAAGGAATTGGTCAAAGTCCACTGGTTTGACGATGTAGGAGCTGCACCGCATCTTGTACATTTTCAGGACCTCTTCCGCCTGCTCCGAAGTGGTCAAGATAACGACTGGCAAACTCCTCAGGCCCTCGTCTTTCAGCATCTCAGCCAATACCTGCTCCCCACCCACCTTGGGCATATTTAAGTCGAGAAGGATCAGATCTGGCGTGGGAGCGTCGACGTACTTACCCTGCTTACGCAAGAAGGCCAGGCATTGCTCGCCGTCGCCCACGCGGTGCAGGTTGACCAGCAGTTTAGCGCGTTTGAAACCTTGGCGGGTGAGTTCCACATCGTTGTCGTTGTCCTCGGCCAGCAGGATTTCCGCGGCCCTGCCCTTAGCAAGTTGGTTCTGCATTGGTTGGTTCCGTCCCTTCAGGAATGGTGAAACGAAATGTGCTTCCGTGGCCGAGTTCCGATTCCACCCAAATTTTGCCCCCATGACGATTGACCACCCGCCGGCAGACCGCCAGTCCAATGCCGGTGCCGGGATACTCTTTTTGATCGTGCAAACGCTTGAATATCTCAAAGATCTGCTCCCGATACTTGGGGTCGATGCCAATTCCGTTGTCGCGGACGGAAAAGATCCACTCCGTTCCCCTGCGTTCGACGGAGACGTGGATGCGTGGCGGTTGGTCGCCGCGGTAGGTAAGTCCGTTGCCAATCAGGTTTTGCACCAACTGGACCAACTGCGAGCGGTCCCCCATGATCTCGGGCAGTGGACCCCAGGTGACTTGGGCCCCGGAATCGTGAATGGACGAATCCAGCAAGGTGAGCGCGTCGTTGACGATATCGAGGAACGGGATTTGCGTGAAGGGCCGGGAGCGCGCATCCACTCGGGAATAGGAGAGCAAGTCGCGGATCAAAGTTTGCATCTGTTCGATCGACTGCACGGTCCGCCGAATCCAATCCTGGGCTTGTTTGTCCAACTTGCCTTCGTATTCCAATTGCAGCAGTTGGACGAACCCACTGATGCTGCGCAACGGGGACTGCAGATCGTGGGACGCGACATAGGCGAATTGCTTCAGCTCCACGTTGCTTTGTTCCAAGACTTGATTGGCCACCCCGAGTTGTTTCGTACGCTCCTCGACGCGCCGTTCAAGCTCGGCATTGTCTTCCTCGGATTTCTTGCGCGCGCTGATGTTGCGGATCGCCGCCGTCACCAGAATCCCGTCCGCGCTCTCCAGCGGGCTCAGCATGATTTCGATGGGAAATTCACCGCCGTCCTTGCGCCGCCCCGAGAGTTCGATTCCCATCCCAATCTGCTGCGCCAGCGCATCGGCTACGCTTCGGCTGGCGTCCGCGACCAGCCGTTCGGCAAAGCCCTGGGGAATGATGTTCTTCACCTTCTGCCCGACCAGTTCGTCGCGCCGGTAGCCGAACTGCTTCTCCGCCTGCACATTCACCAGGACGATCTCCCCGCGCTGGTTCACCACCACCATCGCGTCCGGGGCGGCTTCCAGCAGCCCGCGGTACCGGCTCTCCATCTGCACCAGGTGCTTTTCCGCAGCCTGGCGAACGCTGATGTCGCGGATCGCCGCCGTCACCAGAATCCCTTCGGCGCTTTCCAGCGGACTCAGCATGATCTCAATCGGAAATTCGCTCCCATCCTTGCGCCGCCCCGAGAGCTCGATTCCCATGCCAATCTGCTGCGCCAGCGCTTCCGCCGTGCTTCGCGTAGCGTCCGCGATCAGCCGTTCGGCAAAGCCCTCCGGAATGATGTTCTTCACCTTCTGCCCTACCAGCTCGTCCCGGCTGTACCCGAACTGCTTCTCTGCCTGCACGTTCAGCAGGACGATCTCCCCGCGCTGGTTCACCACCACCATCGCATCCGGAGCCGCTTCCAACAATCCTCGATACTTGGCGTCCGACGCCATGCCCTCGCTGAGATCGTGACTGAACTCGGAAAATCCCCGTAGATTCCCGTCCGTGTCGCGCAACGCCGTGAAGGTGAGACTCGCTAAAAATCGTGAGCCGTCTTTCCGCACGCGCACGCCTTGTTCTTCGTGCCGGCCGCTGGCGGCCGTCATGCGGAGCACCTCCTCCGGCCTGCCCCGCGCGATATCTTCCGGCGGAAAGAAACAGGAAAAGTTTTGACCGATAATCTGATCGGCGGTGTAACCTTTGATTCGTTCGGCGCCGGCATTCCAACTGACAATCTGGCCCCGCGGGTCCATCATGAAAATGGCATAGTTCTGGATTCCATCCAGCAGCATCCGATATCTTTCTTCGCATTCTCGCAGCGCAACCTCGGTAAGGCGGTGTCTGTCCTCCATCTGCGCCCAATGCTTTTCCGCGGCGTTCCTAGGTCCCTTATTGCCAATAACAGCCATCCCTTGTCTATCGGCAACCGGCTCGCCAAACTTCAGTGGTCGCCGGACTCCTCTCGATCAGGACAGACGGGAAGTTTTCCCTGTTGGCAAATCAGGGAGAGTCCGGTGGACTGCACCCGTGAACTGCACCCTTCGGGTGAGACAAAGAAACTGGGGACAGATTGTTTTGCTGGAAAGATTGTAACGCGGGGGAGTGGGGCGAGGGGCGAGGGGGCGGTCAGCCCTCTCGCCCCACTCAACTTTGTAGAAGCCGCAGTTCTAGTTAACTGGAGAGCTGCTGTTCGAACATGGCCGGAGTTTGGTAGCCCAGCGCGGAATGCAGCCGTTGGTGGTTATAAGTGATCTGTAGAAAGGTTCTTAAGTCGGAGCGCAGTGCGTCGAGATCGCGCCATTGATGACCGCGCACTTGCTCTTCTTTGAGGGTCTTCATGAAGGACTCGGCCTTGGCGTTGTCGTAGGGATTGCCCACTCGGCTCATGCTCGGCTGTGCCCCGTGCTCGGCCAGCAGCGTGAGGTAGTCGGCGCAAGCGTACTGAATGCCGCGATCGGAGTGATGAATCAAGCCCGGCGCAGGTTGCCGCTCGGCCAGGGCCATGCGCAATGCTTCCACCGCCAGACTCGCGCCCAGGTGTCTGGCGACTGCCCAACCGATCACGCGGCGGGAATGCGCGTCCAGAATCACGGCAACATAGACAAACTCCTCCTGCAGTCGCACGTAGGTGATGTCCGACACCCAGAGTTCGTTGAGGTTGCGCGTGACCAGGCCGCGCGCCAGGTTCGGCCAAATCCGCCACCCATGCCGAGAGTCGGTCGTCGCTGGCACAAAGCGCCGCGTGCGCAGACAAAGTAGATTGTCCTCCCGCATCAGCCGCAGCACCCGCTTGGCATTCACCCAGTGTCCGCGCTGCCGCAACTCCCGCTGCACCCGCCGATAGCCGTAGAAGCGCTTCTCCACGGCCACCTGCTGCACTGCATCGCGCACCGCCGTATCCGCCTGCCGCGGCTCCGATGCTTCCCATTGCCGATAGAATCCCGCGCGGCTCACGCCACTCAACTCGCACATTCGTTCCACCGTGAGGCCGCCTTGCCCGGCCCGCTCCGCGATCAACCTGCAGATCGCTTCCCGTCCACTTTTATGCGCCGCAAGGCTTCGCCGAAAAAATCCAGTTCCAACTCTTGCTGCCCTACTTTGCGCTCCAGTTCGGCAATCCGCTTCCGCGCCGCCAGCAACTCCCCGCGTCCGGCCGTCGTTTCTAATCCCTGGGCTGCCACCGTCTGCTTCCGCGGTCTTCCCCCTCGCCGATGCACCAAACCAGCTTCACCCAACTCCGCGTACCGGTCCTTCCACACGTATAGCCGCTTACGCCGAATCCCTAACTCCTGCGCTACCGCGCTTACGCTTTCTCCTGCCAGCACGCGGCGCACCGCTGCCAACTTCAACTCCGTCGCATACTCAGCCTGCCTGTGTTGTGACATCCGTTCTCCTCCTCGAGAACTGTCACCATTTTCCATGTCTCAGTTTTGGGGTCCACTCCAACGCCGTGTTCCCTTTTTCTCTTGTAACGTTCGGTGGCTTGGCCTCACTATTCCCTAAACAGGAGTGCACTGCGATGGCGGCTGGACTGGATAACCTCAAGCATATTGTCGTCCTGATGATGGAGAACCGGTCGTTCGATCACATGCTGGGTTTTATGAAGGTATCTGGCATCGATGGATTGACCGGGAATGAGAGCAACCCGGATACGGCTGACCCTCCGCAGGAGGTTTTGGTGCAGCCAATGGCGGCCCCGCAGGCGGAGTTGGATCCCGATCCGGACCATTCGTGGGAGGGCACGAACGTTCAGATATTTGGGAATGCCCAGGGCATAGACGATGGGTCGCCGAAGATGGAAGGCTTCGTCAAGGCTTATTACGCGAAGCGGCAGGATGTGAACCATTCGCACAACATCATGAATTGCTTTTCACCTGCGCATTTACCGGTGCTGACCTATCTGGCGCAGCAATACGCGGTTTGCGACCGTTGGTTTGCGTCCTTGCCGGGGCCGACGGTGCCGAACCGGTTGTTCGCGCATTTCGGGACTTCGTTCAACAATGTGGACAACTCCATGAAGTTTGGCGACAACGGCAAGAGCATTTATTCGCGGCTGATGAACGCAGGACGGAGCACAAAGATTTATTACTTCGATGTGAACAGCGCCAGCGTTGGCTTTACTTTCCTGCTGCAAAATCAGCCGCAAACCATGGGGACGTATGAAGACTTCAAGTCCGATTGTGCACAAGGATTGCTGCCGGATTACAGCTTCGTAGAACCGAACTATTCCGATCACGATAATCTGCTCGCGTCGGACCAGCATCCGGACCACAACATTATTGCTGGGGAGAACTTTATTGGGGATGTTTATAACCATATCCGGCAGAGCCCCTTGTGGGAAAGCACGCTGCTGGTGATTGTTTATGACGAACACGGCGGGACTTTTGATCATGTTCTGCCGCCACAAATTCAGCCGGATGGCGCACCTGATCCGATTAGTGGTTTTAAGTTCGACCGGTTGGGAATTCGAGTGCCGGCGATTTTTGTGTCGCCTTGGATTCAGCCTGGAACGATCATCCACACGCAGTATGAGCATGCGTCGATTGGCGCGACCGTGGCAAACTTTTTTATCGCTGACTCGTCGAAACGCCAACTGACGGTACGGGAGCAAAGGGCGAATGTTTTTATAACGGATCCGAATCTCTTCACGCTAAATCAGCCCAGCCCGGACAACTTCTACTTTCAGCCCGAGGCGATGGAAGCGCGGATGGGCCCTTTGAGTATCGCCGCACAGGCGGATGAATCGACGGCGCGGGAGATTCCGATTCCGGCTCCGCCGCCGGATGCTTACAATCCGTCGCGTCCTATGAATGTATTGCTACGCGATCATGTGCAAACTCTGAGCCTACTTGAACAAAACCTACCACCCGGTCAGCGAACGAACATTGACGTTAATAGTCTGCAAACCGAGGCGGACGCGAGCGCATACAGCGCGCAAGTTGTTCCGCTGCTGCGCGCGCAAGGCGTGCAAGGAGGCCAGCCATGAGCCAGCGATGTAGGTCACTCGTATTGTTAATTTCGCTCCCGCTCCTCGCGGGGTTTAGCGCCGCGCAGCAAAGTGGGGGCGACCAGAGCTACTTTGGTGCGATCTTTGGCGTGGAAGGCAAAGATATCAGCGATGGATGCAGTCGCAAGGACGTTACTGGTACTAAGCCGGTGAGTAAATTCGTAGTGGGATGTTTGGAAAACCTGTTCCACGGAAATAAAGGCTTCTACGGATCGTTTGAGAATTTGCCGCCAGGAAACAGCATTGCGCTGGGAGCTGCGTTCAAAGACAGTGAGCTCAACACCAAAGGTTGGCGGCTGAACTATCAGATCGACGGGCAAGGATCATTCAATGGATCATGGACGGCAGGTGGACTTCTCACGATGAGAAAATCCCCAACCTTCAAGACCGATGACAAAGGAAACCCTACATCTCCGGTAGTGGTTGTGCACGGGCCGGTTCCGAAAACTCTGCCGGAGTTGGGTCAGAACGAAAGCACTCTGGTCCTCAACCTATACGCGTTTCATACTTCTCTGAATCAGGTCGATTATTACGGAATCGGACCGGGAACGGTCGTAACGGACCGCGCGGTGTTCGGTCTGCGTGAAACGATGACAGGAATCAACGCAGACAAAGCGCTGAAGTATGGCTTCCATTTCGTGGGAGAAGCAAATGGCCGCTGGCCTGAGGTGGGGCCAGATCCTGGTCAGTCGTCTCCTTCGATTGAGCAGGCTTACACTGAGGCGACTGCCCCCGGCTTGGCGACTCAGCCGGGCTTCTTGCAGTTTGGCGAAGGCTTGCAATACAAGAATCATTTAGGCGGATTGGGTAAGGACGCGGCGTTCGGATTGAACGCCGATTTA
>Ga0302177_10003792_pt1 | contig 10533 bp, 11 predicted proteins | sample I_Palsa_E1_2_FD_198780 | JGI IMG/M metagenome (GOLD analysis project Ga0302177, IMG submission 198780) | Peat permafrost microbial communities from Stordalen Mire near Abisko, Sweden - I_Palsa_E1_2 | ecosystem: Environmental > Terrestrial > Soil > Palsa > Peat permafrost | place: Sweden... | reverse complement strand
TCTTCAGATGCTCTTGTGAGGGGTGTCTCTGATTGTCTATGGCGACAGGGTCGCGCTCTGGTCGGCATGCGCGCGAAGAATGAGGAGAAACCTCTCCATTGCTTCCTCGACTCGGACCCGGTCCCCTGTCGTCAACAAGTCGAGCACCAGGCCGGTGACGGTGGCGATGGCCAGCGTGGCGGAAATGTCGTCGATGGCGGCCAGGGGCTCATCGAGCCAGTCATGGATCGCATGGTCGATGAAGTCCGAGTATCGGTCCGGGTGGCGCAGCGCGAGACCGTACGCCTCGAAGAAGAGCCGCATCAACGGTCCTTGATCGGGGTGCGACACCCACGTCCACACAGCCCCCAATCCCGAACGGTGCCTCTCCGCTTCGGCGGAGCGCCCGAGGGATCGCAATCGATCGCGTATGCGGCCGAGGATCTCCACGACGAGGCGCTCCTTCGAGCCGAAATGATGGAGCAGGACCGGCGCCTGCGTACCGAGCGCGGCGGCCAAGGGCCGCAGCGACAGGTCGGAGATGCCGTTGGCTTCCACGTAGTCAACGGCGCTATCGAGAAGTTGCTGTCGGCGCTTCGGATCGAGGGGTCGGGCCATTACCCAGCAACAACCTGGCAGGCCGGTCGCGGCGGCTGCGTTTGACGGCAGGGCACGTCATTTACTATAACACTCGTAATATTAACGAGGACCCTTCGAGGAGAAGCCCTGACGTGACACTCGACTATGTCTCCATCATTTCCGACGAAACTTCCCGCATCGTGGGCGCGTACGAACTCGATCGACGGGCAGCGGTCCCATGGTCCGATCGCTGGACGGTCGCCACGGTGGCCCGACACGTGGCGGCGACGCATCACGTCCTGGCCGAGGTAGTCCGAGGACGACCTGACGCCGACTTTGGCCTGTTCGGTGAGCTGCAATCGCCGCCGAAAGACTCCCCCGAGTTTGTCGAATGGTTTCGCTCAGGCACTGCTTCGCTACTCGAACAACTGTCGAGCGTCCCGCTGGACGACGAATGTTGGTCGTGGTTCGAACCCGGTCGGCGTGTTGGCTGGTGGGTTCGTCGCATGGCGCTCGAAGCCGTCGTCCACCGTTCGGATACCGATGCGGCACAGGGCAAGGAATTTTCGGTCGCATCCGACGTGGCCGCCGACGGGATCGACGAATACCTCGACGTCTTCGTCGCCGCGTCGCGCGCTGCACGCCGGGCCCCGGCCGGACCGACGCTCAGCTTTGAGTGCAGCGATCGAAGTGATCGGTGGTGGCTTGACCTCTCAGGCCAGGGAGAAAGAATTGTGAGCCGCGAGCCGCTCGCTGCATCGGTACGGATCTGTGGACCCGTCGAACAACTCCTTCTCCTTGTTTGGGGTCGGATTTCAGCCTCTCAAGCTAGCGGTCTGGAGGTTTCCGGCGACGATAGGGAACTTGATCGGTGGTCAGAGCTCGTTCCGCCCATGTGAGGACGAGACCCGACCAATGGAGGGGAAGAAACACCTTCTCCCGGTGAGCGGGACCAGATGGGCGCAAACAACCCGCACAGACATCCGGGCCACCCACTCTCGGCGCTGAGGCCAGACGACGACCAGAGAGGAGTCCGCCCCGCCCTCCTCGCTCCTCTCACATCCTTTGATTCAACTACCGAGGTGGATTTGTCTGTCGAGTCATGCCTCGCACCTCGTTCCCTTGGCGGGGAGTATGCCGCGCACAAGGTAGGCGGTGACGACCTTCTGCATGCAGACGTTCGTCGATCCGTTGAGCAACCACGTGTGCCCGTAGCCGACATAGGTGACCAGGCGCCCGCCGATGGCCGAACTGAGACGAAGGGCTGAAGCGTAGGGCGTGTTGGGGTCGTAGGTGTTGCCGATGACGAGCGGCGTCCGGGCACGGGTCTGAGAGAGGTGGGCGATGGATCCGGTTGGACCATTCCAGCCCGGACAGCCGATGAGGTTGTTCGAGACGGCTTCGGCACCCCCGAGCGGATAGCGCGCCGCCAACGACCGGGCCAAGGCGGCCGTCATGCTCCCATCGGGGCGGACCGCAGCGTCGTTGCAGGTGATAGTCCACAGCGGGCCGACCAGCGACATTCCGCTGAGGTCCGTTTCCAGCCCGAGGGCAACTGAACGTAGCGGTCCTCCATTGCCCGCGGCAGCAGATGCCAGCGCGGGGAAGTAGGCAGGAGTGAGGGCTGGCACGGAAAGGTAGAGCAAGGTGGCGGTCATCAGATCTCCCTTCGTTACAGGTTGCGTGTCGCCGTCGTTGGGTGCTGGAAGTGGCGACCGAGCCAACTGTTGCTCGAGATCTCGATAGAAGGTGATCGGATGGACTCCCAGCGGGCAACCCGGTACGGCCGTGCAGTGGCTGAGCTCGTACTCGAGTGCCGTCTCGATGGCGGGTGCCTCCAAAGTGGCATCGGTGGAGAGGCTCAGATTGGCGTCGACCGCTCCGTCGAGCACCGTCGAGCGGACGTGCTTCGGGAACAGTTGCTCATAGACGGATCCGAGGGCCGTCCCGTAGGAGAGCCCGTAGTAGTTGATCCGTCTGACGCCGAGCGCCTTCCTCAACGTATCCATGTCCCGAGCCGACGTCGTGGTGGTTACGGTCGGAAACAACGCTGGGTAGCGAGAGCGACACGCCCCCTCCAAGTCGGCGAAGGTCCGGGCTGCTTCCTCCGTTCCGGCGACGGCACTGCTCGCTGCGGCGGCAGAAGGTCCGCACAGTAGCGGTTCGCTCGCTCCCGTTCCTCGCTCATCGAAGCTCACCAGGGTGAACTGGTCACGGACGGCAGCAGGCACGAGCGAACCCAACACGGGAAGGATGAGGACCCCGCTCTGACCGGGACCACCCGGGTTGAATACGACGACACCCTTACTGTGCGTGACCGGATGCTCGATCACGGCCAGACTCACCATGCCTCGAGATGGATGTTCATAGTCAAGAGGGACCCGCAGCGTTCCGCACAGGTACCCCGATGCCTTCGGGCACGGCGACCAGTCGATGCGGGGAACCGGCTTGGATGGCGCTGAAGCGTTTGCGCCAGGCATGAACGACATGGCCAGCGCAGCGATGGCGAGCACGCTGACCGCGACGACCGCTGACCGAGCGAATCGACCAGAACAAGCCCGGAACACGAACGATCGAGCCCCCTCCGTCACAAGAGACGACCCTACCTACTTCCCCCCAGAAAACACGCCACCGAGTCGCCTCGTCGGGTTTGAGATCCGAAGGGCACGATGGTCGCGAACCCCCGCCACTCAGTATCCGCGGTACCCGGGGGTCACGTGCGGGCGCGACGTGCCCAAGAGGGCGTCGCTTCTAGGCCCGACGCCCGAGGAAATAGAGGAACTCTGTCTGTAGATCTGCTCCCGGGGGCGGCTCCAACTTGGGCCCGAAGACGTTCGGTTGGCGGATCATGGCGTCCATCGGCTTGAGAGCCTCGTAGGCGCGCCGGACGGAGTCTTCGTCGAGGCGCTCGTCCGCACCCACGGTGCGCGCCAGGTCCCAGGTGTGTACGAGCACGTCCATCGTCACGAACCGGCCGATGATCTCACCCGCGGGCATCTTGCCGGTCGGCCCGTCAATGTCCGTGGCCAGCGCGTCCGGATCTGCCGTGATTTCGTCCATCGCCTGAGAAGCCTGCTCCCAGGCTTTCTTCGGGTCATCGTCGACGCCCAGGGACTTAGACACCCCACCTCTGACGTTGGCGATCACGCCCCGATGGCCCTCGACCACGTGGGCCACCACATCGCGGGCCCTCCATTGCTCGCAGGGGGACTGGGTTTGCCACTTGTCATTGGCTACGGCCCTGACGGCGGAATCGAATCCGCTCGACACCGCCCGATACCGGTCCTGGATTTCGGTCATCGGTGAATCGTAGGCGGATACCGCCCGGCGAGGCGCCTGGACAGGTCGTAACTCCCTCGGCTGTAGCCTGGGCCGACACGTCGGTGATGGCAGGAAGGAGGGTGGCCGATTTGCCTGCTTGCTCCCGCTGCCTGATTGAGGTGTCCCCCGGGACTGCACTTTGCCCCAAGTGCGGCGCTGCCATCAGACGGCCCGTCATACCGGGACCGCCGCCCAAGCGCGTCAGGAAGTCGCGACAACGGCTCAACGCACTGAACGGCAGACATTGGGTCGTCGGCCCCGCCACCTTCGTCCTCTTGGTCTCGTTCTGGCTGCCCTGGTACAGCTTCGGTCCCATCTCCGCTGATGGACTCGGTGCCCATGGCTGGCTGTTCATCGCAGTGGTGAACTCGATCGTGCTGGTGCTCTACGTCCTGATCACTGCATTCGACGTCGGGGACCTGGCGGCACAGGGTCGTTTGTCCAAAGATCAGCTCTTGGCCCTCATCACCGGAGTCAATCTGGCGCTGGTGGTGCTGGCCTTCCTGCTCAAGCCGGCCGGCTTCGGCTGGTCGTGGGGCGCCTTTGTTGCGCTGGCGGCCGCCATCGTGTCTTTTCTGCCCTTTGGCCTTCCGCTCATCCAAGCCCAACGCCGGCGCTGAATCTGCCGCCGGCGCCTCGTAGAGGGCCGTCCGCCCTCAAGCCGGAGTTCGAGCCGACGGACTCGACGTGTCGGGGGCATTTTCAGCCGGTGATTTTTGTTGGAGTTCCGCCTCGGAAATGGCCCAGGCCGCGTTGACGAGCCCGATGTGGCTGAAGGCTTGGGGGAAGTTGCCCAAGAGCTCTCCGCTGACCGGGTCGACCTCCTCCGCGAGCAGGCCGACGTCGTTGACGAAGGCGGAGGCACGTTCGAAGACGGTGCGGGCTCGGGCCGGCTGTCCGGCCCGGGCCAGGGCCTGGGCCAGCCAGAAGGTGCACAGAAGGAACGTGCCCTCCTCGCCCTCGAGCCCGTCTTGCGACCGGTAGCGGTAGACCAGTTCCCGCTCATCGGTGAGACGTTCTTCGATCGCGTTGATCGTGGCCAGCACTCTGGGATCGTCGGCGGGAAGGAACCCGACCAAGGGCAGCATCAGACTGGAGGCGTCAAGCTCGTCCGAGCCGAAGGACTGGGTGAACGCCTTGGCCCGGTCACTCCAGCCTCTGGTCAGGATCGCCTCACGGATCTGGTCCTGGGTCTGCTTCCATGACTTGACTCGGTCGGAGGCGTCGAGACGGTCGGCCAGGGACACCGCCCGGTCGAGGGCCACCCAGCACATCAGCTTGGAGTACAAGAAGTCGCGAGGCTCGCCCCGAACCTCCCAGATGCCCTGGTCCTTTTCCTGCCAGCGCTGGGTCGCCGTTTCGGCCAGTTGGACGAAGAACCGCCGTGTGGCTGGTGCCAGATCGGGGGGCGCACCCCACTTGTCAGGGTTTGCCAGCGGCCCGACCCGTCGGGAGGCGTTGTCGAAGAGGTGATCGGAGAGGCGGTACGCCGCGCTGAGCAATTCGCCGTAGACGTCAAGCTGGCGCTGGTTCCAGGCACCGTTACCGACCCGAACGGGAACAGAGTGTCGCCAGCCCTCCAGATGCGGCAGCTCCCGCTCGGTGAGGTCCCGCTCGCCGCCGATGCCAAACATGATCTGCAGGTCGCCGCCCCCGTCGAGCGAACCGGCCGCAGAGGAGGTCACATAGTCAAAGAACTCGTTGGCTTCGTCAGGGCAGGCCGCCACCCAAAGAGCCTCGATCGTGTAGGAAGCGTCCCGAACCCAGGTGTAGCGGTAGTCCCAGTTTCGGGCGCCGCCTACCGCCTCCGGCAGCGATGTGGTCGCCGCCGCGCAGATCGCGCCGGTGGGAGCGAACGAGAGTGACTGCAGTACGCGTCCGCTGTGGTGCACCAGGTCCCGCCAGGGACCCACATAGGCCTGGTGGAGCTCCGACCACGACTCCCATGCCGACACCGTGTCTTCGATCCGTGCGTCTATCTCGGATTGGCTCCACACCCTGGCTGAGTCCGTCTCGGCCTGCTTTCTGTGATGCAGGGCGAAGCCGGCGCTCTCGCCGCGGCGGAGCTGGAGCAGGCCTGCGACCGCCGAGTGGTCGACGGTCAGGGCCATAGGAGACGAGAGGACCAGCACGTCGGAGCCCCCAGAGGCGGTCACCCCACCGTCGACAGCGTCGAGCAGGGGATGGACGAGCCCGTACTCGGGGCGCGGGACGTACTCCAGGGACAACTCGACCTCTCCTTCAACACACGCCGCACGCCGCAGCAAAAGACGCGGCGCACCTTTGCCGAGCTCGTGCCCCCGGTTCCCCTCGCCCATAGCCAGGGCGTCGGTGAGCGCGACCGTGCCGGTCGGCGTGTGGAAGGTGGTCTCCAACACCATGGTGCGGTCCAGGTAGCGGCGAGTCACTTCTGTGGCACTCGCGGCCCGGATCGACCAGTGGCCAGCTTCGTCACCGAGGAGGCGGCCCAACATCGACGGGCTGTCGAAGCGTGGGAAGCACAACCAGTCGATCGACCCGGCCCGGCTCACCAGCGCAGCGCTGTGCCGATCCGAAAGGAGCGCATAGTCCGCTATAGGGGTCGTGCTCATGTGAGCTCCTTCGCCCGCACATCTGGGGGATCGGTTACTGGCGGCCCGCTGAAGCGGGGGATCTCCCCATTGTGGTCTGAGGTCCGGGCTATCAGCCAGGGATATTCAGCGTAGCTGGCCCCGAAACACGAGGACCTGGCGATCTGGCCTCGGCTCCCTACTGCGGGGGACTCAGTGCACGCTGACGAATTCGAGAAGGAGTATCGCGGCAGTTGTTCCGTGCCCTCGGGAGCCGACCACGGGAAGGTCCGCTCCTTGGCTGTGTCGACCACTGGGCGGAACCAGGATGCGACGTGACGACATCGGCACGCAGCTCGATGTCCGGCGAGCTCCAACACGTGGGTGACGAGGTCCTCCAGGCCCTGGCGCAGGGTCTCGTCGGGGGTCCGGTGGTTCGATCCGATTCACTACGCTAAAATTCTGTGGGCATCTTGCATCACCCCGAACGGGGTGATGCGGAAGTGTGCTGGGAGAGTAGCGGCGTTCGGTGATTCCCTAACCGAGTCGAGAGGTCCACCAACGATGCGGATCCACCAACCAGACCAGGGCATCTTCAGATCGGTCCTGCCCGACGACATCGACTGGCTGCCGTTCCCGGCGTTCCCGCCTTCGGCCCGCCTGGCAATCGTCGTCGGCGAGCCCTCCGAACCGGGGCCGTACGTCATCAGGGTGAAGGTGCCCTCGGGCGTCAAGCTGATGCCGCACCAGCATCCGGAGGACCGCGTCTACACGGTCATGTCCGGTGTCTTCTATATCGGGCTGGGGAGCCGGTTTGACGACGAACAACTGCAGGCGTTCCCGCCAGGCGCCGTCATCGTGCTCCCCGGCGGCACCCCTCATTTCCACTGGGCAAAGTCCGGTGGTTACGTCACCCAGGTGTCGGCCATCGGGCCTCTTGGTCTCGAATACCTGGACCCGATCGACGACCCGCGGAATGCGTGAAGATGCCTTCTTGCATTGACGGCGATCCCGTGGCTGGGCACGATGGGTTCGACTCCACTGAGGAGGTTTCGCGCTTGAGGCCAAGAAAGAGGCGATGACCCATGCGATCCGACATCAGACCCGGCGGCACCTTCCCCGACTACGCCCTGCCGGATCACACCAACACGGTGCGCAAGCTCAGCGAGCTCCAAGGCGAGGATCCGCTCGTTCTGACACTGGCGCGGGGCAATTACTGTCCGAAGGAGCACCAGCAGCACCTGGAGCTCGCGGCGAATTACGCGAAGGTCGCTGTCGGCTACACCCAGATCGTCACGATCTCGACCGACGACCATCACTCGACACAAGAGTTCCGCGCCTCGGTCGGCGCCCAGTGGACATTCCTCTCCGATCCGGCGCGGACGATCCAGAAGGACCTCGACATCAAGGAGTACACCGACCCCGAGCATGACCCGATGATCCCCCACACGCTGGTGCTCAAGCCGGGACTGGTGATCCACAGGATCTACAACGGGTACTGGTTCTGGGGACGCCCGTCGTTCTACGACCTCTGGCACGACTTGTGCGCTGCCTCCAGCGAGATCCGCCCCGACTGGGACCTGAGCAAGCCGGGGCTGCGCGAGGCCTGGGATGCGGGCGATTTCACGAACTTTCACGGGTGGAACAAACGGGCTCCTCAGTCTGTACCGACGTCGTATGAGTCATAGCTGAAGGTGGTCTGGCCAGACGGGTCCACGTCGAAGCTGGCTGCGGCACTGGGAGCTGTATCGAAGGGTAGGTGGTAGTGGTGCGAACGCCGGTCTGCGAGCTCCTCGGGATCGAACAGCCGATCGTCCAGGCGCCAATGTCGGCGCTGCCTCAGCTGGCGGCCGCGGTCTCCAATGCCGGTGCGCTCGGTATGTTGGCGCTGACGTGGTCCACTCCCGCCGGAGACGTGGTCCGTGAGACGGCTGCGCTCACCGATCGCCCTTTTGGCGGCAATCTGATCCTCAACACCGACCAGCACCGTCGGCTCGATGAGGCCCTCGAAGCGGGTATGCGGATCGTCTCGCTGTTTTGGGGAGATCCCACCAGCTACGTCGAGCAGGTTCACGAGGCGAACGGAGTCGTTCTGCACACGGTCGGCAGCGCTGAAGAGGCGCGGCGAGCAGTCGCCAGCGGAGTTGATGTTGTCGTGGCGCAGGGTTGGGAGGCCGGCGGTCACGTCGGGAGTCAGGTCGCCACGCTTCCCTTGGTGCCCGCCGTCGTAGACGCGGTGGACCCGGTGCCCGTGATCGCGGCCGGTGGGATCGGGGATGCGCGCGGCGTGGCCGCCGTGTTCGCGCTGGGCGCGCAAGCGGCGTGGTTGGGTACCCGATTTCTACTTGCCCAGGAGATGCCCCTCCACGAGGAGTATCGCCGTCGGGTGATCGGCGCGGCCGAGACGGATGCGCAGTGGTACGCCGACCTCTACGAGGTCGGATGGCCCGACGCCCCCCACCGCGCCCTCCGCAACTCGACGTCCGAGGCGTGGGAGGCCGCGGGCCGGCCCCCACTGGGGAGTCGGCCCGGAGTTGGAGAGGTCATCGCGCACTTCGCCTCCGGCGAAGAGATCGTCCGGTACGAGCCAGCGGCGCCGATGGTCGGTACCACCGGTGATATAGAAGCCCTCTCACTCTGGGCCGGACAGAGCGTTGCGCTGGCCCGGCAGCTACAACCAGCAGCAGACATCGTGGCCGAGCTTGTCTCCGGCTTGTAAACGAAGCCGCTCCGGCCGTTGCCCCCTCGTGCCCAAGAAGCGAACGTGCACGTTGACCGACCTCCCTTGCATACGGTTGACTCGTGAACCGGCAGATCTGGGCAACTCTGGATAGAAGATACAGCTTGGGTGTACGGAGGCTTCGCACGGTGCCTCCGCTCTACTAAAGATTTGGAGCAGAGGATGAATTTTCAAGGTGTCGTGATCAACGTGGCTGACCTGGACCGATCGATTGACTTCTATCGCGAGGTGCTTGATTTCACGTTGCTGTCCCAAAAGGAGCAACTGGCTGCGGTGAGCGCTCCAGGGAGCGACCGAACTCAGGTCATCGTGTTGCGAGCGTTTGGGAGCGGTCCCTTAGAAGGAGCTCGCCATATCGGTCTGCGATCCTTCGTATTGGAAGTCGACTCAGCTGATCAACTTGAGCGAATCGCAAGTGAGTTGAAATCCCGGAACCTCCTCATCCGGCGGCGTGATCACACCGAGTGGACTGCAGTGGTAGGCCGCGATCCGGACGGCGTGGCCGTCGTGGTGGCCTGGCATCCCGGCGGGGGCGGGATTACGGGGGACAGCTGGAAAACACTTGATGACTTTCTTTACGGAATCGGCGAGTAGGCGAATCGAGGAGGACGACAAATTGCGGAAAGACATCGTTATCGGAGCCACCTTTCCTGACTACCAGCTTGAGGACCAAGGTGGGGTTCTTCGGAAACTCTCGGAGCTCCAAGGCGGCAACCCGATGGTCCTCCATCTGTCCCGAGGATCGTACGACCCCAAGGAGCATCGTTTTCTCAGGAATCTTGTGGAGAGTTACCCAGAGTTCCGCGTCGCATACACGCGGCTAGTCGTTATCTCCACTGACAATCCACTCAACCTCAATGAGTTCCGCGATTCCCTGGGCGCCCTTTGGCCTTTTCTGGGTGATCCCGAGAGAACCATCCAACACGACCTTGGCATCGAGGAGTTCACGGATCCTCACAATCCCATGGTTCCCCACACCTTTGTTCTGGAGCCCGGACTTCGGATCTTCAGCGTGTACAACGGCTATTGGTACTGGGGTCGCCCGACAATGGACGAGCTGCACGTGGACCTCCGCGCGCTTCTACAGAAAATCCGTCCGGATTTTGATTTGGGCGCACCAGGGCTCCGGGAGGCCTGGGATCGCGGGGATCGAGAGATGTTTCTTGTCGATACGCTCGATGAGCCGATCCGATTCACTGAGGGCCGGACCGTCGGGATCAAACGTGGTGGCCTATAGCCATGCCGCGCAAGGAAATGCAGCCCACCTGTGGTCTGCCTCTCAGGGACGGCCCGATGGAGGCGGTCCCGGCTCGTCGATCTCGCTGGAGAACGTGCTCCAGTCTGTACCAGTTGATGCCAGCTTCG
>Ga0302177_10003789_pt1 | contig 10545 bp, 8 predicted proteins | sample I_Palsa_E1_2_FD_198780 | JGI IMG/M metagenome (GOLD analysis project Ga0302177, IMG submission 198780) | Peat permafrost microbial communities from Stordalen Mire near Abisko, Sweden - I_Palsa_E1_2 | ecosystem: Environmental > Terrestrial > Soil > Palsa > Peat permafrost | place: Sweden: Abisko... | reverse complement strand
TGCGTGTCCGCGAATGTCCATGATCAACTCGCTTTGCTGTGGGCGTTGTTAATTGGCCGGCGACAGTGACGTTTGGCGGCGGGGCAGATTATGGCGTTGAGCACCCGCGTGACACTACCGGCAAATGCCGTCAAGTCGGGAGCCAAATCCCTTGGCCGCCGAGCTGTTTGACCCTATTGGCACGCACCCCTACAACTCGAAAGCGGTAAGGGTGGGCGGCGCGAGGAGAGAACAATGCGGGATGTTTTCATCTGCGATGCAGCGCGCACCGCGATCGGCCGCTACGGCGGCGCGCTGGCGAAAGTCCGCACCGACGACCTCGCCGCCGCGCCGATCCGCGCGCTGGTCCAGCGCAATCCGCAGGCCGACTGGTCGCGACTCGATGAAGTGTTCTTTGGTTGTGCCAACCAGGCCGGCGAAGACAACCGCAACGTCGCGCGCATGGCGCTGTTGCTTGCGGGCCTGCCGGAGACCGTTCCCGGCCTCACTATCAATCGGCTTTGCGCGTCGGGACTGAACGCCGTCGGCGACGCGGCACGCGCCATCCGCACCGGCGACATGGATTTCGCTATTGCCGGCGGCGTCGAATCCATGACGCGCGCACCCTTTGTGATGGGCAAGGCCGCCGAGGCTTTTTCGCGTAGCGCGGAAATTTACGACACCACCATCGGCTGGCGCTTCGTCAATCCGCTCCTCAAAGCACAATACGGCATCGATTCAATGCCGGAAACCGGCGAGAACGTCGCCGAGGAGTTTCAGGTCGCGCGCAATGATCAGGATGCGTTCGCGCTGCGTTCGCAACAGCGCGCCGGCAAGGCGGCGGCCGAAGGCTACTTCGCCGAGGAAATCATTACCGTCGAAGTCCCGGGCGGCAAAGCCGGCCCGGTGAAATTCGACAAGGACGAGCATCCGCGGCCCGATACCTCGCTGGAGAATTTGGCAAAGCTTAAGCCGATTGTGCGCAATCCCGGCACTATCACCGCCGGCAACGCCTCGGGCGTCAATGACGGCGCCGCCGCCATCATTTTGGCGAGCGAGGACGCGGCGAAGGAGCACGGGCTGACGCCGCGGGCGCGCGTTCTCGGCATGGCATCGGCGGGTGTGCCGCCGCGCATCATGGGCATCGGCCCGGTGCCTTCGACGCGCAAACTGATGGAGCGGCTCAATCTCAAGATCGGCGATTTCGATCTGATCGAACTCAACGAAGCGTTCGCCTCGCAGGGGATCGCCGTCCTGCGTCAGCTCGGCGTCCCCGAGGACGCCGACCACGTGAACCCGCACGGCGGCGCGATCGCGCTCGGTCATCCGCTTGGCATGTCCGGCGCGCGGCTCACGCTCACCGCCGTACACGGCCTGGAAAAACGCGGCGGCAAACGCGCGCTCGCCACCATGTGCGTCGGCGTCGGGCAGGGCGTGTCGCTCGCGCTGGAGAAAGTTTAACCGTCGTCCTTGATATTGTTGTCGCGACTAACGACTTGAAAGTTCGAAGTGTTGGTCGGCCGTGTTTTACGGCTTGCGCCGCGCCATTTTGTAACTTCCGAAATCATATTGGAGACATTTTAAGTGCCGATGAGCCCGGGTTACATCCCGTTTGATCCGAACCCCTCGAAGCCGAAGTTCAAACCGCCGCCCGGCGCGGTCGACGCTCACTGTCACGTGTTCGGCCCGGAGAGCAAATTCCCGTTCGCGCCCGAGCGCAAATACACGCCGTGCGACGCGCCGAAAGAAAAGCTGTTCGCGCTGCGCGATTTTCTCGGGCTCGACAAGAATGTGATCGTGCAAGCGTCCTGCCACAGCAAAGACAACCGGGCGATGGTGGACGCACTTGCGTCATCGAACGGCCGCGCCAAGGGCGTTGCCTTTGTCGGCGAGGAAGTGACCAATGACGAATTGAGTTGGATGGACAAGGCCGGCGTGCGCGGCGTCCGTTTCAATTTCCTCAAGCGGCTGGTCGATTTCACGCCGCGCGAGGTGTTTACAAAAATCGCCGCTCGCGTCGAGCGTCTGGGCTGGCACATTGTCGTCTATTTCGAGATGGCGGAGCTGGCGGAACTGGAGAGCTTTTTTACCGCGCTGCCGACGCCGGTTGTGGTCGATCACATGGGCGTGCCGGACGTCAGCAAAGGGGTCGATTATCCGGATAACCAGCGCTTCCATAGGCTCCTGGAAAAACACAGGAATTTCTGGGTGAAGGTGACTTGCCCGGAACGTGTCAGCGTCGCCGGCCCGCCTTATGACGATGTCGTGCCGTTCGGCCGCGCCCTGGTCGAGCGTTTCCCCGACCGGGTGATCTGGGGGACTGACTGGCCGCATCCCAATATGAAGAACGTGGCGCCGGATGACGGCGGACTGGTCGACTTCATTCCGAAGGTCGCGCCGACGGTCGCGTTGCAACAAGCTTTATTGGTCGATAACCCGATGCGGCTCTACTGGAGCTAGCCGCCCTGTTGCCGCCAAAGCGGCAATCCGGCGCGGCTTATAGCGGTTCCAATTTTGACAATTGGACCACGCTGGCGCGAAACAACCAGCCGCTTACGTTGCCAAGCTCTGCTGCGCTATACTATGTGACGTTCAACCGGAGCAGCGCCGATGGCTCGCAAAGCGCAGATTTACGACGACATCCCCGGAACATACGTGTTCGATGCCGAGCGCTCGCGCGAGGGCTATGGCATCAACATGTTCTGCATGTCGTTGATGAAGGACGACAACCGCAAGGCTTTCAAGGCCAACGAAGCGGAGTACCTCAAGAAGTTCAGGCTCACTCCGGACCAGGCCGAAGCTGTCCTCAAGCGCGATTACAATCGCCTGCTGGAGCTCGGCGGCAACATCTATTTCACCGCCAAGCTCGGCGCCACCGATGGCCACTCGTTCCAGCATCTCGCCGCGGTCATGACCGGCAATACGCAGGAGGACTACGCCAAGATGATGTTTGGCGGCGGCCGCTCGGTCGAAGGCAATCGTTCGCGGTCGGGTGAGAACACGCCGTCAAAATTTCTGACCGCCGGAGCGTCAGCCAAAAAGTCCGCCGCCAAGCCGAAAGCGAAAGTCAAAGCGAAAGCCAAGCCTAAAGCCAAAGCCAAATCCAAATCCAAATCCAAATCAAAGAAACGGAAGTGATGCCGTGGCCAGAATCATTGCAGGTGTAGGCTCTTCACACGTTCCCGCCATCGGGGCGGCCATCGACAACGGCAAAACCGAGGAGCCGTATTGGAAGCGGGTCTTCTCGGGCTTTGAAAAATCGCAGGCGTGGATGCGCGAGACTAAACCGGATGTCGCGATCATCGTCTACAACGATCACGCTTCGGCATTCTCGGTCGACATGATCCCGACTTTTGCGCTTGGCTGCGCCGCCGAATTTCCGCCGGCGGACGAAGGCTGGGGACCGCGTCCGGTCCCGGTGGTGCAGGGTTATCCGGCGCTCGCCTCGCATATCGCGCAGTCGGTCATTCTCGACGAGTTCGATCTCACCATCTGCAACAAGATGGAGGTCGATCACGGCATGACGGTGCCGATGAATCTCCTGTTCGGCAACGTCGACAAGAATTCACACTGGCCCTGTCCGGTCATTCCGCTCGCCGTCAACGTCGTGATGTATCCGCCGCCCACCGGCCATCGCTGTTTCATGCTGGGACGCGCCATCCGCAAAGCGGTGGCCTCCTACCCGGAGGATCTCAAGGTCGTGATCTTCGGTACCGGCGGCCTGTCGCATCAGATCTCGGGTCCGCGGGCCGGCTTGATCAACAGCAAATGGGACAAAGCCTTCCTCGACAACTTGTCGAAGGATCCGCAGAAGCTCGTCAAGATTCCGCACGTCGATTACATGCGCGAGGCCGGCGCCGAGGGCATCGAGATGGTGATGTGGCTGATCATGCGCGGCGCCCTCGATGAAAAAGTCGACGAGGTCTATCGCTTCTATACGGTGCCGGCCTCCAATACCGCTGTCGGGCATATCATTCTCGCTAATCGCGCGAGGGGCGCCAAGGCGCCGCGCAAGCACAAGCCGGCCGCCGCCAAACACAAACGCGCCGCCGCGCGGGTGAAGGTTCAACGGATTCGCAGCTAGCTCGTCATTGCGAGGAGCAAGGCGACGAAGCAATCCAGATCGGCGAAGTCTGGATTGCTTCGCGGAGCCTGTCATCGGGCCGGCCACTTCGGGCAATAGCGCGTACGCGCGCGTGAACGCGCGATTGCCCGTTGGCTCGCAATGACGTTTGGTGAATTAGGAGAAACGACATGAAAATCTGCGTAGCGGGGCAGGGCGCCTTCGGCCAAAAGCATCTCGATGCGCTCAAGCGCATTCCCGATGTCGAGATCACGTCGCTGGTCGGCGGCAATCAGGATGCCACCGCGCAGGTAGCGAAGAAATACGGCATTCCGCATCATACCGGCGAGCTGGCCGAGGGCATCAAGCGTGCCGATGCGGTGATCCTCACGACGCCCACCAAAATGCATTTCCGCCAGGGCGAGCAAGTAATGCGTTCCGGCAAGCACGTGCTGATCGAAATCCCGATCACCGACAGCGTCGAAGACGCCGAGGCGCTGGCGCACATCGCCAAGGAAACCGGCGTTATCGCCATGGCCGGCCATGTGCGGCGCTTTAATCCCAGCCACCAATGGGTGCACAAGCGCATTACCCAAGGCGAACTAAAAATTCAGCAGATGGATGTGCAGACCTATTTCTTCCGCCGCAAGAACATGAATGCCGCCGGTCAGGCGCGCAGCTGGACCGATCATCTGTTGTGGCATCACGCGGCGCACACCGTCGATCTGTTTCAGTATCAAACCGGCGAGACGATCTCCGATTGCTACGCGGTGCAAGGGCCGATTCATCCGCAGCTCGGCATTGCCATGGACATGGGAATCGTCGCCAGGGTGCCGTCGGGATCGATTCTCACGCTGTCTTTGTCATTCAACAATGACGGGCCGATCGGCTCGTTCTTCCGCTACATCTGCGACAACGGAACTTACAAGGCTTATTACGACGACTTGTCCGACGGCAAGGATCAAAAAATCGATTTGTCGAAAGTCGACATTTCGATGGACGGCATCGAGCTGGAAGATCGCGAGTTCGTTGCGGCGATCAGGGAAAAGCGCGAGCCCAATTCGAGCCTCGCGGAAGTGCTGCCGGCGATGCGCGTGCTCGGCAAGCTCGAAAGCATCATCGACCCGCAGCGCAAGGCGCACGCTTAAGTTAAATCCGCCGACTTAGTTACATCTGCCGGCGCGCTTCGTTGTCGAAGTAAAAGCGCATCGCGACCGTCGCCCGCGGTGACAGCGGCGCCTTGGAGTTTGCGGCGAACAAAGAGTGTCGCGCCGTCGGCAAGACGTCGGAGCCGTACAGCATCAGAAGACCCAGAGACAAAAGCGCCGCGGCGCACAAGGCGCCTAAAACGCCGGTCGATATCGACATTTCGTCGGCAATGCGGCGCATTTCCCTGGCCGAAAGGATCTCCTTTTCGGAGATATCATCGAGTTCGCGTTGCATGGCTTCTGGGCAACGCCCGTCCTGGCGGCGGGGTTCCGGCGTTTGGCCGAATATCAGCGCGCGGGGGGAACCCTTATGGGCGGCTCGGTATTGGAAACTAAAGGGCCCGCAGGGCTCGATCTATTTTTTAAAGGCGATTGCGTGGACCAAAGAGTCGATACGGTCGAAACCCAGGCGGCGCAGGTCACGACCAAGACGGTTAATTTGGGGCTTCAGGGCGGCGGCAGCCATGGCGCCTTCACCTGGGGCGTGCTTGATCGCTTGCTGGAAGATGATCGGCTGTCTTTTGAAGGCATCACCGCCTCGAGCGCGGGCGCCGTCAATGCGGTGGTGCTTGCGCACGGCTTGGCGAGTGGCGGCCGTGATGCGGCAAGAGAGGCGCTTTGGCATTTCTGGAAACGCATGTCGGAAAAAACTTCACACGGCATGCTGCAACCCTCGTTGATCGACAAGGTCAGCGGAAATTTCGGCCTCGAACACTCGCCCGGTTATCTGATGGTGAACGTCATGAGTTACTTCACCTCGCCCTATCTTTTTAATCCACTCAACTTAAACCCGCTGCGCACGGTGCTCGAAGAGATCGTCGACTTTGAGCGGCTGCGCCGCCAGCCGGCGGTGAAGCTGTTTCTCTGTGCGACCAACGTGCGCAACGGCAAGGTGAAGATCTTCAAGACCGAGGAGCTTGGCCCGAACCACGTGCTGGCATCGAGCTGCCTGCCGTTGTTGATGCACACGGTGGAAATCGATGGGGAGGCGTACTGGGACGGCGGGTTTTCCGGAAATCCGGCAATCTTTCCCCTGGTCTACGAATGCAATTCGCGCGACGTGGTGATGGTGCACCTGACCCCGGCCGAGCGCCCGGAAGTGCCGTTCACGTCGCATGACATTATGAACCGGATGCAGGAGATCGGTTTTAATGCCGCGCTCATCCGCGAGATGCGCGCGGTCGCCTTCATCAACAAGCGCCTCGGCGAGGGCAAGATGGCTGAAGGCAAGGAGATGCTCATCCACGTCATCGAAGCCGAAGACGTCATTCGTGAGTTTCCGGGATCGAGCCGGTTGAACAATTCTTGGGATTTTCTCAGTCATCTTTACGAGGTCGGCCGCAAACGGGCCGGCGCCTGGCTGACCGATAATTTCGCTCAGCTCGGCGAAGCCTCGACCGTCGATCTTGAGGAGAAGTATTTTTAGACGGCCGGCCGCTTGGCCGGAAAACCTTGTCGCGCGGGGTTTTTTGTTGCCGCAAGCATGCTATGTGTGGGCCGCCAACGGCGGCTTTTTAATTTATTGCGGCGATGAGTACGGATCAGTCGGCGAGTACGTCAAGCTCAGCGAGCACGCGACCGGCGGGTGAGAAGTGCATCAACCTTGCTCTGCAGGGTGGCGGAAGTCACGGCGCTTTCACCTGGGGCGTGCTCGATCGGTTGCTCGAAGAGACGCGGCTCTCCTTCGAGGGCGTCACGGCAACCAGCGCCGGCGCCTTTAACGCGGTCGCATTGGCTGATGGTCTCGCGGCCGGCGGCCGTGAGGGCGCGCGGAAAACGCTGCGCAATTATTGGCGAAAAGTAGCTGACATCTCCGCCCGCGGAATCTTCCGGCCGTCTCCATTCGACAAAGCCGATCCGGATCACGGCCTCAAACATTCGCCGGGCTATCTCTTTATGGAATCGCTGACTTATTTTGCGTCGCCGTACCAGATGAATCCGTTCAATTTTAATCCGCTCAAGGAATTGCTTGCCGAGACCATCGACTTCAAGCGCGTGCGCGAGCAGCAATTGGTCAAACTGTTCATCTGCGCGACCAACGTCGAAACCGCCAAGGTCAAGGTCTTCCGCACCAACGAGCTCGACGTCGATCGCGTGTTGGCGTCGACCTGTCTGCCGCTGATGATGCAAGCCGTCGATATTGACGGTAGTTGTTATTGGGATGGCAGTTTCACCGGCAATCCTGCGATCTTTCCGCTGATCTATGAATGCCAGGCTCCAGATATCCTGATGGTGCACATCACGCCGGCCGAACGGCCCGGCGTGCCGAAAACGTCGCCGTCGATCATGAACCGGATGCAGGAGATCAGCTTCAATGTGTCGCTGATCCGCGAGATGCGCACTATCGCTTACGTGACCCAGCTCGTGGAGACCAACAACTTGCCGGATGTCGTGCGCAGGTACGTCCACCTGATCGAGGCCGAGGATTTGATCCGGGATTTGGCCTGGTCGAGCCGATTGAACGGCGATTGGGATTTCCTGAAGCAACTTCACGACTCGGGGCGGGCCAGGGCCGATGAATGGCTGGCCGCGAATTTCGACCATATCGGGGTGAAATCAACCCTCGACCTGCAAGCCAAGTACTTCTGATCAAATACTTTTAGCCCGATCCCTTTAGCCAAGTACTTTTAATTGCCGGAAGACGGCATAGGTTACCCGCTTAAACCGGCGTAACATCGCCAGCTACCGGAAGTCAGGGCAGGGATTCGCTTAACGGGGCGTCACGACCCGCCTGGCGGCTGATCCACGTCGTCCAGGCACGAGTTCGCGGGATCGAGTGGCATGGGCATTGTCCGCTTTGCTCTGAGACTGCCTCACACCTTCTATGTGCTTGCGGTGCTCGTCGTGTTCTTGGGCGCGACGGCGATGGTCTCCATGCCGACCGATATCTTTCCCGAGATCAACATCCCGGTCGTCACCATCATTTGGCAGTATACGGGCTTAAGCACGCCGGAGATGGAGCAGCGGGTCACGACTTACAGCGAATATTCGCTGTCATCGAGCGTGAACGGCATCAGCGACATCGAAGCGCAAACGCTCAACGGCATTTCGGTTCAGAAGGTTTTCTTTCAACCCGACGTCAATCTCGATCTCGCCATCTCGCAAATCGTAGCTGGAACGAATTCCATCCGCGCGCTGATGCCTGCCGGCATCCAGCCGCCGATCGTGGTCCAGTACAATGCGTCGAGTGTTCCGGTGCTGCAGATCGGATTGTCTTCGGAGACGCTCAACGAGCAGCAGCTTTACGACTACGGCATTTATCGGTTGCGCCAGCAGCTCGCGCCGATTCACGGCGTCACGTTTCCGACCCCGGCCGGCGGCAAATACCGCCAGATCATGGTCGACATCGATCCGCTCAAGCTCCAGGCCAAGGGTCTTACGCCGCTCGATGTGGTCAATGCGGTCAATGCGCAAAACCTGACGCTGCCGGCGGGCCTCGCCAAGATCGGCGATACCCAGTTCACCGTTCGCACCAACGCGTTGCCGACGACGATCGAGGACCTCAACAATATCCCGGTCAAGTTCGCCAACGGCGCCACGGTGTTCGTCAAGGACATAGGACAGGTCCGCGATGCCTATGCGGTGCAGCAGAATATCGTGCGCATCGGCGGACAGCGCTCGGTGCTGCTCAGCGTCATCAAAAACGGCAACGCGTCGACCACCGCCGTCGTCGATGGCGTGAAGAAGCAGCTGGTGGTGTCGCGGCAGGCGGCGCCCGCCGGCATGCAGATCAGGGAACTGTTCGATCAGTCGGTCTTCGTCAAGGAAGCGCTGCAGGCGCTGCTGCGGGAAGGCGCGATTGCCGCGGCCCTGACCGCGCTGATGATCGTTCTGTTTCTCGGGTCGTGGCGCTCGACCGTGGTCGTCATGGTCGCGATCCCGCTCTCGATTCTAAGCTCGCTGATTGTCCTGTATTTCCTCGGCGACACCATCAACACCATGACGCTGGGCGGCCTGGCGCTGGCGATCGGCATCCTGGTCGACGACTCCACCGTCACCATCGAGAACACTCACCGCCTCCTCTCGGAGGAGCATAAGCCGCTTCCTTATGCGACACTGCACGGCGCCGCCGAGATCGCCGTGCCGACGCTGGTCTCGACGCTCTCGATCAGCTGCGTGTTCGTCTCGGTCGTGTTCCTCCACGGCCCGGCGAAATATCTCTTCACGCCGCTCGGCTTCGCCGTGGTGTTCGCCATGCTGGCGTCATACGGCTTTTCGCGGACACTGACGCCGATCATGATCGGCCTTCTGCTCAAAGGCGAGCAGCACGGCGAGCCGCAGGGCGAGGGCGGCGGAAGGCCCGGCCTTTTCGGCAGGATCCATCAGCGTTTCGAGCGCGGCTTTGAGAGCATGCGCACCGCCTACGCGGCGCTGCTGCATACGTTATTGACCGGGCGGATCATTGTGCCGATTGCCGCGGTGGTGATTTTGGCACTGGGCGGCACACTATTCATGTTCGTCGGCCGCGACTTCTTCCCGTTGATCGACGGCGGACAGATTCAGCTGCATGTGCGCGCGCCGGCCGGCACCCGCATCGAGAAGACCGAGCAGATATTCCAGGCGATCGAGGACAAAATCCGCGACGTGGTTCCGGAGCGCGATCGTGATCTGATCGTTGACAATATCGGGCTGCCGGCGCGCTCTTATAATTACGCGTTCGGCGATGGCACGGCGACCGGGCTTAATGACGGCGTCATTCTGGTGGCGCTTAAAGAGGGCCACGCGCCGACCCAAAGCTACGTCGAAAAGCTGCGGCAGGTGCTGCCGGCCGCATTTCCGGAGTCGATCTTTTACTTCCAGGCCGCCGACATGGTGACCCAGATTCTGAATTTCGGCATCCCGGCGCAGATCGACGTGCGCGCCGTCGGCTACGACCGGCCGAAGAATCTGCGCATCGCCAAGGAGCTCCGCCAGCGGCTGGCCGCCATTCCCGGCCTCGCCGACGTGCACCTCCAGCAGGAAGTCGACGGGCCGGAATTCTTCGCCCAGATTGATCGGGCGCGCGCCACCCAGTTCGGGCTGACCGCCAACAGCATCGCGCTCAACCTCAATACCAGCCTGAGCTCGTCCGAGCAGGTGGCGCCGAATTTCTGGACCGATCCGAGCAACGGCACGCCGTATTTTCTGGCGGTGCAGACGCCCGAATACCGCGTCGACTCGCTCAACGCACTCAAGAACACGCCGGTCGCCACCTTTACCGCGGTGACCTCGTCGGGCCGCAACACGGTGCCCGGGCTCCTGAGCAACGTCGCCACGTTCAAGCGCGATACGGTTCCGACCAATGCCAATCAGGCC
>Ga0302177_10003781_pt1 | contig 10558 bp, 10 predicted proteins | sample I_Palsa_E1_2_FD_198780 | JGI IMG/M metagenome (GOLD analysis project Ga0302177, IMG submission 198780) | Peat permafrost microbial communities from Stordalen Mire near Abisko, Sweden - I_Palsa_E1_2 | ecosystem: Environmental > Terrestrial > Soil > Palsa > Peat permafrost | place: Sweden... | reverse complement strand
ATCCACGCCCAGCTTCTTGGCATAGCCCGGATCGAGCGCATGCTCCGCGTCGACGAACGCCGCCATGCCCCCGGTCTTCTGCGCCTCAGCAATCACCTGCAGCGTAATGGTCGTCTTGCCCGACGACTCCGGCCCAAACACTTCAATCACGCGCCCCCGCGGAAAGCCCCCCACGCCCAGCGCCGCGTCAAACGAGATCGACCCGGTCGGAATCACCGCGATAGGGACGATCGCTTCCTTCGACCCGAGCCGCATGATCGAGCCCTTGCCGAACTGCTTCTCAATCTGCGCAAACGCCATCTCAATCGCCTTACCGCGTTCATCCGCCATGGAAGTGGCTCCTTATAGAAATGCAGCGTAAGCCCGCCGCATGAAAATCAATCTGGCCGGATTATACATACAGATTGAAGCGAAGAAAAGGCGAATTTGTGAATTATTCTGTGGATGGTTCCGAAATGGTTCCGCTCCGACACGTGCCAAATTCGCATGAGGTGTAGAATGTGGACGCAGTCCTGCTTCAGGAGTGAGGTTTAGCCCATGTTGCAGAAGATTATTGGACCGGCAGTCCCATTGGTTCTGATTGCACTGTTCTGGTTGTGGCTTAAGCACAGAGACCCCGACCGGGCACTTGACCGCAAGAGGGTACGATTCTATAGAGGTCTGTTGATCGGCGTTACTTTCATGGAATATGCAAGAACGTGGCATAGTGAAATTGGTATGGCGTGGCAGAACCATCCCGACCTGACAGTCTTCTCAACTCTGGTTGCGTTTGGGTTGCTATTCAGTCTCATCCGTGAAGTGGACATCGCTAACCTGTCCTGACTCTACCTCTGCAGCAAATCCACCGGCGCAGTCACATCATGCACCCGGAAATACTTGTCCAAAGCCGGATACTTCCGCGCCACCGCCTCGCAACGTCTTGCACGCCATCCAGTCTTACTTCTGCGTCGCAATCGCATTCTCCAGCGCCAGGCGGATGAAGCGCTGATATGGCAAGCCTGCGTGGGTGGCGCGCCGGCGCACAGCATCGTAAAGTTCTTCGGGCAGGCGCAAGTTAATGGATTTGTCCTTGCGCTTCATCTCAAAGCGTACCGTTTGCGCGCCCGAGAGATCATATTGTGACAAGTCGGCCTTGTCGACAAAGGCTGCCGCCGCGCGGCTGCTCTTAAACGCCGGGATTTTCTTTTTCATAGGATTCGATCTCCTTTTTGTGCATGTAACGCGCGCTGATCGCCCGAATCAATTGCTTATCGCCCTTGCGTCGCAGAGTAAACACAAGAAACACTCTCCGGCCGTCGCCAGTTTCTCCTACCGCGCAAAAGCGGCGTTCCTGTTGCGAATCACCCGCGCTCGGAAGGATGGCAAGAGGCCGGGCGAACAAATTCTCAATCAGCGCAATGGAAAGCCCGTGCTTCTGGCACTTGGCTCTGTTACCTCGATCCCAATCAAAGCCGTCAAACTGCAAGATCATCATAACGGACGAGGTACTCAAATGTATAGGCGAATGTAACTACCTCATCTCTGCAGCAGGTCCACCGGCGCCGTCACATCATGCACGCGAAAATACTTGGCCAAAGCCGGATACTTCCGCGCCACCGCCTCATACATCGCATAAGCCACGTTGCGATACGAAACATGCCCCGCCGGCGTAGTCCGCAACTCGGAAATGTAAACCGCCTCGGCAAAATCCATCTTGAACAGCGCCCGCTTGCGGAACGCCAGCGGAATCGCGTACTGCGAATTCTCTTCCGCCTCCAGAGTCTTCCGCGCAGCCAAACTTTCCACCGCCGCCTGCACCCGCAGCATAGCCGCGTCGAAGCGTCCGCGCACGCCCGCATCTTCCACGTCGAGCAGCATCTCGTAGCCGTGCTGCGTGGTGAATCCCTGCATGACCTGAATGCACCGCCGGTGCCGATGCATGTCGCGGAACCCGCCCGTATCCATCAAGATGTCAAAGCGAAACTGCTGCCCCGCGCGGAATCCGCGCAGCATCTCATCATGCTTGCCGCGATGCCGGAGCCCCAGGTCAATGATCTCCCGCCGATATCTCTCCCCCGAAACCTGCAGCGCCTGCCGAATCTGCCGATAAGAATGGTGCGAGTGCTCATAGAGCAGCGTGGTCGCAATCTCCACTTCGAGCGGCTCCTCGTCGAGCAAGTCGACGATCGCCTTCGACGGCGCCAGCGGTTCGTCAGCCATCAACTCCAGCGCCGCCTGCCGCAACTCCCGCCGCGTGGCCATTTCATACTCATTCGGATCGGCATACTTCACCAAAGTCGGCGCGACCCGCACTTCCTTCAGCAACTCCGCCTCAGCCCGCGCCCCCAACTCCGGACTCCCTGCCCGAATCTGCTCCACCAGATCGCGCAACGAATCCGCATTCACGTTGTAAGCCGCCCCGGTCGCCGCCTTCTTCAACGACTCGCCCAGCACTCTCATTTCTTTGTGGGTATGACTAAGAAGATGCGCCACCTGGATTTCTAAAGTCCGTGCATTCACGATCTCGCCCAAAGAGGTGTTGGTGGCCAAGGGTAAAAGATACCGCGTGATGTCGAATGCCCGTGCCTTCAAAGTCCGCTCATACGCTTCCTGCTTCATGTCCGCGGGCTTGGGCGTGATGTTGATCAAATGCTGCGTCATATGCGCCGAAAGCGCTTCATACTCGGCAAACAGAAAATCCAGCGTCTCGCGATACAGCTTTCGCGCTTCCTCATCCGAACCAAACTCGGGAACGTAGTACCCGCTCTTCTTGAAATCCTGATACCGCGTCGACCGCTCCTGCCCATCCCAGCGCTGCTCGTCGGCCACTTCAATCGCCGCCAGAATCGACAGTCTCTCGACCGCCAGCGCAATATGCGCCAGGTCGGCAATCGACCGGTGCCCGTACTGAAAATAAAAAGTGTTAAGAAACTTCTCCGCCTTCTGCGTGCTGATCTCGCGCAGCGACTCCTTCATCGACAGCGACGACCGCGAATACTTCGCCATGGCATAAGCCTGAATCTCCGGCTCCACGCCGAACACCGCAAACACCTCGGTCGAAGGCTCCGGATTTTTCGCGGGCGATTCGGAAGGTGACTCGACCGGCACGGCGTTGCCGGCCGAGGCCCGCTGCGTCGACCGGTGCCCGGCGTCTGCAGGGGAAGAGTTCTTGTTAGAGGGATCGGGCATCGTGATCACATTCGTCGCAGTCTGTGGCATGAGTGCTGGAATGTTACGCGGCAGGCTTGTGGATTAGCAATCCGATTTAGTAAGGGGCGAATCTTTCCACATTTTCAATGCGGCTTTGTTCCAATCAGCGGCAGGAGATACATGATAGAAAGCACGATAAGAAACAGCCCAACAGCGCGAAACATAACCGTGATGATCTTGGTATTCTTCGCTCGCCACTCTGGCGTTGGCGGCGGATTGAACCCAGGATGGCGTTCACGCAGGCTCGTGGTCCAGGCGTTGTAGCGGTTGGACAAACCCCCTGCCCAACAAGTCAACACCAACCCAATAACCGCATAGGCTCCGCCTTGAAGAAAAATCAGTGTCAAGTTTCTACCTCAGCCCGCAATGATCCTACGAACTCGGGAGAATTTCAAACATCTTCCGCGAGCCGCGTATAATTCAGCGTTCCGCTGCACTCATTGAACCCAGTACTCGGGAGAACTCGTAAATATGTCCCTCTCAGGACGCGTAGCCCTCGTCACCGGCGCCTCGCAAGGCATCGGACGCACCTGCGCCCTGCGCCTCGCCAAAGACGGCGCCACGGTGGCCGTCGCCGCCCGCAATCAAGAAAAGCTCAACGAACTGGTCACCGAAATCACCGCCGCCGGGGGCAAGGCCTCCGCCTTCGCCCTCGACGTCGCCGACGAAGATCAAGTCAAGGAAACCATCAAATCCGCCATCACCCAGTTCGGCAAAATCGATATCCTGGTCAACAACGCCGGCATCACCCGCGACCAACTGGTCATGCGCATGAAGCGCGCCGACTGGGATGCGGTGCTGCAAACCAACCTCACCTCCGCCTATCTGTGCATTCAATCCGTCATCCCCTCCATGCTCAAACAGCGCTGGGGACGCATCATCAACATCACCAGCGTCTTCGGTCAGATGGGCCAGGCCGGCCAGGCCAACTACTCCGCCTCTAAAGCCGGACTCATCGGCCTGACCATGGCCATCGCCCGCGAAGTCGGCTCCCGCAACATTACGAGCAACGCCGTCGCCCCCGGCTTCATCGAAACCGCCATGACCGCAGTCCTGAGCGAAGAATTCAAACAGACCGCCGTCAAACAGATCCCGCTCGGCCGAGTTGGAACGCCCGACGACGTAGCCAGCGCAGTCGCGTTCCTGGCGTCCGACGAAGCCTCCTACATCACCGGCCACGTCCTGAACGTGAACGGCGGCATGCTGATGGGATAACTTCAAGTTCCTAACCACAGAGGACACAGAGGAATGAAAACCGAACCTGAAGTTCCTCAAGCTTCCTCTGCGTCCTCTGTGTCCTCTGTGGTGAAAGGTTTTGCGTTTGCTCAGGCCGAATCCCCAGTCCAACTCGCCCAAGCCCGCGAACTCTTCCTCGAATACGCTCGGTCCCTCGGCTTCAGCCTGTGCTTTCAGAACTTCGATCGGGAACTCGCCAATCTCCCCGGCGCCTACGCTCCGCCCGAAGGTCGCCTGCTGCTGGCGGAATACGAAGGCGAGCTCGCGGGCTGCGCAGCACTCCATCCACTCGAACTCGACATCTGCGAAATGAAGCGCCTTTATTTGCGCCCTCAGTTCCGCGGCAAAGGCCTAGGCCGTGCGCTTGCCGACCACATCATCGCCGAAGCCCGCCGGATCGGCTACCAGCGCATGCGCCTCGACACCGTCGAGCCGGTCATGAAAGACGCAGTCGCCATGTATCGCAAGCTGGGCTTCAAAGAGATCGCGCCCTACTGTCCGAATCCGATGTCCGGCGTCATCTACATGGAGCTGCAGTTGTAATTCCAGGCAAGCTTCAGCCAGAATGTGTGCTGGCCATCTCTGCTGATCAGTGGGAAAAAAAGAATAAGGATCCCCCATGAAGAAAATTCTACTAGTCGCGCTCGCCGTTCTGCTCGCCGCGTCCGCCCTCGCCGCCGACGGCAAGTCCGTCTCCTACAAAAGCGGCGACGAAACCGTGCAAGGCATCCTCTACACGCCGGCCGGCAAAGGCCCTTTCCCAGCGCTGATCGTGATCCACGAATGGTGGGGTCTGAACGACTGGGTCAAGGACCAAGCCTCGAAGCTCTCCGACCAGGGCTACGTCACGCTCGCCGTCGATCTCTATCGCGGCAAAGTTGCCACCACGCCCGACATGGCGCACGAAATCATGCGCGGCGTCCCCGAAGACCGCGCCAAACGCGACCTGCACGCCGCTTTCGAATTCCTCGCGTCGCAATCCGACGTAAAGAAAGACCGCATCGGTTCCATCGGCTGGTGCATGGGCGGAGGCTACTCGCTCGACGTCGCTCTGCAGGAACCCACCTTAGCCGCGACCGTCATCAACTACGGCCATCTCGCCACCGACACCGAGGCGCTGAAGAAAATCAATGCGCCCATCCTCGGCCTGTTCGGCGCGCAGGATCACGGCATCACTCCCGATGACGTGAAGAAATTCGGGGCAATCCTGGATCAACTGGGCAAAAAGATCGACGTCACCATCTACCCCGATGCCGGCCACGCCTTCGAAAATCCCAACAACAAAGACGGCTACCGCGCCGCCGATGCCACCGACGCCTGGCAGCGCACCGTCGACTTTCTGGCGAGCACGCTGAAGAAATAGGAGAGAATCACATCGCCTCGGAACCGCCTGCCGGCCGCGGCTTTCGCTCGACTATTTCTTGTACGCCGTCTAAGCAATCACGTTCGTGTCCACAAAACACGGTTCCATCCCATTCGATTTTCGTATGGCACCAATGTCCCGCGCATGGCACAAATTTCCTACTTGCCAGAAGGTACTGATCTGGTTACTATGACCCATCCTGAAATGCTCCCAACAATGAATATCGGCGAGACCATCCGCAACTACCGGCTCCAGAAAGGTATGTCTCAAGGCGACATCGAAAAGCGGACCGGCCTGCTGCGCTGCTACCTATCGCGCGTCGAGAACGGCCACACCATTCCTTCGCTCGATACTCTTTCCAAAATCGCCGGCGCCATGGAACTCCCGCTTTCGCAGTTTTTCGCCGAGCCCGGCCACAGCAACGGCTCCAAGGGACTGCCCCAACTCTCCGACGACGAAGTCCGCTTCCTCAGCCAGATCCGCCGCTACTCCACCAGCCTGAACGACAGCGACCGCAAACTCGTTCTAGCTATGGTTAAGAAGATGGCGTCGAATTCGGGGAAATAAGCTTCTAGCTTCTAGCTCCTAGCTCAAGTACTTCAGACATTGACTTCAGGCCCGCTCTGCTCCAATCCAAACCGACCATCCCAAACCGTTGTAATCTATGGCCTAAAGCTAGAAGCTAGCGGCTAGGAGCTAGAAGCTGCTTACTTTCGTACCATGCCCTCCGTGACCGACAGGCACCTCGTCTCCCTCCCTTCACCTCGCTAAACTGTGCATGGAGACCTCTGTGACCACCGACGAAGAACTCAACGTTCTCGACACGCAACTGCGCCGTCTAAAAATCGAGTACGAGATCTTCTTCAGTAATCCGGCCAAGCGCCCGCCTACTGACGTCGAGTGGAAGGTGTTGAGCATGCTGCGCAAGTTCTCTGATGGCGGCCGCATGAACTTCTCCCAGCGTTACCGCTACAACGAAATGGCCCAGCGCTACGCCATTTACAGCGATCTGTGGCGCAAGAAGTCCCGCATCCGTGAAGAAGGTTATCGCCGCCCGCAGGACGCTTTGCTCTCGGTGCAGGGAGTTCGCGTCGCCGAAGATGAACACAAATCTCAGCACCATCCCGTCTACGGTGTAAGTCACGCTGCCGCCGCAGCAGCCGCCGGCGCGACCGCATCCCAAGCTTTCACCCTGCACACTGTCGACCAGGCGGAGCGCGAGCAGGTCGAGCGCCTCTATAACACTCTGGTCGCTGCCAAGAAAAAAGCCGGAGAGAATGTCACCGGCGGCATCGACTCCTTCACCAGCTTCGTGCAGAAAAAAACCGAACAGATCCGCAAGCAATACAAGTGCGACAACGTGGAATACTCGGTCGAAATCGCCAACGGCCACGTCAAACTGAAGGCCAAAGCCAAGACGGAAAAGTAGTCCCCTGCCCAACTCCGTCCTTTAGCGTCCGTGATGAACTCCGCGACTCTGAGCGCGCGTACTCAGTCGCTCAATTTGAAGCTGGGTACTTACCATTCGCCGACCGATGTCATCCCGCAGGAGCGCGCCAAGCGCTCCGAAGAGACCTTACGAAGCCCGGATGTTGGTTGTACTGATGCGAGGAGCGCCTGACTGCATGAAGAGCAGGCACCCCCGTCGACTGCATCAACAGCGATGGCCGGCGTTAGGCTCTTCGCCCGGCTGTCGCCGCGCTCAGAATGACATCGGGTTGAAATGAATTTGACATTGAGCCACTGCCGAGTCCTCAGTAGCTCTGTACTCTCCCCTCCTAGCTGATAGAATTTTCAGTCACTCATCGTCATTCCACTTCATCCGAGGCCCCATGTCCGCCCGTATCCAACGCGCCATCCTCAGCGTCACCGACAAGACCGGACTCGCCGATTTCGCCCGCAAACTCGCCGCACTCGGCGTTGAACTCATCTCCACCGGCGGCACCGCCAAACTCCTGCGCGATTCCGGTATCGCCGTCAAGGACATCTCCGAACTCACCGGATTCCCCGAAATGCTCGACGGCCGCGTCAAAACTCTGCATCCCAAAGTCCACGGCGGCATTCTGCATCGCCGCGAAGATCCCAAACACGTAGCCGCCGTTGCCGAACACGGCATCGCGCCCATCGACATGGTGGTTGTAAATCTCTACGCCTTCGAAAAAACCGCGGCCAAGCCCGGAGTCCGTTTCGAAGAATTGATCGAGAACATCGACATCGGTGGCCCCTCGATGATTCGCTCCGCCGCCAAGAATTTCCACGACGTCGCCATCGTCACTTCCCCCACCGACTACGACGCCATCGCCGCCGAACTCGAGCGCGAAGCCGGCCGTCTCTCCCTCGCCACAAAATGGCGGCTAGCGCAAAAAGCCTTCGCCACAACCGCCGCCTACGACTCCGCGATTGCCTCCACGCTGGAGCGCATCAGCGCAGATTCTTTTCAGGTGCAGTCCGAAACCACGACGTTCCCTTCAACCCTGCGTTTCTCGTTCCACAAAACCCTCGACCTGCGCTACGGCGAGAATCCTCACCAGAAAGCCGCAATGTACTCCGACGGCTCGGACACAGGCGTAGCCAATGCGCGCCAACTCCAAGGCAAAGAACTCTCCTTCAACAACATCGTTGACCTGCAAGCCGCCTGGGATTTGGCTCAAGAATTTGACGAGCCAGTGGTCGCCATCATCAAACACACCAACCCCTGCGGAGCCGCCACCGGCAAGACTCTCGCCGAAGCCTACAAGCGCGCCCTCGAATGCGACCCAGTCTCCGCCTTCGGCGGCGTGATCGGCGTAAATCGTCCCATCAACGCCGATGCCGCCGAGGAAATGCACAAACTCTTCCTCGAAGTCATCGCCGCCCCCGCCTTCGACGAAGCCGCCAAAGCCAAGTTCGCCACCAAGAAAAATCTTCGCCTCGTAGAAGTGGCTGCAGCCAATCAGAAGTGGGTCTTAAAGAATGTTTCCGGCGGCATGCTGGTGCAAGACGCCGACATCCGCCCGCTCGCAGACGCCGATCTGAGAGTCGTCACCCAGCGCCCGCCCACACCCGAAGAAACCCGCGCCTTGCTGTTCGCCTGGAAAGTCTGCAAGCACGTGAAATCGAACGCCATCGTCTACGCCCGCGACGGGCAGACTGTAGGCGTCGGCGCTGGACAAATGTCCCGCGTGGATTCTGCGAAGCTCGGCGCCATGAAAGCGCAGCTTCCGCTCGCCGGCACCGTTGCCGCTTCCGATGCTTTTTTCCCATTCCCCGACGGCGTGGAAGAAATCGCCCGCGCCGGCGCCACCGCCGTCATCCAACCCGGCGGTTCGCAGCGCGACCCCGAAGTCATCGCCGCCGCCGACCGCCTCGGCCTCGCCATGATCTTCACCGGCGTCCGCCACTTCCGCCATTAAGTAAATTGTTGATTCCCTGATGGTTGATTGCTGATTGTAAAGTTATCTGTAGCGGCGCTCCGTGAACTGCCCTTTTTTCAAGCGGCAATCAACAATTCGCGATCAACAATCAACAATTTCCCCGCCAGTCCCTGAACTTCCGGTTCGTCAGTCTTTTGTGAATCGCGCGCGTGTTTTTTCCCATCCCGGCAGTCCGCGAGTTAGAATAAAGACACCTTTTCCCCGGCGGCTTGGCATCTAAACAGCCTGAGGTTTCGGAAACGCGCGGGAGCGCATTCAGGTCCAAATGATTAGGTTCAGCATGAATAGCATTCTTCGCACTTTTTCGATCTTCTTAGTGACGATCTCGATAGCGTCAATCGCCGCCGTCGCTCAAACCAGCCCTTCAACTTCCCCGGACTCCACCGCGCCCGACGCCAAACCGGCCCAGTCGTCTCCCGGCCAGGCTTCTCCCGGCCAGTCTTCACCGCGCAAGTTCGACCGCGCCGCCGCCTACTACCACTACACCCTCGCCCACATGTATGAGGAAATGGTCACCGCCTACGGCCGCAGCGACCTCGCCATTAAAGCCACCGAGGAATACCGCCTCGCCATCGAGGCCGACCCGTCCTCGGAATTCCTGACTTCCGCGTTGGCCGAGCTCTACGTCAAGACCGGCCGCATCGCCGATGCCGTCAAGGAAGCACAAGACATCATCAAGCGCGATCCCAAGAACCTGGAAGCCCACAAACTTCTCGGCAGAATCTATCTGCGCTCCCTTGGCGACATGCCCGGCGGTTCCGGCTCTGACAACATTCTCAAGCTGGCCATCGACGAATACGAGCAGATCGTGAAGCTCGATCCCGACAGCGTCGACGACCACCTCCTGCTTGGCCGCCTCTACCGTCTGAACAACGATCTCGCCAAAGCCGAGGGCCAACTCAAAACCGCCATCAAACTCGACCCCAGCTCCGAAGAAGCCGTCACCACGCTGGCCATGCTCTACACCGACGAAGGCGATACCGCCCACGCGCTTCAAGTGCTGAGCGCCATCCCCGACTCGGCCCGCTCCGCCAAGCTGTATGCCGCACTGGGCGCGGCCTACGAGCAGCGAAAAGATTACAAGAGCGCCATCGACGCCTTCCGTCACGCCATCGTTCTCGATCGCGATAATCTCGACGCCATCCGCGGCCTGGCCGAAAATCTGTTGAACGACGGCCAACTCGACGCCGCCCTCGAACAATACAAAGTCATCGCCGACTCCAATCCCGAAGACGCGCAAACCTACGTCCGCATGGCCGAGATTTACCGCCGCCAAGCCAAGTACGACCTGGCCCTCGAAAACCTGAAGCGCGCCGACACCCTGGTTCCCGATACCATGGACGTCCCCTACAGCATG
>Ga0302177_10003780_pt1 | contig 10558 bp, 5 predicted proteins | sample I_Palsa_E1_2_FD_198780 | JGI IMG/M metagenome (GOLD analysis project Ga0302177, IMG submission 198780) | Peat permafrost microbial communities from Stordalen Mire near Abisko, Sweden - I_Palsa_E1_2 | ecosystem: Environmental > Terrestrial > Soil > Palsa > Peat permafrost | place: Sweden: Abisko... | reverse complement strand
CAATGCTTTTCGTGCCTCCGCGACCTACACCTATTTTGTTCGCCGCCCACAGGCGCCGGTACCTTTTGAGTTCGATGAATTGATTGGACCAGGCGCGGGAACGCCCTTCGGCGCTGGCGAAGATACAGACTTCGTTCTCACGTTGTTAGACCACGGAGTGCGAGGAAGATTCTGTTCTGTTCCCTGCCTGGGTCATCCCTTCAAACCGTACACAAGTGCCGAGAGAGCAAGGAGCTACGGCGGAGGCTTCGGCCGTGTGCTGGCAAAGCACTCTTTACCGTTTCTTTGTCTCGCCCTCGTCACCTTCGACTTCCTGAGGGCAGCCATCCATTTGCTGCTGGGCAATCGCCCGAGAGCCCAGCATCTATGGGCGCACGGTCAAGCCATGGCCCGTGCGTATCGCTCGAAATAAAAATCACGATCTGTTGATGGCTTTTGCGACATACGGCAGATGACCGCCTGACTCTCTTGCCCTTCTTTGCTCTCAGGATCTCGCCGAGGGCGCTCGAGATTCTTGATTCATCGCTAAGTCAGTAACTCGCATAGGTCATCTTTGATCTCCACCATTGTCTTCTTTTGGACAATCCGTCAAGGAACGGTCAGAAAGATGCGAGCTCGCCGCTGTAAAATCGAGAGGCTGTCAGGAGTGACGCGGAAATTGACCATCAAAATCTACATGACTAGCTCGCCCGGAGCCCGATAACAGTGAAAAGCAAATCGCTTGCAGTTTGTATCCTGTTCCTCTTACTTCCCGAGTCGGCCCTCTGCCAAATCGTGTTGCCTTCAGGCAATCAGGACATTGGAGCGCAGATCAACGCGGCTGCGGCCTCACTGCCTGCAAACGGAGGCCAGATCACGGTGCAGACTCAGGCGAATGGGCAATGCTATTCGTTCGCGACTCCGATCTTGATCACCAAGCCAATCATCCTCGAAGGAGACGGCCCGTCAACTTGTCTCAGCTTCACCGGCACAGGTACAGCGATTACTTACTCCGGCAACACTCCGTCCTATGCCGTCGCGGGCGTCCGACCCGATGGATGGGGCTTACGAGACCTGACCTTGCTTGGATCGGGCGTAGCAAACAGTCAGACGGGTTTAGCCGTGGGCGGTCCGAACGATTCGGTCGGATTTTATGGCTCCGGTTTAACCATAAGCAACTTCGAGCTCGGGGCCCAGTTCAATCGCGGAGTATGGAATTTCAAAATGGAGCACTCGGCCTTCTGGGGAAACGGTCAGAGCCTCTATTGGCCCTCCGATAACGTCTTCGGGGGCGAGAACGTTGAATTTGACAGCGTCACTTTTGTTGGGTCTACATTCGCAAATTCAGTCCAGTTCAATGATGCAACCACAACAGGGACCATCAGCAATCTGAACAATTTGACGATGGTCTCATGTAACTTTGACAGCGCGCAGCTTGTAATCAACAACGGCGCCGGCTCCATCCGCATTTATGGGGCTCATTTTGAGAACTCCGGCGTTGGCTCAGGCACCGAGCCATTCGTTCGCATCAGCGCATTCACATCGGCCTCCGATGTGGTGATGGACGGCCCTGATTTTTACAACGACCAGAACAATCCTTATCCGCCATCCTTCATCGAACTCGACGGCCAGCCCATTGTCACGATTACGCAGATGCGTTCCGTAAATCTGGATGGCACGACGAACGTCCCCACGAATCTCCTCATCCAAGGAAGTGCATACGTAACGCTGATTGGGGACGCTCTTTTGCGTGCTGCCCAAACGCAATACGTGATCGCTTCGGGAAGTCCAAGAATCTGGGTCATGGGAGGCGAGGACTCCAACAATCAGATCACTTCTGCAGCGCCTTTCAGTTTCAGTCAGACTTATGGCCCCGACGATCAATCGCCCGTAGTGCAGATCGGCGGCAGCGGATATCAACCTACCATCGATTTCAACTTGTGGACGGGTGTGGGATCCACCTACTACGGCATGCAGATTAAGGGGGGAGGACCAAACGAACTTGACTTCTGCTCCGATGGCGCGGCCTTGATTGGAGCCGGCAGTTACGTATGCAGCGCTGCGGTCGTAAACGGCGTGTTTGAAAGCATGGCGCCAGAAGGCACGCCGCCCATTTCCGTGGTGAGCCATACTCCTGCCGCAAACCTCAATGCGTGGCCTGCGACCTTTGCTCCAAACGGCACGCAAGTTCAAAATCCCCATATCACCACCGGAAAGGTAGTGATTCCTGAGACCGGACAGATTACCGTGCAATTCCAGGCAAGCGCTGTGTTCTCGCAAACACCCCCTTGCACGGTCAGTTATCAAACAGGCGGCCCGATCACTCTTCCACGTCCCCATCCCCTGATTAGCGGTCAAATAATGGATCTGGGTGCATCTCGTCCGCTCTCCTCGAATCCAAGTGTGAACGGAATCACAATCTATGGGCAACCCTTTCTTCCAGTCACCTTCATGTGCGTGGGAAATTGAAGTGAGTCGTCACAGTGCCGCAATCGAGAGTCCTCGGACGACTCTGCTCAGCCGAACACCCGCCTGTTCGGTGCCTGTTCGGCTGGACTGGATGCCTTGTTGTCGAGGTGATTGCTCGTAATTTCCAAAACGTTGGAAGTGCCTATTTGCGGAAGGTGGCACGAAGTGCATCGAGGCGTTGGCGGACTTCTGGTTCTTCGTTTCTGATCCTCATGCGACCCATGAAGATGCACCAGACGCAAGCCAGGAAGAAGCTGAGTATCGTTACCACGATCACCGAGATTGCGCGCTTCGGAAATGACCTGTGGTCTGGCGGCACAGCGACGTCAACGACTTGCGTGATAGCTCCCTGACGGGCCTCGTCCAGCTTGGCGATTTCATACTGCTTGGCGACGAGCTCTGAGATGGTCTCGTAATACTTCACATCCCGCAGCCGGCGAAGGTACTCCATCCCAGCCTCTGGAACCTTGCCCTTCGGGACGATAAAATCCGAGCTCGAGCCCTGATCGGAACCCGCGAGTTTGGCGAGCTGCTCTTTGAGCGCTGCAAGCTGCTGCTCTGCTGTCACAACTTCTGGATTGTCTTCTGTGGCGTAGGACCGCATGCCTTGAAGTTGAACTTCTTTCGCCACCACCTGGGCACGTAACGTGGCAGCGGACTCAATCAGGGAGCGTGCCTGGCTGTCGATCTGCAGCACCCCTGTCGACTGTTCTGTGTTCTTCAGCGCCTCCTCAGCCTTGGCCAGATCCTCCTTCGACTCAAGCAGCTGCTGCTCAAAGAAAACCCGCCGCTGTGATGCCTCTGTAATCGCGAGGTGTGCCGAGAGCTTGCGGAACTCGTCGACGTAGCCGTTGGCCATATCAGCGGCCTGCTTCGGATCTCCATCCTTCACGGTGACGTGAATAATACCGTCTTTGGTATTGAGAACAACTTTGGCATGACTTTCGAATGCGGACCGTGCCTGGGATTCCTTCTTGGCGTGGTACTTCGCCATCAGCCCGAAGCGTTGAATCATGGCGTCTTCGATGGTCCGGCTCTGAAAGAGAGAAACATACATATCACTCGGGTTCTTGATGCCAAGGCTTGCCCCGGCAGCGGAGGCGAGCGCGCCGGCGCCTCCGAGCTGGCCCATCAGCGCAGAACTCAACGAGCTGTTTTGCGCTGGGGGAAGAATCGTGGTTTCCGCAGTGTATGAACTTGGAAGCACGAGCACCGCGATCACTGTCAGGACTGCGGCTGCCGCCGTGAAAAGAAAAATGAACCTGCGGCGCTTTGAAAGAACAATCAAGAAATCCAAGAAATACACATCCTGACCGGTCGCATCCTTGAATTCGACATCCCGGATGCGGTCTCCAATCAATTCGGACTTCATGCTTATCCCTTTCCAGGTTCTATTCTAATCAACACATTTGCCGCGTCCTTGGGTTCCCCTGATCTTACCGGCTAGAGTGCCGGATTTCGCTCGGAACCTCAACTTCGAACCAGCAAAGCAACCGGAAAACGATGCAGGAGCGATTGCACCCGAGTGGCTCCGCCATGAACTGACTCTGCGGTCAGAAGGTTTCTCCATGACCCCTGCGGCAACGGCACCGTCGTCGCCGCCCAACTGTCGCCAAGCTTCAAGCTCCATCGCGGAACTACAGTAACAACCGCATCGCCGCGCACATAGGCGATCAGGTGCTCTCGCTTCGGACCTTCCGCGCGCAGAGGCGTATATCCGGCCTCGGCGCCGAACCACTCGGGATGCCCACGCCGGAGACGGAGCGCCCGATGGATCAGCCACATTTTCGGCATGCCACTTTCCATCCTCTGCATAATTTGGTCTGCCGGCATTTCTGCTCCTAATGCGTCAAGCATCCGCCTGCGAAGTTCATAGTCGACAGGCCTGCGATTGTCCGGGTCGACAAGACTTAGATCCCAAAGCTCACTTCCCTGATATGTATCTGGGATGCCTGGCGCCGTGTACTTCACCAGCGTCTGAGCAAGGCTGTTGACGCGTCCTGCCCTTGAAATACGCGCGACGAATGACTCCAACTCCGCAATAAATGCGGGCGAATCCAATATCTGCTCGATAAAATTTCGCAACGCATCTTCAAACTCTTTGTTCGTTTGGGTCCAGGTAGTTTGCTGTTTGGCCTCGCGCGTTGCCTTTTCCATGTAAGCAATGAGACGGTCCTTTCCGATGGGCCACGCGCCGATCATCGTCTGATAGAGAAAATACTCAGTGTTCCTGTCGGGATACTTTCCATTTCTAAATCGCGCGTTCATCCGCGACCAACGGCTCAACGCGGTTCTCCATCTGCCCGGAATCTCCGTGATGGTGAACAGGCGGGCGCGTACATCATCGGCACGCTTTGTATCATGGGTCGAGAGCGTATTCATCGTCAGGGGGTGGGTCGCCTGCATTCTCGCAAAGTAATCATGAAAGGCTTCGACCGAAATGCCGTCTAGACCTGGATCGTTCCCCACTTCATTCAATCCGACCATCCGATTGAAACAATAGAACGCCGTATCCTCTACACCCTTGGCCATCACAGTCGAGGTAAATTGCTGAAAGCGCATCAGGAACTCGCTCTCCAAATCGCCTCTTACCCGCAACATCAGTACATCCGCTACAAAGTCGAAGAGGCCCGCTTCCAGATCGGCTCGCGATGACTTAGCCTGAGCCACTGCGTGCTCGATATTGGTTCGATCCTCATCCAGGATTCGATCGCGGTCTGCAACAACGTACGTGCGATAGACGGGGAAACAGGAAGCCACCTCGCGCAGCGCGCGCCGGATCTCGGACCGCGTGTAGTCCCGCCGATCGCGGTTGCTTTCGCATATCTGCACAAACAGGCTTGCCAGCCGGTTGATGTCGCTGCCGAGAGCTTCCTGCTCTACAAACTGTTTCTTCTGCCGCGCCACTTCACTGAAGTCGAGCGGTTCTGCGGTAAAGTCACCATAGACCCGAGTCACCTCGGCCAAGCCCTCGCGGTGCACCAACACACCGTTGCAGACATTCATAAAGTCATAGCCGCTGGTGCCTTGAATCGGCCAGCTCTCGCGCAGAAACTCTCCCGGTTCGAGAATCTTCTCGGCGATGATCCACGCTTCGGGCGCTCGCTTCCGTAGCCGCTCGAAATACTGCTGTGGATCTCTCAGCCCATCTGGATGGTCCACCCGCACTCCATCCAGCAATCCGCTCTCAAGCCATTGAAGGATTCTCCGGTGTGTCGCCTCGAAAACATGCTCCCGCTCCATGCGCATGCCGATGAGAGTGTTTACATCGAAAAAACGCCGATACCCAAGATCCTGATCAGCGGTGCGCCAGTAAGCCAGTCGATAGCTCTGCTGATTCAACACCTCGTCCAGTGCGTCCATCTCATGATTCAGATCGTCGACGCCGCGATGAATCGCAGCGGAGACTTCCGGCTGCTCTTCGCAGAGCCGCTTCAACATCCCGTAAATCACGGTTTTATCGCGATGCCGCGCGCTTGCAACGCCGCGGTCACTCGACTCCGGTGCCGGCAATCGCGCAAAGCTGCCTGCAATGAAGTGAAGCGTGTCGCTGTGCGCGTACTCCGCCGCTCTGGTGAGCAAGCCGGTCAAAGATCGCGGAGCCACTGGATAGATGTTCTCCGCGTAGCGAAGCTGGAATCGCTCGCCGGTATATTCGACTTTGATTTTCCCCGCGCTCAATTCCCTTCCGTACTGGTCACCGAGCACCGGAATCAACACTTTGTTCTGAAGCTTCACTTCATTGGAATTCCAATCCACATCGAACCAGGTTGCATACCGGCTTGAAGGGCCGTTCTCGATCAAGTCCCACCAGTAACGGTTATGTTGGCCCAGAGCCATGTGATTGGGAACTATGTCGAGCACCTGGCCTAATTCCAGCTCCTTCAACCGCAGGCAAAACCGCGCATGACCTTCCTCGCCGCCCAGCTCTTCATTCGGCTTCGCCGGGTCTACTACGTCGTATCCATGCGTACTTCCGGGCACTGCCTGAAGATAAGGCGAGCAATAGACATGCGATATGCCCAGAGCGCGGAGATAGTCAGCCACGCCAGCCGCATCGTCAAAGTTGAACCCTGCATGCAATTGCAGTCGATACGTCGAAGAAGGTACTTGCGGCATTCATCTCCTGCACTACTAGAAGTGGCGAATCGATTCTCCAGGCCCGGCAGTTGGAGTGGTCAAGGGCATACCGCCATGCTCGGTCGAACGATCGACATGGCTTTCCAGGGAACGGCTGACCAGATCACGCGAGCCAAGCCCCACAGCAAGCGCAAGCGTCAGAACAATACCGCCGAAGAGAATGCCAAACGCCAACTCAACAACATTGCCGCCGATCTGGAGATGATCCAGGACCATGGCCGCCGTGAGGACCAGCACGAGCCACTTCACCCCCAGCGACAGGAACCGCGCATATTGAAGCTGCGCATTGACGGCGCCGATCAGAACCGTACGCGCCAGGTAGCGGGCAATCAGATTGCCTGCAATCAGCAGAAAGACCGCGCCGACAGCGTGCGTGAGGTAAGGCAGCAGTGAGATAGGCAACGTAGCGGCAGTTGCATAGGAGGCGTCGAATGCCGAGACGCCGATGACCAGCCCCAACAGCACGCAGGCCCAGAACGAAACCCGCGCGATGAGTGCGCTCGGAGAACTCGATGGCCCCCAGTCCGCCGTACCCCGTTCGCGTGCAATGCGCTCGTCCATCTTGATCCACTTGAGCCCGCGCCGCAACAGTGCCGACAACGCCACGCCGATCACGGTGAACACCGCCAGTGCCACGAAGAAGGCAAGGATGCCCGGCAAAATGGCGATCAACAACGAGAGGACGCGATAGAGCGATTGAAAGAGCGCGTCCGACATGTGATGCAACATCGAGCTGTTATCTACATACGTCGTCTGCGGGACTGGAGGTGTATCTGTTTGAACGATGGTAGCGAAGATGTATCGCATAAAATTAACTCCTTCAATCGATTCGCGGCGTTTTCCAAAAGGGTCATGGATTGAAACCGGGCATCTGAAGATGCAATGGAGCGTCAAGGATTGAAACGGTCTGGCCAGCGCCAGCGCGAAACCAGATATGGCTTGTCGGCCTCAAAGGCGGCGGCGACCGCTTCAATGTGCCGCTCTCCATCAATGCCGGAAGCTGTGATGTTGATATGGCTGGCGACCCAGGCGAGATACAGTGGGATCAGCGCGCCAAGGAGATGTCCGCGATTGATGGTGCGCAAGCGATACGCAACCAGAAAGTCATAAACAATCCTGGACCACAGGTTATCCGGCATGCGGAAGGCCGCCGAGTCCGTGACAGTCAGCCGCTTGAGTCCCAGGAGAGAGTTGGGTGGCAGTACCAGCGACCATATTTCGCGCAGGTTCGTGTAAGCGAAGCGAAATGACTCGAGCATCGGGGTAATATCCGCGCTCGAATCGCTCGACACGCCACGTGACACCGGACTTCGTGGTGGAGGCAACAACCGGGCACGCTGCCAGAAAGCCGCTTTCGCGTCAATATCGGCGAAGAGTGATCCCGTGACGCGAGAGAGGACCGCGTTGAAATCGGCCTCGGCAGGCTGAGGCAGGTCACGGCGACCAACATCGATTTCGCGGATGGTGAATCCCGCGACCTGGGCTTCTTCCACGGGCCAGAGAATCGCTTCGGCCTGGTTCGATGCGGTAAAGCGTTGCGCGGCAGTGGCGAGCCGTTGCGCCATCCGCATCGACAGGCCCAGATCGACGCCCAAGGGAAATCGCACACGCGTCGCGAAAAGCGCTCGAGTGAGTGGATACAGAATCGCCGAGTTGACCAGTCCGGCGCGAGGCGGAAGGTCATAGCAAGGCACTGCGAGGTCCGCATTGCCGGCCAGCACCGCATCCGCAAGTTCGCGCAGCGCAAGAGGACTGAGCGATGCCGATTCAGAGCCCAGAATCAGAATTGCCCGCGCGCCGCTCTGCGACGCCAGGTGATAGGCACTCGTAAAATCCGCTGCAGTCAGCGTCCAGGTTGGATTGCTTTGGGGAGCCTGGGTGATGCTTAGAGATGGATAGGCATCAGCAGGGAGCGGATCCGGCGAAGCGACCAGGAAACCGTCTCCCGGGAGAGCAGCGTTCACGTCAGCCAGGTTCGAGAGCACGCGCTCCTGTTGCTCCGAAGGCATCGCGGGAAGCAGGACAAGGAGCGACACAACTGCGACGCTCGCCGTAGTTCCAGTTTCATGGATCGGATTCTCTGTCGCCATCGTTTACTTTCTCTGAGGCTCTGAGGGCTGGTGTCGCCGTGGTCAGACGCCTTGGCAGATGGTCCCTTGCGTCGAAAAACCAGTTCGTTTAGCGGTGTCGCATGCTCATAGGACGCCTTTCTACAACGTCAGGATGCCAGCCAGCGGTATTCGAAGCCACGCCGGGCGATTATTGAGCTCGTACAGCAGCTCATACAGCGCCTTTTCAAGCATGTAAGCCGCGAGCAGCGCCTGGCATTGCTCCGGGGATGGCAGCAGCGCCGGATTGGCGGAGATCGCCTTGCGGTACGCGCGGAGAAATTCGGCGGAGACTGAGTCTTGCCAGAGGAGCGCCCAGGCAGGTAACTCGGCGTCGCGCCTTGGTCTTGAAGCAGCAACCGTCGACACCGGATCCGAATCCCGGCTTGTCGTCTCGTATTGCTGGAGTCCGGAGTGAGCCGCATAGGAGAAGGAACGGATCATGCCGGCCACGTCTTTCAGCGGGCATTGTTTTTGGCGCCGTTCCGCGAGCGGCCGAGCCGGTTCACCCTCGAAATCGAGAATGACAAAGTCACCCTGCTGAGCATCAGGTCCCGCTGAGCGGAGAGTCTGGCCGAGATGATAGTCGCCGTGGATGCGGATTCGCTGGCCGGCTGGTGTGGTCGCAGTGATGCCGTGGGCGCGGGCGAAGAGGTTGATGCGCCGCGAGAGCAGAAGGCCGGCGTCATCGGCAGCGAGGTCTTTCAGCGTCGAGAGTTTAAGCTTAAGCGCTTCCAGGGTCGACGTAATTTGCGCGTCGATCCGTCGCGCGTCGCTGGCCAGGTCGGCGGCAGTCAACGGCTCGGCGGCAAAGGCCGGGTCGCTCGTGGAAGTGGCAAGAGCCAGGTGCATTTCGGCTGTCCGCCTGCCCAGCAGTGCGGCAGCCTCAAGCGATGGGCCGGCGTGTTCCAGCGCCTCACGGAGTGGTTCACGATCATTGAGGAAGCTCGGAGCCGGCGCGCTCGGTGGCGCGGGAAGCGAGTCAACGGATTGAAAAAAGCCTGCCAGCTGATCGAGCATCCACTGCCAGCCATCGCCCTCGTTGGCGACGAGTCCCTGCAGCATGGCGACGGTGGTCTTTTCTCCAGTCTGCGCAGGACCAGCATGAGTTACGGTGACTTCCCCGCAAAACGGCGCGATGTGGGTGAAATGGGCGACTTCCGTGAGAAACCGGCCGATTTCAACATCTGGATTCTCTCCCGGTTGAAGACGCCGGAAAAGCTTCATGATCCATTGCTCACCATAAAGAATCGAAGTGTTGGACTGCTCTGCAGACCCAACACGCGAAGGCAGGTGTTCGAGTCCCGCGGAGTTGGCCAGGGCTGCTGAAGCTCGTGCTTCCAATTGGCCGACGGCCGGGGCCGCGCTTTCGGCCGGCGGAATCACTCTTGCATCTTGCGATTCCGCGCTGGCCGCAGATTCTCCGGGCTGAGCAGTCAACGGAACGGGCGCCACCCTCGACTCTGCAACCGTTTTTCGCGGGTTGCCGTCCTCCAGAACGTCGGCGGGACGAATTCCAAAGGAGTCACCCTCATCAGCGGGAACTTCGATTTTGTGGAGTGTGGATGCCGGGCTGGTCGTAAGCGGTATCTTTGCATTCCGCATGATCAGGCTGAGCATGCCCTGCCGGAGATCTTCGCGAACCGTAGCATCGTGAAGGACGGCGGGACCGGAGGTGGTGGTGACCGACGCAACGACGCTCCGCGGCTGGTTTGCTGCTGGCTCCTCGGCCTCTCCGCCAAGGCTGAAGGCGAGAGGAAGCTGATATTGGTCTACAGAATCATCCGCATACCTGACTTCAACGAAGAACAACGCAGGTGGGAGGACTCGAGAGGAATCCTCACCGGCCGGAAGCTCAACCC
>Ga0302177_10003773_pt1 | contig 10571 bp, 6 predicted proteins | sample I_Palsa_E1_2_FD_198780 | JGI IMG/M metagenome (GOLD analysis project Ga0302177, IMG submission 198780) | Peat permafrost microbial communities from Stordalen Mire near Abisko, Sweden - I_Palsa_E1_2 | ecosystem: Environmental > Terrestrial > Soil > Palsa > Peat permafrost | place: Sweden: Abisko... | reverse complement strand
GCGGGCTCCGGCGGAGTCGGGATGCCGCCCCAGTACTTTACATGTGCAACCAACGTGCTGAGCTGAAGCGGGTACGCAGTTGCGGCGCTGAGGGGGCATCGCACTGGCTTGCTCGGGTTCGCGGTCGACACCGCGGTGACCTTCGTATCCCGCAGGCCCTCTAGCTGGGTGTACCCGGGCTGCGGGTGGTACTGGCGCATCGCGACGGCCCATGTGGCAGGGCCCGTGCCCGGGGCGTACGGCTTCGTCGGATACAGGACGACGTTCTTCAGTCCGGCCGGCACCGGGATGCTGTCCGGCCAGAGCCACACGGTGTAGTTCCGGGGTGTAGCCTCCACCAAGTTACCCGGGACGAAGGGGTTCACCGACCCCGGGTCCGGGATGATCTGACTGTCGTTGATGACGTAGTTTGCCCCGGGAATGTCGTTCAGATTGTTGTAAACCGTGAACGACATCGTCGTCGTATGCGTGAACTGGCCATTGACTCTGTAGGCAACGCCCCTGCTGCCAGGGCTGCCGTAAATACCCGCGATAACGCCGACCGGACTATTCACTGGGTCTGTGACCCAGAGCTGGGCCGGCGTCGGTAGCCAGCGGCAGGTGCTTGAGCCGGGCGCGGCCACGGCGGTCCGGCTGTCCCGGGCCACCGTGTGCGCCGACGCCGCCGGGATCAGCCCCAGCAGGAAGGCCAAGGCGGTAACCGCCACAGCCACGCCAGCGAACCGGCGGGACCCCTTCTTCGGGGTCAGGTGAATTCGCATGATTCTCTTGCCTTTCCACGCTCTTTCTCTGCGATGACTAGACTCTTCCTCTTCCTCTGCCTCTGCGATGACTAGACGGATGCGCGCAGGCGGCGCTCCATTCCAGGCAGACCGCCGATGACCCGATGGCCACCGACACCCCAGCCTGCGGCAGCGCCGCCGTCTTGGGACCCGGCGCCGACGTCCTGGCCAGGTCGTGGCCGGACCCCGCCGTGACGAACCCCTCGTCGAGGATCGCCACCCTGCGCCATGCCTGGGAACTCGCCATCTGGTCCGTGCGCCTCCCGTGCCATCCCGGACCATTCGACCGCGTGCCGGGGCCGGTTTCATCCCCCCGATGGGGGTAATGATCGGGTTCTGGGCCATAATTTCGGGTTCTGGGGCAATTTACGGGGGACCTGGTGACGGTTGTGATCTCTGGCCGGGCAACACCGATGCCTGTGACAGGGGTGCACTGAACCCGAAATATGGGCCCAGATCCAAAGACCGGTTGTCACCCCTCCAGCAGCCCCAGCTCCGGGCCCGCGTGACCGCCTCGTGCCGGGAGGAGGCGCCCAGTTTCCGGTAGATCGATTTCCTCTGCGCCTTGATGGTGTGCGGCGACAGGGTCAACTCGGCGGCGATCTCCGGGAACGACAGGTGCGTGGCCAGCAGCGGCAGCACGCGCAGCTCGGCCACACTCAGCGCCGACGGCCCGGGGACGCCCGGGCGGCGCTCTTCGGCGAGCTGGGCCCGGAGCGCCTCGGTCTCACCGACCAGGGTTCCCAGATCCGGGCGCCGCACGAGCAGCTGATCGATCTCCCGCAGCAGCGTCCTGGCACCTGCGAGGTCGCCGAGGGCCAGGTGGACGCGGGTCAGCTCGATCCGGGTCTGAACGGCGATGCAGGGGCTCGCGTAGGTCAGCAAAGGCCGGAGCCGTTGAGCAGTGACGAGTTCCTGGCGGGCCGCGGTGACGTCTCCCCGGTGCAGGGCGACACGGGCTTGCACCGCACAGCGGGGCGTGAGTGTCCTGTTGGCCGGCCCGGCGCAAGACCGAGCGCGCGCGGCTGGCAAAGACCCCGGCCTGGCTCCACTGGTCACGTGCCATCGCCCGCAGCGACCGCTGGCACAGCGCGTCCGCCAGAACATGGGACGCGCCGCCTTCCCCGACGGAGATCGACTCCTCGAAGCGGGAGATGGAATCCTCGAAGCGGGAGATGGAATCCTCGAAGTAACGGTCGCCGCCGTCGAGATCGCCGCCAAGGACGCGTGCGATCCCTCGCATGAGGGGGGCCTCTGGCACCACGATGCCTGCCGCTGCGAGCCCTCGCGCGGCCTCGTCAGCGTCGGCGCGCAGCTGCTTGACCCCGTGCCGGGCCAAGACGGCCCGCAGCAGGGCGGCCCACGCCTCGGCGCAAGGGTCAGCGGGCCGCGCCGCGTCACCGTATTGCCAGCGATCAACGGCATCGGCCCACCGCTCGGCCTCAGCCGGGTGTCCCGCCCGCCCGGCGAAAAACGAGGCCCACACTGCGACAACCAGCCGTCCCTCGATCGCTCCCCGGCCGGCCAGCCACTGCAACCACCGCCGGGTAGGTGTGATCCGGCCTTGCCGGTAGGCCGGCAGCGCCAGGTTCTCCACCAGTCGGGCGACAGCCTCGACGTCCCCGGCCGCCACGGAGTACTCCAGCGCCTCCTCGGGCGAGTCGTTGCGCAGGTACCAGCCGGCGGCGCGGCGCCGCAGCAACCGGGATCAGGCCGGCTCCAGGCGTTCCAGCTCCGCCAGCAGCATGTCGCGGAACAGGTGGTGGCAGCGGTACCACTGACCCCGGTGGTCCAGCGGCACCAGCAGCAGGTTCGACCGGGCCAGATCCGCCAGGACCGCGCCGGACCCGGGCAGGTCCAGCACCGCCTCGCACAGCGGCCCGGACATCCGCTCCAGCACCGCGGTCCGGGTCAGGAACATCCGCTGCGAGCGGGAGATCCGTGCCAGGAACTCCGACTCCACGTACTCGCTGACCCATCGGTCATCCCCGCCGAACGCGGCAGCCGCGCTCATCGACGGCGCCACGAGTCGAGCCAGGCACGCACCCACTCGTTCGGCGTCATGATCGTGACTGGGCGGGGGCGGGCTCGGCCTGCTCCTGCCGGGCCAGTTCCCGCTTGAGGATCTTGCCGGTGGCGGTCATGGGCAGGCTGTCCCGGAACTCCACGAGCCGCGGGTACTTGTAGGCCGCCATGTTCTGCCTGCACCAGGCGATCAGGTCGGCCTCGGTGAGCTCCGCGCCGGGGGCGCGGACGATGAACGCCTTGACTTCCTCGCCGTGGCTGCAGTGCGGCACGCCGACGACCGCGGCCAGGCTGACCGCCGGGTGGGTGAGGAGGACCTCTTCCAGCTCGCGCGGGTAGACGTTGAAGCCGCCCCGGATGATCATGTCCTTCTTGCGGTCCACGACATACAGGTAGCCGTCGGCGTCGCGGGTGCCGATGTCGCCGGTGCGGAACCAGCCGTCGCGGTCGATCGCCTTGGCGGTGGCTCCGGGCCGTTGGAAGTAGCCCTTCATCACGTTGTGGCCGCGGATCGCGATCTCCCCTGGCTCACCGTCGTCGGCCGCCGACCCGTCGTCCCTGACGATCCGGACCTCGACGCCCCAGACGGGCAGGCCGATCGAGCCGGGCCGGCGGGGCCGGTCCAGCCGGTTGAAGGTGGCGACGGGGCTGGTCTCGGACAGGCCGTAGCCCTCCAGGATGGGCACGGCGAACCGCTCCTCGAACCGCCGCATCACCTCCACGGGCAGCGCAGCGCCGCCGGAGACGGCGACCCGCATCCGGGCCGCGATCTTCTCGATGTCGAACCGGCCGGTCTCCTCGCAGTTCAGCAGCGCGTGGTACATGGTCGGGACGCCCGCGAACAAGGTCACCTGCTCGGCCTGCATGAGCTCCAGCACCGTCGCGGCGTCGAACCGGGGCAGCAGCACGATCGTCGCGCGGGCGGCGAACCCCGCGTTCATCTGCACGATCTGGCCGAAGGAGTGGAACAGCGGGAGCACGAGCAGGTGCACGTCGTGCGAATGCACGTCGAACAGCCCGTTCGCGAGCAGCGCATTGTGCACCACGTTGCTGTGCGTCAGTTCGGCGCCCTTGGGCTGCCCCGTCGTGCCGCTGGTGTACAGGATGACCGCGGTATCGGTTTCGCTGGTCGCGGCGGAGGCGAACGCGGCCGGCTGGCGGCGGGCGAACTCGGCCAGCGTCTCGGTGCCCGGGCTCGGCGAGGTGGCGTCCGGGCGGGCGGTGAGCAGCACGAAGTGCTCGCAGCTCTCGGTGCGGTCAAAGGCCGCCCGGCCGGCCTGGCCGACGGGCAGATCGGCGGTGCCCTCGAAGCAGAAGTAGGCCTTGGCGGCCGCGTCCTGGAGGTGGTAGGCGATCTCCCGCTCGGTCAGCAAGATGTTCAGCGGGACCACAGTCGCGCCGACCTTCAGGATGCCGTAGTAGACGACGGGGAAGTAGGGCAGGTTCGGGCAGCTGAGGGCGACCCGGTCACCGGGACTGATGCCCCGGGCGGCGAGAGCGCCGGCCACCTGGCTGGCTTTCGCGTCGAGCTCGGCGTAGGTCAGCCGGGTCGGGCCGCAGGCCACGGCCACCCGGTCCGGGACGTTGCGGACGCTGTCCTCGAGCAGGACGGCAAGGTTGAGCATGGGGGCCTCCACGGTCGGTGTTCGGGGGAAGGCACCACGATGCCTGGCGCAGCCCGGCGATCGTTAGTGGACGACTCACAAAGTCCGTCGTGACCAGACCATGAAGTGTGCGTTGCGCCGGCCGGGCCGGCCTGGGCCGTTCAGGCCGCGCCGAGCAGGCGCACCGCGATCAGCAGTTCCATCACGTCGGCCAGGCGCCGCAGGTCACAGCCGGTCCGTTCGGCGATCCGCTCCAGCCGGTAGTAGATCGTGTTGACGTGCAGGTGCAGCCGCTCGGCTGCGGTTTTGGCGTTCATGTCGCAGGCGGCGAACTCGACCAGGGTGGTGATCAGCGTGCCGCTGGCCGCGAGGTCGTCCGCGACGAACTGCCGCACCTGCGGCCGGATCAGCCGCCGGGCCGTCTCGTCGTCGCGCAGCACCAGGTAGTCGAAGCTGGACAGCACGGGCAGGGCCAGCACTCCCGGGGATCCGCTCAGCGCGTCGCGCGCGGTCTGCGCCTCGGCGTACGCCGCCGGGACCTCGAGCAGCCCGGCGTGCACCGTGCTGACGCCCATGGCCAGCCGGACCCCGCGCCGGGCCAGGTCCGTGCAGGACCGCCGCAGGCCCGTCACCGCGGCAGCCGCCCCGCCCTGCGGCAGCGGCATGATCCCGACGATCTCCTGCTGCCGCACCACCGCCAGACCGCGCAGGTCCCTGGTGACGCCCGCCGCGGCGTCCCGCACGGTCACGCCCTCGGGCAGGTCCCCGGTCAGCGCCGCCGCGATCACCAGCAGCCGCGTGTCCGGCTCAAGGCCGGCCGCGCGCAGCAGGCCCCGCTTCGGGCCGGCCGGGGACGCGCGGCGGGCCAGCAGGTCCTCCAGCAGGTCCCGGCGGACCCGGTCGCCTTCGGCCAGGACCTGCTGCTGAGCCGCTACATACGCCTCCGCCGCGATCGTGCTGCCCAGCTCGATCATCTGCATGATGTGCGCCACGATTGACAGCGCGGCGTCACGGGCCACGGGGTCATCGCCGGCCGCGTCGAGCACGCCCTGCCACAGCGTGAGCTGCCCGAACCGGAACGCCTGGAGGAAATCCGCCAGCGTGATCCCCTGCACCACCCGCCGGGCGGCCTGCTCGCGGCTGGCCGCGAAGTCCGCGCGCCGGGCCGACTGCCCGGTGCGCAGCCCGGCCAGGAAGGCCAGGAAGATGCTCCGGATGTGCGCGATGACGTCGTTGCGCAGCTGGTCGTCGGGGCTGGCGGCGTAGGCGGGCACTTCCGCCCAGATCGCTTCGGTCGCCGCCGAGATCAGTTTTTCCATAGACGCCTCGACCGCCATGACGATCTGCCGAACGCCTGGCGGGACGGCACTGATCGGCTCCATGCGACCAGGATGCCGGGACTGTGGCCCGGCCACAACACCGGGACGGGCCGAGGTGCCTCAAGCCAGCCGGATGAGCGCATGCTCCGCCTCGTTCGGCTCCAGGATGGCGAGTGCTCACTTACCACGCCCTGGCGTCCCGTGGCCACAGTATGTGCGCCAAAGCGAGGCCGCCGAACACCAACCCCTGTCTACTGCCAACCCCGGCGCGGGACACCGCCGCGCGGGCTTTGATTTGGCTAACGATTTTTGGTCGTTGGGCTGGTGGACGTTTCCCGACGGCACTATGACGTAGGGACGAACTGGAACGCTCCGATGTCGCAATGGGCCGGGGGGCGCGGGACGCCGCGCTGGTCGGTAGCGGGGCAGCCGGCCGAACCGCCCGCGTTGATCGCGGGGCTGCCGGGAAGCAGGGCGAGGGTGTCGGTGGGGCCGCCGTTGCTGGCGAGGGGACCCAGGAGGGGGTCGGTGTTGCGCAGGTCGCTCGGCAGCCTGAACGGGCAGGATCCGTCGCTGGCGAGGTTGTGGCCCGCCGAACGGAAAGAAACGATGCCGAGGCTATTGCAGTCGGCGCTGCTGCCGGCGGCGTCGACGTTGCCGGCCACGATCGTGTTCCGGAGCCGGACGCTTTGCGCGAGGAGAATCCCGACGATGAAGGGAGGATAGCCCTGGGCGACGTTGATCCCGCCGCCGCCCTTGCTGGCGGAATTGCCGGCGATGGTCGAATTGACGATAGTCAGCGTACTGGGGGTTGCGCCCCGGGCGTCGACGCCGGCACCGAACCCGGACTCCGTACCAGGGCGATCCGCCCGGGACACGGCGGTATTACCGGTGATCGTCGTGTTCACCACCAGACCGCCGGAGTCGAAGCGGATGCCGGCCGCCTCGAGCCCGCTGTTGCCGTTGACAACGCTGTCGCTGATGGTGAGGAAGGACAACGGGTAGTTGAAGATGCCGGCCCCGAAGTCAGCGTGGTTGCCGGACACGGCCACCCGCTGCAGCCGCAGGACGCCGATGTTCGCGACTCCCCCGCCGCCGATCGGCAGCGGCAGCAGCGGCGAGATGGGCGGCATGAACCCACCGGTGATGGTGAGGCCGGTAATGGTGGCCGCCGTGAAGTTGGCGAACACCCGGGTGATGCCGGTGCCGTCGACCACGGTCTGCCGGGCGCCGGCGCCGGCGATGGTGACCGGCCGCAGCAGTTTGAGGGCGCCGCGGCCCAGGTCGAAGTCGGTCAGCGGGTCATCAGCCGGGGACCGGGGGGGAATGGTCAGCCGGTAGTGGCCGGCCGGCACGATGATCGTGGTGTGCCTGAGGCTGGTATCGGCCACCATGACCGCCGCCCGCAGCGAGCAGGTGCCAGCGGCATCACGGCACACACCGCGGCCGGCCGCGACGCCGGGCAGATCGGCGGTGGTGTTGACAGTAAGGACCAGGCCCGCGACGGGGGCGGCGCTGGCGGGCGCCGCAAGCACCGAAACAACACCGGCGGCCAGCATGACGGATACCACCGTCGCCGCGACCAGCTTCCGGGCAGCCCGCCAGATCCTTTTCACGGTTGCCTCCGCGACCTTTGATTTCATCAATGCAGCCCTTTCATGTCTCCGCGTATGTGTCAGTTATGACCTGTAAAGGGGTGGGCGCGGCGAAGCTTTGACGACGCGGCGCCGGCGGCGGCCGACCCGCCCCGACCCGCCCCGGGCCGCGCCCGGGGCAAGCCGGCCAGCGGCGAGGGAGGATTACGCCGGGCACCGGGATTCCTCCCGATGCCCGGCGTGCGGTCAGCCTACGGGCGTGATCGCGGGCGGGGTGTAGGTGGAGCCGGGCGGTGTTGCCGGTGGGGCCGTAGATCCGCAGGAGGACGGAGAACAGCCCGCGGCGGGTCGGCAGCCAGTTCGCGGCGGGCACGCCGGCGGGCTTGGTGGGTGCCATGTAGATGGTGATGGAGCCGTCGGGGTTGGTGACCAGGCCCGGGGTGTAGCGGGCGACGAGGTACTTGTTCGCCCGGTTGGGTATCGGCTCGACGTTGCCGGGGTGTACGCGGTGACCGACCAGAACCGCCGGGTTCAGCTGTCATAGCCGGTCAGCGACGGGTTGACGGGCGCGCTGGCGGCCCAGGCGTCCGGGAGCGGCCGAGACCACCCGACCCATCCCCGCCACCGGGGCGATCGCTGCAGCACGCCGGAGATCTCGCCCTTGGTCGCCCGCCGCCAGCGCCCGGGCGGCGCTCCATTCCGGGCAGACCGCCGACGACCCGATGGCCACCGACACCCCGGCCTGCGGCAGCCGCCGTTTTGGGACCCAGCGCCGACGTCCTGGCCAGGTCGTGGCCGGACCCCTGCCTTGACGGACCTCGTCGAAGATCGCCAGCCTGCGCAAAAGTCTCCCGGGAACTCGCCACCTGGTCCATGCGCCTCCTATGCCGTCCAGGAGCATTCGACCGCGTGCCGGGGCGAGTTTCATCCCCCCGATGGGGGTAAAGATCGGGTTTTGGGCCATAACTTCAGGTTTCTGGGGCAATTTATGGGATCTGTTAGCGGCTGTGATCTCTGGTGTGCATCGCGGTGCTGTGACAGAGGTGCACTGATAGCAGTTTTGTCACGTGCCGCGTACGGCCACGATCCGCACCTCTCCCGCATCCTCCACATGCTTCAGGTCCAGGCCGCCAGCTGCGGGAACCGCAGAATCAGCAGAATTAGCAGGCCGGCTTCGCCAGCGGTAAGCTTGTCCAGCACAACTAATCTCCACGGCAGTTCGCGGCGATCGGAATCTTGGCGATCCAGATAGGGACAGAACGGCCGTGGCCGTAGGCGGCACAAAACTCCTATCAGTGCCCCCCTGTCACAGGTATCCGTGATGCCCGCCAGAGATCACAGCCGCTAACAGATCCCATAAATTGCCCAGACCCCGAAATATGGGCCCAGATCCAAAGACCGGTCGTCACCCCTCCAGCAACCCCAGCTCCCGGGCGAGTTCCGGAACGCCATGATGCGTCGAGCTCGCCATACGCGGTCCAGGGGAGGCCCGCGCTCGCAGCGCCACCACCTGGGCAATCAGGACCGGCACTCGGCGCCCACTTCACGGACGGCGCCTGCGGCACCGTTAACCTGGACCTGCATCCTTACTGTGGGTTTCTTTTTCGGCTGGCATGAATACCCGGCCCAGCGTTTCGAAGCTGGCGGGCCGCCGGGCCCGGAAGACGGCGGCGGCGATGACACCCAGGCCGAGCCATCCGAGCGCGGCGAAGGGCAGCAGGTTCATCAGTGTGTAGGCCGGCGGGCGGAGGATCCCCCATAGCGGGAACAGGAAAATCACGGCGGCCGTGGCGGGGATGAGCAGATGCCGCCAGAAGTTGAATTCATCGCGGAACTCGGTGCGGAACGCTCGAATGACCGCGATGTTTCCGGCCAGGTAGACGAGCACTACCGCGAGCCCGGCCGCTCCGGCGAGGTACCCGAAGGCGCGCGGGCCGCCGTAGGCGTAGGTCAGGGGGAGCCCGAGCAGCAACGTCAGGACGGCGAGGCATCCGATCGCGACGGCGGGGGTGTGGCGGCGGGACAGCCGGGTCAGCGGGGCGGGCAGGGCTTGTTCGCGGGCCATGGCGAACAGGATCCGGATGGCCGCGTTGGATGCGGCGATGACGAAGCCCAGGCCGGTGAGCACGACTACCAGGTCGATGACCCACAGCGCCGATGGTGACCAGTACCGGCTGGTGAGATACCCCAGCGGGCTGGGCTGCGCGATGAAGCCCGCGACGCCGCGCCGGCCGACGCCGAACGTCTCGGCCAGGATGACGAGCAGGTAGAAGATGCCGGTCACGATGACGATGCCGATGATGCTGGCGGGGACTGACCGGCGCGTGTTCCTGGCCTCCTCGCCGAGTGCGGCGGCGGCCTCGAAGCCGGCGAACGCGGTGATGCCGTAGATCATCGCGTTGGTGATGTCGGTGAGCTGGCCGTGCGGGGAGGAGGCCGGGGAGAACACGGGCAGCGAGTAATGCGCGGGCCCGATCTTGACCAGGATCGTGATGGCCAGCGCCGCGATCACGGTCATTTCCCCGGCTACCAGGAGCAGATCGACCGAGGCTGAGGTCCCGATGCCCCGGTAGGTGACCAGGGCCACCGCCGCCAGGATGACCACGAACAGCGCCCAGGGGGCGATGGTCACGTGCGGTCCCTCACCGGCGAGCAGGAGTGACGCGTAGGTGCTGGTCAGCGCGATACCGGCGGGGACGAGCAGCGCGTAGCCGAAGATCATCATCCAGCCGGTTAGGAAACCTGCGGTCGGGCCGAGACCGCGGCTGTTGTAGGTGTACGCCCAGCCAGCCGACGGCACCCGGCGGGCGAACTCCGCGATGCTGAGCGCGCAGCACAAGGACGCGACGAACGTGATCAGGACGACCAGCGGTGAGGCGAATCCGGCGTAAGACATCACGATGACCAGCGCGGTTATGACCGAAGCAGCCGGGGCCACGATGCTCGTGCCGAACGCGGTCACCCGCGCCGAGCCGACAATCCCGCGGGCCAGCCCGCGGGCCTCCTGGCTATCAGCGGTCATGCCACAGTCCCTCCGTCTAGCGCGGGTGCCTGCCGATCCGCCGCGATCTAGCCGGCCTGCTCATGACGTGTCCATTGCCGCTTGCCCTAAGCATTGCCTCTTGACGTGATCCATGGACTCATATCAGATGGACTCATATCAGCATGTAATAACATACTTCCACAGGAATCGTCGGGGCCTGGATGATAGAAGTGCTTCAGCCGACCGCCCGTGCGCAGCGCGCG
>Ga0302177_10003771_pt1 | contig 10573 bp, 6 predicted proteins | sample I_Palsa_E1_2_FD_198780 | JGI IMG/M metagenome (GOLD analysis project Ga0302177, IMG submission 198780) | Peat permafrost microbial communities from Stordalen Mire near Abisko, Sweden - I_Palsa_E1_2 | ecosystem: Environmental > Terrestrial > Soil > Palsa > Peat permafrost | place: Sweden: Abisko... | reverse complement strand
TGCAGCATGCCGCTTTCGCCGACCAGCTCGAAGCCTGCCGCTTTCGCCTCCTGTTTCACGGTGTCCTCGTCGATCCGGTGCAGCGTATTAGTGTCGCGCAGCCCCGAGCCGACTTCGGCCGCATGATCTAGCACGAAGTAGATTCCGCCCGGCTTGAGCGCCGCGAAGATGGCGTGGTTGAGAGTCGCCACGTCAAGGCCCTCAATGTTGTGGAAGTCGTGGTAGTTCTGCGTCGTCCACACGAGGTCGAAGCTGTTGGTGGGCTTCACCTCGATGAGCCGCTGCAGATGGACCTTCACGTTGCCGTAATGCGGCTCGGCGGCGAGCGCGATGATCGGGGGCGGCGGTGTGTTGGGCTTGGGCGGCTGGGAGATGATGTAGTTGGTCACTTGGCCCCGAGGTCCGACCACCGCGCTCAGCAGCCGGGTGAAGTAACCCCGGCCGGGGGCGAGCTCCAGAACCCAATCACCCGGCTTGACGCCGGCGAAGGCAAGAGTCTCGGCGGGCTTGCGGCTGGCATCGCGCTCGGTATCGGCCGCGGGTCGCGCCGAATCCGTGACGGCAGCCGTGATGTACCTCGGGATGCCGATGTCGCGGGCAGCATAAGCGCCGGGAATCGCAAGTCCCGCGGTCAGCAGAGCCGCGGTGAGAATCGCAACACGTTGCATGGATCGCCTCCCCGAAAAAGAGAGCTATCGCCCTCGCGTGGCACACCACTCTAGCAGCAGCGCGTGGCAACTCCACCTCAGCCCAGCGCGTGCGGGGGGCGGCGCGTCGCGTTGGCTAGGGCGGTGCACGCTGTCCCGCGATGTAGCGCCGCCGCGCCACCCCCCGTCAGTCGTCACCAACCGGTCTTGGGTTTAGACCTGTAATGTTCAGCTAGTTTGAAGGCATCCGGCCAATCGCCACCCAAGAGTCGACCAAAGGCCTTCTTCTTGCGATCAAGATCATTCTGGACGTGGTAAGTCGAACCGTCCTCGAATTCGCCCGTCCGTGTGGTCGCGTTCAGCGGAGCTAGCTGGTTGACATTCGGGATTCGAATTCGACTGGCCAGAAAACCCTACTTTGCCCGCGCCCGTGTGGGGTCTACGCGTTACATCCGGTCCTGCTGCGGGCCGCACAGCGTGATAGCGGAGGCTCGATTCGTCACTTACTTGCAACCATTCCTCGCCGGCGCCGACTCGCACTGTTCTCGTTTGCAACTTCAAGCGTTCGATTTGCTGGCCGACTCAAAGCGAGACGGTCCCGATCCGCGCGAAGAAGCGTCGACGAACCAGTAAGGTGAAACCCGTGGTCGGCCGATCAGCTACTCGGCCGTTGTGGGATCGATAATCGTGGTGACCTCTGACACTCGATTGGCAGGAAAGCCGCCTTGCCTCGCGTGCTCACGCACCGCCTTTTCATCAGGCGCAATGTAGACGCAGTAAACCTTGTCGCCCGTTACGTAGCTCTGCAGCCATTGGATCTGTGGGCCCATCTTGCTGAGGACGCCGCACGATCTCTGCGAGATTGCCTTGAGCTCCGGTGCAGAGAGCTTACCCGCAGCCGGAATGTCCCTCTCGATGACATACTTTGGCATGGCCGACTCCGTGTTAATCTGGGTTTGAGCAGGATCATAATTAGCGCCATCGATGCGCAGAGACATCCTGCATCCGCTGTCGACTATTATAATGTGCACGCAGAAATGAGCAACGAGCTGGTGGCTGGGGATAATTTTGTGACTATTAACAGATCCGTCCCGCTGTCGAAGGCATTGGTTGGTACTTGGGAATTGCTAAGCCGCGAGGATTTGACGCCCACCGGCGAACGACACATCGACTCCTCTCTCGGAGCGGATCCATTCGGGCTCTTGTTCTATGACAGTAATGGGAACTTCGCCGCACAGTTCATGAAGCGCGCGCGCGACGCCTCTGCCACCGAGATCGCTACGCAAGCCGCTCCAAACAATAGTCGCGCTCAGGGAGGGTACGACGCGTATTTTGGTAGGTACACGACAGACGATACGGAGGGGACCGTGACTCAGCGCTTGGTCGGAGCCCTTTCCCGCGAGAATGTCGGCCAAGTGCTGACTCGAGCGATGACCATTGCGGGGAACGAGTTAGTGATACGAGTGCATACCGCTGCCAGCAGCGGAGCTCCAATCGTACGCACGTTACTGTGGCGACGGGTCGGATAGCTTTGCCGCAAACATGATAAAGGCGACCGGCACCCATGCAATTTTGTGTGGTAGCGGGGGCAGGATTTGTCGCCTATCTACGATTCCGGGTGAAGTAGAAGGGCAAGGCGGAAAGCGGCCTTTCAGTATTCGCTCCATCATCGCGCGAGCGGCTATGGATACCGCACATTCGGGGCCGCCGGAGGACCTATCGCATACGCGGCCCAAGGGAATATCGCGACCATGCATGCCCCGCGAGCGCCTAAGTTGTGCGCGCGGAATCGACGTCAAACATCACTGCCGCGTCTTCAAGGCGCGGAGATCTCCACATCGCACGTGCCATTGACGCAGACGTGTGCGTTCTTGACGGTGGTGGTTGCCTTCCCGTCGACCTCCAGAATGTTGGCAGAGGTCTCGGTCACCGCTCCGGTGCTAGTGACCGTGAGCTTGGTACCCACGGTGGTCGCACCGAAGGTGGTGGCGTGGTTGGCCCCGGTCGTCTTGGTCGTGAGCGTAGTGCCGACAGTTCCCGAGATGTTTAACGCCCCCGCCGCGGTCAGCGAGGTCGCACCGCTGCTATCCAGGTTTGCCGTCAAGGCGGTGGCATCCTCGAGCGTGATGGCACTGCCGTCGGCCGTCACGGCGCCGTCGAAGCTGTTAGTGGTCTGCGCGAGCGTGATGTTGTACTTCTTGTCGGCGCCTCCACTGGCGCCATTATCTGCCGTGAGTGCAGTAGTCCCAGTCACATTGAGCGCCGTGGAGGCGACCTGCGTGATGGAACCGCCCAAGGAGGTGTCGGTCAATGTGCCGGTCGCCGTGGTCGTGCCCAGTTTCAGCCCGCCCGTGCTATCCAAGAGGTCGATATTCGATGCGTCGGAGGACACTGCGCCTGTGAAGTTGTTCGTGGCATTGGCCAGGGTGATGCCGTACTTCACGTCCCCGCCACCACTGATGCCATTGTCGGCCGTCAGGCTCGTCGCGCCGGTCACGTTAACAGCGGTGGAGGGCGCCTGAGTGATGGCACCGGCGAGCGACGTGAGCGTCAATGTTCCGGTCGCCGTCGTGTTGCCTAATGTCAGACCGCCTGCGCTGCTGTCCACGAGATCGATGTTGAGACCATTGGATTTGACCGCACCGCCGAAGCTGTCGCCGGTCTGCGCCAGAGTGATGTTGTACTTCACGGCGCTCGAGCCGCTCAAGCCGTTATTCGCCGTGAGGGTTGTGGTTCCGGACACATCAAGCGCCGTGGAGGTGAGCTGCGTGATGGATCCTGTCGTGGAACTCACACTCAACACATCGACGTCAATATTACCGAGCGTCACGGCACCGGCTGTTGAGGTGATCGAGAGCGTGCCGCCGACATCGAGCGTTCCGCCGGTCTGCTGATAGCCCGCCGTGGTGAGATTGCCTGTGGTGGTGAGGTCCCCCGCCGCCATCACCAACGTGCCGCTGTCGTTCAGCTTCTTGAGGATCGTGGCGCCCGCGACCCCGGCATCGTACGTCACCGTCGTACCCGTCGGGATCGTCACCGCCGCCACATTGGAGAGATCCGGAATTGCACCGCCCGCCCAGTTCGAAGCCGTCGACCAGTTGCCGGTGGCGCCGCCGACCCAGGCGACACTGGCGAGCTGGTTGATCGTCAGCGCGCCGCTCGCGTAGCTGATGATGTAGCCTTGCTGATTGGAGTACAGGCCGCCCGGTGCGATGACATAATTGCCGACATTGACTGCGCCCTGCGATGTTCCGCCGTAGCTCACCGTCCCAAGCAGGTTGGTGTCGGGCGTAGTCGAGTAGGTCACGCCGTTACCACCGCTGTATGCCGCCCCGTTGTACGTCTTGCTGGCATTGTTCGCCGTCACCGTCAGCGGGGTCATAAAGGAACGCAGCAGCGGATAGGTCTGCCCGTTGTACATCACCCACGTATTGGCGAAATCCCAGCCGGGGTTGACTTGGCCGTTGGCGGCGGTGGCCGTCGTAAAATCTGCCTGATTCTGCATGGCCGCGGTCGTCATGCCGACGCCGCCATACGAAGTCGTCTGCCCGGAGGTTGTAGTGTCCCAGAAGCTGTTGGTCGCCGCAGTGCCAAAGCTGTAGCCCACCAGGCCACCGCTGTTCGGGCCGCTCACGTGACCCGCAGAGTAGCTGTCGCTGAGCTGGCCGTAAGTACTGTGGCCCACCAGGCCTCCAGCAAAGCCATTGGTGGCACTTACGGTGCCGGTGGCGTAGCTGGTGCCAATGGTGCCATAGTCACTTTCGCCGACCAGTCCGCCGGCAACCTGCGAGGTGGCAGATACGGTGCCCGTGGCGTAGCTGTTAGTGATTGACCCATGCCAGTTTTCGCCTACCAGGCCCCCGACTGTGCTGGCGCCTCCCACAGGGCTCGTCGCGTAACTGTTGGTAATGCTGCCGTAGTTGTTGTAGCCGACCAGGCCACCCACGATAGCGGAGCCAGTGACGCTGCCACTCGTCAATCCCGCGTTTCGAATCACAGCGCCCATGCCGGTGTAGCCGAACAGACCCACGTTGCTTTGTGTCGGCAAATTAATGGTGAGATCGCTGATCGTATGGCCCAAGCCATCGAACGTGCCCGTAAAGGGCGAGCTGGCATTGCCGATCGGCACAAACCCAGAACTGCCCCAAACATCCGTGGAGGTCGCGGTCGCCGACGCATCGATGTTCTGGCCCAAGGTGTAACTTTTGTTTGGTGCCATCGCGATCAACTGCAACTGGTGCGCATTGACGATGGTGGTCGAGTACTCGGACCCCAGCATCGGAAAGGTCGCTCCCGCCGCGCCGCCGGCGTTGTTCAAAGTGCCGTCGGTATCTACGATCACCCAACTATTGCCGACCTCGCCGGGTGTCGTTGCTGCTTTAAAGCCCGTGAGATTGCTGAGGGTATGCAGCTGCGCCGTGGTAAGACCGGTGCCCCCCGCCGAGGTCGATTGTCCAGAAGTTGTGACATCCCAGTAACTATTATTCACTGTGCCGTAATTGCTACCCACAAGACCGCCTCCGAAGGTCGAAGCGGTCACGTGGCCGACCGAGTAACTGTTGACGATAGTGCCAGCGTCGTAGTTGACGCCCACCAGCCCTCCGGCGTAACTGCCACCGTTGACAATCCCGGTGGCGTAACTGTTTTTGATCGAGCCACCATAGTTAACACCGACTAATCCGCCGAGGCTGTTAGACCCACCGACAATTCCGGTGGCATAACTGTTGCTTATTGAGCCGATGTTGTCGCCCACGAGGCCGCCGACTAGGCCTATCCCGCTAACGATTACGTTGGCGTAGCTATTGATGATTGTTGCGCCGTAGGCATTCAAGCCTACCAGCCCTCCCGCAAATCGATTGGGCGCTTGTCCTCTCTGTTGTACATCGCCTGCGGCGTAGCTATTGAGAATGGCGCCGAAGTTGGCACCGACCAGTCCGCCGACGGCGACGCTGTTCCCCGAAGCTATCACCGTCTCCAGCGCGTAACATTCATTGATTGTGCTGTTGTATCCGGCACCGCCTACGAGGCCACCAACTTCCGATGTACCGTTGACAGCACCTGAAGCGAAACTCGAGGTAATAATGCCTGAGCTGAAGCCTACGAAGCCGCCGGTATAGCTACCGCCGTTGACGGTACCCGTGGCGTAACTCGAATCGATAATGCCTGAGTTGAAACCTGCCAAGCCGCCGACCGCGGTACCGCCGCTGACACTTCCGGTGGCGTAACTGCTCCTGATGAACCCCCCAAAATTAATCCCGACCAAGCCGCCCACGGATGAATCGCCGCCGCTGACATTTCCCGTGGCGTACGCGTTGCGGACCGAGCCGCCGTAGTTGTAGCCGACCAGTCCTCCGACATAGCTCGCGCCGCTGACACTGGCACCGGTCAACCCAATATTTTGAATGACACCATTCATCGTGTATCCGAATAACCCTACGTCATCGGTAGCTGGCCGCGCGATTACGAGGGCATTAATCGTGTGACCTAGTCCATCGAAAACTCCGGTAAAGGGTGTTGACCGGTTGCCGATAGGCGCGAAGCCCTGCCCCGCATTCCAGGCGCTGGTCGCAGCCGCGCTGATGTCGCTCCCCAGAGCGTAGTGTCCCGACAGATCCCCGCTGACACCTTGCAAGTCCGTGCTAGTAATACTGCCCGCTGCACCGAGACTGTTGATCACGGTATAGGGCGTTCCCGCAATCACGAGGGCCGTTGATGAATTGGATGAGACGTTCGGTAAATTGATGGTCGCACCCGCCGCCAGATAGTAGAACGGCGTATCGATATGCAGACTCGCGCTAGCGCCCGACAAAGTTATCGCTGCATTCGCGCCCAGATGAAAGTCACCGACGTTGCTCGCCGTTTCCGGCCCGTTCGCGGTGTTCGGATTGATCGTGAGACCCGCAGTAGCGCCGGCGGCGGTAATGTTGGCGTTAACGTTTACATTGTTCGAGGCAGTCAATGTCAGGGTGGTATTCGCTCCCCAGGACACGTTGTCATTTACATTAACGTTGCCGCTGCCGGCGGTGGCGCCGCTGCTGCTCTGAAGTGCCACCGAGGTGCTCCCAAGCTCGGTGGAGAGCGTCGCGCCAGTGATGTCCCCACCGCTCGCGGCCACAGTGAAATCCTGCGGGTCGATCAGCCAGCTGCCGATCAAGCCATGCGAGGCCGCGGTTGTAATCTTGGCCTCGTCGGCCACTTCGATATGCGCGGCATTGGTCTCGATAAAGCCGCCGTTGCCGCCATCGGGGGCACTCGCATCGAGCGTGCCGCCGACATTCACGGTTCCCGCCGTCATGCCGCCCAGAAGTTCGATGGTACCGTCGTGGTTTTCCACCGTGCGCGCTTCGATGACACCGGTGTTGTTCACGACGCTTGCGAGGAGCGCCTCTTTCGCCCCGGCGCTTAAGATAACCGTGCCGCCATCCGCCTCGATCAGTCCGCCGTTTTCGGCGAGGGTGTTCAATGTGCTCTCATCCACCTGCATCTTGACGAGGCTATTGCCGCTTAAGGTAAGGGTGACTGCGCTGCCGGCGCCCAGGGCAACCGTACCCAGCCGGGCCGTGATCGCACCCTCATTACCGACGTGATTGCCGAGGAGCGCCACCGAGCCGCCGGTTGCGGCGTTGATCGTGCCTTCATTGACGATGCTGCCCGCGCCGCTGCCGCTGAAAGTTGCCGTATTGCCGCTTAAGGTCACCTCATTCAAAGTGGAGGCGACGAGGCCGCCGACGTTCACCTGCGCGCCTTGCCCAAAGACAATGCCGTTCGGGTTGATGAGCCACACCTCGCCGTTGGCGTTCAGGTGCCCGAGGATCTGCGAGCCGTTGATGGACGAGATCTCATTGACCGCAATGGCGTTTGCGGAGGGTTGCACGAAGTTGACGGACTCCTCAGAGCCGACGTTGAAACTCAGCCAGTCGAGAAAGAGGTTCTGGCTCGATTGCTGAATGGTCGTGGTATCGCCCGATTGGCTGATGCTGCCTTTGCCGGAAACTACCTGGCCACCGGTGGGGTGGCTATTGGCACTAACGGCGCCGACGCCACACGCAAGCGCCACGCACGGCGGTGGGGCGCCAGAGGCATGCGCCAGGGGTGCCAGGGCGAGCGAGACACCGGCCACGACGCCGTAGGTGGATACGGATTTCGCACGCCCGGATTTGCCTCGTCCCCGGGCCGTTTCGGCGACCGGCACCCAGGCGCTTCGGACCTGGTTCCAGATGAGACGATAGATACGGTTCATGGAGGCGTGGCGGTTCATAGGCTGGGTTCCCTACTCGTCTTTTAGTTAGAGCTATAACAATGAGTCAGTCGGCCGGCAGAGCGACGGGTCTTGGCACCACGCCAAGAGCCTCCCAGCCCAACTGAAATTTCTGGACAGCCCCCAAGAGATCTTTTACTCGGTCATAACCGAGGAGTCCATGGTCCATTAATGTCAAATGGTAAAGTGGTGAGCTTGACTGCTCTTCCCTGCCATTTCGGCGGGGAACGCATTTTGTTTGAGTACCCAAGGTGTCACTGGCGACAGGGCCGCTTCGATCGCTTCGTCGATCAGTACAACCAGCGCCTTGTCTGAAAGATCGTATAGCTCAAGCGCCTCAAGTGAGTCCGCATACTTGCGGCATCGGATGCCGCGTCCGACCTTGATCGGACCTCAGTATGAAGATATTGTATTGCACCTGTAGGCGGATTGTTCACAACAAATAGGGAGCGTGAAGATGAAATTCGTTCTAAACGCCTGTTGCGCCGCCATTATTGCGGCTGCGTTCGCAACCCCGGCCGCCGCCGTAGATGTCGCGCTGGGCACCTACGTTTTCGCGGCGGCTGATTCATCTACACAGACGTACCTGGTTGCGATTGACACTAACGGGGATACCGCGGTGACGCAGCTAGGTATCGGTTTCATCGAGCCATGCAAGGCCGGCGCAAGCGAAACTCCCTACACGCTCCAAACTGGCTGGGGCATCGGCGGTGATTACGTCATCGAACAAGATGGAAAGGTCACGTTTTCCGTGACTGGCAATTACTATTCCTTTGACGTCTTCCTCGACTTCGGCGCCCGAGGGACCGCCAAGGGGGGCACGATCACCACATATGGCGTAACCTTGTACCCGGCGGATCCGCTGAGCGCTCACCCCAAGCGTGCGTTGTTCTGCGAATCGGCGAGACAAGCCGTGGCACTGCAAAGTTTTACGCCTCCGGGATCGGAGCCCGCGATTAGCGCGCCGAACACCGCGAAGTTCGTCGGGACGGCGGAGTGAGCCGACAACGTTAAGTAGGCGGACACGACCGGGGTTAGGGGACTATCTACGGCGTTTGCCCTGATATTCCTAATCCCGGAGGCGCGCGCACATACCTACCCGGCATGGTCCAGACCGGTAGGTCGTCCTGCTGCCCGGCATGGGGTGGTGCTAAATAGTTGATGCTCCTGCCGTAGCCGCGAACAGCACGGCACAGGTAGTCACGACAGGCGTAGATCGTGACATCGCTGATCCCGTGCTTTTTGGCCACCTCCGCCACCGGGCGTGGTGTCCGCCTCGCGCAGGATCTTCACCATCTGTTCTTCTGAGAATCGCATCTTCTTCATGGCTCCCTCGGTTCCCGAAGGGCCATTGTCCCAAAGTATTAGCTGGACCGAAGATCGACCAGCAGGTCAGCTGCCCAGCCGCCCGAGAACGCCGTCCCCGAGGTCCTAACGGTTCGAGCTTGCCCGCAAGCCACGCCGCGACACCGAGGATCCGCCATCGCGTGCAAAATCGGTGCTCGCGTCGATCGGAGGATCCCGTGCGCGCCAGCCCAGTTCAACTGTGACTGCGGCGCAGTTGTGAGCGTCGGCCGGACATCGTGCCAGCGTAAACGAGCGCTGATGGAATCCGGAAACGCCGCTGATATTTCAGTGACGCCGCTTGCACCTTTAAACTGGCGGGCAATTATTCGATCAAGGACAACCGGCTGGCTGGGTTTAATTGCTGGTTAGCAGCGGAAGCATGATGGATTGCCAGGTCGACGGTTTTAATGTGAAGAAATCCAAAGTCTGTTCCTGCTCGCGCAGCTCCCGGGATCTCAATGCGACTCGGGCGGGTTCGGCAGCAGTTCACTGGCTAATGGACTGCAGCGATAGCGGACCGTCGTGATTAGCCTGCCGCAAGCGGCCGGTGGTGAGGAACGGCAGAGGGTCCAATCTCGGACATAAGGCAAGCTTCGGCACATTGGCCGGGTGACCCGACACTGCGCCTGGGTAATGATCTCGGTTCAACCGCTCCGCAATCGGAGGAACCTATCCCGACTGACACCGACGTCGCGCCGAAGTGGAAGGCGATATGCGCTTCGGCGTCAGCATCGAGCATGGGTCAGCCGAGGCGCCGGCGCTCGCATGAAGCACCTTGACCGCAGAACTCGAGGAATTCATGAAGACTCACGGCCCGAAGATCCCGCTGCGCCCCAATGCCAAGCGCACGCACCTGATCGCGGAGACCTGCCTCGGAGCCGAATTAGTGCTAGAAGCCAGCGGCGTGCGCCGCACGGATAGATTCAAAAGTAGCGGGGGCGTGATCGCGAACGGTGGGTTGCCTGCTATCCCATTGCGGCGTAAGGCTTCCTAAATATGCGCGCTGATAAGAACTGCCAGGTATTAGCGGCAGGCACCTCTCTCTAACTAGCAGGACGAACTGCCGGCGAAGGCGCAACTGCGTGGGGGGCCCTTTATCTCATGGCCGCCTACTGACGGATTGGCCTTACTTCCGGTTTTGACCCTGAACCACCGGTGGTGAGCGGGAGGTATTGGGCAACCCAGTCAGGTATAGGGCGTCTTACCCGAGGACTTCTGGTGATAGTCGGCGCTAAAGCTGAATTTACCACGGAAACCAGCGAGTTATCGAATCGTGGTCGAACGACCGGTCGACTTTCGGTAGACGCGCCGGCTGCGCTCC
>Ga0302177_10003769_pt1 | contig 10575 bp, 10 predicted proteins | sample I_Palsa_E1_2_FD_198780 | JGI IMG/M metagenome (GOLD analysis project Ga0302177, IMG submission 198780) | Peat permafrost microbial communities from Stordalen Mire near Abisko, Sweden - I_Palsa_E1_2 | ecosystem: Environmental > Terrestrial > Soil > Palsa > Peat permafrost | place: Sweden... | reverse complement strand
TATCAGCGATCTTCCCGAGCGCGAGCGCCTGGTCATGACCCTTTACTACTACGAAGAGACCACCATGAAAGAGATTGGGCTCATCCTCGGGGTGGTTGAGTCCCGCATCTCCCAGATCCACGCCTCCGCCGTGTTGCACCTTCGCGCCCGGCTAGCCGACTTCGCTATGCGGAAAGAGTCACCCAACAGCTCACCGGCTGCCCATCGAAACGCTGCCCGCAAGAATGATTGCTGAGGCCCTTTTGCGACGATGGCCACGTTGGTTACCAAAGTCCCCATTTCGTATGCCGATGATGCTACGCTAAAGTCCGGAATGGACGACGTTGACAATCCGGCGCCACCTGACAAGAACAGTCTCGATGCCATCGACCAGGAACGTCTGCAGAAGATTGCCCGGATCAAACAGGCGATCGCCGATGGAACCTATCGCGTCAACGCCCAAGACGTGGCCAGTAAAATCATCGAGCATATGCGGGAGCACGACGAGTAGCGTTACCAGTTGGAAGCTATACTTTTGTAAAGAGGCTCGGGCATGGCGATTCGCTTCTTGTGGAATGCGACCAGGGGCCATCGCCTCATGCCCTGGCGCAGCGAGTACCTCAAATGGCGCATAGAAACCTATTCCGGCCGAAAGGCTGACACCATCGACGCCGGCTACTTCTGGTTCTTTGTGTGGAAGGAAAGGGCCCAACTCATGCGCTTCCTCGGCTGGACGAAGAATTTCCGAACCCGGGGCCGGCAAAGCTTTTGAAGTCTCCACCGCCTCGCCGTTCCTTTTGTTTGTTCCTGGCGACTATGTTCCTCCTGGGGTTCCGGGCTCATGGCTCGCAGGAATCCTTACCCCAGACCACGATTCGCGTACAAAGCTCTGAAGTGTTGGTCCCAACCCTGGTACAGATGCCATCGGGGGAAATCGTTTATGGCTTGGGGCCGAGCGACTTCGAATTGCTGGACAACGGCGTGCAGCAGCAACTCCATGTCGACGACGATCTGGACAACGAACCGGTTTCGGTCGTCGTCGCGGTCGAGAAGGGACGCATGGCAGAGCTGGAGTTTGACAAGATCAATCGCCTGGCTCCCTTGATCGATCTTTTTCTTGGCGATGGCGCGAGCGAAGCGGCCTTCGTAAGTTTCGATTCCAGGCCCCTGCTCGTCGTCCCGTTCACCAGGAACGCCGATCGACTGGGTCATGAGTTAAGACGCATGGAACCGGGTGACGGGGGAGCGGCCATTCTCGATACCGTAGGCTACTCGGTCAAGTTGCTGGAAGACAGGCCGAAGGATTATCGCCGGGTGCTGCTGCTGATCAGCGAGACCCGTGATCATGGGAGCCATGATGTCGACGCCAAACGCCTGGTAGAAGAAATAGGCAGCAGCAATACCCTGGTTCTGAGCGTGACCTTCTCTCCCTCCAAGGCTCTGTTTTTGCACGATCTCACGCACAACGAGGAAGCTGCGGGCCCCGATCTTATGGCGCCCTTGCTCATGGCCGTGCAGGCAGTGCGCAAAAATGTGGCGCGGGAGATTGCCGTGATGAGTGGCGGGGAATACGCTTCTTTCACCACCGGGCGCGGCTTCGAAGATCGAGTGCAGGAGGTTGCCAAACATGCACGGAATCGCTATCTCCTGAGCTTTCGTCCCACCGACAACACTCCGGGACTGCACCAGCTGGATGTTCGGCTTACGCGCAACCTGGGCGCTCGGGTCGTGGCCAGAACCAGTTATTGGGCGCTGGATAAGCAGGCCGTTCCATGACGCCACTTTCGGCATCGAAGAAATCAGCCGTTGCCGGCGACGAACAACCAGGGAAGCGGCGAAGGAAGAAACCAGGGAGATGGCATGAGCAAAGTAGTGAAGTTGCAGGCGAGCGACAATCATTTATTCGACGCCTACGTAGCCGAACCAGACGGTAAGCCTTGGGGCGGCCTGGTGGTGGTACAGGAAATCTTTGGAGTGAATCAGCATATCCGGGCGGTCGCCGATCGATTCGCGCAAGAGGGCTTCTTTACCGTGGCTCCCGCGTTGTTCGATCGCGTGGAACCCCACGTCGAGCTTACCGATGCCGGCGAGGGCACACAGCAGGGCATCGCGCTGGCACAAAAGATCAACATCGAGGACGCGGTCAAGGATGTGGAGGCTGCACTGCAGTACGCGGCTAAACAGACCGGCAAACCCGCTGGAGTGGTGGGTTACTGTTACGGCGGCACACTGGCCTGGCTGGCTGCAACCCGCCTGTCTCCGGCCGCAGCGGTCGGATATTACGGAGGCCACATCGCCAAGTTTGCTCAGGAGACTCCGCGAACTCCTGTCCTGCTTCATTTCGGCAAGGAAGACCAGCACATTCCACAGGCCGATGTAGCCAAGGTGCAGGCGGCGCATCCGGAGGTAGAAATTGAGTGGTATAACGCGGGACATGCATTCAACAACGACACCCGCGCCAGCTATAACGAAGAGGCATCGAAAGAAGCCATGGCCAGAACGCTGGCGTTTCTCAACCGGCATCTTTAATCCACTCGTCCCAGAAATGGCGTCCTGAGCGTTAGGCTGTGCATCTACCAGACTGGCTCCGGCCATGGCAGCCAACTCGAAGGGAGAAAATAGAGAAGCATGGCTGCAGCCACGAAGACTCAAGACGCGTCCGCGGCGAATGCGGCGATGTACGCGTGGAGGCCCAAAGCAAATCCATGGCTCATCGCTGCCAGCGTTGCTCTCGCGGCTTTTATGGAGGTATTGGATACCTCCATCGCCAACGTAGCGCTTCCCCATATAGCGGGTAGTCTGGGAGCCAGTTTCGATCAGAGCACCTGGGTCCTCACCTCCTACCTGGTAGCGAATGCAATCGTGTTGCCGATGGGCGCCTGGGCCGCCAGCGTGGTTGGCCGGAAGAATTTCTTCATGGGGTGCATCGTTCTCTTCACCATTAGTTCATTTTTGTGTGGAATCGCACCCACCCTGGGTCTCCTGCTGCTCTTCCGCGTGCTTCAGGGTGCGGGCGGCGGCGGTCTGCAGCCCATGGCGCAAGCCATCATGGCCGACTCCTTCGAACCGGCGAAGCGCGGTCTCGCATTTTCGCTTTATGGTTTGGTTGCAGTCCTGGCGCCTTCCATCGGCCCGACCCTGGGCGGGTGGATCACCGACAACTATTCCTGGAATTGGATCTTTTATATCAACATCCCCGTGGGCATCCTGACTCTGTTTCTCGTCAATCGCCTGGTAGAAGATCCTCCGTACCAGAAGGCGGACCGGAACAATCTTTACCGAATTGATTACATTGGAGTTGGGCTGCTGGTCGTGGCTATGGGAGCGCTGCAGATCACGCTCGATAAGGGCGAGGAAAAGGATTGGTTGGGATCGAACTTCATCATCGGCTTTGGCTTAACCTTCATCATTTCGTTCATCATCCTGATCCTGTGGGAGTTTCACACTGAAAAACCGGTGATGGACCTGCGACTGTTCAAGTTCAGGAATTTTGCCGTATGCGCCTTTCTCATGTTGTTGACCGGCGGACTGCTTAACGCGACCACGGTGCTCCAGCCGCAGTTCCTGCAGCAGGAACTCGGCTATACGGCAACCATCGCGGGGTTATCCCTTTCCGGCGGCGGACTGGCCCTGCTCGTCGTGATGCCGATGGCAGGTCAGGCCGTGAGCAGGTTCCCCGCGCGTAATCTGATTGCGATGGGATTTGTGCTCTTCGCCCTGTCGTATTTCTTTACCGCCACGCATCTCAGCCTGCTCATCAGCTTCGCCTTCTCCTCGTGGTTGCGTGTCTTTCAAATTGTCGCCATTCCCTTTGTTTTCATTTCTGTGACCACGGCTGCTTACTTTGGAATTCCTCCGGAAAAGAACAATCAGGTCTCCGGACTCATCAATTTCGTCCGTAATATCGGCGGCAGCATTCTTATCTCGCTTACCAACGCTCTGGTGACGCAGCGGACGCAGTGGCATCAAAGCCAGCTTTCCAAGAACACCACACCCGCAGGGCGTAATTATCAGCAGCAACTAGACGGGTTGCGAGGCGTTTTCGACGTGAGCGCAGGTAAAGCAAATGGATTGCATTTAGCGCAGGGGCAGCTGTACGGCCAGCTTCAGTCGCAGACGCAAGCCCTGGCCTATGTTGATGTTTATTATGTGCTGGCGATTGTCGCCGTCCTGATGGTGCCCATGGCCTTCTTGCTCAAGCGCAACCGGCCTGGCGGCGGGCCGGTGATGATGGAATAACAAACACCACCACACTTACATTGTGAAAATCCGGGCTTGAGGCCGCCACCAGGGCTAAAGAGTCTGCGTGAGAACTGGGCTTTGTATCAGGGCCCGACTTTAGTCGGGCCGAAAAGATTGCCAATACGTCGGGCTTTAGCCCTGGTGGCCGCTTCTCAAGCGGTTTGCTACTTGCCGCAGCCTGTAACGCCATGAATTTATAGACCGGAACACCCAGGTCTCAAAAGCGAGACCTGGGCCACCCACTCAGAGTTGTGGAGATTGCATATTTGTTCGCCAGCCGCACAGGTTTCCTTCTGGGCCAAAATGGGCCTACTCCGCACCTCCTGCGTGGACGCGCCAATCGAAGCCATGTTATTCTTGATCAGACACTTAGAGAGTGGACTCGATTTAACGTAGAGGAGTACGCACTGCCGTGCTGGCAACTGCTAAGAAGACCGAAGTTATTACGCGCTTTCGCACCCATGATAGTGACACGGGTAGCCCGGAAGTGCAGATTGCGATTCTCAGTGAACGAATTGGCGAGCTGACTGAGCACTTCAAGCTTCATAAAAAAGATCATGCCTCCAGGCGCGGTCTGTTGATGCTGGTGAGCAAGCGCCGCCGTCTGCTGGACTATCTCAAGTTAAACAATTCTGACCGCTACCGTGACGTCATCGGTAAGCTCGGCATTCGCAAGTAAACAAGCGAGCAACTTGTACCCCACAATCAGGCGAAGAGACTGGATCAAGCGGTACGCTGAGACAGCCGGTGCACGCAGATTCGCATCGGCTGGAAGGCGCACGCCGTCTCTGCACGTTGCCGCTCGCGCCGGAATGAATCCCGCCCTCTGCACGCTCCCCGCCCTTTGTGCACATACGAAATGAGGATTTTATGAAACAAGAAGTATCTGTCGAACTTGCCGGTGGCAAGAGATTGACTTTCGAAACCGGCCGCATGGCCAAACAGGCCTCTGGCGCTGTCGTAGTGACCGCCGGTGATAACGTCGTTCTGGCCACCGCGGTGGCCGCACCGGATCCCAAAGAAGGCCTCGATTTTTTTCCCCTGACCGTGGATTACCGCGAATACACTTACGCCGGCGGCCGCATCCCCGGCGGCTTTATCAAGCGCGAGGGCCGTCCCAGCGAGCGTGAGGTTCTCACCTGCCGCCAGATTGACCGCCCCATTCGTCCCATGTTCCCCAAAAACTTCCGCAATGAGACCCAGGTGATTGCCCTGGTCATGTCCGCGGATAAAGATAACGATCCCGACGTGCTGGGCATCAACGCCGCTGGAGCGGCCCTGGCACTCTCCGATATCCCTTTCGGCGGCCCCATTGGCGCAGTTCGGGTAGGCCAGGTGAACGGGGAATTTGTCGCCAATCCTTCTTACGACGAGCGGCTCGCCAGCAAGCTTAATATCACTGTCGTTGCTACAAAAGACGGCGTGGTGATGATCGAAAGCGGGGCTAGCGGCGTCAGCGAAGATACCGTCGTCGATGCCATCGAATTCGGCCACAACGAGGCCAAGAAGATCTGTGCCGCGGTGGAGGAGTTGGTTTCGAAGGCAGGGAAACCGAAGCGGGTCGTGGCTCCGATTGAGTTCGATCAGGAATACTTTGCTGCGCTTGAGGCCAAGGCCGGCGACCGCTTGAAGGACGCGCTCGATACCAAGACCCACCCCAAGACGGAAAGCTACGCGCTGGTCAAGCAGATCAAGGACGAACTGGCCAAGGAGCTTCCCGAAGGCGATGCGGACGCCAAGAAAAAGCTATCAAAGTATTTCGAGACTCTGCGCGAGAGGATCTTCCGCCAGCAAGTCACCAAGGATCGTATTCGCCCCGATCGCCGCAGCTTCGATCAGATCCGCGACATCTCGATTGAAGTCGGCGTGCTGCCCCGCGTTCATGGATCTGCACTGTTTACTCGCGGCGAAACCCAGGCGCTCGTCACCGTTACCCTGGGAACCTCGGACGACGCACAACGCCTGGAAACTTTCCAGGGCGAACAGCGCAAGCGATTCATGTTGCACTACAACTTCCCCCCGTTCTCCGTGGGTGAAGTAGGCCGCATGACCGGCGTAGGCAGGCGTGAGATTGGCCACGGCGCTTTGGCCGAGCGTGCAATCTCTGCTGTACTGCCTGGGGAAGACGAATCTCCCTACACCTTGCGTGTGGTTTCGGACATCCTGGAATCCAATGGTTCCTCGTCCATGGCCAGCGTATGCGGCGCCAGCCTGGCCCTCATGCATGCAGGCATTCCGCTGAAGGCAGCTGTTGCCGGGATAGCGATGGGCCTGGTCAAGGAAGGCGACAACTACGCCATCCTGACCGACATCGCAGGTGCAGAAGACCACTACGGCGATATGGACTTCAAAGTAGCAGGCACCCGTGAAGGCATCACCGCGCTGCAGATGGACATCAAGATCAGCGGGGTGACTGGACAGATCATGCGCGAGGCCCTCGAACAGGCCCGCCGCGGACGCCTGTGGCTGCTGGACCAGATGGATGCAGTGCTGGCTTCCCCAAGCAGCGAGCGTTCCAAGTTCGCTCCGCAGATCCACACCCTGCAAATACCGACGGACAAGATTCGCGATCTGATCGGACCGGGCGGCAAGACCATTCGCGGCATCATCGAAGCCACCGGCGTGAAGATCGATGTCGACGACACCGGCCGCGTCAATGTGGCCTCAAGCGATGAAGAGGGTCTGAAGAAGGCTCTGGCCATGATCAGCGACCTCACTGCCGTGCCCGAAGTAGGGAAGACCTACCTGGGCAAGGTGGTCAGGCTGGCCGAATTTGGCGCCTTCGTTGAGATCTTTCCCGGAACCGACGGTTTGCTGCACATCAGCGAAATCGCCGAGCATCGCGTGAAGGACGTCAAAGACGAATTACGCGAAGGGGACCAGGTACTGGTCAAGGTTCTTGGCATCGAGGGGAACCGCATCAAGCTTTCCCGCAAGGCACTGTTGAAAGAGCAGCGTGAAAAGCTTGGACTTCCTGAGCCATCCCGTGGTGGAGAAGGTGGCGGCGGAGAAGTTTCCGCTCCGCGTCCTCCGCGCGCGCAGTCAGCATCCCCAGCAGAACGGCAACCGGCATCGAACGCCAGCACCATCACCATCGAAGGGGGCGAAGAGTTCGATGATGATGAGCCCTTTGTTGAGGGTGGAGACGAGCCCAACTTCAACCGTGCCGATGGGACGTCCGACGCTGCACCCACGGAAGCTCGCAGGCCCGCAGGACCGGGCGGTGCTGGTCCCGGAGGTCAACGTCGCCGGCGGCATCGCAGCCGGGGTCGCGGACCAGGCGGCGGCAGCGGCGGGAGTGGTAGCGGCGGAGGCCGTGGACCGCAGTAACTTTGTGGACAGTCTTACGAAGAGGGGTTGCGTGGAAAACGCGACCCCTTTTTTCGTGAGGCATGCACCGTGGCTGGCCTTTGCCGCGCTGAGCGTGGTGTGGGGATCTACCTGGTTTGCTTCCGACACTTTCACGCAGTACGTTCCGCCCTTGCGTGGATCGGCTGCGCGTTTTCTTTTGGCGGCAATCCTTTGCCTTCCGGTCATCCTGGCGAAACGAGTCCCTCTGCCTCGCGGCCGCGCCCTGGGTTTCATCCTCCAACTCTCCGCAACCATGATCGCTGTGCCGTTGGTACTGCTCCTTTGGGCAAAACAGTATGCCTCATCGGCAACCGTGACGGTACTCTTTGCTGCCATGCCGCTGTTGGTGGTGTTAATGACGCCAGTAGCCGTTCCTCGGCGTGCGCTGCAGGCGGCCATGGTTGGGCTGGGCGCGATGAGTTTGGTGGTGAACGCCACTCCGACGCTCGCTCAGGCCGGTGGTGCTGCCGTAGCCCTGATCGCCGTGGCCTTCCTCGGAGCGTCTTCGCTGACGGCTCGTCGCGAACTGAGCAGTGTGCATCCCGTGATGGTGGTTGCTTTGCTGACCGGGGCAGCGGCAGTGCTTCTTTTTCTTGCCAGCCTGGTGGTGGAGCGCGGACAGCCGGCGCAATGGAACCAAAGGGCGCTTGGTTCGCTGATCTTTCTGAGCGCCGTGGCAGGTGCCCCGGCGTATGCCACGTATTTCTGGCTGCTGCAGGAGAGAGAGGCCTATCAGGTGGCCACGTTGCAATGGATTGAGCCAATGGTGGCCGTCGGAGAGACTGCTTTATTCCTACGCCTGCCTCTATCGCTCAGCGTGATTGCCGCATCTCTGGTTACCTTAGTGTGCCTACTGTTGGTGATGCAGGCACGAGCAGAGGATGACAAGAACGTTTCCCTCCTCGGCAAATGATCATTGTTGGGGAGTTTGATCCGGCGGGGATGCGATAAACTGCAGGCGATGGGCGCCACTTTGTACATCGTCGTGGAAGGCGAAGACCCAGGGTTCGATATCTTCGTGAATGGCAGGGCTCTCGCTCGCAATGAAGACGCCCTGGAGAAGATGGCGCATCGCATTGGGGTAAAACCGCTCCTGGAGTTTTTCTCTGCCGACGAGAACTCGATGGCTCTTCTTTTAGAAGAAGGTGCAGGGGATCCCGAGTGGGCCAAGACTCTGCCTCCGCCACAATGGTTCTCGCCCGAAGACGGACTTGTCACAGTATGCACCTTGCTCGACCATTTGAAAGCATCGCCTACCGCATTCGGATCCGAAACCCCGGCAGTGTTGCGCGAAATGGAAGAGTTTGAACGCGTGCTACGCAAGACCGCTCAACGGCAGATGCGTTGGCAGTTGGCTGTCAGCTGGAAATAGTTTCGCCCCGTATTTCCTTATACGCGGCTCCGGTGTGAGCGGCGGGAAAAAGAAACCGCAGGTCCCTCCACTACGCTCCTTCGGAGCTCCGGTCGGGATGACAATTGTTTCGTGGGGGTCGAGTTTTCTCGCGGAAGCTCTTGCGGGCACAACAGAACTGTCATCCCGACCGGAGCGAAGCGTAGTGGAGGGACCTGCGGTTTCTTCCCGGTCCGAGCAGACTTTTCAGCCCTTCCAGGCTCCGAGTATTTTTCTCAGGTAGACCAGTTCACCGGCGTGATAGCTGGTGTGATCGGCTGCTATCAGTACTTCGCGCAGTAACGTTTGGTCTTTCTTGCCCCAGGGAATCTGCGCATACAGATTGCTATCCGGATCCTTGACCAGCTTGCCGAACGCATCCAGATCTTCCTTGAGCGCTCTCACTGAAGTCTGCCAGGCCTCTTTGGAAGGAGGCTCGGGAGAAGCAGGCCAATAGTCATCCGGAAATTTCTTCTCAACGTACTTATCACTGGTTGAAAATTCCCACAGATCACGGAGCGCGATGCGCATGTGCTCCAACAGCTCCCAAGCGGAGTGTGGCGCGTTGTCCGGCTTGGCTCCATACAATTTCGGGGGAAAATCCTTCAGCGCCGAAAGCACGTCCACGTGCGCCTGTGCGCCGTGGAGCAGCTGGAAGAGTTGTTCACGAAGAATCGCGTCGTTGTCGGCCATATTCTTGCTGGGATGCAGAAAGAGCCGGCTAGGAGACCTCGGCTTCGACCGCGACTTCGCGCTTGTTACTTGCGAAGATGTCCCCGATACGCCGAATCTGCGCGCCAACGCCACGCAGCTTTTCTTCGATGCGCTCATAACCGCGGTCAATGTGGTAAACCCGGTCCAGAATCGACTCACCGTCCGCAACCAATGCGGCTAGCACCAGCGATGCGGAGGCACGCAGGTCAGAGCACATCACCACAGCTGAAGAGAGCGGCGTCTTTCCGCGTACCGTCGCCGTGCGCCCGTCCACCTTGATATTCGCGCCCATGCGCACCAGTTCGCCCACATGCATGAAGCGATTCTCGAAGATATTCTCGACCACCGTGGTGGTGCCTTCGGCCTGAGTAGCCAAAGCCATGTACTGCGCCTGCATGTCGGTAGGGAAACCAGGATACTCTTCGGTGGAAATGTCGTTCGCCACGAGATTGCCCTCGCTGCGCACGCGAACTGAATCGGCGCCCGGCATTATGCGAACTCCGCACGCTTCGAGCTTGGTAATGAGAGCGGAGAGGTGCGCTGGTTGGCAATCAGCCACCACCAGGTCGCCCCCCGTGATAGCGGCGGCCACCAGAAAGGTTCCAGCTTCAATGCGGTCGGGATTGATGCGGTGTTTGGCGCCATGCAACTTGCTCACGCCCTTCACCTTGATGACCGCCGTCCCCGCGCCCTGAATATTTGCGCCCATCGCCACCAGCAGCGCGGCCAGGTCCACCACCTCCGGCTCCCGGGCGCAGTTTTCCATCAGCGTATCGCCTTCCGCGAGAACCGCTGCCATCAGCAGGTCTTCGGTCCCGGTGACCGTAATCTTGTCGAAAACGATGTGGGCGCCATGCAGCCTTTGGGCGCGTGCTTCCAGGTAGCCGTGTTCTTGCACG
>Ga0302177_10003766_pt1 | contig 10577 bp, 13 predicted proteins | sample I_Palsa_E1_2_FD_198780 | JGI IMG/M metagenome (GOLD analysis project Ga0302177, IMG submission 198780) | Peat permafrost microbial communities from Stordalen Mire near Abisko, Sweden - I_Palsa_E1_2 | ecosystem: Environmental > Terrestrial > Soil > Palsa > Peat permafrost | place: Sweden... | reverse complement strand
AGAAAGAACCGCTTCCACGCATCGATGAACGTTGGCGAGGCCGTCTGCTCGTCAGCCGAATCTTTCACGGTGATGCTCTTCCCCGCCCTTTACGTCCGGAAACCATACAAGCGTGACGTTAGTGGCTCTGCCGACTATTAGGCGGCCCGAGAGGGGGGCACCCGCGCTTATTCTCAGCCAAATATCATGTTCCGGGCACGGTTCACCGACAAAACAACCCGGCCGACGGGATCAAATCACGCCGACCCGACGTGAGTTATCCGGACGCGGGCGTGGTCGCCTTCGTCTTTCCGGTCGAATCCGGCGATCGATCAGGGCCGTCACCGTCCCCACCCCGAAGCGCTTGCGCGACCCGCAACCCCACGTCGTAGGTCAGAATCTGGGCGCTTGCGCCCGGGATCCGGCTGACCACCTGGGCGATCTTGTCCGCGGTGCGGTCATGGAGCAGCCGGCCTGCCAGCGGTGAATACATCCGACGGGGCAGCAACACCGTCACGGTGGAGTCGGGATGGTCGTCCTTGACCTGCGCAACCAATCGCTGGGCGGCGCGGCTGAGGTGTCGATCCGTGCACTCGATCATCCGCAATTCGGTGTCGTAGCCGAAGCGGTCCCAGCGCACCTGCAACCGCGCGGCACGAGCCTCGTCCAAAACGAAGTGCACGGCGGTGAGGTTGTCGGCGTGCAATCCCTTTGCGTAGCGCATCGCCTCGACCTCGGCCAGGTCCACGGAATCGACAAATACCAGCACTCGATGCCGCTCATGCTTGGCCAGGTCGGGAAGCTCGCTGCGCGACGTCGCCAACACCGACGCCTCGGCGCGGTATTGCTTATTGAGCCGCATCAACGCCAACACCAGAATCGGAAATACCACCACGACCAGCCAGGCGCCCTCGGTGAATTTCGCAAACGCGAAGATCGCCACCACACTCGTCGACAAGATACCCGCCGACAGGTTGATCACCAGCTTGTAGCGCCACCCGGGCCCACGATGGGTCAGCCAGTGTTTGGTCATCCCGTAGCCGGCCATTGAGAATGCCGTGAAGACGCCCATCGCGAACATCGGCACCAGCGCGTTGACCCCGCCTCCGGTGGCGACCAACAGTGCCACCGCGAGCACGGTCAGCAGGATGATGGCGTTGGAGAACACCAGCCGATGACCGCGCTTCATCAGTGGCCTTGGCAGGAAGCTGTCCTCGGCAACAAAGTGAGTCAGCGCCGGAAAACCGTTGAAGCTGGTATTGGCGCCGTTGTACAGAATCGCCGCGCTGGCGGCCTGCAGTAAGAAGTACATGACGTTGCCGATCAACCCGTTACCGAAAACCGCGCGGCCGATCTCGGACAGCATCGACGGATATCCGGCGGAAAACGGAACGGAATGAGTGGCGTAGCCGAGCCAGGCCACACCGGCCAACAACAGCCCGAGCACTGTAGCCATCAGGGTCAGTACCCGGCGCGCATTAGGTCCTTCCGGTTTACGAAACAGGTTGACCGTGTTGGAAATCGCCTCCACCCCAGTCAGCGACGAACCGCCGTTGGCGAACGCCCGCAGGATCACCAGGATCGTCGCACCCATCACCAGGCCGTTGCCCTGCTGGATCGGCACTACGCCGTCCATGTGTTGCGGGTCGTATACCGGCAGATTCCCCAGCACTTCACGAGCTATGCCGACCACGATCATCAGCGTGAGCATGCCGATAAACCAGTAGGTCGGCACCGCGAACGTCCGGCCCGCCTCCCGCAACCCGCGCAGGTTCGCATAACAGAAGATGAGCACAGCACCGACCGAGATTTCCAGGCTGTAGGGGCCCAGCACCGGTATCGCCGAGGCCACCGCCACCGTGCCCGCCGCGCACTGGATCGCCACGGTGACCACGTAGTCGATCAACAGCGCTGCCGCGGCGACCTGGGCAATCCGGGGCCCGAAGTTCTCCCTGGCCACGATGTAAGAGCCGCCGGCCCGCGTGTAGGCCATCACAACCTGGCGATACGACGCGGTGACCAGCAACAAAATCAATAGGATCACACCGATCAGCGGAAGCAACAACACAAACGCCGCCATCCCCGCAGCGGGCAGCAACTCGACCATGATCTGCTCGGGACCATACGCGGTCGATGAGATCGCGTCCGGCGAAAGAGCCCCCAGGGCAACAGGATTCGACAACTTCTCATGCTGAAGGTCGTCGTTGATCATGGGCTTGCCGAGGAAAGCCCGCTTCCAGCCGTCAAAGAACGACGGCGCAATCTTGTACTCGGTGGCCGAAGCTGTCACGAGCTATTCGTAACCGATGACAAGGCTGCCCCGCTTCCTTCCTTACGGGATCTTGATGGCGGCCTTACGGGATCTTGACGACGGCCTTACGGGATCTTGATGGCGGCCTTACGGGATCTTGATGCCCGCGCTTCCAGGCTAGACGGGACGTTGATCGCCGCGAGGTCAACGGAAACGTCGATACAGTGGTCAGCAGGGGAAGCGGGTTGAAATGATGGACGGCGTGGCAGACCAGGCAAACAGCGGTTCCGCGGAAACACCGGCGGGCGCAGACCCCGGCACGGTTTTTTCTGCGCTGGCCGAGATCATCTATCAAGGCTCGGAATCGAGCCACATCTACGCGGCGATCTGCGTCGCGGCGACGCTGGTGGTCACCGGATGCGATCACGCCAGCTTGCTGGTACGCCGCGACGGTCGCTACGTCACCGTCGGCGCCAGCGACAGCATCGCGCAGCGGATCGACGACATGGAACGTGCGGCCGGTGACGGACCGTGCGTCGACGCGATCGAAGAAGAGACGCCACAGATCGAAACCGACCTCACCACGCCGGACCAGTGGCCCCAGCTGGCGGCCCGGATAGTTGCCGAAACGCCCGTGCGCGGGGCGATGGGGTTCCGCATCCTGGTCGACAAGCGTAAAACCGGCGCGCTCAACCTGTTCAGCGACAAGCCGAACGTCTTCGACACCGAATCCGCCGGCCAGGCCATCGTGCTGGCATCGTTCGCCAGCGTGGCCATCAACGCGGTCGCTTCGGGCGAGGACGTCTCCACCTTGCGGCGCGGGCTGCTGTCCAACCGTGAGATCGGCAAGGCCGTCGGGATGCTGATGGTGCTGCATGGCGTGGAGGAGCAAGACGCGTTCGACATCCTCCGCCGGTATTCCCAAGATCTGAACATCAAGCTCGCCGACGTGGCGCGGACCGTCATCGACAGCCGCGGCAAGCCGATGTTCGGCGTCAGCGAGGGGCGCTAGCGTCGACCGGCGAGCCCTATTCGGGCAGCCGCAACTCGGGTTTCTCAACCTCTTCGATGTTGACGTCTTTGAAGGTGACAACCCGCACCTGCTTGACGAACCGGGCCGGCCGGTACATGTCCCATACCCACGCGTCGGACAGCCGCAGCTCGAAGTAGACCTCGCCGTCGGCGTTGCGTGGAACCATCTCGACACTGTTTGCCAGATAGAAACGTCGCTCGGTTTCCACCACGTAGCTGAACTGCCCCACGATGTCCTTGTATTCGCGGTACAGCGAGAGCTCCATCTCGGTTTCATACTTTTCGAGATCTTCGGCACTCATCAGCTCAGCCGTCCTTCTCCGTCCCGCGGTTGATTGGCGTGCTCCATCTTTCCCCACCCATTTTTATTCTGCTGACCCGGTGCGCACTCCGCCACTGTCTGGGTACCCGACCCGGACGCCACCCGCCGTACGTTGATGAATGAATGCCGATGCTCCGAGCAGGGTCCCCGCTCGTTGAGCGCCGCCGAGTGCGCCGCGGTGCTGTAGCCCTTGTGCACGGCGAAGCCGTAGCCCGGATGGTCGGACTCCATCGCCACCATCAGTCGGTCCCGGCTGACCTTGGCCAGCACGCTGGCCGCAGCGATGCATGCCGCCGCCGCGTCGCCTCCGATGACCGGCAGCGACGGCACGGGCAGCCCTGGCACCCGGAAGCCGTCGCTGAGCACGTAACCCGGGCGAACCGACAGTCCAGCCACCGCCCGGCGCATGCCTTCGATATTGGCCACATGCACGCCGCGGCGGTCAACCTCGGTCGACGGGATGAACACCACGTGGTACGCCAGCGCGTATCGGCAAATCAGCGGGTAGAGCTTCTCCCGCACCTTTTCGCTAAGCTTCTTCGAATCATCAAGAGCAGCAAGGCTTTCCAGCCGGCTTGGCCCCAGCACGCACGCGGCGACCACCAGTGGCCCCGCGCACGCCCCGCGCCCGACCTCGTCCACACCGGCCACCGGCCCGAGACCGCTGCGATACAGCGCGGCCTCCAGGGTGCGCAGGCCCGACGATTTGCGGATCACCGTCCGCGGCGGCCAGGTCGTGGCCATGGCCTAGTGATTCTGCTGAGGATTCACCGCACGCACAGCACCCCACCGCGAGGGCGGCCACACAATGAACCTCGCCTTGCCGATGACATTGTCGACCGGCACCGTGCCGGCCATGGGGTCACCGGTGCACAGCAGTCCGTTGATGGCGTCGCCGGGGGTGCTGGTGCAGTGCGCGCGCGAGTCCGCCGAGTGAGTGCGGTTGTCCCCCATCACCCACAGCCGCCCCTGTGGGACGCTGACGGGCCCGAATTCGGGCCCCAGGCAGGGATAGACAGCCGGGTCGGCGTTCAGCGTCGCCGGGTCCAGATACGGCTCTGTCAACTTCTTGCCGTCGACCGTCAGCCCGGTGTTGTTGCGGCACTCCACTGTCTGGCCGCCCACCGCGATAACGCGCTTGACCAAGTCGTTCTCGTCAGGAGGCACAAATCCGATGAACGACAACGTGTTTTGCACCCAACGAACCGCGGCGTTGTGCGAGCGGATGGATTTGTAACCGATGTTCCACGGCGGCGGTCCCTTGAACACGATGACGTCACCGGGGTGCGGCGAGCCGAAGCGAAAGGTGACCTTGTCGACCATGATCCGGTCGCCGACACAGCCTGAGCACCCATGCAGCGTGGGTTCCATCGATTCCGACGGGATGAGGTAGGGACGGGCCACGAACGTCAACATGACGTAGTAGAGCACCAGCGCGATGACGGCCAGGATCACGGTTTCCCGCAGCGCCGCCCGCTTTTTGCCAGCGTGATCGTCCGCGTGAGCCGAATCCGGCTCCACAACGGGTGCGGGGCTTATCGCGACTTCTCGATCGGCCGGACCGGAATCGGGTTGACCCTCGGGCGAGTCGGTCGGTTCAGTCACGGCTTCAGCGTAGCCAGCATTGCCGAGCGATTCGGCAGGGCCGCCACAGAAACGCCGACCGCGCTGAAAATCAGCGCTTTTCCTTGATCTTGGCTTTCTTGCCGCGCAGCTCGCGCAGGTAGTAGAGCTTGGCGCGGCGAACGTCACCGCGCGTCACGACGTCGATGTGGTCGATGTTGGGCGAGTGCACCGGGAAGGTCCGCTCGACGCCGACGCCGTAGCTCTCCTTGCGAACGGTGAAGGTCTCCCGGACCCCACCGCCCTGGCGGCGCAGCACGACGCCCTTGAACACCTGGACACGCTCCTTGGCACCCTCAATGACCTTCACGTGCACATTGATCGTGTCACCGGGGTGGAAGGCCGGGAGGTCGTCGCGCAGCGACGTCTTGTCGACGAAGTCCAGCGTGTTCATGTCGGAAGACACTTCCTTGCGGTCGCGGCTGCGTGCTGCTGCTCACCGCTGCGAACGGGTGGGCAGGCAACCTAGCCGATAGGTTTCGGGCATCTGGGTGCGTCTCGCAGTAGGTGGTAGCGGGCCGTCCGGCCGACAACCGCTGGAGACAACTGGTCAATTGTGCCAGATCGGGCCCACGCAGCGAAATCACGGCGAATCGCCGCTGCGCCTAACCCTGCCGTGACGTGGGCAAATGGTACACATGACCGTGAAATGACCAAGCGGGCGCGGCTGCCGATGCTGCTGATCGCCACCGCGGCAGTGCTGACGGTGTCGACGACCAGCTGCGCGAAGGTGTACGGCTCACCCGACGGCCCGGAACCAGCGATCCATGCCCCCGAGTCGCCGCCCGCCGCCGCGTTCGACGGATTGCCGGCCCGTATCGCGCAGGCCACCGACGCCGCCGCCGCCGACGGCGCCACCATCGCGGTTGCCGTCCTCGACCGGGTCACCAACCAGATGCTGGCAGGCGGCAACGACCAGCTGGTCGCGATCGCCTCGGTGGCGAAGCTCTTCATCGCCGACGACCTGCTGTCACAGGAATCAAGCACGCCGCTGTCGTCGGGAGATCGCCAGGCGCTGGACAGCATGCTGCGGTCCTCCGACGATGACGCCGCGGAGACGTTCTGGGCCGCCCGCGGCGGCGAGACGATCATCAACGACGTCGCGGGCCGCTACGGGTTGACGTCCACCACGCCGCCCAGCGACGGGCAGTGGTGGGACACGATGAGCTCGGCCTCGGATCTGGTGCACTACTACGACAGGCTGCTCAGCGGGTCCGGCGGATTGTCTGGCGAGCGCGCGGAGATCATCCTCAACGACCTCGCCGGGTCGACGGCTACCGGGGCCGACGGCTACCCGCAGCGGTTCGGCATTCCCGACGGGCTGTTCGCCGAACCGGTCGCCGTCAAGCAGGGGTGGATGTGCTGCGTGGACAGCAGCAGCTGGATGCACCTGTCGACGGGCGTCATCGGCGCGGATCGGCGATACGTCATGGTGATCGAGTCGCTGCAACCCTCTGACGACGCCACCGCGCGGGCAACGATCACGCAGGCCGTCAAGACGATGTTTCCGTCCGGCCGGATCGGTGCCTAGCCCCGATCGCGATGCCACAGGTCGGGCCGGCGTTCGCGGGTGCGCTGCTCCGCGGTCTGCCGCCGCCAAGCCTCGATGCGAGCGTGGTCGCCGGACAACAGCACCTCGGGGACGTCGAGTCCACGCCAGCTCGGCGGCCGGGTGTACGACGGGCCTTCCAGCACACCGTCGGAATGCGAATCGTCTTGGTGTGAAAGAGGATTACCCAAGACGTTCGGCATGAGACGCAGCACCGCCTCGATCATGACCACCGCCGCCGACTCCCCGCCCGGCAAGACGTAGTCTCCGATCGACACCTCTTCGACCCGCATCCGCGCAGCCGCATCATCGACGACCCGCTGGTCGATCCCCTCATAGCGGCCGCATGCGAACACCAGATGCGATTCGCCGCCCCACCGCTGCGCGGTCGACTGCGTGAACAGTGCGCCCGCAGGCGTGGGGACAACGAGAAGCGTTTCCGGCGAGCAGATCTCGTCGAGCGCCTCGCCCCATACCGGCGCTTTCATCACCATCCCGGGACCGCCGCCATAGGGCGAGTCGTCGACCGAGCGGTGCACGTCGTGCGTCCACCGGCGGAGGTCGTGCACACCGAGCTGGACAAGACCTGATTCTATTGCCTTGCCCAGCAACGACTCTCGCAGCAGATCCAGGTAGGTCGGGAAGATCGTTACGACGTCGATTCTCATCACTTGGCGCCCTCAGCTCTCCAGTTCCAGGAGTCCCTCGGGGGGATCGATCTCGACGACACCGTCCTCGAGCGAGACCGATGTGACGATCGCGCCGACGAACGGCACCAGCAACTCGCCTTCCTCTTCGCGGTTGACGGCCAGCAGCTCACCGCCCGCGGTGTGTAAAACCTCGGCGACGACACCGATTTCGCGGCCGTCAATCGTCCGCACGCGAAGACCTTCGAGCTGGTGGTCGTAGTAGGTGTCGGCCTCGTCGATGGGCGGCAGGTCCGCGGAGTCGACGACGAACACGCTGCGCCGCAGTGCGTCGGCGGCGTCCCGGTCGGCGACGCCGGCTAACCGCACCAGCAGGCGGCTGCCGTGGGCACGGGCCGTTTCGACGGTGTAGTTGCGCTCACGGCGATCAGAACCCTTGGCGCGCAATACCGCACCGGGCGCGAACCGAAGCTCTGGGTCATCGGTGCGAACCTCGACGACGAGTTCGCCGGTGACGCCGTGCGCTTTGACCACGCGCCCGACTGTCAACTCCAAGGGAGCTCTCCGCTACTGGTCGGTGTCCACCACGTCGACACGAATGCCGCGACCACCGATGCCGGCAACGAGGGTGCGCAGCGCGGTCGCGGTGCGCCCACCGCGACCGATCACCTTGCCGAGATCGTCGGGGTGAACGTGCACCTCGACGGTCCGGCCCCGCCGGCTGGTCACTAGATCGACGCGTACATCGTCAGGGTTGTCGACGATCCCGCGGACCAGATGTTCGACGGCGTCGACGACGACGGTACTCATAGCGGTGGTCAGCTCTCGGTCGCGGACTCGGCCTGCTCGCCGGCGGCGGCCGGCGCGGCCTCATCGGCCGGCTTCTCGGCGTCGTCGGCCTTTTCGGCGGTGTCCGCTTTCTCGGCGGTGTCCGCAGCGGCGGCCTTCTTCGCCGGAGCCTTCTTCTTCTTCGGCGTCGAGGCCTCGGTGTCGGGGCCACCATCGGCGGCAGCCAGGGCGGCGTTGAACAACTCGAGCTTGGTCGGCTTGGGCGCGGCGACCTTCAACCTGCCCTCAGCGCCGGGCAGGCCTTTGAACTTCTGCCAGTCACCGGTGATCTTCAGCAGCTTCAGGACTGGTTCGGTGGGCTGAGCCCCCACGGACAGCCAGTACTGGGCGCGCTCGGAGTCGACCTCGATCAGGCTCGGCTCCTCTTTCGGGTGATACCGGCCGATGACCTCGATTGCTCGGCCTTCGCGCCGCGTCCGCGAATCGGCGACTGCGATGCGGTATTGCGGGTTGCGGATCTTTCCGAGCCGCGTGAGCTTGATCTTTACAGCCATGGTTAAGCAACTTCTCCTACGGATGTCACGCTGCAATTCAGCGATTCGGGCGGGACGCCCGGATCCGGTTTTGCCTCGCGTGTGTGACCGCCGAACAAGCACCGCGAAAACGATGGGTCGCGCGGCGGACAGCCGCCTATTGTGCCAGAGCCGGGCCTGAAGTCAGAAATTCGGTTCGAGTGCGGCTTCTACAGAATTTTCTGGAAGCACTTGGTCTCCACCCGGCGGGTCATCCGCCACCCGTCGGCGGTACGGACGAAGTCGTCGTCGTACCACAAGCCGCAGAACATCACCTGTTCCTTCTCGCCGCCGAGGACCATCGGGTTGAAACAGATGGTTCGTGACGACGCGGTGTCCCCGTCGATGCGAACCGAGCAGTTGCCCAGCATGTGCGCATACATCGGGAAGTTCGGTAGGACCTCGGCCAACCAGGCCTTCACCTCCGGATAGCGGCCTTCGATGCCACCGAGCGCGGTGTAATCGATGTACGCGTCCTGGGTGAATACCGCGTCCAGATCGTCGAAGCGACGCGTGTCGATCGCGGTGGAGTAATCAATGGTCAGCTGTTGGATTTCCAACCGGTCCGAGATTTCGGCGTGGCTCAACATGGGTCGATTGAACACCTCCGAGGTCAACGACGGGCGGCGTGGGCCGGTAAGGCGCCCGGCGACGATGCGGGGTGCATCGCAAGCCGCTGTGGGGGCACCTCCCAGCCGCGTAGTCGGCGAGGGGGCGAGACGGGCCGGTACGCTCAGTGGCCATGCGGAAGCTTCTCGCCGCAGTTGCGGCTGTGTTCTCCCTTGTCGGCACCAATACAACTGCATGGGCGGACGCCGGCGTCCAGCCGGTCGGTTCGGTGCCCATCCCCGATGGGCCGGCGCAGACCTGGCTGGTCGCGGATCTCGATTCTGGTCAAGTGTTGGCCGCACGCGACGAGAACCTTCGTCATCCACCGGCCAGCACCATCAAGGTGTTGTTGGCGCTGGTGGCCCTTGACGAGCTGAGCCTGGACTCGACCGTCGTCGCCGACCCGGCCGACAGCCAGGTCGAATGCAACTGTGTGGGCGTGAAAGCCGGCCGCAGCTACACGACGCGCCAACTGCTGGACGGCCTGCTGCTGGTGTCGGGTAACGACGCGGCCAACACGCTGGCACACATGCTGGGTGGCCAGGGCGCCACCGTGGCCAAGATGGATGCCAAGGCGGCATCGCTGGGCGCGGTGAACACCCATGCGTCGACCCCGTCGGGCTTGGACGGGCCGGGCGGCTCGGGTTGGTCGACAGCCCACGACCTGGCCGTCATCTTCCGCGCGGCGATGGCCAACCCGGTGTTCGCTCAGATCACCGCCGAGCCGTCGGCTGTGTTTCCGGGCGACAACGGAGACCACCCGATCGCCAACCAGGACGAGCTCCTGACGCGATACCCGGGCGCCATCGGCGGCAAGACCGGGTTCACTGACGCCGCGCGCAAGACCTTCGTCGGCGCCGCGGCTCGCGGGGGCCGCCGCCTGGTGGTAGCCATGATGTACGGGCTGGTGCGCGAGGGCGGACCAACCTACTGGGATCAGGCCGGCGGCCTGCTCGACTGGGGCTTTGCTCTCAACCCTCAGTCGGCGATCGGCACGCTGTAGGTCTCAGACGACACCCGCCACGGTTTCGGCTAGTCTTCCAGTGCCGTGGCAACTAATTGCGCAGGAGTCGAATATGAGCATCCGCGGCGTCCGGTCGACACGCGTCGACAGTGTCCGTGGGTTGAGTCGACAGCCATTGTCAACGATGTCTGCGTCATTAGTAGCCGACGCAGGTGTCCGTAAGGAATGAGAGATCGTTGA
>Ga0302177_10003765_pt1 | contig 10578 bp, 4 predicted proteins | sample I_Palsa_E1_2_FD_198780 | JGI IMG/M metagenome (GOLD analysis project Ga0302177, IMG submission 198780) | Peat permafrost microbial communities from Stordalen Mire near Abisko, Sweden - I_Palsa_E1_2 | ecosystem: Environmental > Terrestrial > Soil > Palsa > Peat permafrost | place: Sweden: Abisko... | reverse complement strand
TCCAGTCGCCCCTGGGTCTCACGTATGCAGATGTCGTACAGATCGATGCGTGCACGAGCGTCCACGCCTGCGCTACGCCAGTCGCGCCGCTCGAAACGCCGCCGCGCGCGCCGGGTGATGTCGGCGAAGCGTGCGTTGTAGTCGGCGAACGCATCCACCAGCAGCGCCGCGGCAGCATGCGCCTGGGGGTCGGGCACGTTTTGACGATTCGACGGGGTGACGTCCATTGCCGACAGTGTAAGCGCTGGTGTTTGCCGGCACTGGAAGATCAAGAGCGACCCCACCCCAACCCTCCCCTGCAAGCAGGGGAGGGAGCGTTTTTGTCGCTGCTCGGGCAGTACGGCTAACAGGGACGAGGGAGACTTAGGCCTTGGCTTTTGGCTTTTAGCTTTTAGCTCCTCCCCCTGCTTGCAGGGGGAGGTTGGGAGGGGGTGCTCTGCCGGAAGGTTCAGATCAAGAGCTTTACTCCACCCCAGCCCTCCCCTGCACGCAGCGGAGGGAGCACACTTGCGCATGGGCACCCGTCTGAGCACTGCAAAAAAACGGGGCGCCGAAGCGCCCCGTTCCAGCCATCCGGATGGACGACGGTTTACATTGCTGCGATCAGCGCATCGCCGAACTCGGAGCACTTCACTTCCTTGGCGCCGTCCATCATGCGGGCGAAGTCATAGGTGACCGTCTTGGCGGCGATCACCTTGTCCATCGCATGAATGATTGCGTCGGCCGCCTCGTTCCAGCCCAGGTGACGCAGCAGCAACTCACCGGACAGGATCACCGAACCCGGATTGACCTTGTCCAGGCCGGCATACTTCGGCGCGGTGCCATGGGTGGCCTCGAACACGGCGTGGCCGGTGACATAGTTGATGTTGCCGCCCGGCGCGATGCCGATGCCGCCGACTTCCGCCGCCAGTGCGTCGGAGATGTAGTCACCGTTGAGGTTAAGCGTGGCGACGACGTCGTATTCCTTCGCGCGGGTCATGATCTGTTGCAGGAACGCATCGGCGATCACGTCCTTGACCACGATCTCTTTGCCGGTCTTCGGGTTCTTGAAGGTCATCCACGGGCCGCCATCCAGCTCAACCGCACCGAATTCGTCCTTCGCCAGCGCATAGCCCCAGTCGCGGAATGCGCCTTCGGTGTACTTCATGATGTTGCCCTTGTGCACCAGCGTCACCGAGCGGCGATCGTTGTCGATCGCGTACTTGAATGCCGCGCGCACCAGCCGCTCGGTGCCTTCCTTCGAAACCGGCTTGATGCCGATGCCCGAGGTTTCCGGGAAGCGGATCTTCTTGAAGCGGTCCGGGAAATGCTCCTTCAGCAGCGCCAGGAATTTCGCCGCCTCGGGCGTACCTTCCTGGAATTCGATACCGGCGTAGATGTCTTCGCAGTTCTCACGGAAGATCACCATGTCGACGTCTTCGGGCTTCTTCACCGGCGACGGCACGCCCTTGAACCACCGCACCGGGCGCAGGCAGGTGTATAGATCCAGCTGCTGGCGCAACGCTACGTTGAGCGAGCGAATGCCGCCACCGACGGGCGTGGTCAACGGACCCTTGATCGAGACCAGATAGTCACGGCAGGCCTCGACAGTTTCTTCGGGCAGCCAGCTGCCGGTCTCGTTGAACGCTTTCTCGCCCGCCAGGATTTCCATCCAGTGGATCTTGCGCTCGCCACCGTAGGCCTTGGCCACGGCCGCATCGAGTACGCGCACCGAGGCGCGCCAGATGTCCGGACCGATGCCGTCACCTTCGATAAACGGCACGATCGGCTGGTTCGGCACGTGCAGCTTGCCGTCGGTGATGGTGATCTTGCTGCCACCGGTCGGCGGCGTGGGCTTGCTGTCAGACATGGAAATCTCCGCTGGTAAACATGGATCTGGAAATGATCAGGACGGAGATGGCACCGCCCGGCCCAAACACAAGTCGCTCATTTTCGCCCCAACGGGCCACGTTGACCATGCTTGCGACATACAGGCGTATTGTGCCGCTGCCTGGCGAAAGGCTGGTCGCCGGTGTTCTGGGAACACGACCGTCGCTACCGGGGTCATCGGCATGCGGTGATTAGCGTAGTGGGTGGCTGTCTTTGGCGAGCTGGCGGCGCAACGGCCGTAGCTGGCGGGCATGATCCACAGTGGCTCAAGCTGTCGCACGTCCGGCGGCAGTGGCATGGAGGGATCTGCGAACCCCGTCACAAGGAACCAGGAGCGCGACTGGGTCGCACTCCTGGTTCCTCGATTCAGACGAACTATCTACTTTCCAAGCCCCTTGCCGGCGACCTGTATGCGGTTTTGGAAAACCGCGACTTTCAACAAGCTCGGCGCTTACTGCGCAGAAGTCTTGGCGGAAGCTGGCATGGCGGCGGTGCTGGCAGCCGGCGGCATGGCGGCAGTGCTGGCTGGTGGCGGCAGGCGCGGCGGCGGTGCTTGCGGCAGGCGGAGCTACCGAAGTGGACGGCGCCGTGTTCGGTGCAGGTGCAGCAGATTCGTCGTTATGGCCGCTGCAAGCACTCAGGGCAAGAACGGCGGCTAGCGATAGGGCGCAGAACAAAGCTTGACGGGTCATCTTCATGGGACATCTCCTGTTTAGGGGGCTGGCGGTTTTCATCGTCTATCGCGTGCGCTCCGTTTCGGAACAGCGATCAGTGATAGCTACCTTAGGGTTAACTGGTTGTGAGTATGACGGCAAAACCCCTTGCCGGGACCGAATGCTGCACCATGGCCCGCCAATAGCGGGCTTGGCTGCGCTGCCGACATGGCCGATAGCCTAGCGCATTCAGCTGACCGCATGAACCAGACGGCCCCGCTTCAGTTTCAGTAGCTTGGTCTAAGCCTACTCGAATCAGCCTCGCGCGCCCAGCAGGCGGCTTGATCGGGCAGTTACGTGCGGTTGTACGTTCATGCTTTTCATCGAAGGCTCCCACGAATGGTCCGCGTGCAAAGGCCTCGGTCAAACCGGTGCAGCCGGCTCTGAACCCTGCTTCAACGGTGGCAGGCTTAGCTGACAACGATCGCAAAATCATGCAGCTCAGCCGAAAGATCACCGCTCCAACCCTCATCACGAACCCTCCCTATTCGCCAGGCCCCAGATTCGCCACCAGGGCTACAGCCCAGTGTTGAATATCCCGGCATGCGAAAAGACTTGAGGTGAAAAGCCCTACATTTTCGGGGTCGATCGGACGACCGATCCATGAGAAAAATCTGAAAATTCGCGCCATCGTTCTTCACTCGGGCAAAGATCTTGTGGGAACGAGGACACATTCAGTGCCAGCGCTGGCATGCGTTAGCATAGCCGGCTGTCTTTAAATGACTCTGCTTGCATCAACGCATGTTTATTTTTGTTTTTGCCCTGCTCGTATTGTCGCTGTTCTGGCTGGTGTTTTCGCTGTGGCAGCGCTCCCGACGCAACCGTGGCCGCAATGTGCGGCGAACCGATCGTTTATCCGTGCAGGCGCGCCGCGAGGCCGCAGGCAAGCGTTTGGCTGCACGCACACAGGCTTCGCAGCCAGCGCACAAAGTCGAGACGCGCTGGGGAACGCCGGCAGCGGCGAGCCCCGAGCCATGGCGCGCCACGCATGCCAAGCCGCCGCGTCCGCGCGAACGACTCACGCCGCTGGACGCGCTGCCGCGGCGCATGGTGCCGGCTCCGCGAACCTCGACCGCCGGCATCGTGCGCGCGTTGAGCGGCATGGGCGAAGCGGGCGGCATGCCCAACGTGGCCGAGGCTGCGCCGATGCCACACGCCACTCCAGTCGTTCCCACACCAGCCCCGCCGGTTGACGTATTACCGATCGCTACGCTGCCGACAGCGCGTATCGAACCCGTGTCGGCACCGCCGATCAGTGCCGTGCCTACGTGCACGCAGCCTGCTTCCAACGACGACACGATCATCGAGCCAGCAGCGCAGACCTGGGCTCACGTGGCGCCGCCAGTCGCAATGGCACCCCGGGCTGCGCCGCAGCCCCGCATGGCAGTCGACCTGCCGCCGCTGGAGCTGCTCACGACGCTATCCGAGCACATCGATGAGGAACCGGCTGAATCGCTGGCCGCCACTGGCGAGTTGATCGAGCAGCGCCTGCGCGAATTCAAGGTGCCGGTGACCGTGGTCGGCGCTTCGGCCGGCCCGGTGATCACGCGCTACGAGGTGGAGCCTGCCGTCGGCGTGCGCGGGGGGCAGATCGTCGCGCTGATGAAGGATCTCGCGCGTGGCCTGGGGCGTACCTCGATCCGGGTGGTCGAGACGATCCCCGGCAAGACCTGCATGGGCCTGGAATTGCCGAACGAGCGGCGCCAGATGATCGGCTTGGCCGACATCTTCCGGTCCGATGCGTTTCGTCATCATGATTCCCCACTCGCACTGGCGATGGGCAAGGACATCACCGGCAAACCGGTCGTCACCGACCTGGCCCGGGCGCCGCACATGCTGGTCGCCGGCACCACCGGTTCGGGCAAATCGGTGGCGATCAACGCGATGATCCTGTCGTTGCTGTATCGCGCCACGCCCGACGAAGTGCGCATGATCATGATCGATCCGAAGATGCTCGAACTCTCGGTCTACGAGGGTATCCCGCATCTGCTCGCGCCGGTCGTCACCGACATGAAGCTCGCGGCGAACGCGCTGAACTGGTGCGTGACCGAGATGGAAGACCGTTACCGACTGATGTCGGAACTGCATGTGCGCAACATCGCCGGCTACAACCAGAAGATCGCCGACGCGCGTGCCGCCGGCACACCGTTGTACAACCCGTTGCCCGGCCATGTCGAAACACCGGAGTTGCTCGATACGCTGCCGCTGATCGTGGTGCTGATCGACGAACTTGCCGACCTGATGATGGTGGCCGGCAAAAAAATCGAGGAGCTGATTGCACGTCTCGCTCAGAAGGCGCGTGCTGCCGGCATCCATTTGATCCTTGCGACACAGCGGCCTTCGGTCGATGTGATTACCGGCCTGATCAAGGCGAACATTCCGACCCGCGTCGCGTTTCAGGTGTCGTCGAAGATCGACTCGCGCACCATCCTCGATCAGATGGGCGCCGAATCGCTGCTCGGCCAGGGCGACATGTTGTTCCTGCCACCGGGCACCGGCTATCCGCAGCGCGTACACGGCGCATTCGTTGCCGATGAGGAAGTGCATCGGGTGGTCGCCCATCTCAAACAATATGGCGCCCCGAACTATCGCGCCGATATTCTCGCCGGCCCACCCGGCGAAGCCGCCGCCGACCTGTTCAGCGACGACGCGGTCGACGCGGAGCTCGACCCGCTATACGACGAAGCCGTGGCGTTGGTGTTGCGCAACCGGCGCGCCTCGATCTCGTCGGTACAGCGGCAACTGCGCATCGGCTACAACCGCGCAGCGCGACTCGTCGAAAGCATGGAAGCTGCCGGGCTGGTTTCGTCGGTGGGGCGTAACGGTGCACGCGAAGTGCTGGCGCCCGGTCCCAGCGACGGATTCTGATTGCGGCTGATGAGGCCGGCTGCGGAGACGTTCGCAGCCCAACCTCTCAGAGCCTGCTCAAAGTTTTACTGATCGGGGGTGTATCCAATAAGCGAGGTTGGCTTTTGGCTCCCTCCCCTGCTTGCAGGGTTGGGGAGGGGTAAGGCTCTTGCCTCTGACGTGCTCAAGAGCACCCCTCCCAGCCTCCCCCTGCAAGCAGGGGGAGGAGCGATGCCCGCCACTCCTGAAGTGATCGCTGAGATTCGACATCAGAGAGACTTTGAACAGGCTCTCAGCTTCGTGCGCCTAGCAGGCGGCGTGAGCGGGCGCGTTCGCGTCGTTGCACGTTGCGGCTTTTCCAGCGCTCGGCGAGGCACGAGAAGATCACGTACAGCGAGGGGGTGCTGAGCAGGGTCAGGCTTTGTGAGATCAGCAGGCCGCCAATCATCGCGATGCCGAGTGGGCGGCGCAGGTCGGAACCTTCGCCCAGGCCTATGGCGATCGGCAGCGCAGCGAGAATGGCCACCATGGTCGTCATCATGATCGGTCGGAAGCGCACCAGGCAGGCTTCGCGCGCCGCCTCCAGCGGCGACTTGCCGTGCTCGCGTTCGGCGACCAGGGCGAAGTCGATCATCATGATCGCGTTTTTCTTGACGATGCCGATCAACAGCACCAGCGCGATCTGCGCGATGATCGAGAGTTCGGTGCCGGTGATCCACAACGCCAGCAGTGCGCCGACGCCAGCCGCTGGCAGGGTCGACAGAATGGTCACCGGGTGGATCAGGCTTTCGTACAGGATGCCGAGCACGATATAGACGGTGAGGATCGCACCGAGCACCAGCCACAGCATGCCGCTCTGCGATTGCTGGAAGCGACGGAAATCGCCGCCCACGTTGAGCTTGATATCACCCGGCATGCGCATGTTGCTGGCAGTGGCCTGGATGATCTGCAACGCCTCGCCCATGCTCACACCAGGCGCAAGGTTGAAGCTCATGTCCATCGTGGTGTACTGGTTTTCGTGGTTGATCTGGGTGGGCGCCAGACCGGAAACCTGATGGGCGATCGCCGAGAGCGGCGTCATCGCACCGCTGCTGGTCGGGATATAGATGTGGTTTAGCGCTGCCGGCGTGGCGGTCTGGTTGGGCAGCGCATTCACCACCACTTTGTACTGGTTCAGATCGGAGTAGATCGTACTCACCTGGCGCTGACCGAATGCGTCGTAAAGCACGCCGTCGATGGTGCCGACCGAAATACCCAGTCGCGCCGCCTTGTCGCGATCGATCACCACGTTCTGCTGCAAGCCTGCATCATCCAGGTCGCTGCCCACGTCGAGCAGTTTGGTGTTCTTCTTCAGCTCGGTCACCAGCTTGGGCAACCATGCCTGTAGTTCGTCCGGATCATCGCCCTGTAGCGAGATTTGATACTGCGCGCCCTGGCTGGTGCCGCCACCGCTGAAACTCGGCAGATCCTGAATCGGCCGCAGACGCACATTGAGGTCGGGATATTTGGCGGCCTTGGCACTCAGTCGCGCCAGCACCGCAAAGGTATCGTCCTTGCGGCCGTTGGCGTGTGTCTTCAGTTCGATATCGAACGAGCCGCTGGCGCCCTGTCGACTGCTGCCAAGGCGAGCACCCACGGTGGCAACATCGTGATCGCGCAGCAGCATGTCGATCAGGCGCTGCTGGCGGTTAGCCGCATCCTGGAACGACACGGTGGAGCCGGAGGTGGCGCGACCGCGTATCAAGCCGGTGTCCTGCGGCGGAAACAGCCCGGTCTTGACCTGGGTGAACAGCAGCACGGTGATGCCGATCAGGATCAGTGGCGTCAGCGAGAACAGCAACGCGTGGCGCAGTGAAAAATCCAGCGCCCTGGCGTAGGTCCGCAGCATGCCGTCGTGGAATGCATCCAGCGCGACCGCCAGCTTCGAGGGCTTACCCGGGCCTGACGGGTGGTCGCTCGGCGCGTCGTGACCACTCAGAAAATGTCCGCACAGCGCCGAGGTCAGCGTCAGCGAAACGATCGCCGAGATGGCGATGGCCGCGACCAGCGTAAGGGTGAACTCCTTGAAGAACATGCCGGTGATGCCGCCCATGAACAGCAGCGGGATAAACACGGCGATCAGCGAGGCGGTGATCGAGACAATCGTGAAACCGATCTCGTGCGCACCGGCAAGCGCCGCCTGCAATCGCGGCATACCCTGGTCGATGTGCCGGATGATGTTTTCGATCACCACGATCGCGTCATCCACCACGAAACCGATCGCGATCACCAACGCCAGCAAGGTGAGATTGTTGAGCGTGAAGCCCATCACGTACATCACCACGGCGGCACCGGCCAGCGACAACGGAACCGCCGCCGCCGCGATCAGCGTCGGCGCGAGCCGGCGCAGGAACAGCGCCATCACCAACACTACCATCGCCAGACTGATCAGCAAGGTGAGCTGCACTTCACGCAGCGAGGCGCGGATCGTCGGCGTGTCATCGAAATACGGTGTCAGCGTGGTTCCCGGATGCAGGTAGCTGCGTAGTCCGGGCACTTCGGCCTTGACCCGATCCACGGTGGCGATGATGTTCGCGTCGGACTGCTTGTAGACGTACATCAGGATCGCCGGCTTGCCCTGGAACCAGGCCGCCTGGTAGGCATCCTGCAGGCCGTCGTAAACCTTGGCCACATCGGACAGGCGTACCGGAATGTTGTTGTGCGTCGAGATCACCAGCTGGGCGAAATCCGCCGCGGTGTGCAGCGCATCGTTGGCGGTCACCGACATCGTGGTCACGCCGTTGGACAGGAAGCCTTCCGGCTCACTGACGTTGGCCGCGGTCAGCGCGTTGCGCAGCTGGTCAGGCGACAGGCCCATCGCGTTCAACGCGCGCAGATTCACATCCACTCGCACCGCCGGTGTCGCCGCGCCGAGGATGTCCACTTCGGACACGCCAGTGAGCTGGCGCAGCCGCTGTGCCAGCAAGGAGTCGGCCACATCGTAGAGATCGCGCGCCGACTGCGTGTCGGAAGTCAGCGCGAACGCGATGATCGGATCGTCGTTCGGATTCGCCTTCTCGTAGCTCGGCGGGCTGTTCAGACCCGCCGGCAGGTCGGGAGCGGCCGCGTTGATCGCCGCCTGCACATCGCGCGCCGCATCGTCGATGTTGCGTCCGGCGTCGAACATCAGCAGCACCTGGGTGCTGCCCAGTGAACTGGTCGAGCGCATGGTGTCGATGCCTGGCACCTGCCCCAGATGTCGCTCCAACGGTGCCGCCACGGTGGACGCCATGTTTCCGGCACTCGCGCCCGCCTGGCTGGCGGTGACGAAGATCGCCGGAAACTGCATGTTCGGCAATGCCGCCACGCCGAGCAGGATGTAACAGATGATGCCGACCGCGAACACGCCGATGGCCAGCAGCGACGTGCCGATCGGGCGACGAATGAAGGGACCGGAGATATTCATGCGGCAGATCCATTCCCCATGGTCGGCAGGGGGAAATTAACAAGGTAGCTTCGCTTCATAGGTGACTCAACGCATCAGCCGCCAAAGCGTTGAGTCTGGGCAGGCACGTCCAGTCATGACAGACGGAATGCGGAAAGGGGCGAAGGCCCGCGGGCCCGCCCCTTTCGTGATGTCGCGTCGATGCCTGCGTCGCACGAGGTGGATCGCAGCCTCACATCGTGCTCCGCGCCTGTAGCAGTGCACGCTGCTCGCGACGATGCGCCAACCAGTCCGAGAAACGCTCCATGTACAGGTAAATCACCGGCGTGGTGTACAGCGTCACCAACTGCGACAGCAGCAGACCGCCGACAATCGACACACCCAGCGGCCGCCGCAACTCCGCGCCAATGCCGGTGCCCAATGCCAGCGGCAGGGCACCGAGCATCGCCGCGGCGGTGGTCATCATGATCGGGCGGAAGCGCAGCAGGCAGGCGCGGCGGATCGCATCCTGCGCGCTCATGCCGGTGCGCTTCGCCCCGATCGCGAAGTCGATCATCATGATCGCGTTCTTCTTGACGATGCCGATCAGCAACACGATACCGACGATGCCATCCACCGAGAGGCTCATGTTGCACATGATCAGCGCCAGCAACGCACCGACGCCAGCCGGCGGCAACGTGGAGATGATTGTCAGCGGATGGATATAGCTCTCGTACAGCACGCCCAGCACGATATAGATCACGATCACCGAGGCGAGCAGCAGCAGGATGTAGTTGCTCAGCGAGGAGGAGAACTCCGCTGCCTTGCCGATGAACTGGCCACGTACCTGCGGCGGGAAGTTCAGCTTCTGCTCCACCTTGCCGATCGCATCCACCGCCTGCGACAGCGAGTAACCCGCCGCCAGATTGAACGACACCGTCACTGCCGGCAGCTGCTGCTGATGGCTGATCACCAGCGGTGCATTGGTGTTGACGGAAGCGGCCAGTGAAGCGAGCGGAATCGTGCCACCGTTGCCGATGATGATGCCGGTGTTGGCCACGCTGATGCCGGTGCTGGTCGACGAATTGCTGGAAGCAGCCAGGCCAAAGCTGGTGGCGTTGCTGCCGGTCAGTGCGCCGCTGCCGTTGCTCTTGACCGTGAGCTGGTTGAGCAGCGCGGTACTGGTGCGGAACTGCGGCGCCACTTCCAGCACCACGCGGTACTGGTTGAGCTGGGTGAAGATGGTGGAGATCTGGCGCTGGCCAAACGAGTCGTACAGCGTGTCGTCGATGGTCTGGATCGGCACGCCGAGCCGGCTCGCCTTCTCGCGATCGATGGTCAACTTAAGCGCATTGCCCTGGTTGGCCAGGTTGTTGTCGACGTCGGACAGTTCCGGAAGATCGCGCAACGCCTGGGTCATACGCTCGGCGTAGGTGGCCAATTCGTCCGAATTCACGTCCGACATCGAGTACTGGTATTCGGTGGCGGCGACGCGCGTGTCCAGCGTCACGTCCTGCACCGGCTTCAGGTACAGCGCGACGCCGGGGATGTTCGCCGCATCGTTCTGCAAACTGGACAACACATCGTCCAGGCCGCCGCGATCGCCACGGTCCTTCAACACAATGCTGAGCTGGCCCTGGTTAAGCGTGGGGTTGATCGAGCCGGCGCCGATAAACGCCGCCACACCCGCCACATTGGGATTCTTGCGCAACGACTCGGCGACGGCCTGGGTGCGCTGTTCCATCT
>Ga0302177_10003760_pt1 | contig 10582 bp, 7 predicted proteins | sample I_Palsa_E1_2_FD_198780 | JGI IMG/M metagenome (GOLD analysis project Ga0302177, IMG submission 198780) | Peat permafrost microbial communities from Stordalen Mire near Abisko, Sweden - I_Palsa_E1_2 | ecosystem: Environmental > Terrestrial > Soil > Palsa > Peat permafrost | place: Sweden: Abisko... | reverse complement strand
ATTTGCGGGTACAAATCGGGTATGAAAACGTTCGCAAAACTCATCGCTGGGACGGCGCTTGCCGTCGGAGTCATCTTCTGGGCCGCTGCCGCGGGGGCGTCGCCCGCAGCAGGCGGTGCGAATCTCAGTCTCGCGTCGTCGCTGATTGCAAGCGGCGGCGGTCCGGGCAGCTATTCGACCGTGCGCGCATTCAACGCCATGATCGGCGAGGACGCCGTGCTGGCGAACGAGCGTCAGATCGCGACGACCTACGGACAAACCAATGAAGATCGCTTCGTGCACATGTTCGACTACGCGATTGCTGACGCGTGGCAACTCGCCGGAAAGAACAATGTCTCGCTTCCCCCGGCTTCCGCGACCGGCGGACAGGCGCTAGCGACGCAGCTCGTGCAAGCCGGCGTCGCCCAGGGCGGCACCTTCGATGTCACCCGGATGCTCGCGTCGCTCTTCGGTGAGAAGATCGCGAATCAAGCGATGGCCGATCTCAACGTCAAGTATGGTGCCGGGGCCTCCGACAACTTCGGACGGATGGCCGACCAGTTCTTCCACAACATCGGTACGACGGTCGGAATGAACGTTTAGTTCCCTAGCGCGCTCGCACGCGACGATCGCTCAAGTACCCTTCTGCGCGCCAACGTAGAAGATGTACTTGACGATCGTCGCAGGGGTCGTCGAGAGGGCATTGGGATCCCCGTACACCACGTAGATCTCACCGCGCCCGAGGCGCTTGTAGTACGCCGCCGAGATATTCGATGCGTTGATATAGAGCGTGTCGAGACTGGCTTCCGGAGTGAAGAACGGAGGCGTCGTTCCGATGATGCGCCGTACACCCAGTGCAAGCGACGATGTGTGGTCGATCTGATAGGCGACACTAACCCGCTCGAGCCATTGGACGAGATGCTCGCCCGTATCCAGCGTGTCGCTGGTATCGTCAGCTTCGAAGGTAATCGTGCCGCGCGGCGTGAGGCGCAGGGTCATTGAACGCGCCGAGGCACGCAGATATCCCTCGGCATAGCGGCCGATGTTATAGGAGTAACTCGACGGCGTCGCGCCGTTGGCATTGTAGCTGAGCGAACCGCCGAACTGATTCGCGTCGCCCGGCGGCAGGCCCGGAAGAAGCAAGTACTGCGAGCCGGTGTTTAACGCCAACGAAAGAAGCGTGCGCGTATTAATCGTGATGCCCGCGTTGCGATAGCCGAGGTCGAGCTGGCCGAGGTGATTGGCGTAGTTTTGGAAGTCGTTCGAGACCGTGATGCTTTGGATATACGAGTGCGGCGCATTGTCGAATTCTCGATACACGTAAACCGACGGACCCTTGACGTCGTTGATCTGGAAGTACGTATCGGGCGGCTCGAACTGCGATCCGACCTCGTGGTAGGCCGCGAAGATGCCTTCCTTTGGCGTGAAGTCGTTGAAGCCGTATTCCCGGTACGCTCCTTGTGATGGGTCGAGCACATTTGTGCCGGCCTCTTGACCAACGGTTGCATAGACGTTGAAGTTGTGCGCGTTTCCCAGAACGATCTGGCCGAATTGCGCCACATCATGTAAACCCGGGATATCCGTCGAGATGCGCTGATACAGCCCGAAGAAGCTGTGGTTCGGGGTGCCGTACTGCACCGCTTGTGCAGTATCGGTACGGTTATCGCCGGCCGCATCGAAGGCGCCGAAGTTGTAGCGGCCCTGCACGCCTTCGACCGCGTAGCCGTCGCGCGGCGTCGGGATGTTCGGCGTGTACAGCAACGGATAGTCCACGCAGTCGTTGCAGTTGAACTCGTTGTAGAAATTCGCGCCCTGCGTGAAGAACGGTCGCACCTCCAGATAGCGGCGCGGAAAAGCCGACGGCGCAATCGTCTGCTGGTCGAGCTCGACGTTTGAGTAGTCGGGATGGAAGGTCCCAAGGAACGATGCCGTCGGCGTGATCGGGATCGCGACGTCTGCACCGACGCGCGAGGTCGAGCCACCGAGCGATTGCGGAGCGAGCTCGCCCAAGGCGTACACGTTCGCGCGCGGTTTGGTCTTGGCGCTCGCCGTCGCGGCGCCGCTCATGCCGCGCAGATAGCCGGTGTAGTGCGACGCGTCGGTCGAGCCTTGCCCCGGATCGCTGGCCCATTCCAGTAGCTGCGTCAGGTTGTAGATGCGCCGGTCGAACTGAATGCGCCACTCAGTGCGTCCGTCGCCGCGCATGATTCCCAGCGGAATCCGTTCGGTCACGATGTAACCGTCGGCGGTCCGCCGGGCCACTGCGTCCCACTGCGGGGCGAATGCCGTGTTCTCGGATGAGGTTTCGTAGCGCGTACCGATAGGATTGGAGACGAACATGTACTCGAAGCTCTGCTCGCCGGCGGGAAAGAGGTAGACGCGCACGACATCGTCGGATCCGAGCGGCTGATCGTTGACGTGCTGCGTCGCTGTTAGTGGTTCTTTTTGCTTGGCCACGAAGGCGACGTACAGATACTGCTTGTCGGCAAGGACGTACGCATCGGTCGTCTCGGTCGCCGCGCGGCGGAACGTGAAATCCCAGCCGAGCTGCACGTGGGCAGCTGTTTTCCACGCCGGATCGTCCAGCGTACCGTCGATCTTCGGCGGCGTTTGGGCGGTGATGGCGGAGATCGAAAACCCCGTTGCGTCGGCGCGCGCGAACGCGGATTGCGCGGCGAAGAGCAGCGCGAACACACCAGCGATCGCGCCGAATTGCTTCGGTATCCAGGGCACTAAGAAATTCCGGAATCGCGCAGACGAATCAATTGCTCGACCGTGGCATTGTAGCCGCGATCGCGCAGATGCTTGACGAAGTCCAAGGTCACGCCGTGATCGCGCAACCGTACGAGTTCTTCCACCGTCGGGTGATACCCAAAGCTCTGCAAACCTTGGATGTACGTGGCGTTCACGCCGTGGTCGCGCAAACGCACGAGTTCGCTCGCCCCGAGGTTTTTATAGCCGAGCGAGGCTAGCGCGTTGACATATTGCTCATCGACACCATGATTCAGGATGCGAATGAGATCCTGCGACTGCGTAATCGGATCGCCGTTGCGTCGCAGCATATCTACGAACGCGATCGTCACGTTGGCCATCGTCATGCGCAGTTGTTCCTCGCCGGTGGGTCGCGAAATGCCGCGTGTGCTCAGCGCATCGGCAAATGAGGAGCTCGGCGCATACGTGAACGTCCCGCCCGCGCTTCCGTGGGCCGCATAGCCGGTACAGTGCAGCGTGCCGGCATCGCGCACGACGTCGAAGTGCACGTTGGTCGAAGGTGCTTCCAACTGATCGCGGGTCAGTCCCGAGAATGCCGAGAGCGGAACGTCGTGACTCCAGTCGGAGTGTTCGTCACCGGAGTCGTATCGGACGCCGAACTGCACGGATGCCGCGTCGCCCGAGCTCGACGTAATACTCCACGTGCCGGTGAGAGCGGATTGCGCCCACGCCGCTTGGGTGAGAGCGAGCATCAGGACAGCAGTTACCAAGGCCGCGCTCGCGCGCAGCGGAGAGATCGACTTCATGGGTTGTTATACTCCTGCGTTACTCAGACGAATGAGTTGTTCGACGGTCGCGTGGCCCTTGATGAGCCCCGAGCTTTGAAGGCGCCGCACGAACTCAAGCGTCACGCCGTTATCCCGTAGACGAATGTAGTCCTCAGGCGCGAGGTTTGGATAGCCGAGCTGCGCGAGGCCCGCGATGTACGCTCCGGTGACGCCCGAGTCGGCAAACCGTTCGAGCGATGACGCCGGCATCGGTGTAAGCCCATGCTGATGCAGCTCGTCGACCAGCGCCGGGCTGACGCCCCGGTTTGCAAGCGAGACCAAATCATCGACCGAAAGGTTCTTGAATCCCGCATCCGCCAGCGCATCGATCAGTCCGCGCGACGGGCGCGCGCTATTCCGGTGCTCGTGCTCGCGCTCGGGCGCGCGTCCGGGCACGTCGGCATCGGCAGCCGGTCGCGCGGTCGGCGCAGGCGGCGCTGGAGGCGCCGTCGCGTAGGCAACGCGCGTTGCGACGACGCGTGTCTCAACCTTCTTCTCAACCACGATCTGCGGTTTGATTTTGTCGACCACGATCTGCGGTTTGATTTTGTCAACCACGATCTGCGGTTTGATTTTGTCAACCACGATCTGCGGTTTGATTTTGTCAACCACGATCTGCGGTTTGATTTTGTCAACCACGATCTGCGGTTTGATCGCGCTTTCCGGCACCGCAAGTGCCGTTAGGTGCACGCCCGCGAGACCAATCGAAATCGCGAGCACGGTGATCGCGGCGATCTTCGCAACCGAGCTCAGTCGTGTCGATGCATTGTGATTGCGCTCGACGAGACGGGCAACGCGGACCGCGATCTGCCGGCGCGAACCGATAAAGCCGGAGGCGGCGGCATGACGGCGTCGCGGCGCAGTACGGGCAATCTCGTAGAGACAGCGAGCGAAGGCGACGCGGTCATCTTGCACCGCGGCCGCCGCGTCGTCACAGGCGATCTCGCGTTCGATCGCCATCGCGCGCCCCGCCAGATGGACGACCGGATTGAAGAAGAATACCGTGGCCAGCAGGCGCTGCACCAGATTGGCGTAGTCGTCGTAGCGCCGCACGTGCGCGTACTCGTGACGCAGCACGCGCTCGAGGTCGCCCGGCTGCAACCCGGCAGCCATCTCGCTCGAAAGCGCAATCGCCGGGCGGATAAACCCGATCGCGCACGGTTCGGCGACCTGCGGCGAGGTCCCGACAACAACGCGACGCGACGTGGGTGCGCCCAGGCCGTGAACGTACGCGGTAAGATCGAGGTCGGGAACGAGCGATGACTTCACCTTGCGGAGCGCAACGTAGGCAAACCCTAGACGAATCAAGAGTACGCACGTAATCGCGAACCACGCGAACGGAACGAGCGGAAGACTCGGCTTCGTGCTCGCCGCGGCGAACGCCGGGAGCATGCTCTCGCGCGCCGATGAAACGGCCGGGGATTGCACGTCGGCTAGCGCGGCTGCAATGACCGGTGCGCGCGGTGCACGCACCGTCACGGCAATGGTATGCGAAGGCACCAACAGATCGGCGACCGGCAGCAACGCGGCGGCGACCAGAACGGCAAACCACATCGCGTAGCGCTGCGCCGCGGTCGTGCGGGGAATGAAGCGTAGTACGATTCCAACCGCCAGGGCGACTGCCGCGCTCTGCCAGAGCGCGTTGAAAAGGGCCCAAAAGAGATGTTGCATGCTCATGCTTGCGTCGCCTCATCGATCAGCTGCCGCATCTGGCTCAGCTCGGCATCGGAAAGCTCTTCGTTCTCGAGCAGACGGACCGCGAGCAAGCCGGCCGAATTATTGAAGAAGCGCTTGACCACGCTGTGAACCGCCGCCCGCGCGGCGTCGGCGCGCTCGACCTTAGCGTGATAGATAAAGGCGCGTCCACGCTCTTCATGGCGCAGGTAGCCTTTCTTCTCCATGATGCGCAGCAGCGTTTGCACCGTATTGAACGCAGGCCGTTCGCGCTCGGGGATTGCCTCGAGCACCTCCGAGACGGTGGCGCCGCCGGCGCGAGTCCACAGCACTTCCATGAGCCGTTGCTCGCCTTCGGTCAGGGTCTCCGAGCGTTTACGGGGCATCGCTTCCTCTTCATCCGGTTCGTGCTTCATGTACACCTAACGAATTAGGTACTGTACCGCAGCATAGCGCGTGGGAGCACCTCTGTCAACCGGCGAAGCGCGGCCGCATGCGCCGCATGCAGGTTCCCGGTCCTCTAGCACTTGCTGCGCTCGGCGTCGTGTTTGGCGACATCGGTACGAGTCCGCTCTACACGCTGAACACCTGTTTCACCACCGCGAATGCCGCGCCGACGCTAGAGAACACGCTCGGTATCATCTCGCTGCTCGCGTGGGCGCTCATCATCGTCGTCTGCATCAAATATGTGGGCGTGCTCATGCGCGTCGATCACGAAGGCGAGGGCGGCATTCTCGCCTTGCTCGCACTTGTGTCGCCGCCCCGCCTGCTTGGCAAACTGCACGGAACGCGCTGGCTCATTCCGGTAGTCGTCGTTGGCGCAGCGATGCTGATCGGGGACGGGATGATCACGCCGGCGATCTCGGTGATCTCGGCGGTCGAAGGCCTCAACGTCGCGACCAGCGCGGCGCAGCCGTTCATCGTCCCGATCTCGGCCGGCGTGCTGCTTGCACTGTTTCTCATACAGTTCCGTGGAACGCAGGCCGTCGGATCGCTCTTCGGGCCGGTGATGGTGCTCTGGTTCATCGCAATCGCGGTGGCAGGCGCGAAGGCGATTGCCGCGCACCCAGTTATTTTGCAGGCGATCAACCCGCTGCACGGACTCTCTTTCGTCGGTCATCACGGCATCTACGGATTCTTGATCTTCGGCGGCGTGATCTTAGCCTTGACCGGCGCCGAAGCGCTCTACGCCGACCTCTCGCACTTCGGCCGGATCCCGATCACCTGGGCGTGGTACGGCGTCGTGTTTCCCGCCCTGCTTCTAAATTATTTCGGTCAGGGTGCGGTCGTGCTGGGCAATCCGAAGGCGCTCGACTCGCCGTTCTATGCGCTCACGACGGGCTGGACGCTGATGCCGATGGTCGTCCTCGCCACGCTCGCCACCGTCATTGCCTCGCAAGCCTTGATCTCGGGCGCGTTCACCCTCACCGAGCAAGCCATCGCGATGAACCTTTGCCCGCGCATGCGCGTCATTCACACCTCGCAGTCGCAGCGCGGTCAGGTCTACATTCCGTTCGTCAACACCCTGCTCGCGGTCGTGTGCTTGATCTTGGTCTTCACATTCCGCAGCAGCGCGCATCTGGCGGCGGCCTACGGTCTTGCCGTCGCCGGCACGATGCTCGCGACGACGCTGACGTTTTTCGTCGTCGCCACCACGGTGTTCGAATGGCGCAAGCGCTACGTGATTCCCGGCATCAGCCTCTTCGTGCTCATCGACACACTCTTCGTCACGTCGGGCTTGCCGAAGTTCCTCGACGGCGCGTGGGTACCGCTCGCCGTCAGCGCGGCCATCGCGTTTACCTCGCTCACCTGGCTCAAGGGCCGGCGTTCACTCGCGCGCTCGCTCGCCGTCGACCAGCAACCGGTGGGCGAATTTCTCGCCGAACATCCTCGCCCGAGCACACCGGTCGGGCAGACAGTGATGCTGACCAACGATCCGAGCGGGATTCCTTTCGTGCACAACCATCGATGGATGCCGGCGTTCCTGACCAACAAGAAGATCGTGCTCTTGACCTTGACGCCGGCTGCGCGCCCGTACGTGGAACAAGTGCGACGCGTCGCGATCGAGGAACTTGCGCCGTCGCTCTTTGTCGTCAAAGCCAGCTTCGGCTATATGGAGGAACCGTCGCTACGACACATCTTCCGCGCGTGCAATAAACTCGACTTTACGCTCGACGACGATGAGACGACGTTCTTCTATTCAGCGCCGATCATCACCGGACGGCCAAAGGGTGGCATGCGCCAAGGACAGCGTGCGCTTTTCGCGTGGCTCTCGCGAGTATCGCGTTCGCTCGTGGACGATATGGAGATTCCGCCGGACCGTCGCGTTGGACTCGGCGTCGAAATCCAACTCTAGCCGGGGGATTCCCGGGCTAGCAACGAATCGTTGCCATCCCCTGCACGGATTGGAGGAACCACGTGTTTCCAGCCCAGTTCGATTACCAGCGGGCGCACTCAATCGATGAAGCTCTTAGTGCGCTTGCTAGCCACGGCGACGACGCCCGTATCCTGGCCGGCGGACAAAGCTTGATTCCCGCCATGCGCTTTAGGCTCGCCCGTCCAGCCGTCCTGATCGACATCAATCCCATTGAAGAACTCGCGTACTTACGTGAAACCGACGGCTTTTTATGCGTCGGCGCAGGCACGCGCGACTTTGCGCTCGAGGTATCGCCGCTCATCGCCTCGCGCTATCCGCTCATCGCCGACACGTCGGCGCTCGTCGCCGACCCAGTCGTTCGGCAGATGGGCACCGTGGTTGGAAGTCTGTGTCACAACGATCCCGCGGGCGACTGGCCGGTCGCGGCGCTTGCTGCGCGCGCCCAGCTTGTGCTTCGTTCAAAGAGCGGCACTCGCACGGTTTCAATCGATGATTTTCTCGTCGATTCATATACGACCGCGGTCAAAGACGCCGAAATGGTTATCGAAGTACGCTTCCCGACTCCTGACGACCGCACGCGCGGCTCGTATCACAAAATCGAGCGCAAGGTCGGCGATTTTGCAACGGCATCGGCCGCCGCGCGCGTGACGCTCGCCGCCGATGGAACGATTGCCGGCGCCGGCATCGCAATCGGCGCGCTTGGTCCAAAGGCACTGCGCGTAAGTGCGGCCGAGAAACTGCTCACCGGCGCAAAACCGAGCAAGGACGTCATCGCGGCCGCCGCGCGCGAAGCGGAAAAGACGGCCGACCCGTCAGCCGACAATCGCGGCTCGGTGAAATACAAGAAGGCCATGGCCGCCGTTCTGGTTGAGCGCGCGCTTGCGACCACGTTCGAACGCCTTGGCGTAAAGGGGCTTGCATGAAAGTCAGTGTTACGGTCAACGGAACCGCGTATGAACGCGACATCGAGCCTCGCATGCTGCTGGCGTATTTCCTGCGCGAATCGCTCGGACTTACCGGCACGCACGTCGGCTGCGATACGTCGAGCTGCGGCTGCTGCGTCGTCGTGCTTGACGGCGATCGCGCGGTCAAGTCATGCACGATGTTTGCCGTGCAGGCTGATGGACACACGATCGACACGGTCGAGGGGCTCGAGCAAGGCGGGAAACTTCACCCGCTGCAGCAAGCCTTCTGGGATCAGCACGGACTGCAGTGCGGCTATTGCACGCCCGGCATGCTGATGACGTGCATCGCGCTGCTCAAGCATAACCCCAAGCCGAGCGAACTGGAAATCCGCGAGGGCATCTCGGGCAATTTATGCCGCTGCACCGGATACCAAAACATCGTCAAGGCCGTGCAGCAAGCCGCGAACGCAGAGGAATTGGTGCCGTCATGACCACGACCGAAAAACTCCCCGATCGCCACTCGATCGGTCAGTCGATGAAGCGCAAGGAAGATCCGCGCTTCATTCGCGGCAAAGGCCGCTACCTCGACGACATCGTGCTCCCGCATATGCTCTACCTTGCGCTGGTGCATAGTCCGTATCCGCATGCACGCATCACCAAGATCGACAAGACCGCCGCGCTGGCTTCGCCCGGCGTCAAGGCGGTGATCACGGGTGAAGACTTGGTCGCAGCCAAACTTGGCTGGCTCCCGACCTTCCACGGCTTCGACAATCAGATGGTGCTGGCCATCGGCAAAGCGCTCTATCAATTTCAAGAAGTCGCCGGCGTGGTCGCCACCTCGCGCGAGGCTGCGGCCGATGGCGCGGAACTCGTCGACGTCACGTATGAGCCGCTCCCTCCGGTCATCGACCCGTATCAATCCAAACTGGACAAGATCATCTTGCGCGACGATCGCGAAGCCAAGACCAATCACATCTATCATTGGGAAGTCGGCGAACGCGAAAAGACCGACGCGGCTATCGCGAAGTCCGACGTCACGATCAAGGAGCGTATTCTCTCGCCGCGCTGTCATCCCGCACCGCTCGAACCGTGCGGCTGCATCTCCGACATGAACGGCGCCACCGGACGCTTGACCATTTACATGACCTCGCAAGCGCCGCACGTGCATCGCACCGCGTTCTCGCTCGTCACCGGCATCCCGGAAGATAAGATCCACGTGATCTCGCCCGACATCGGCGGCGGCTTCGGCAACAAGGTCCCGGTGTATCCGGGCTACGTCGTCGCGACCGTTGCATCGGTCATCTTGGGCGTCCCGGTCAAGTGGGTCGAATCGCGCACCGAGAATCTTACGACCACCGGTTTCGCGCGCGACTATCACATGGACGTCGAGATCGGCGCGACCAAAGCGGGCAAGGTCACCGCGCTCAAGGTTTCCACGACGGCCGATCACGGCGCGTTCGACGCCGCGGCCGACCCGCGCAAATATCCGGCCGGCATGTTCGGCATCGTGACCGGCTCGTACGACTTTCCGACGGCGTTCGCCGAAGTCGACGCGTACTTCACCAACAAAGCTCCGGGCGGCATCGCCTATCGTTGTTCGTTCCGCGTCACGGAGGCGGCATTCGCGATCGAGCGCGGGATGGACATCCTTGCGCGCAAACTCGGGCTCGATCCGGTGCAGCTGCGCATGCAGAATTTCATCAAGAAAGAGCAGTTCCCGTATCCCTCACCCCTCGGCTTTACGTACGACAGCGGCGACTACGAGAAGACGACCAAGAAAGCACTCGACCTGATCGGCTACGATGCGCTGCGCAAAGAACAAGCGGAAAAGCGCAAGCGCGGCGAGTTGATGGGCATCGGCGTCTCGACCTTCACCGAGATCGTCGGCGCGGGACCCGGTAAGCACTTCGACATCCTCGGTATCAAGATGTTTGATAGTGCGGAGATTCGGATTCATCCGACCGGTTCGGGAATCGTGCGTACCGGGACGCGCGGACAAGGCCAAGGCCACGAAACGACCTGGGCGCAGATCGTCGCCGAAGAGCTCGGCCTCGATCCCCAAGAGTTGCTCGTTGAAGAAGGCGACACCGATACGGCACCCTATGGAC
>Ga0302177_10003751_pt1 | contig 10594 bp, 8 predicted proteins | sample I_Palsa_E1_2_FD_198780 | JGI IMG/M metagenome (GOLD analysis project Ga0302177, IMG submission 198780) | Peat permafrost microbial communities from Stordalen Mire near Abisko, Sweden - I_Palsa_E1_2 | ecosystem: Environmental > Terrestrial > Soil > Palsa > Peat permafrost | place: Sweden: Abisko... | reverse complement strand
CCATGCCTTTCACCATCTTTCCCGGAATCGTCCAGTTGGCGAGATTGCCCTGCTCGTCGACCTGCATCGCTCCAAGGATGCTCATATCCATGTGGCCGCCACGGATCATCGCAAACGATTCCTCACTCGCGAAATAGGAACAACCCGGCAATTCCGTCACAGGCTGTTTACCTGCGTTTATCAGGTCAGGGTCAGCGCACTCCTCGGTAGGAGGCGCACCAACACCCAGCATTCCATTTTCCGACTGAAACATTACATCGATCCCTGTAGGCACATATCCCGCGATCATCGTCGGAAGCCCAATGCCAAGATTTATATAAAAACCATCTTGAAACTCCCTTGCAATCCTCCGTGCGATCCGCTCCTTTCCTGTCACAACGCACCTCCGGATTGAATAAACTTTGACTCGATTGGTTTCCGATAAGCCGCGCCCACCACAATGCGGTTCACATAAATTCCTGGAGTAACGATGTGATCCGGATCAAGCTCACCCGGCTCAACCAGCACCTCTACCTCTGCGATGGTCACTTTTGCAGCAGTCGCCATCGCTGGATTGAAGTTCCTCGCCGTCTTACGATAGACCAGATTACCTAGCCGGTCTCCCTTCCAGGCTTTGATCAGTGCAACGTCTGCATGAAGCGCCTGTTCAAGCACATAAGTTCTGTCGCCGATTTTGCGCGTTTCTTTGCCCTCAGCCACCACCGTACCTAAACCCGTTGGCACATAGAATGCTGGGATACCCGCCCCGCCTGCGCGAATCCTTTCCGCGAGCGTACCTTGCGGAACCAGGGTTAGATCCAGTTCCCCCTTCAAGACCAGAGCTTCCAGCCGACGGTTTTCGCCCACGTAGCTGCCGATATGCGAGGCGATCATATTGGCTTCCAACATCAACCCCATACCAAAGCCGTCAACGCCCATGTTGTTGCTTATCGTATGCAGTCCGGTAATCCTGCGCTTGACTAAGGCGGCGATCAGGTTCTCTGGGATTCCGCAGAGGCCAAAGCCACCAAGCATTACCGTAGAGCCCGACGCGATATCAACCACAGCGTCGTCTGCCGTCTGAACCACTTTATTCATGGAATACAAACCTCGTGAGCGGCGGAAGAATACACGCCGCGTTGGGCGAATTGTTACTTCGCTTGCGTAGAAAAAGTAAAGGTCGTTGCGCTGTGAAGCACCTCGCCCGGCTTCAATTCCGTGGTCGGAAAGGAAGGATGATTCGGCGAATCGGGGAAATGCTGCGTCTCGAGACAGAGCGCAGTGTTCTTTGCATTGCTCTGCTGTGCGCTGCCATACGCCGCACCGTTAAGAGAATTGCCGGTGTAAAACTGAACTCCCGGCTGAGTTGTCGTGACGGTCATGACGCGTCCGCTCGCAGGGTCGTAGACTCGAGCCGCTGTCTTCACTTCCCCATTCTTGCCGCGCAACACCCAGTTGTGATCATAGCCGCCACCGATCTTCAGCTGTTCATTGTCTTCGTTGATCCGTGCACCAATAACCGTAGATTTACGGAAATCGAACGGCGTTCCCTTTACCGAAGCCAGCTCTCCCATAGGGATCTGACCAGCATTCACAGGCGTGTACTGGTCTGCCGGAATCATAATCTGCTCGTCGAGTATGGTCTTCTTGGGATCACCAGAAAGATTGAAGTACGAGTGATTGGTGAGATTGACGACCGTGTCTTTGTCGGTCGAAGAGCTATAGTCGATACGTAATGCGCCGTGATGGACCGTGTATCGCACGTGTACCGTCAGCGTTCCAGGGTATCCCTGGTCACCGTCTTTGCTCACCAATGTCATCTCCACTCCATCTGCAATGGCCCGCCCTTTCCAAACTAGGCGATCAAAACCAACGGTACCACCATGCAACGAATTGGCGCCATTGTTCGTTGGGACCTGATACTGATGGCCATCCAGTGAAAACTTTCCGAACGCAATGCGATTCCCATAGCGCCCCACGATCGCGCCAAAGTAGGTCGACTTATCCGCAAGATAACCATCCAACGCGCTGTAGCCAAGCACCACGTCGGCGATCTTGCCGTCGCGGTCAGGCGTCTTGATCGAAACCACACGAGCTCCGAGGGTCATGATACTTACCTCGATACCTTCGCTCTTCAGAGTGTAAAGATCCACCGCCGTGCCATCCGGTGTTGCCCCAAATGAAGTCTTCGTTACGGAACCGTGTGCCGCCATCGCAGTTGTCATGCTAAGTAGCATAATCTTTAGCCATCTCATCGTCATTCTCCTCACCATTTTTCGTCCCTGGCATACTCAATTCGGTCTAATCTGCAGCGAGAAATTGTTCGCTCCGCAGCCTCCGCCACTATACGTGAAGCTCTGCGAAACAGCGATATGATGAGGTATTAGAATCACTTCGATGACGGCATAGGTCATTAATGCACCATAAAGCCCATCAGAGAGATCTCCAAACACTTTGGCGAGTCCACGCGATCGATATGTAATTCCCGTAAAACACTCTGGGCATTATTTAGTCGATGGCTGAGTCCACTAACAGTGGCTCTCCCGTTCCCATGGCTGCAATATCTTTACTGATGCCATTCTTGCTGCCGTAGCGGCTTGAATTCCCATCTCCGTATCCTCAAAGACAAGACATTCTTCCGGCTTCACTCCCAACCGTTTCGCCGCGATCAGAAACGGCTCTGGATCAGGTTTGCTCCGCACATAGTCCCCCGCGCAGACGAGCGTTTGAAATTTATCCAGGAGGCCTAGCAGATCCAGCGAGGCAGTCACAGAGTCTCTGGTGCTACCCGAGACCACTGCAAACGGAATATGTCCATGGCTGAACTCGATGTGTTCCAACACCTCAGGGATAGCCTTTAGCTCAGGGAGAATCTCGAAGTATAGTGCTTCCTTACGCTTTGCGATCTCTTCTACGGGCATTGCAAGACCGTTTCGCACGTTCAAGGTGGAGATAATCTCAGCTACCGGCATCCCACCCCACGCATAGAACGTCTGCTCTTCAAAGTCGCAGTTCCACTCCGCCAGTACCCTCCTCCACGCCACATAGTGCAGCGGCATCGAGTCAACAATCGTCCCATCACAATCGAACAAGTAGGCCTTGAAGGGTCCCTTCGGCAACTTCAACTGCGGAGCTACAATTCCCATCAAATTATCCTTCTCCGTTGCAGCAACGCAACGGATGCTATGACTACTATTTTTAAAGAACAGAGGCGACGGGTGCGACCAGAACATTCTGATCGCGCCCCGCCGCCGAACTGTCCAAATCAAACCAAACTATCTGAGCTCGTAACCGGCAAAAAAATACCCTATCTCAAACGCCGCAGTATCTTCAGCATCCGAACCATGAATGGCGTTTTCGCCAATCGACGATGCAAACTTCTTGCGGATGGTCCCTTCCTCAGCCTGGGCCGGGTTAGTCGCTCCCATTAACTTGCGCAGGTCGGCAATTGCATTATCCTTCTCGAGCACCATCGGAAAGATGGGTCCGCTCGACATGAACTCTGTCAGTTCGCCGAAGAATGGCCGAGCTGCGTGCACATGGTAGAAACCTTCGGCCTGTGCTTTTGAGATCGAAAGCCGTTTGATTGAAACAATCTTAAACCCTGCCTTTTCAATCTCGGCCAGGATAGCTGCGGAGTAGCCTTTACGAACGGCGTCCGGCTTGATGATGCTGAATGTGCGCTGTGACAACGTATTTCTCCTAGGTGAGTCTCTATTACTTAGTGTAGAACAAGGCCAGCGAACCGCGCCTGTTCTACCTTGGCTGCAACTTCTCCTGGAGCATGGATGCATGCGGATGTTCCAAAAGACAGCTTGGATATGGTTTTTGGGCTTTGCCGCGTGGCTTGCGGACGCGCTCCTCAGCCTGCGACTGCACAACATTCTTCACGCCCGCCTGGCCCTTATGGTCGCCATTGTTTTCTTCACAGCCGGCCTCTTTTACCGCAGGCAGACTTGATACTAGCTGCCTGCAAAACATCTCATGGAGCTCACGTTTGACGATCGATTGAAATTTTCGGGTGACTTGCTCTTGTAAGTCCAGCCTGGACAGGATTTTGCACCTTAGCCCCATCGTACGGCGATAGAATAGTCGAACTATGGCCGTTCAAGCTCGTAACACTACCATGATGAATGCGGCACGAATCCTTTCCGGCGGCCTGATTCTCTTTTCAATTTCACTACACGCGCAGACACTTCATGCGGGCGAGGCGATCGTTCGCATCCAGCATCGTTACGCTACAGCGCCCCCTCTGAATACAGTAGATACCATCAAGGTAGGCGACCCGAATACTTCCGTTACAGGTATCGCAACAACCTTTCTGGACACGATGGATGTTCTACGTGAGGCGGTGCGTCGTGGGGACAACCTGATTATCACGCATGAACCAACGTTCTATAACCATCTCGACGATACAAAATTCTTTGTTGATGATCCGGTCTACAAGGAGAAGCTGGCGTTTATTGAGCAGCATCACTTAGTGGTCTTCCGGCTCCATGACGAAATCCATGCCGACACGACCGATCACATTCTGGCGGGAATCTATGAGGCGCTTGGCTGGGAGAAGTTTCCGCATCCGTCAGGACCTCACGGGCAATACTTTGTCGCAATTCCTCAAACAACACTGTCAGAGCTATCGACATTCCTGCAAACGAGGCTTCACATTCAAACTCTACGTGTCGAAGGGAATCCTGGACTTGCGATCTCCCATGTTGCATTCCTTCCTGGATCCTCAGGGCTCGAGAAGCAGGTTTTCGCTTTGCGTCAGCCCAAGACCGACGTTCTAATCGCAGGGGAAGCAAGCGAGTGGGAGACCGTCGAATACGTTAGAGACGCAGTGGCACAAGGCAAGCCAAAAGCCCTGATATTGCTGGGGCATGAGGTATCAGAAGAACCGGGAATGGAGCAGTGCGCAAAGGAACTACGGGAACTATTCCCTGGCTTAAAGGTCGACCATATCGTGGCAGGACAACCGTTATGGAATCCGGAGCACGGACCAGTCTCCAAGACTCCGTGACGAATTCAAGAGATAGGCGCTCCTATCTCTTGAATCTAAAGCGCTAGAGGGATGAGATGGGCTAACGGCGGATAGGATGGAGCATCGGCAGATAAATCCGGTAGATCATGGCCGAACGCTTCGGTGTGTAGTTTGCCGTTGCAATAAAGAACCTGTCTCCCGGGAACAGCTGGGACACGATCGCCTGGTATGACGATACCGGCGAGGTTCATTGGGTCGGCAGCGGCTACGGCGATGATCGCACTGCACTCTCGAGTGCGAGAGGTGCGAATGGATTCAACCGCATCAGGTCGTGTGTATTGCTCGCCGCCAAAGCCGGACAGAAACCGGCCGCCGCGTATCTCACCGCGGGCCTCGAGACGGCGAAGAATATTGAGAAGATCTCGCCATCTTGGAGCATTGGACTCGCAGGTGAGAAGATCGCGAAATAGAATGCCGTAGCGATTGAGAAGTTGATGTGCAAATGATTCCAGAGCGGCTTCGGTCCGGTGAGCCTGCTCGATAGCTGTCGGAGCGGCGTGAAGCTCTGCGTTGAGCAGCGACCATCTCCCGGCCGAGCTGCGTGAAGTGCGCCTGGCGGAGTTTTCGGTGGTAATGGATTTACGTCGAGGATCCATGCAGGCACGCAGCTGGTCGAAGCCGTCTGCGGCTGCCAGGCCTGCCGTGGCGAGCTCCCACAGAGCCTGCTGGGTTTGCTGCCTTGTGAGATTAGCTATGCGCTGAATGTCGTTGGCGAAGCAGGCGCCCCTTTTCTGAAGAAGCGCACGGAGTTGCAGAGCTATGGGACTGAGGGCCGCAGCCAGCTTGTCCTCTTCTACGCACTGTTGAGCCAGTGCGTAAGGAAGCCAGTCTGCAGTCTCGCGGATGTAGAAGGTTACGGGTGCGGCGTTGGTGGGAATGACGCGGCGTGGGGAGGCTCCGTCTCCTGCAGACCAAGCTGGATGGGGTGAGATGCGTCCCCAACCTACGGCTCCAGAGAGGCAAAGAGCATCGAGCCAACGAGGGTCATAGTTGGCGACGCGGGAGGGAAGGAGGGTGCGCTCCCACTCGACGGCAGGAGCCTCAAAGCCTTCGAGTTGACGAAGAGCTTCGAAGACGCCCTCTTCGCCCGAGAGCTGGGTTTGCGGGGCCAGATGTTGCCAGTTGAGGAGCCAGCGCATATAGACTGCGGGTGTGACAGGCTCGACCTGCTTACGGAGAGTGGCGACGCTCCGGCGGTGGATCCGTTGGAGGATACGGCGTTCGCACCACTCGATATCGTGGCTTGAATCTGTTCCGGTCGAGGACGCTGTGGATGGTGCGGGGTACTCGAAGGCTCCGCGCATGAGAAGACCTTGCATTTCCATCGCGAGGAAGGCTGCGAAGATCGGCTTCGGCTCAAGGTTAACGATGCGGGCAAGCGAGTGGGCGGTGATGGGTCCTGAAATTTGTGCCCATCCCTGAACTAATTTTTGCAGCGCCTCTTCTTTTGAAACTGGACTGATTCGATCAGAAGGAGTTTGCCACAATGCGTCGGCATAGGGCAGCCGTTCTGTAGCGATCCAGCCCAGGCTTCCGCCGCAATCGATCGTGTGGACACGACCTGTGCGTGCAAGCCGGTCGTAGAAGACATGCCAGTCATTGGACTGAACCGTATCGATTATCTGCAACGGTAAGACAATCAATGAATGCAAAAAATCATGGAGCTCGTGTTCGTTGCGAAGATCAGGCCAAATCTCTTTGCGGATGGCTTTAATGGCGGCTGGGTCCAGCCTGCCCGGTTGGTCCGGTAGGTTGCGGCCGAGTGAGGTAGCACGGGCGCGACGCTCCTCAAGACCAGCTTCATCGAGATAAGCGTAAGGATTGGCGTTGAGGAGTTCATGTGCGAATTGAGAGGGAGTTGGAGTATCAACGGCGACACAACGGATCGCGCCTTCCTTTATACCGCGAAAAAGCTCGATGAGCCCTTCAAGATCCATCGCTTCCTGGAGGACGTCCTGCATCACCTCATTGACCAATGGATGGTTGGGTATTTGAATATCTCCCACGATGGTTTCGAAGCAAGCGGCAGCCTGCGGGAAAACGGAAGCCATGAGATCTTCGGACCGGCTGCGCTGGATTTGAGGGGCTATGCGTTTGCCTTTTGAGAAACGGAGAAGCTGCAAACTGCGACCGGCGGCCCATCGCCAGCGGTTCTTGAAGATAGGAGACGCTATGGAGGCTTGCTCCAGAAGCTCTCTGGCTGTGAATTCTGTTAGGAACTGGAAAACATCTGCGAGGGGAAAGCTGTGTTGCTCGGCGAGGGATATGTTAATGCCGTTGTCGGTGGCTGCGGCCTGAAGCTCGAAGTTAAAACCGCGGCAGAAGCGCTTACGCAAAGCCAGACCCCAGGCTTTGTTGATGCGGCCACCGAAGGGGGCATGAAGGATGAGTTGCATGCCACCGCCATCGTCGAAGAAGCGTTCAGCGATGATGGTGGTTTTGGATGGGACTGCACCGAGTGCAGCGCGACCCATAACGATGTAGGCAATAAGTTGATGGGCTCCGCTGGCGCAGACGCCGCACTCCTGCATGAGCCATGCGGTGGCGGCGGTGACCTCCGGCTGTGCGGGAGAAAGGTAGCCAGGCTCTACTCCAGGAGTGAGAGCGGAGATTTGTTCGCGGAGTTCGCCTACGCCATCTGAGAGGACAGCTGTTCGCTGTGGAGCTTCGCCCTCCCAGAAGGGCAAGCTGGGAGGTGCGCCGTGGGCGTCTTCGACTAGGACGCGACCGGTAGCTTCGACGCGCTGGATACGCCAACTTGAGGTGCCCAGAAGAATGACATCGCCTGGGCTTGAGTCCACGGCGAAGTGCTCATCCAGAGTCGCAATCTGAACGCCTTCCGGCTGGAGGATGACGCTGTAGAGAGCAGTGTCGGGGATGGCACCCCCATTCGAGATGGCGATCATGCGAGCGCCACGACGAGGATGGAGATGGTGTTGGACCCCGTCGCGTAGAAGATAGGCGCCATAGCGGCCGCGGGTAGATTCGATGCCCTCCGTGAGAAGGTTTAGGAGATCGTCGAAGGCGGTACGGGTAAGATTGCGATACGGATAAGCGCGTCGAAGGACGTTGTAGAGTGCGTCTTCTTCCCAGGGCTCGGCTCCGCAGGCAGCGACGATCTGCTGCATGAGAACATCGGCGGGCTGTGGTGGAACTTGTAACTGATCGAGTTCCCCAGCACGCATCTTTCTGATGAGGGCAGCTTGCTCGAGGAGATCATCACGCGTGGTCGCGAAGAATCTTCCTTTTGGAATTGCTCCGCGCCAGTGGCCTGCACGCCCTACCCGCTGCATCGCAACAGCAACCGACCGAGTCGTGCTGATCTGACAGACAAGATCAATATCGCCGATGTCGATACCGAGCTCCAGGGACGCGGTAGCTATCAAGATTTTGATCTCGCCCTTCTTAAGGCGCTGTTCGGCGTCAAGCCGGAGGGTGCGTGAGAGCGAACCGTGGTGTGCCGCCACATGCTCAGGGCCAAGACGAGTGGCAAGTTCAAAAGCAATCTTCTCGACAAGCCGGCGCGTATTGACGAAGACCAGGGTAGAGCGGTGATTCTGGGCATGCACAGCCAGCTTGTCGAAGATCTCTTCCCACATGCCGCTGTTGGTGACAGAACTAAGTTCGTCACTTGGAACCTCAATCGCGATGTCGAGCTCCCGGCGCTGACCTACCTGCACGATGGTGGCAGGCTTGCGGTCTTCGTGGCTACCGGTAAGAAAACTAGCCACCAATTCAATCGGATTCTGCGTGGCTGAGAGGCCGATCCTCTGGGGTGCGGCTGCGAGGCCTGTAATGTGCTGACCTGGACTGAGACGATTCTCGCCCTTGACCAGAGCGTCGAGACGTTCAAGCGATAGAGCAAGATGAGCACCACGTTTGTCATCCGCTACCGCGTGAATTTCATCGACTATGACAGTTTGAACACGGCGTAGGTGGTCCCTGCTTTTTCCGGCAGTGAGAAGGATGTAGAGGGATTCGGGAGTAGTGACGAGAATGTGAGGTGGGTTGCGAAGCATGGCAGCCCGTTCTTTTGGAAGCGTGTCGCCGGTACGAACGCCAGTGCGGATTTCAGGACAAAGATATCCACGCTGCATCGCCAGTTGCTGGATTTCGGCGAGGGGTGCATCGAGATTTTTCTGAATGTCGTTGGATAGGGCCTTGAGAGGGCTGATATAGAGAACCTGGGTGCAGAGCGCCAGTTGGCCAGAGATCGATTGCCGCAAGAGTTGATCGATACAGACCAAGAACGCTGCGAGGGTCTTGCCCGAGCCAGTTGGAGCTGAAATCAGTGTTGCGTTGCCGTCGAGAATGCCGGGCCAGCCGTAGGTCTGCGGCTCGGTAGGGCTGCCAAATTTCGATAGAAACCACTCCGCTATAACGGGGTGCGCCCAAGAGAGTGATTGTGGAATTTCCAGCGACATTCGCTGATTGTAGCTTGGTTGTATTCGTTGTTTCTTCGCCGCTTTGTTATCTATACGTTGCCGGAGCCTACGTCTGAAGCAGCAGCCGCTGTACTGGATTCGTCAAGATATTCCTCGATCACTTTTTCGAGAGTGCCTTGAGCGGAGAGAATAAAATCGATGGCGTCGCGACCTGCTCCGAAGCCGCCTGCATTCTCGGTGACGAAGTGCGCCACTGATTTAACCTGTTTGCGAGCATTGGCTGTTGCAATGGATAGACCGCACTGGCGCATCACCGGAAGGTCAACAATGTCGTCTCCAACATAAGCAAGCTGATCGAGCGTGTAGCCTGTTTTGCTGAGAATTTCATTGATCGCGTTCATCTTGTGAGATTGGCCCTGATAGACAAACTCTAACTTTAGGTCCTTGGCGCGAATGGCTACAGTCTGGGACTGGCGCTTGGTAATGATTCCGATGCGAAGGCCGCCGAGACGTCCGAGAGAGATTCCGAGCCCGTCGTGTGCGGCGAAGCCTTTTGCTTCGATTCCGTGGCCTTCTGCATTTGGAATTACGAAGATCTGTCCGTCGGTTAAGACTCCGTCTACATCGAAGATAAGAACTTTGATCTTTAAGGCTCGGGCGTCGGCGGTCATGACTTGATCATAGCCTGACAGCCCTAATAAGGCCGGACGGTATGCTTCCGGCAATTGTTGCAAACAAGCCCCAAAAGATCAGCTTGAGGCTTATCTCATGTTGTAAGGAAATTCGAATACGAGACCAGCGACAGGCAGGACGATATTTACGAGTTGCTCATGTTTAATCCGCTCGAAGTACACGCGGCCACGAACGATTTCGTTAGGAGAAAGAGACGTTGCCTTAAGAGGATGTTCGTTCGCAATTTTTTCTGCCGTTTTATCTTTTGCTTCCGCGTCGAATGAGTTGGCGGTGAGGGATTGTGAGGCGTCCGCTCCGGTGGGGGCCGGGGCTTGTTCGGGGAGCAGGGAGGAGCCAAGGCGGGGGTTGGGGTTTGCCGGAGCCTGAGGGGCCGGAGCTGAAGGAGGAAGGTCCTTCAGGGCGCTGGTAGGGACGTAAAGGAGGACTTTGGGTTTGGGAGTGACAACCTCGACACGGAAGTCCTCCGGGGTTACGTTCTGTCGCAGGATGGTGTTGTTAG
>Ga0302177_10003747_pt1 | contig 10599 bp, 8 predicted proteins | sample I_Palsa_E1_2_FD_198780 | JGI IMG/M metagenome (GOLD analysis project Ga0302177, IMG submission 198780) | Peat permafrost microbial communities from Stordalen Mire near Abisko, Sweden - I_Palsa_E1_2 | ecosystem: Environmental > Terrestrial > Soil > Palsa > Peat permafrost | place: Sweden: Abisko... | reverse complement strand
ACTCCGAGACAGATCAACGCTGGGAGACAGCCCGAAACGCTGAAGCGAGTTGAAATGCTCCTGAGTAGGGTGATGGATCGGCTCATTGGAGGCGTTTCACAGTGACCCCGATCGCCCGGAAGGTGGGGGACTTCGGCAGTACTCGACATCTCTAGCGCCGGTTCGGCCATGGAGTGAGAGCTCGTGTGGGTCGAGCGGTAACTTGGCGCTGTGCAGGCAAGCGGATGGCACAAGGGGAGGCCGGGGAGGTCCGGTGCCGGGTATGGCATCAGGATCTCGAAGGTTGATCGGGACCGCTACTTCGTGCCCGGTTGGGACAACGTCGAGATCGAATTCCCCGATGGCCAGCGGGTTCAGGTCGATCTCACTCGGTCGTTCTGGAAGCCCGAGACGACGTGTGTTGAGCTGCGCGACGCCGCCATTGGCCGATGGCTGATGGCGCAAGGGGCGGCGCCGTGGCCCAAGGACTCTCCGCCACTGCTGGTCCTGGCGCCACTTGGTCCCAAGCGCTTCTCGGTGACGTCCTCGGGCTGAGCGCCTTCAGCCCTCGGTCCACGAAGGGCATCACGGCATTGACCCCCCATGACCGGGGCGTCACGGTCTTTGGCAACCGCAAGCGACAGGGTCGTGACCAATAGATCACCAGCTCGCCCGGGATAGCCCAGTCCGCCGGGGAGGTGTCGAGCGTCGGCTCGCCAGGGCAATCTCATGCCACCGTGATGCCACAGGACCAGCGGATTGCCTTGGACCTGAGCTCCACGAATCACCCCAATCGGGCGACGAAGACAGGAGCACTGGCTGCGAGGCTGAAAGTAGCGTCACCACCGTCTGGACGACCGAGGAGAGCTGTGGCAAAACCTGAAGAAGTCAACCGATTCGTCCTTCCGATCCACGATCGGCAGCACGTTGGTCTGACCACCTACGACGCCAAGGATCCCGAAACGGCGTTTCCGCCGATCAATGAGGTTCATCCACCCGAGGGATCGCCGAACGTTCTCATCATCTTGCTGGACGACATCGGATTCGGGGCGGCAACAACCTTCGGTGGGGCCATCAGCACGCCCACCGCGGATCGCTTGGCCGCCGGCGGACTGAAACTGTCTCGGTTCCATACGACGGCGCTCTGCGCGCCAAGCCGGCAGGCGCTCCTCACCGGACGAAACCACCATACGGCCGGCATGGGAGCAATACCCGAGGTCGCCACATCTGCGCCGGGCTACAGCTCCATACGGCCCCAGACCACAGCCCCGCTGGCCCAAATCCTGAAGCTGAACGGTTACTCCACTGCTCAGTTCGGAAAGTGCCACGAGGTCCCGGTCTGGAAGACGAGCCCTATGGGACCCTTTGACCAGTGGCCATCGCACAGCGGGTTCGACTACTTCTACGGCTTCATCGGAGGGGAAACCAACCAGTACTACCCGGCCCTCTTCGAGGGGACAGCACCAATCGAGCCACCCAAGACGCCGGCGGAGGGCTACCACCTGACCGAGGATCTCGCCGACCGGGCGGTCACGTGGATCCGTCAGCAACGGTCGCTGATGACGGACCGGCCGTTCTTTGCCTACTTCGCCCCAGGTGCCACTCACGCCCCCCACCACGTGCCGGCCGAATGGTCGGACAAGTACAAGGGTCGTTTTGATGCCGGCTGGGATGCCCTACGAGCTGAAGTGTTCGAAAGGCAGAAGGAGCTGGGCGTCGTTCCCGACGATGCAGAACTCACGCCGCGCCCAAGCGACATTGACGCTTGGGACGATGTGCCAGCCACCTTGAAGCCGGTCCTGGCCCGTCAGATGGAGATCTATGCGGGCTATCTCGAGCACGTCGACCACCACGTGGGACGAGTCATCGACACGCTCGAAGAACTCGGTGTTCTCGATGACACTCTGATCTACTACATGATCGGCGACAACGGGGCGAGCGCCGAAGGTACGCCCAATGGAACGTTCAACGAGATGCTCTCGCTCAACGGTGCTGCCGCCTTCGAGACGCCCGAGTTCCTTGCTGCCCACATCGACGAATTCGGAACCCCGGCCGCCTACAACCACTATGCGGTGGGCTGGGCCCACGCCATGTGCACGCCCTACCAATGGACCAAGCAGGTCGCCTCGCACTTCGGGGGGACCCGCAACGGAACTGTTGTCCACTGGCCCAATGGCTTCGAGGCAAAGGGGGAGGTCCGGGACCAGTTCCACCACGTGATCGATGTTGCGGCCACCGTGCTCGATGTCATCGGCATTCCCGAGCCGACCTTCGTCAATGGTGTCCAGCAGCTGCCGATGCATGGCGTCTCCATGGCCTATCTGTTCGACGAGGCAGATGCGCCTGAAAGACGAGAGACGCAATACTTCGAGATGGTCTGTAACCGCGGCATCTACCACAAGGGCTGGACTGCCGTCACTCGACACAGCATTCCTTGGCTCTTCGGAGCGACGTTGCCGGCGCTCGATGATGACGTCTGGGAGCTCTACGACACCACCACTGACTGGACTCAAGTCCACGACCTCTCGGCCGAGCATCCCGAGAAGCTTGCCGCGTTGCAGCGCTTGTTCCTCATTGAGGCCGTCAAGTACAACGTTCTTCCGCTCGACGACCGGCGGATCGAGCGGTTCAACTCCGAGATTGCCGGTCGCCCCCAACTGGCCAAGGGTCCGTCGCAGATCTTCTTCGGCGGGATGTCGAGAGTGACCGAGAACACCGTCTTGAATCTGAAAAACAAGTCGTACTCAGTTACCGCGGAGGTAGACGTACCTGACGGAGGCAGCAACGGGGTGATTGTGGCCCAAGGCGGAGCGTTCGGCGGTTGGTCGCTCTACCTTCTCGACGGTGTACCCACCCACTGCTACAACCTCCTGGGACTGAACATGGTCAAGGCCACCGCCACGGAACCCCTTTCGGCCGGAACACATCAGATCCGTGTGGAGTTCAACTACGACGGCGGCGGGCTGGCCAAGGGGGGCGACACCAAGCTGTACGTGGACGGCTCCCAGGTGGCGTCGGCCAGACAGGAGGCCAGTATCCCGATGTTGTTCTCGGGCGACGAGACACTTGATCTCGGGGGTGACCACGCCACCTCGGTCAGCGATGACTACACCCCAGAGACGAGTTCCTTCACGGGGATCGTCAACTGGGTGCAGCTCGACCAGGGTGACGACGACCATTCACATCTTCTCTCTCCCGAGGAGCTTCTTAAGGTGGCGATGGTCCGCCAGTGAGGTACCAGAAGGGACTATTCAATGAGCGCTGAGAGGCGTCCCTCCGTCTTGTTCGTGTACTTCTCCTACACGGGTCAGACGCTCAAGCTGGTCGAAACAATGACGGAGGTGCTGGAAAGCCGGGGTTGTGATGTCACGCAGGCGCCCATCGAGTTCACTGATCCTCGCTACGAAAGCCGGTTTGAACACTTTCCGATGAAACGGCCATTTCTTGAAGTGGTCGCGATGATTCCAGCCGAGCTTCGCCGCAAACCGGCAAGGATCGGCATCCCCGACATAGTGAGCGCGGGTCACTTCGACTATGTCGTTGTCGGAGCTCCTACCTGGTGGCTGTCCACGGACGTACCGATGCGTTCATTCCTGGAGTCGGCCGAAGCAGCCAAGCTGCTCAAAGACACGCCGTTTACGGCTGCGGTCACCTGCCGCCGTTATTGGAAGCACAACATCAAGACCGTGCGCCGCCTCGGCACGAAGCTCGGAGGGATCTACTCGGAGGGGATCCATTTCCGTTACCAGGGTGGACAGGTGCGATCCCTGTTCTCGCTTCTCAGCTTCCTCGGCACGGGGGAGTACCGGGAGCGCTATCACGGGGTCAAGATCCCGCCCACGAATCTTCAGGAATACCATCTGACGGAAGCGAAGGCTTTTGCCGAAAAGGTGGCCGGCCGCCTCTCAGGGGCTGGCGAGACACGATGAGGTCGTACATCAAGCATTGATTTCTGCCGTGAACGAGCTCGTGGCGGGTGCCCCGTGATCGTTGGCTCGGGGCGACCCTAGAAACAGCCACGCCGTGCCGAACTGCTGATCGAGATCGTGGTCGTCTCGCTGCGATGGAGAGGGCCCCCCGGGGCCTCCACTCCGCTCCGTGTCCTCACTCCGCCACGGCGGCCCCGGGCCGGTCGGAGCTACGAGCCATGCCACCGTCATGCAAGAAGCCCGACGGATTGCCACGGACGCCAGCACACCCACCTGCACCATGACCTAGGGGGATGTACTGACACGCACGGCCATAGGACCAAAAAGGGCTCCTGGACAGCCCCGTACGGCGGTTCGATTCCGCCCGCCGCCTCGAGTTGGCGACCCTCGGGTCGGTTCGACCAGACGGCCATTCGGGCCTTTAGTCATCGAAATCGGATGCCGATAATGGTCGTGTGGCGGGGGATCAGGCGAACGCGCAGCCCGATAGAGGTGTCGAGGTAGTCGGCACGTACCAATGGGTGGAGGGCCCACCCACCAGGAGCGCTCGTTCGTCGGTTCCTCCTTGTCTCCGACGACCTTCTCAACGGACCGGGCGGAATTGATGATTTCGCCGGACTCGGCATCCGCGCGCCCCGAGACGCATGCCCGTTTCGAATTGCAAGGCGGACCGCCGTACTCATTGGATGCGATTCTCCACGTGTCCCGCTACGTTTGGGCGGCGCAACTCTTCGTGCAGCCCGATGATTACGTGCTCGATTTTGGTTGTGGCACCGGATTCGGCGTGGCACTCCTATCGCCCCGATGTGCTGAAGTCGTAGGGATCGATCTCGATCCGAACGTCGTTGGCCTTCGCGAAAGATTTCAGCTGAGCAACGCACAGTTCCTGTGCGCCAATGCCTGCGAGGTCAATCTTGGTGTTGCACTCGGTATCGGTGGTGTCGATGTAGTGCTCTCCATGGAGACGATCGAGCACTTGGAGGACTACTTCACCTACGTGGAGAACGCGGTGTCCATGATGAAGCAGACGGGCACGTTCGTGGTGGGCACCCCGAACCGCACAATGACCTATAACCGCTATGAGGACCGACGCCATATGGACCCGTCCCACGTCCAAGAGTTCACCGCCCGCTCGCTGGAACGGACCCTCGGGGGTTACTTCGACCAGGTCGAGATGTACTACCAGTACTTCCCGAACTTCTGGCGGGAGACTGCCGAAGGGATTCCCCGAACGCTGACCTTCGAAGACGTCGCTTTCCAACGCATCGAAGATGTTCCGCACGAGGCCACCGATGCCTTCGCACTGGTCGCCGTGGCCACGCAGCCCAAGTAGTGCGCGTCCTTCAGTAGGAATCGAGCTCGGTGAGTACCTCGCCGATGATCTTCGTAGCCTTGTGCGCCGGCAGTGGCTCGCCACCTTCAGCCTCGGAAACCTCGACGGCGAAATCCTCGACCGAATGGACGCCGCCGACGAGGACGTGGCGCAAGGCTTCGCCACTCGCCTCGGGGTCGTTGATCGCCTCAATTGCGGTGCTCACGTCATGCTGAGGGGACTCGGCCACCGCGTGAACGAGGGCCATGGCCTCTTGCCGGCCGCTCGGAGTCGACACCGCCGGCTCGCGGTCGGGATTCTGTTGGAGGTCCCACTCGACCAAGGCCTCGTCATAGCCACCCTCTCCGGGGTGAAGGACGCGAGTACTGTCCGCGGTGACCTCCGTCGTCTCGTCGCCCGCTACCTCTTCCTCATCATGACGGCGATCTGGGCGCACGGGGACGACCAGGGTGCCGTCTTCGTTGCGAACGATCGTCATGGCGCTCTCCTTTGCGGACGCGGGCGCGATTCGGCCCGTGAAGCTTTATACCCAGACGAGCCTCCTCCCACCCATGGGGCCCGAGCCTGACGTGCCCATCGAGCTCTCGTCAGAGCGTCGCAAGGTCGAGGGTGAACTCGGATCCGTGGCGCCCCTCGACCTCGGTCGGCCCGGTCAAAGTGAATCCAGCCTTCGCGAGAACCCTCTGAGATGCGACATTTGTGTCACTCGCAGCGGCTGTGAGCATCCGCAACCCAAGGTCTTCATTGGCAATTCGGCACAACTTGCTCAACCCGAAGGTGGCCACTCCTCGGCCCGAGACGCGCTCGGCAACTCGATAGCCAACTGATGCTGTCCCAACCTGGACGTCATACAGGTTGAAGCGACCCACCACTGCTTCATGCTCATCGACGAGCACGTAGAAAGCGGCCTCTTGCGACTCCTGGGTGGCCAGCAACTCTCGATGCTGCTGAGAGAACTCTTCAAAGTAGCTGTCACCGCGGTCGCTGATCGACGTGGCGAAGTACGCACGGTTCTCTCGTTCGAAGGCCAGAACCGCCGCCTCGTGGTCACCGCGAAGACGCTGCAGCTCAAACATCCGGCGAGACTATTCCGACGCACGATCAGGGTGACTCTGTCGCAAATAGCCAGAGGGCAGCCCGAGCCAGCGAGTGCGGGCCGAAGTGCTCAGCTGTGCGATCTCGCTCGCTCGATAAGGAGCCGCACGCTCTCGGGATTTTCTGACGGCGCTTGCCGTGGCTACCGGTCCTGGCCCGTGCTCGGTCACGTGCTCGCTTCTCCGGCTGTTCCAAACCTCTGTTGCGCGGCCTGTCTCGTGATGCCCAACATGAGGCCGATCGCGGCCCAGGAATGCCCGTTCCGCCGGGCCACAGCTACCCGATGCCGCAGGTTCAGCTCGGCCATACTCAGCTCTCTATGGGCCGCCTTGACCAGCGTGAGGTCCTTGTCCCATTCCTCGTAGCGCCCCGGCACGATGTCAATGATGCCTTGACACTCATAGAGGTACAACTTGCACTCGGGCAAGCAGGATCGGGATCGTCCTGTTCCGGGCTCAGGACCGATCGACAGGACCGCCGGCGCTGGCTGGAGGCGGGTCGGTGGCCGGGACTCCGCCGTCGGTGACGTGTTCGGTCCATTCGGATCCCGACCAGTACCTCCGTTCGTGGCGGCCCGAGGGATCGATCAGCCAGCCAGGGGCGATTCCTGTGAAGGTGACGCTGCCGGGTGACCCGTCGCCGCCATCAGAGGCGTGATTGGCCGACGCGGCGCCGGTGAAGGAATTCGTCGTGGTCGAACCTCTTGGCTGCCGTCGCCGGCCGCGCCGCGACGGCAACGCCCGCATCGCGAAGAACGCAGCGAAGACAACCAGGAAGAGCCAGGAACCGTGACCGTAGAAGTACGTAACGGCAGCCTATGGGCCCGGATCTCGGAGCGGACGGCGGCTGCCGCACCAGGCCAGTTGATCCAGCTCGTCGAAGGGGAAGGCGGCCAGACGGCCACAACGCGGGCCGGGTCGCTGAGGTCTTCACGACCGGGAAGAAATGGGAGCAACTGGCAGTGCCCGGCGGGAGTTGTGGGGGGGTTGTGGTGCCAGGGTACGAACGGCCCTATGGACCATCGCAGACGCTCGGCACAATCGGTGGCAGGGCGGCCCGGCGCACCACGGTGGTGCACTTCTGATCCTGACCCTTCGAGAGATCGTCATGGACCAAGAACGAGAGATTCAGCAGTGGCTCCTGAAGGCGGGTGCGGACCTGCGTCGGGTGACCAACGCCGAGACGCGGTTCTCGGCGGCGATGAGCATGAACCACGTCACCATGCTGGCAGCGGCGGACGAGCTCGAGGCCGCCACGCGGGAAGCGATGGCATGGATGGCCGGCAATCCCTGCCCGGACCGGGAGGTCGCAGGACGCGTGACCCTCATGCTCAGCACCTGCGCCGAGGTCGCGTTCACCGCCGAGATCGCTCTGACCAGCTCGTGCCCCGACATCGAGGCCGTGTTCGGCCGCCTGGGCGACCTTCTCGCCATCATCGACTTCCACTCCGAGACGCTCAAGGCCTGGTGACCGAGAACATCCATCGAGCTGTCCTCGTCACGACCCGCCGAGCGAATTAGCTCTTCAGGGCTGTACCTGCAGGTCGAGCACCACGGGCGGGAGCGTGACGCCGCCGGCGCTGCTCAGGTTGATCCGCAACGAGGTGGATCCCGAGGCGGTGCCGGGAACAGTCACGCTGAGCGATTGCATGGTGGGAGCGGGGGGCGTGCAGCCGAGGGGCGTCAGCGTGAGGGTGCCCGAGGACGGCGTCACCGTGAGCCCGCTCGGGCCCGGCGCAGCCTGCCAGTGGACCGTCGTGGCCCGATTCCCGGCTGCGGCCGCCCCGATCTGGATCGTCGCCGGCTGTCCGGCTGTCACCGTCGTCGCACCACTCGGCGACGAGAAGCCGACGGCGGGGAGCTGATCGGAGCCGAAGGACGGTGGACTGGCGTCCGGGGCTGAGCCCCAGCCCGCGTCTGCCCTGCCGGCAAGGATGTAGTGGAGTGTCCCGCCCGTGCTGAGCACGGAGGCGGGCAGCCAGGGACTGTCCCAGGTCCCGGCGGGGTCGTGGGGAACGGGTGCTCCGGCACACGCGGGGTTGCCGGTCGCAGGACGTGTCACCCCGGTCACCGTCAGGTTGTGGACGTAGGGGCGCGAGGTGCCGGCCGTCGGGGCCACTTCGACGAGGCGCCGACCGTCGGGCAGCGTGACGGTCACGGAGGGAAAGAGAGGACTGGCGAGCGCCAGGTTCGCCGTGCCGGGGGTCACAGGGAACATGCCGAGCGTCGCCCAGACGTACCAGGAGGCCAGGGCGCCCAGGTCGTCGTTGCCCGGTTCGTCCACCGGGGCATCGGCGTACTCGTCGTTCGCGATGGCGCGCACGAAGCGCTGGGTCTCGTCGGGCGATCCGAAAGAGTCGAACTCCCACGGCGCCCACTCGCCCGGCTCGTTGCCGGACCAGTCCTCGGGAGCGTCGCGGCTGGCGTTGAGGGAGCTCATGAACGTCTCGAGCTTGGTGGTGGCGCTGGCATCGCCCCCCATGAGCGAGGCCAGGGCCGAGAAGTCCTGCGGGGTGTACCAGGTGTATTGGACTGCGTTGCCCTCTTCGAACCCCAACTGTCCGCCCGGTTCGAGCTGTGACGCCTCGAAGGCCGCCCCGGGCGGGAAGCTGCCGTCCGCGCCGCGGGCCTGGATGGAGCCGGTGGCGGGATTGAAGAGGTATTCCCAGTTGGCGGCGCGCCGGTTCATGGTGGAGGCCAGAGACGGGTCGTGCTCGGCTGTCGCGACCTGGGCGATGGAGAAGTCGTCGATGGCGTACTCGAGGGTGACGGAACCGCCGATCGAGTAGTCGATGGAGGTCAGGTCGAGCGACGCGGCATTGACGTAGTGCTGGGACAGGTACTGGCTCAGGTACTGCCGCTCGATCTCGAGGCCATGGCCGGTCTCGTTTTCCGTCGCACCCTTGACCATGTACCTGAGGGCCGAGCCGACGTCGAAGTTGTGCACCCCCATGGCGAGGGCGTCGGCAATGATGGGATCGGCCGAGTCCCCGTTCATCTGGGACTCGTCCCCGCCGACGATGGCCCATTTGGGGAGCCACCCCGTCTGCTGCGCATCGTCGAGCAGCGACTCGACCATGTCACCGACGGCGTGCGGATCGAGCAGGGATTCGAGCTGCACCTCGCTGCGGTAGATGTCCCACTCGGAGAAGTTGGCGTACACCTCGCGGTTCCCGGCGCGGTGGACCTTGCCGTCGCTTCCTTCGTAACGGCCGGAGACATCCGAGACCACGTTCGGAAAGAGGAGCGAGTGGTACAAGGCCGTGTAGAAGGTGTGTTCCTGGGCGGCAGTGCCACCGTGGACGGCGATACGGCCGAGGAGGGCGTTCCAACGATCGTGCGCCTGCGTGCTGACCTGCTGTAACGACCAGCCCGGATCCTCGGCCCGGACGTTCTGCATGGCGTCCCGCGTGCTGACGAAGGAGATGCCGACCTTCATGAGGACCTGCCGCACCTTGGTCGTGTCGAAGGTCGCGAAGGCTCCACAGGTGGTGCCGGAGCACTCGTCGTTTCCGGCGAAAACGCCCGCGTTCCCCCATGTCCCGGCCGACGAGAACGGCCGGTCGAAGAGCGCGACGAAGTGGACCGTGTAGCTGGTGCCGGTCCCACAGAACTGCCCGCTCGATACCCGGCCTTCGACCTCGTCGCGGCCGATCACGTGCACACGTGCCGCCGTGACCGGGTTGATGCTGTCGGCCACCTTGAACAGGACGTTCGATGCGGTCCCGGGCGGGAAGTCGAAGCTCGAGATGCCCGAGCGCGTGGTGACGGCAAGCGACACCGAGATGGGCGCCTGTTGTCCGAGCACGACCTGATAGCTCCCAGGTGAGGCGTGCTCCCGTTGGTGCGAGAAGGCGGCGACCGTCGTGGCGGGCGAGGTGATGGCGCCCTCGGTCGGGAGTATCGGGACGTCCTGGTACGACGGACAGCCTGTTCCACTCAGGTGCGTCAGGCTGAAACCATTGATCTCGGAATCGCCGTAGCTGTAGCCGCCCCCGGCTTGGACTGCGTTGGGGCTGGTGTCGGGACTCCACTGCATCATGCCGAACGGGACGTCCGCTCCGGGGAACTGGCCCACGGTGCCCGGGTTCACGGGCCCGGTCCCGGTGCCGTCCAGCGGATGGACGAGGGCCGCCGGGTCGGCGCCGGCGGTCGCGCCCGGTGAGGAGCCCGAAGCGGGAGGCGGAAGGCCGACAGCGACCGCGCTGGTCCCCAGCATCGAGAGGACGGCCGTGCCGACAACGACCGCGCCTCGCCTGCGGGG
>Ga0302177_10003741_pt1 | contig 10612 bp, 8 predicted proteins | sample I_Palsa_E1_2_FD_198780 | JGI IMG/M metagenome (GOLD analysis project Ga0302177, IMG submission 198780) | Peat permafrost microbial communities from Stordalen Mire near Abisko, Sweden - I_Palsa_E1_2 | ecosystem: Environmental > Terrestrial > Soil > Palsa > Peat permafrost | place: Sweden: Abisko... | reverse complement strand
TGTCGGTGTCCGAAACCGTGCTGCCGCGCTCGACGGTGCCCGGCGTCTGGATCACGCCTCCGGCCAGCAGCAGGGCTTCGAACAGCGTGGTCTTGCCCACCCCGGCATGGCCAGTGAGCGCGATATTGCGGATGCTTTCCGTGGTGTACGACACGATGCGACCCTCCCGTTGCAGGGCACGGCCTCGTGGCATGAACGGCGCCGCATGAGGCCGCGCATTGGCGGCTGACGATGGCGGGCCGTCATGGTCGTCCTTCGTGTGTACAGGCGGCCTTTTGTACAATGCGGCGGTTGTACAGGGCGGCTTTTGTACGAGGCGAAAGCGGTCATGGCGGAGCGGCGCGCGGCGCCGCCTGCATAGACTTGAGCGAATGGCCGGTGCGGTCAAGCTGCAGTGCGGGGAACCGCAGCGACGCGCCGGTGGTCTGCATGGACACGGGAATCCCACACGGCCTGTGGACAGCCGTTCAGCCAGTATTTCCGGTTCAAGCACGTCAAGGCATCCTGCCTTACCGACCCGTAGCCAACCCGCAACCTTTTGAGGCATCGTCATCGTTCATCCGCCGCAGGTCGAACATCACCGTTGGGAACCACAGGGTTACGATCAGCCGAGTCACGGGCTGACGCCGCTGGATGGGCCAACCCTGGCGGTGCTGCGGCAAATGCGCTGGCGCAAATCGCCGCCGGATCGTCGACTTTTGTGGCTGGCGCTGACGGTGGCCCTGCTGCTGCACGTGACGTTCGTGTGGGTGATCTGGCAGGAGATGCGCCCACCCCTGGCCCCGGCGGTAGCGCATGTGCGGCAGAGTGAGGTGCTGGAAGTGCGCTTCATCGCGCGAGCGGCGCCGGCCGTCGTCCCACCGCCAGCCCCGCCTCCGCCGGTGCCTGCGCCGCCACCTCGCGTCGTGTCCAAACCCAGGCCCAAGCTCCAGCCGGAACCGAGCGAGGCGATGACCGTGCAGTTGTCGGCGCCGGCTGCCGCGTCCAGCGCACCGCCGCACCCGTTACTGTTCGACAAGCAGGGGCAGCCGCTGCTGCCGACCGCGGCGAGCAGTGTGCCCGCCGCGGCAGTGCCCGGTTATGTGCAGGGCACACCGAAGGGCGATACGCAGATCATGCACAACACCGATGTCGTCAAATACCAGGGCACCCGTTTCAACGGCGACTGGGGTGGTGGCAACGTGGTGGATCGTGCCTTGCAGAAGGCGGTGGACAAGACCACGGTGACGCACACGTTCAATCTGCCCCAGGGTGTGCGCATCCATTGCAGTGTTTCACTCGCCATGCTGGCCGGCGGTTGTGGGGGCGATCCGCCGCCGCCGCCATCGGCGAAGAGCGGTGACGAGCGTTTGAACATGGCCCCGGCGCAGTCGCTGGCACCGGATTCACTCGCGCCGAAACCGCCCAGCGTGGAGGCCTGCATTGCGATGTATCGCGCCGGCCAACCATTGGCCAACGGTTGCCCGGTCGATACGCCCAGCCGCGCCGTTGATGCCGAACTGCGCGAGCGCGCAGCGGGTGCCGCCAGTCATCCTTGAGATGCAAGAGCCGGTTCATGATCTTCCTGTCGCGCACCACGGGTGGATCGTGAACAGGCTCTAGCAACCCCGATGACGCCCATTACACTGTTGGCATGCCCCGTCTGCCCTCGGATCGATCTGCCGACCGTTCATCCAACGAGCCACCATGGTTCGTCATGAACTTGCCGCTGGCGGAAACTGCCACGACGATCATCTCGCGCAAGCGCATCCGCGAGCGACCGCGCGAGCGCGCCTTGCGTATATTCGCTGCCGTCGGTTCGTTGCTGGTGCATCTGGTATTCCTGTTTGGCTTTGTGCTGGGGCCGGCCTATCAGGTGGTGGAGCGGCCGCCGTCGAAGGAAACCTTTCTGCAGGTTCGCCTGATCGAAGTCCCCAAGGCGCCGCCACCGCCTCCGCGCGGCACACCGCCGAAGGACCTGGGGCCACGACACCAGGGGCACGCCGGCCAGGTGACGTCGATCAGCGAGGGCACGGCAAGCATGCCCACGATGCCAGTGGCTCAGCCGACACCGGCGGCAGCACAGCCAGCGCTCACACTGGTGGCCCAACCCGTGACGCCGAAACCCAAACCGGCTGCCGCTCCCAAGCCGCCTGCGAGCCTGCCCCAGCCCGCGCCAACAAAACAGCTGCAGCCGATCCCGTTGGCCGGCGAACCCCCTGCGGTGACCTTGTCGACGCCAACGCTGCAACCGCCGGTGCCGCCGAAGTTTCAGCCTGAGCCGGTGCGCAAGCCGCAACTGGAAGGCACCCGACCGCTGCCGCCGCCGGCCTCGCTGGCGATGCCGGAGTTGCCCCCGCAAACGCCGCCAACGATCACCACGTCGAGCATCGTATTAAATGCGCTGGTGCCCAAATCCAGTGCGCCACCCAGCGTGGCACCAGCTCGCCCGCAGATCGCTGCCGCGCCGCCCGTACCCGAGCTGCAGCCGATCCCGTTGCCGGCGCAGCCATCGCCATCCGTCAACCTGCAGACGCAGCTGAGTCCACCGGTGCCGAGCGTGCCGCGTGAATTGCCGCAGGTACAGGCGCCAGCGATCCAGATTGCCGAAACACCACCGGTGCAGGCGCCGCCAACCGTAGCACCGCCGGCGGGGGCGCCGCAGGAGACGGTGCCGCCGGTTCCTGCCGAAGTACCGAAGGTGCAGCTGCAAGCGCCGACCGTGAAAATCGTGACGCCGGACAGGCTGCCGACGCAGGCCGTCCAGCCGTCCGTGGAGCGGCCGCAACTCAGCACGCCACCTGCCGTGGCGACGGCCACCGCGCCAGCCACTGAGCCGGAGAGCGCGAGCAAGCCGGCCGAATCATCCGTGCCCGCCCCAGCGCAGTCACCGACAGCGGCCAGCAGTCCGGGCGAAGCCAACACCGCGCGCGACGTCAGTACGGCGCCCAACGCCATGCCGCAGGGCAGCGAAACCGCTGTGCCGGGTGAGCCGAATGGCGTGGTCAACGCGCCGGAAAATGTCGGCAGCCAGGCGAATGCTTCGCAGCCGGCAACCGGCCAGGGCAATAGCCAGGGCACTGGAGAAAAGGCACAGGGCGAGGGCCTGCCGGGCGGCAATCAGGCCGGCGCTGCGCAGGGAGAAAAGCACGGCGAACTTGGCAGTTACGTCCAGCTGAAGCCGCACGGCGATACCGAAATCATGAGCCACGGTACGCCGAATATCGGCTACAAGCCGACGCGCTTCGAGCAAGACTGGACACCCGAAGGCGAGAGTTCGATCGACACCGCGCTGCGCCATGCCGTGGAAAAAACCACCATCGCGCACACGTTCCATTTGCCGCGTGGTGTGCGCATCGAATGCAAGGTCATACCGTTGTTGCCGATGGCACTATTCGGTTGCGGCAATCCCGATCCGCCAGCTATGCCGTTGGCGAAAAAGATTTACGATCGCCTGAACCTGCCGCCTGCCAACCCGGCGATACCCGCCGTGCCAGCGGCCAGCAGTACGGTACCCGTCGTGGCGGCGGTCAAGCTGGACAACAGCGTGCAATGCGCAGACGCACGGGTCACCGGTGGTCCGATGCCGCCGGGTTGCGAAGGCGCGCCCCCGATCAAGCCGATACGCATGCCGACGTCTTCGTCCAGTTCATGGGTGCCGGCAAGCGATCAGTTCCATTAGTGCGTTTGAGGGCAGAGATGATCAGGCCACGCTTTCGCCTTGGACGGGTCTGTACAATCGGTCATCCACTCGCCGATACATGAGGCGGAGTACGCAAGACTCTGCATAAATGCTGGTATGCCTATCATGCAAAATCAACGGAAAGTAGTGACCATGAAACAATACCTGGGCTGCATCATCCTTACGACGTTACTGGCGGGCTGCACCAGCGCTGGGACCTTGCGCAATGCCGAGCCGACCGCTGTCTATGCGGGGGATAGCACCGCCGAGGACGTCCTTTCCTGTGTATCGAATGCCTGGTCAGCCAAGCAGCTTCCGATGTCTACCGAGCCGGTATTCGGCGGAACGAGCATCCAGCTTCAGGAAACAACGGATGGCCCGATTGTGGCGCTGGTGGACATCACACCATCCGGATCGCACACGCTCGCAAAATACTATTCGCGATTTACATATGACGACACCTGGTACTACACGCAGGTCAAGGACTGCATGAATAAATGACCTGCCTGCCGCTGGGCTGAGTGTCGTAGACCGGGATGTGGTCGACTACCACAGCCACATAAAAAGCCCGCCGAAGTGCGGGCTTTTCCGTCCGAATTTTCAAGCTCATGACGGGCACTTCGTCATACTTCGAAGTGACGTCACCGCTGCCTTTGTAGGTTGGGGTGAGCGCAAGCGAAGCCCAACTTTTCGGCAAGCATGGACCGGCTGAAATGGGGTCATGGCTAGCGACCAAGTCGGCAATTCGGTGCCCATCCAGGGACGCAATGGTCAGGTCTGCATGGTGTTTGGAAGATCCGAATGGAGAGGCACACATCGCGCATGCCTCTCCACCCAGTCATGACGACGCTTTGTTGGCTACCACCGGCAGGCTGATGAAGCTCGCGTCGCCGGGCGTGTGCCACACGCGTTGCGTTGCCTTCTGGTAGTCGGCGGGTTTGGCGTCGAAGATGTTCGGTACGAAGCGCTGCGGGTTGCGGTCGTAGAGGGGGAACAGTGTCGATTGCACCTGCACCATGATGCGGTGGCCGGGCAGGAATACATGGTTCGCGGTTGGCAGGCCGAACGTGTAAAGCAGCGGTTGTTCGGGGGTGATCGCCTGCGCGTGCTCGAAGCTCTCACGGTAACGACCGCGGAAGATGTCCAGCGAGATCGGCAGCTCATAACCGCCCATCGTCGGATCGGATGGCACCTGATCCGGGTAGACATCGATCAGCTTGACCACCCAGTCGCTATCGGTGCCGCTGGTCGAGGCGAACAGGTTGACCACGGGTGCACCACCGATATGCAGCGGCGTGGTCAACGGCGCGCTGACATAAGTGACTACGTCGGTACGTCCATCGACGAAACGCTGGTCGTGCACCAGCCAGCGTGTCCATGCATCGTGGTCGGCGAAGCTCACCGGCCGCGGCAGATAGGGTACCGGGTTGGCCGGATCGGAAACGTACTCGTCGTATTTCGACTGAGCTGCGTCGGGCGCATCGAACGAGAGCGAATGGTCCGCTTTCAGATACAACGGCCGGGAGGTGTTCGGGCAACCGTGGTCGCAGCTCTGTGGCCATGACTTGTAACGATCCCAGTGGTTTTCGCCGGTGTTGTAGATCAGCACTGGCGGTGTGTTCGCCTTCGGCGCGCCATCGACCAGGTATTGATTGAAGAACGGCAACAGCACATCGCGACGGAACTGCAGCGCCGTGTCGCCGTCCCACTGCAACGGTCCAAGTGATGAACCGTCGTAGTTAACCTGGCTATGCCGCCAGGGACCCATCACCAGATAGTTTTTGTCGTTGCCCTTGTCCTTCGGCTCCAGCGCTTCGTAGCTATGGATGGCGCCCCACATGTCCTCCTGATCCCACAGGCCTTGCAGCCACATGGTCGGCACTTTCAACGGCTGCTGCGCCATGATTCGATCCAGCGCCTGGCCCTGCCAGAACGCGTCGTAAGCAGGGTGCTCGTGCAGCTTGCGCCAGAACGGCAGTTGCTCCAGTCCGGAGGCGCGTGCGAAGTCGCCAGCGGAACCAGCGCGCAGGAAATTCGTGTAGTCGTCGTAGCCCTCGCGCGGGATCACGCTGCCTTTGTCCTTGAGCGAGGTCTGTCCGCTGATGTAGTCGAAGTTGGTCTGGCGGAACGCACCGTAGTGGAACCAGTCGTCGCCCATCCAGCCGTCCACCATCGGGCTCTCCGGCGCGGCGACCTTCAGCGCCGGATGCGGATTGATCAGTGCCATCACTACGGTGAAGCCTTCGTAGGACGAGCCGAGCATGCCGACCTTGCCGTTCGACTTCTTCACCAGCCAGTCGATGGTGTCGTACGCATCGGTGGAATGATCGACCTCGCTGGAGTTCAGTGGTCCGCGCAGCGGGCGCGTCATCACGTACTCGCCTTCGGAGCCATGTTTGCCGCGCACGTCCTGGAACACCCGGATATACCCGGCCTTGACGAACATTTCGTCGCCCTGTGGCAACTCCGCCAACATGTGCGGCGACTCGATCCGTGCGGCACGCGTGCTGGCGTCGTAGGGCGTACGCGTGAGCAGGATCGGCGCGTGCGTCGCTGCCTTCGGTATCACGATCACCGTGTACAGCTTTACGCCATCGCGCATCGGGATCATCACCACGCGCTTGACGTAATCGTAGCTCGCCGTGGGGGCGGCATAGCTGGCCGGAATGTCCGGCGTCAGCGGCGCGGTCTGCGCCTGCAGCACACTGCCGGACAACAACGCCGACAACGCAACAGCAAGGGTGAGTGACAACTTGCGCATAAGTGCTCCGATGCGGAGTGGCCATCGTGACGGCCGCACCCGCTGCTGGGTGGTAGGGGTACGCGATTGCGCAACCAGCCCACTGTATCGGCAAGACACGCCGCTCCACATCCATGACTTCCTGCACGGTAGCGATGGTCGAGGCGAGGTTTTCGCACGGTCCCGGCAGCAGGCAGAGATTGCGCACAGATCGACAAGCGGACAAGCCCTGAACATCTGCTTACAATCCAGGCGGACATCCCGATCCACCAAGCAGTGCACACTGTTAGCCGAGATACATCGATGACCCGACAAAGAATCAGCACATGGGTAACAGCGGTTGTTTTGCTCGTCGCTGGCGCGAACGCTACGCGAGCGGCGGAAGCGGTGCCGGCCGCGTTGCAGCCGCCCGCCGGATACACAGTCGCTTTCACGGCAAAGGCCACCGGAGTCCAGATCTATACAAGCACCGCTGACGGCGCAGCAGCGCCGAAATGGGTGTTCGAGGCGCCCCTGGCTGAGTTGAACGGGCGCAAGGGCGTTATCCATCACTATGCCGGCCCTTCGTGGGAGGCTGCCGATGGAAGCAAAGTCGTCCGTGATACGGCCACGCCGGTGACCACAGTGCCTGCGAAACGGGCCTCCGCCGACATTCCCTGGCTACTCGTGAAGGTTACAGCCGATCCTGCAGCCGGTGTATTGGACAGGGTCGCCTACGTGCAACGGATTTCCACGCAAGGGGGCGTTGCACCGGCCAAGCTACCCACCCGGGTCGGTACGAAAGTGGGCGTGCCCTATACGGCGACCTACGTTTTCTACGCCAAATCGAACTGACGTCTCGTAAACGTCGGGGTTACTCGAGCAAGAGCTGGCGCCGTCGTTGACGCAGGCAGTCATTCACTACGGCGCGTCGATTCTGCGTTCGGGTAGTCAAACTTTCCTTTGCTGCACAAATTAATCGAGCCTGATGATCAGGCTCGATTAACGATCAGCGAAGGGTGTCCATTACTGTCGGCCTCGCTCACAGCAAGCGCAGCAGTTCCTTCATCAGCGGCAGGCGGCGCACGCGTACCGCGCTGGCGCGGAACACCGCGTTGGCCAGTGCCGGCGCAGCTGTCGGCATGGCGAGGAAGCTGGCACCCGTGGGTGGGATGTCGTCATTGGGGACTACGATCACTTCCACCGCATCGGGCAGCTGGGCCATGCTGGCGAGTGGGTAATCCTTGCTGCTGTGTTGCTGGATCTGGCCATCGTTGAAGGTGATTGCCAGGTTGAGCGCGGTGGACAGTGCATCGAGCGTGGCGCCGGCGACCTGGCCTTCCAGACCCATCGGGTTGATGACCCGGCCGACGTCGACGGCGCACACGACGCGCTGGATGATCAGCTTCTGGCCCTGCATCGCCACTTCGATCGCATGCGCCACATACGCGCCGTTGACGTGCCAGCAGGCGATGCCCAGACCGTTCACGCTATGCAGCCAGTTTTTCCACTCAATGCGATCGGCGACCAGCTTGAGCACGTTGAGCAGGCGGCCGGTGTCCAGTGTGCTGCCCGCGCTCAGCGCAACCTGGCGCGGCTCACCGAGCAGGCGCAGGTGCGTGTCCAGCGGGTCCTCTTTCATGCTGTGGGCGATTTCGTCGATGAAACTTTGCACCGCGAAAGCATTGCTGAGATGCGGCATGCCGCGCGCAGGCCCGCGCGGAATCGACGAGGTGAGCCCGTACCAGTCGCTGCGATAGTTGGGTACCAGCGCGGCGGGAAGTTGATCGGCGTCCACTTCGGACGTCCATAGACGGTTGTCCGGCACACCGCGGTGGGTGAGCGCAGAGGCGCTGGCCATGCGCTGGTTCCAGCCGATCAACTGTCGCTTGCGGTCGAGCACGGCGTCGAGCTGATGCACGCTGCCGGAGCGATAGTAGTCGTGACTGAGATCCTGCCCCTGCGTCCACAGCAGGCGCACGGGCTTTTCGACGGCCTGTGCCAGCATCACGGCCTCGGCAACGTAATCGTGATCGAGGCGGCGGCCATAACCGCCACCGATGCGCGGCACGCTGATCTCGATCTGCGCCGGGCCGAGGCCGGTCAGGCGTTGCACTACCGCCCAGGCATCCCGCGGCGATTGCGTCGGCGCGACCACGCTGGCGTGATCTTTTTCCAGCCGGACCATGCAGTTCATCGGTTCGGCCGTGGCGTGCGCCAGCCATGGCTGAAAGTAGGTCGCCTGCAGCCGCCGTGCGGCCTTCTTGTTGGCCGCATCCACGTCGCCATCATTGCGCACGTGGGCGCTGGGATCGCTGGTGCCCGCTACCAGGGCGCCGCCCTGCTGCTCCAGCGCGCCGCTGCTCTCGCTGCCGCTGGCACCGGGCTTCCATGTGAGTTTGAGTTTCTGTTGCCCCTGAAGTGCCGACCAGGTGTCTTCGGCCAGCACTGCCACGGCCGGTGCGATCACCGTACTGCCCCACGGCTGGCCGGGCTCGGGTTTGAGTTGCACGACCTTCACCACGCCCTTGACGGCCATGGTGTCGGCTATGTCCAGGTGCTCCAGCGTACCGTCCGGCCACGGACAGTGCGTCAGCACCGCGACCAGCGCATCACCGTATTGCTGGTCGATCGCAAAGGGTGTCTGGCCGGTAACGATGGCGCGTGCGTCCACGTCACCGGCGGGCTTGCCGATCAACTGATAGTGATCGGCGTTCTTCAGCGGCGGCGCATTGTTTGGCAGTCCAATCTTGCTGGCATCCCCGGCCAGACTGCCATAGCTCAGACGTCGGCCGTCCTGTGCAATCACGGTGCCGGATTCGCAACGCAGCTGATTGGCTGGCACGCCGAGACGTTGCGCAGCGGCCTGCAGCAGCAGCCAGCGCGCCAGCGCGCCGACCTGGCGCAGATCGGCCCAGGCGGCGGGAATTGAGCCGCCGGTGCCACCGATCTGGCGTCCGTAGGTCCAGCGCGGCTGGCCGTTGTTGTCGGCCACGCCGAGGCCGAGTGGAACCACGCGCACGCGGCTCCAATCAGCATCGAGCTCGTCGGCGATAATGCGTGGCAACGATGTGGCCACGCCGGTACCGGTATCCGGATCACGTGCGCCGATCAGCACGTTGCCTTCGCTGTCGATACGCACGTAGGCGCCCAGATCATAGAAAGTGTTGCCGAGCAGACCCAGTGGTACCGGAGCATCGGTCGCGTCGGCCATGCGGATGCCGACCATCAGCACACCGGCGCCGCCAGCGAGTACCTGCAGGAAACGCCGACGCGAAAGCCGGATGCCGTCGTTGGTGGTGCGATTGTTCATGGCTGGCCCGCCTTGCTGGCGGCGACACGCTTGATCGCGCGGCGCACCCGGGTCTGGCAGCCACAGCGGCACAGGTTCGGCAGCTGGTCGATGTCGTCATCGCTGGGCTGCTTCTTGCGCTTGAGCAGATCGACGGCAGCGATCAACCAGCCGGGCGTGCAATAGCCGCAGCCGATCGCGTCTTCGTCGATAAAGGCCTGTTGTACCGGATGCAGCGCGCCATCATTGGCAGCCAGTCCTTCCACCGTGGTCACCCGTTTGCCGGCCAGTTTGGCCATCGGCACCGTGACGGCGGAGACGGTCTTGTCATTCACCAGCACCAGGTCGGCGCCATTTTCACCGTGCGCACCGCCGTACTTGGTACCGGTCAGGCGCAGCACATCGCGCAGGTACCATAGCAGCGGCATCTGCGGATCGCCGGTGTGACGGTAGGATTCGCCGTTGATCTCCAGAGCAATGCCGTCGCGTACCTTCTCGGGGACGATGGTGCTGCCGGGAGTGACCGGCACGGCCAGGGCTTGCACGGGTGCCATTCAAGATATCCTTAAAAACGTATCGCACATTGTGGCATTGACGCGGCGGCTTAGGAGCCCATGCGGCTGAACAGGCGGTGCCAGACAAAATATACCGGCACGCCAGCGGCCATGATCAACAGTCCGATACCGGTGTTGACCGGGTTGTCGCGCAGGGTCAGGACCACCACCGCCGCTACGGTACCGATGAACAGCAGCGGCAGCAGGGGATAGCCGGGCACGCGAAAGCTGGTGGGTTGTCCAGCCTGGCGGCGATACCAGAACAACGTGGCAACGCCGACGGCGCAGGCTAGCCAGTCGCCAAACGTAGCGTAGTCCAGCAACTGGCCGTAGCTACCTGACAGCGCTAGCACAATCGCCCAACCGGATAGCAACAGTAACGCGGT
>Ga0302177_10003733_pt1 | contig 10627 bp, 8 predicted proteins | sample I_Palsa_E1_2_FD_198780 | JGI IMG/M metagenome (GOLD analysis project Ga0302177, IMG submission 198780) | Peat permafrost microbial communities from Stordalen Mire near Abisko, Sweden - I_Palsa_E1_2 | ecosystem: Environmental > Terrestrial > Soil > Palsa > Peat permafrost | place: Sweden: Abisko... | reverse complement strand
CGGGTTACCAGTGGCAGCCGCTCGGCCTGGCCGCGGACCCGGTGCCTGGGGATCCGCAGGCGATCAGCGCCGAGGCCGCTCACCTGGCGTCGGTGGCACGCACGATCACCGGGCAGATCACGGCGCTGCGGAAAATCGCCAGCGACGACACAGAGGTCGGCCAGCACGCGGAGAAGATCCGCACCACCGCGCTCAGCCTGGCGGGCTCTCTTCAGTCGGTGGCCACCAGGTACACCAAGGTGTCATCGGCGCTGTCCCACTGGGTCCCGGAGCTGGAGCAGGCCCAGAGCCTGTCGATCAGGGCGCTGAACGAGGCCGAGGCCCCGTACGCCAGGCTCAACCAAGCCGTGCTACTGCCGGCTGGCCCCGACCTGACCGCCGCGCAGAAGCAGGAGGTCGCCAGTTGCCACACCTCGATGCAGCGGGCGCAGGATCAGCTCGGCACCGCCAAGGTGCTGCTGACCCGCACGACCACCCTGCGGGACACGCAGGCCGCCTACTATGCCGCGAAGATCAACCAGGCCAGCAACGACAGCCTTACCGACCACGAAAGCCTGTGGGGCGACATCACCAGCGGTTTCGACCATCTGGTCGGCGATGTCTCGTGGGAGCTCAAGGATGTCTGCACCGTGCTGGAGGTCGCTGCGACCGTCGCTGGCATCGCCGCGTTCGTTATCGCCCAGTTCGTCCCGGGCCTTGACGTCGCCGTCGACGCCCTGGTGCTTGGCGCGTTCCTCGCGACGGGTGTCGCGGCTGACGGCCGGGCGATGCTCGCGCTGACCCACCACGGCTCGTGGCGCGACTTCGCCTTCGATGCGATCGCGCTGGCCTCCTTCGGTGTCGGCCGGGTGGCGGGCCTGGTGGCGAAGGAAGCCGTGCCGGCGGCCGAGGCAGCCGCTAAGAGCGCGTACACGTCGGAACTGCTCACCGACATGGCCACCGACGGACCCCGGGCGGCGATGCTGTCCAAGTTCGCAGCACAGACGGGGACGGACACAGTCGCGATGGCCAACCGGGTGGCTGAATTCGCGCCGAGCCTGGCGAACGGAGCCGAGCTATCGGGCCTTCCCAAGCTCATGGCCAATCTCGGGGCGTTCGGGGGCGAGGAGAGCAACTACGCCAGGCTCATCTCGCTCGCCACCAGGTTCACCACCCCGATAGCGGACTTGAGCCAGTACGGAACCCTGTCGAAGACGCTGCTGGGGATCGCAGGTACCAGTGCCGGAGTCGGGGCTGCGAGCGGGATCGCCGGAGGCGTCCTGGGCGGCGTCGAGCTTGACTGGGGCCGTGAGCCGATCGTCAAGCTGGACATCCCGCCCGTCTATCGGTGGTACAGCACCCACCTGTGGGCACCCGCTGGCGGCTGAGGCAATGGAGTCTGGAGTCACCGGTCCCGCTGGGGGCCTGGCACGCGGTTATGCCGACAGCGGCAGGTCAGGCCCGGTTACCGGCTACTCAATCGTGTTGCCGCCAGGCTGGCGGCGCATACCAATTCAGCATGGCACCCGGACGGCGATCCGCGAAATCGCCGACGAGGTGCTCGGGCGACGCCCTCAGCACATATCACCGGATCAAGTCGCACCGTACCGGGTTCAGATAGAACACCGTCTTTCTGAACTGGCGAAGAAGACTCGCACGCTCGGGGGCGTGGATCTCTATCTTCCTATTGCCTGCGCGCACGGTACGGCCATTCCCGCGTCGTTCATTGTGTCCGAGGGTTCGCCACTGGCATCAGGAGTCGTAGATCCTGGTCAGGTGGCTGGCTATCTCGCGTCGGCCGAAGATGCGTCACCGGCGATGGTCGACGGCTGCAAAGGAGCCAGGATGGAACATACCGCGGCTGCGGAAGTGGCATCGGGAATACCAGCCGGCTCCCGCCGGGTGGATTATGTGCTGCCGGTTCCTGGCCACGCGAGCAGATGGCTCATTGTCACATTCTCTACGCCAGGCGACGGCGACCCGGCGGGAGAATTCGCTAGGCTCTTGGTGCATTTGTTCGACTCGATTATGCTGACTTTCCGGTGGACCACGGATCATGTCGCCGGGTAACGGAGCTGAGTATCGCATGATAAAACCGCCACAGTCCCCCTACCAGATGAGCCGGCACGGCTGGATCAGCGTGGCTTACAACCAGCACGTGTGGATCCCCTGCCAGCCGGTGTTCCCCGAGGGATTCGACCGCAGCTCATGGGCCGCGCTGTACGCGGAAGAATGGTGGTCGCGCTCGACCCGGCCGCACGGCAAGCGCGAGGTCAACGCCCTGGCGCGGACGCTCGCTGACATGCACGCCTACGCCTACAGCCATATGGCCATGCACATGGGGTTTCTCCACCTGCCGAGCCTCCAGCTGGCACCGCTGCTCGTCAGCTTCGGTATCTGGGAAGCGGAGGGAGACCGGATAACGCAGCTGCGCAACCTGACACATGCCGACGATCCCACGCTCATGCAGCCACCCACGGTTGAGGAGTTCAGTACCGGCCAGCTCGGGCCAGGACTCAAGGTGCTGGCCTACACACGGAACAAGAACGTCATCACGGGCTACCTCAACTACGCATGGCGGTCAGAGGAGCTTGCCACCGCTGTACGCATGTTTACCGGTGCTCCTGATCTCGGCCGGCTGGAGCAGGCCGTCGCTGATATCGAGGAACTTGCGCGTGCGGTTGCCTGGGTTCCGTGGAAGCGAGGCGCTACCTGATCCGCTTCGACGTGTGCAGCGCCTTGCCGGGCTTGACGGATGACCGATGTGGGCGTGGGTCCTGCACAGCCACGGGCCACCCTGCCCACCCGGGTAGCCCCCCGGCGGCCTAGCCGCGGGTCAGCTTGCGGTAGGTGACGCGGTGCGGACGGGCGGCTTCGGCGCCCAGGCGGCCGATCTTGTTCTTCTCGTAGGCATCGAAGTTGCCCTCGAACCAGAACCAGTTCGCGCCGCCCTCCCAGGCCAGGATGTGGGTGGCGACCCGGTCCAGGAACCAGCGGTCGTGGCTCGTGATGACCGCGCAGCCGGGGAACTCGAGCAGCGCGTTCTCCAGCGAGCCCAGCGTCTCGACGTCCAGGTCGTTGGTCGGCTCGTCCAGCAGCAGCAGGTTGCCGCCCTGCTTGAGGGTGAGCGCCAGGTTCATCCGGTTCCGCTCGCCGCCTGACATGATGCCGGCCGGCTTCTGCTGGTCCGCGCCCTTGAAGCCGAACGCGGCCACGTACGCGCGACTGGGAAACTCGACGTTGCCGACGTGGATGTACGCCTCGCCGTCCGAGATCGCCTCCCAGACGTTCTTGTTCGGGTCGATACGCTCACGGGACTGGTCGACGTAGGAGATACGCACCGTCTCGCCGATCCTGATCGTGCCGGAATCGGGCGGCTCCTCGCCGACGATCATCTTGAACAGGGTGGTCTTGCCGACTCCGTTCGGACCCAGGACGCCGACGATGCCGTTGCGGGGCAGGCTGAAGGAGAGCTTCTCGAACAGCATCCGGTCGTCGAAGCCCTTGACCAGGTCCTCGACCTCCACCACCACGCTGCCCAGGCGCGGGCCCGGCGGGATCTGGATCTCCTCGAAGTCCAGCTTGCGGCTCTTGTCGGCCTCGGCGGCCATCTCCTCGTACCGCTGCAGCCTGGCCTTGCTCTTGGCCTGGCGGGCCCGCGGGCTGGCTCGGACCCATTCGAGCTCGTCGGCCAGGCGCTTCTGCTTCTTGGCGTCCTTGGCGCCCTCGACCTTGAGCCGGGCCGCCTTGGTCTCCAGGTAGGTGGAGTAGTTGCCCTCGTAGGGGTAGGCGTGGCCGCGGTCCAGCTCGAGGATCCACTGGGCCACGTCGTCGAGAAAGTACCTGTCGTGGGTGACCGCGACGACGGTGCCCGGATACTTCGCCAGGTGCTGCTCGAGCCACTGCACGCTCTCCGCGTCCAGGTGGTTGGTGGGCTCGTCGAGCAGCAGGAGGTCGGGCTGTGACAGCAGCAGCCTGCACAGCGCGACCCGGCGCTTCTCCCCGCCAGACAAGCTGGTGACGTCCGCGTCTGGCGGCGGGCAGCGCAAGGCGTCCATGGCCTGCTCGACCTGGCTGTCCAGGTCCCAGGCGTCCCTATGCTCCAGCTGCTCCTGGAGGCGGCCCAGCTGTTCGAGCAGTCCGTCCGAGTAATCGGTCGCCATCTTCTCGGCGATCTCGTTGTACTCGTTGAGCAGCCTCTTGGTCTCGGCCACGCCGTCCTCGACGTTGCCGAGGACCGTCTTGCTCTCGTCCAGCCGGGGCTCCTGATCGAGCAGGCCCACGGTGAAGCCCGGCATCAGGCGCGCGTCGCCGTTGGACGGCTGCTCCACACCCGCCATCATCCTGAGCAAGGTGGACTTGCCGGTTCCGTTCGGGCCTACGACGCCGATCTTGGCGCCGGGAAGGAACGCCAGCGTGACCTCGTCGAGAATGACCTTGTCGCCGTGCGCCTTGCGCACGTGACGCATCTGATAAATAAATTCCGGCATGTCTCGTATCCTACCTATTGCAGCAGGCCAACAGCCCGCTACCCTCGTCTCAGTCAGGGGAAAGTCAGGGAAGGTTGGAAGTCATGACTCTGGCCGTCAGCCGGACCGGCACCATCTTCAAGAAGTGCGAGCGCAGCAACCATAAGCCCGACTCCAACAAGCGCTGTGCGACTTCCACCTGTCAGCATACGTGCGACAACCCCGAGCGCTGCGCGCACGCCTGGACGCTTCGCTACTGGGTGAACGGCAAGCAGGTTGAGAAGTCGTTCAAGGACACGACGCACCCCGCCACCGGGCGCGTCAACTACGGCAGTGGCAAGAAGCTTGCCCAGGACTGGCAACTCAAGACCACCGTGGACAAGCGCTCAGGGGACATCACCTTTGCCGACCACGGCAAGAGCGGCAAGCAGAATTTCGGCGAAGCGTGCGAGCAGTTCATCGCTCGGATGCAGGTCAGCGAAAACAGTCGCGCCATCTACCTTCACTCGTACCGCGCCTACGTCCAAAGGGTGTTCAGCGACAAAACGCTGGCTCAGGTAGCGCAGGACCGCGACGGGGTTACCGAGCACCTGACCGTAACCATGAGGCACCTGAGCAACACACCGCGCCAGCAAACGCGCATGGTCATCGTCGGCACCTGCGATGAGGCTGTCAAGGCCGGCAGGCTCGCCAAGCACAACCTCGCCGACATCACGCTGGCCGACCACGGCCCGAAGAATCTGCACTCCGATTTCGTCTTTCCGACCTATGAGCAGGTTCAGTTCGTTGCCAACGGCGGGGTCAACCCCGAGACCAAGCGCGTAGTAGGTGGTGCGGGACTCTGCGTCTGGCTCATGCGCGGGTGCGGTCTCCGGATCGAAGAGGCTCTTGCCGTATCTAGGCAAGACTTCATTGAGGGGGGCACGGTACTGCGAGTCATGTGGCAGGCATCGGGGAACGGGCGCGAGCGCGACCCACTGAAGCACCGCAAGCGCGGTGAATACCGCGACGTGCCCGTGCCGTCATGGCTGTGGGCGATAGTCAAGGACCTACCCGACGGCCCATTGATGCCCGGACTGGGCGGCAAGACGTTTCAGCGGTACGGGACGATCTACTTCCGCTTCATGCGAGCGGCGGAGGTGGCCGGAATCCCAGACGGTTTCACGCCGCACAGCCTGCGGCACGCCTTCGCGTCCGCCATGCTCGCCCGTGGCGTCCAGATCACCGAGCTAGCTCACTTCCTAGGGCACCGGGACATCAACGTTACTCACCAGGTGTACGGGCATCTCCTGCCCTCTGCTGCCAAGAGAGCCGTAGCGGCGCTAGACGCTGAGTTTGCTGAGTGGAGCAAGGGCTAGGGCCCTCCGCGCGGCTCCCTCAGGGCGGCCGCACTGACCGGCGGCCGGGCCTGGCATGCTGCATCCCATGACTTCCTCCCGTCGGCTGGTGAGCTCGGGCTCGCCTCTTGAACCAGAAATCGGCTTCTCCCGCGCCGTCCGCTCCGGACCCTACATCTGCGTCGCCGGCACCGCACCGATCGCCGAGGGCGGCGGCACCGCAGCCCCCGGCGACGTCTACGCGCAATCGGTCCGCTGCCTCGACATCGCCGAGCACGCGCTCCAGGAGGCGGGGGCGTCACTGGCCGACGTGGTCCGGACCCGGGTAATGCTCACCGACATCGGGCAATGGCGGGACGCCGCACGCGCGCATGCGCAGCGATTTGCCCAGGTGCGACCGGCCTGCACCTTCATCGAGGTGTCACGCTTCATCAACCCGCAATGGCTGGTGGAGTTCGAAATAGACGCGATCGTCCCGGACTAGCACACCACCCACCGCCCAGACCCCGGCCATGTATATAAGCCTACGGGCACGCGTCCGTAGGCTCGTCCTCCTCCTTGGCAGCTTCAGCCGGAGCGGAGCCTGCTTCATTCTCGGCGGGTGCCTTGCCTGGCGCGCACAGCTGCACCTGGTCGCGGCCGGCGTCCTTAGCCCGGTACAGCGCCAGGTCAGCCGCCGCCAGCAACTCGAACAGGTCATTGCCGTGCTGGCCGAGCGCCGCCACCCCGATCGAGACCGTGACCTGGATTCTCGCCTGGGCGGTGGTCACGCTCAGCCCGCTCGCGCTGCGCCGCAGCCGTTCGGCGATCCGGCACGCCCCGGCGGCGTCGGTGCGGGGCAGCAGGACGGTAAATTCCTCCCCGCCGAACCTGCCCACCACGTCCGACTCGCGGACCTGCCGCCTAAGCTCGGTGGCCAGGGCCCGCAGGACCTCGTCCCCGACCAGGTGCCCGTGGCTGTCGTTGACCCGCTTGAAATAGTCGACGTCGACCAGCAGCAGGCCCAGCGGCGTATCCGACCGCAGCGCCCGGGTGACTTCCGCGTCGGCTTCACGCTGCCAGGCGGCGGCGTTCAGCAGGCCGGTCTTCGGGTCGGTGCGGGCCGCGGCGGTCAGTTGCTGGTGCATCATACTTCGCTGCAGCATCATGACCGGCGGCAACACCAGCAGGAGCAGGAAGAAGCTGAGCGTGCAGGTGATCGCGATGAGAACGCCGACGCAGGTTTCCGTCAGGTCGAGCAGCAGGCTTTCGGAGTCCCAGACCGCCTTCGCCAGCGGCGCCTCGGGCTCGGCCAGGTGCGCGGCGACCGCGACGACACCGGTGTTCACCACGGCGAACAGGACACCGCAGGCGATGGCGGTGAGCACCACCGACGGGCGGGTCAACCAGGCGTTCGAGCCTCGCAGTGTGACCACCACGGCGTCAGGGACAAACCGGTGGAATGTGCCCGAGGCCGCGGCGCCCGCCAGCCCGAGCGCAGCTGAGCTGAACATCCGCCGGTAGAGGGGTATCCGCTGCGCCCGCAGGTAGAGCACCCCGCCGAGGATCAGCGGTGCCAGCAGGGCATATAGCGGCGGCAACAGCAGCGCGATCGGGAGCCACCAGGCGGAAAGCAGATCACGGGACACGCCGGACGGATGGCCGAGCCGCCGCATCGCCTCGATGCAGATCACCGCGGCGGCCAGCAGGGCGGCGAACAGAATCACGTTGTCCGTCTGCGGTTCGCGGAGGCCGGCCAGCTGCCAGCCGATCAAGGCCAGGTCAATGCCCAGGACAGCGACGATGTACACAATGAGTGATGTAGGCATGGCAAGCAGCGGCCAGCACGACGGCCACTTGATCAGGCGCGACAAGCGCTTCTCGCGTTGTCCTATCGCCTCTTGAACAGCTGACATGCCCTCTGCCCATCATGAGCGACGCCTCTGCGGACCCTCAAAACCGTGGCCGCCATCACTTTAGGTAACATCATAAGTGCGCTTCGTGCTGCCAGTTAGCCGAACCAATATGTTCGCTGGCGCGGATTTCCCGGCCTCCGCCTACCTGCAGGCATGCCGGAGCCGCTGCGGACGACACGCCCGTGACTACGGAATGTGCCGCCGGTGCCGCACAGTGTAGCTACACTATGGTTCCGTTGTATCCGTTCCATGCGGCACCTGGCAGACCCGCGAGGCGCCCGACAGACCCGCGGTCGGCCCGGCAGACCGTCAGGAGAGTGGACTCGATGCGAGGCGTTATCTGGAGCTAGCGCTCAGAAGGGCGTGGTGGCGCTAGCCTCCTCGTCCTCGTCGAGTGCCCGCGCGGCTTCGTCTAGGTCCCGGCCGAACCGCTCGACCGCCTCTTCGTCGATCATCTCGCCCGGCCCTTCGGCCATATCCGGGGTTTCCCCGGCGTCCGCAGGCCAGTTCCCGGCCGGGTCGCCTTCGGTGGCCACGGGCGGAGGGCTCGGGCGCATGTAATTGGCTGGGCCACGGTTCAGGTCGTGCCCCACGGTGTCCGCCACGATGGAGATCACGTTCTTGAGCTGCCCGTTCTTATCCTCGTAGCTGCGGGCCTTGAATCGTCCTTTGACGAAGACCGGCTCGCCCTTGTGCATGCTGGCGCGCACGTGGTCACCTAGCCTGCGCCAGCAGGTGACGTCGTAGTACGAAGTGTCCGCATCCCGCCACTCGTTGGTCACCCGGTCCTGGACGCGGGTCGTCGCGCCGACCCGCAGGTCGGTAACCCGGGTGCCATCCTTGATCTGGCGCTGCCTGGGGTCCTGGGCCACGAAGCCGACGAGGGTCACGTATCCGCCCTGGTTCATTACGATCCTCCTTGGGATTCCCGGCAGCCCCACGCCGCCGGGTCTCCACCACAGTCGCCGAAACGCAACCCGTTGCGCTGATCCAGCCGGGCTCTTGTGGATAACCCGGACCTAGCCTGTCCGCCTGTGGACAACCATTGGCGATCGGCAGAGCCTTTGCGCGACTATGGCGGACTGGGGTGCAGGCGGGAAGGGGTGCAGGCGGGATTAGCGCTGGTTCAGGCGCGCCATTTCCTCGGCCGTGAGGGAGAACCCGAACAGGTCCAGGTTCGATTCGATGCGCTCCGGCCGGGCGGACTTGGGGATGATGATGATGCCGAGCTCAAGCTGCCAGCGCAGGACCACCTGGGCCGGCGTCACCCGGTGGCTCTTGGCGATCTCGGCCAGGACCGGATCCCGCAGCCGGGTGTCCTTCAGTGAGCTGTAGCCCTCCACCGCGACGCCGCGTTCGGCGTGCGCGGCCAGCAGTGCCGGATCGTATTGGGACAGGCTCCACGGGATCTGGTTGACGGCCGGACGCTCCCCCGTCGCCTCGATGAGCTCATCGATCTCGGCCACGCTGTAATTGCTCACACCGACCGCACGGCACAGCCCCTCAGCCCTGATCGCGAGGAATTCCTGCCATAGCCGCGGCGAAACCCGCCTGCGAGGCGGCCAGTGCACCAGCCAGAGATCCACGTAATCGGTGCCGAGGGCACGCAGGCTCTCGGCGATGGTGGCCCGCGCACGCCCCGCGCTGCCGGGTGGCAGTTTGGTGGTGACAAAGACGTCGCTTCGGTCCAGGCCGCTGCCGGCGATGGCGCGGCCGACCTCGTCCTCGTTCCGGTAGATGGTGGCGGTGTCGATGTGCCGGTAGCCGGCCTGCAGCGCGTGGCGGATGGCCTGATACGCCTGCTGCCCTTGCATCTGCCAGGTGCCGAACCCCACCATCGGCATGGCGACGCCACGGCCCAGGTCCACCACGGGAATCTCGGTCATACCAAGATTGTCTCAGGTGGGCAGCATGGCTTGTCCTAGGAAGTCAGCACGGCTTGTCTTAAGGAAGTCAGCAGAGCGCGGATCGAACGGGAGAGTTCTCCGGGGACGTCCGGGACCAGCAGGTGAACCCCGTCGCGGACGACGTCCTGACCGCCGATCACGACATCGCGCACGTCGGCCGCCGAGGCGGCGAACACCGCCGTCTCGAGGGCCAGGCTGTCGTCGGCGCCCGCGGTCCGCACGCTGTCCAGGGACAGTGTGACCAGGTCCGCCCACGCCCCGGGGGCGATCTCGCCCGCGTCAGGCCAGCCCAGGCTGGTGTGCCCGTCGCAGGTAGCCGCGAGCAGCAGGTCCTCGGCGGTGAAGTGACCGCGTGAACGGCAGGCCAGCCGCTCGGAGTACTCGACGCCGCGGGCTTCTTCGAGCATGTCCACCACCGCGTGGCTGTCGGTGCCCAGGGTGAGCGTGCACCCGGCCGCGTCCAGCGGCCGCGAGGGTGCCAGCCCGTCCCCCAGGTCGCGCTCGGTGGTGGGACACAAGCAGGCGAACACCTGCGCACCGCCCAGCAGTTCGAGGTCCGCGGCACTGACGTGCGTCGCGTGCACGACCGTGGTCCGCGGCCCGAGCACGTCCTCGTCGTACAGCAGCCGGGCCGGCGAGACGCCGTAAACGGCCCGGCAGGCATCGTTCTCGCCTCGCTGCTCGGACATGTGGACGTGCAGCGGGGCACCCCGCCGGCGGGCCCAGGCCACGACCGGGTGCATGTGCTCCGGAAGCACCGCGCGGACCGAGTGGATGGCCGCGCCGGCCCGGGCGTGCGGCGAGATCATGCCGTGGGAGTCGGGCCCGAGCGCATCGACGCGGTCCGCCCACCGTGACGCGTCGCCATCGCTGAACCGCACCTGCACCCCGGCCAGCGGCAGCACCCCGGACAGGTCGAGACCGCCGGTCAGGTAGCAGGCGTCGAGCAGCGTCAAGCGCAGGCCAGCCTCCGCCGCCGCCTGGACCAGGGCCCGCCCCATCGCGTTGGGATCGGTGTAGGGACGCCCGCTGGGCTGGTG
>Ga0302177_10003730_pt1 | contig 10631 bp, 10 predicted proteins | sample I_Palsa_E1_2_FD_198780 | JGI IMG/M metagenome (GOLD analysis project Ga0302177, IMG submission 198780) | Peat permafrost microbial communities from Stordalen Mire near Abisko, Sweden - I_Palsa_E1_2 | ecosystem: Environmental > Terrestrial > Soil > Palsa > Peat permafrost | place: Sweden... | reverse complement strand
CTCGCGGCGGAGCAGCCGCGGCCACGGGTTCCCGTGCGTCGCGGCGGGCCGGTACGCGAGCTTGCCCGCGTTGATCGCCGCGATGATCTCTTCCTGCGTTAACCCGAACTCCGCTCGAGCCGTCTTGTCGCTCAGCGTCGCGCCCTCGCGGACCCATTCATTGCCGTAATCCATATCCATGACTGATCATTATCTCGCAGTGCGGCTGCGGCCGGTCGGCGTTCGCATCTTCACCGGCGACCACCGCGAGGCCTCTCGTGGCGACAACATCGGGGTCTTTCGTTGCCGATCATCCCTTCGCCGTCAGCATCGACCCGGTTTGCCTGACCGCCGGGCTACACCGAACCGCCACGGAGGGATAGGCATGCCTGTGCCGCCGCCCTCGTCGAAGATCCGCGTAGGCGGCTGCTGGTCGACCGCCATTCCAGACGACACGTGCTGCGGCTCCGATCAGCGTGGCTGACGGCAAGCATCTCCTGGCTCCCTCAGCCGAGCAGGTGTCAGGTGCCGGCCACGATGATCTCGCGCTCATCTCGAGCAGGGGGCCGGTACCTGTGTTCGCCGTGGTGCATGAGTGCTCCGTGGTGCGCCGTACCGGGGTGGATCTGGGCTCCGGGGAGTTGTTTGTGCACGATAGACCCCCAAATACTCTCATGAGCCCGAATACACCCCAGAAAAACCAGTCATCTAGAATTCATGAGCTAGCTGTGATCGCTCGGGCTGACGGTGGCACTGGCATACCGCACCCGTCCCGCACCAGGTTCATTGCTGATCCCGGCCTGGTGAGAGTGGGTCACCTCGGTGATGAGCCGTGATCTCCGGTGCTGATGATCGTCCGGAACAACTCACGAGCCCGCTCACAGAATCGCTCTACGTCAGCCACGGCTGGCTCGTCGCCGGATGCCAGCATCCGGGCCTGGAGTTGCTCAGATCGCAAACCACCGTAGCGGGCCACTACAGCGGCGGTGACCGGCTGGACTGCGACATGCAGGTGCTTCCGCGCGCTCGCGCCATGGGACCACAAAGACATGTAGGTCTGCTCAGGCCGGCAGAGCGCTTCGACAACGCGGGCAGTGTCGCGCAGAACAGGGCCGAATTCGGCTGCGGCCGCATCATCAAGGTCCGCGACGGCCACGACGTGCTCTTTAGGGCCGACGATCAGGGTCCCGAGATTCATCGAGCCAACGACGTGGTTCACCACCCACCCACCGGTCTGATGAACGATGCCTCCAGGCAGGACCCGCCGCCCAGCAAGAAGATCGCATCCGAGACATCCCACCACGTCCACGTTCACGTCCGCCAGACTCAACGATTCTCACGGCCCGGTCAAGATGACCATGATGCCCGCGCGTCGTTAGAGGTGCCCTGCTACCGGCAGACAGGACTGTCCCGGCTTTAGCGCTTCCCGTCCGGCCGCTGTGCGGGTTGGGTGGTACCCCGTGCCCACATGCCAAATCCGAAAACCTCCGGCCCTTGGGTCGGCTGACGATCGAAGCCACGATCAGCCTGCGATCGCTCGCGCCAGCGGCGGTCCCGGTTCAGCCGGTCCCGGTCGCACTGGCTCATCCGCAGCGACACGCGGGCGGGTGCCAGGACCTGCGGCACGACACTGGCCAGATCAGCACGGACAGCGCCGAGGCCGGCCGCGTCCGTCAACGGACCCGCCAGCAGACCGGTCATCACCGGGCACGCCCGGACCTGGCAGCCGCTGACACGAAAGCAGATCGTACCTATGGAACATAGGGCCGGTTATAACCGGCCCTATGTTCCATAGGGTCGGCCGCTGCGGATCACACTGGCCGCACGGGCCGCGACGGCCCCTTCGGACCCCTTAGCTCGCGGCCGGAGGACGCCGCGAACCATCGGGAAAGGACGGGCCCGGGACATCTGGAACCTGGCCATATTTTTACGGGGCCGGGGCCGGGACCGGGACAGGGGGAGAGGTCGGGACAGGGGCAGGGGTTCCGGGCCTCCCCAATCCCTGGATCCGCCGGCAGGCCCGGATCTGAAGTCTTCGCGTCGCCCAGGACGCCGATCATCGCCTGCCGGCGACCACCGGAGGCCAGCCGACGCCGACGCCGGGTCCGGGGCTCAGCGCGGCACGAGCCGAAGCGTGGTGGCGCGGGCCACGGGCGACACCATGGACCCGACGTAGCTGGCGCCGATACGCCGGTACTTATCGCGGTAGGCGGCGTCGATCTGGTCGTTGACGGCGGGACCGGTTTCGTCCGCGAAGGTGACGTCCTTGCCGATGCCGCCGGCCTGGATGCGCCCCTCGCGGCGCGCCAGCGCGTGCCGGAACCAGGCTCCGTCGGTCCCGCGGTAGGAGCGGACGTAGAGGTCGTCGCCGTCGCGGACCACCCAGATCGTCACCGGCTTGCGCGGCGTGCCGTCCGGTCGTAGCGGCGCGATCTCCAGCTCGGCGGCGTCGCCGATCGTGCCGAGTTCGTCGCTGGTCCATGCGGTCATGGGGGTGGGCCTCCTCGCAAAACTCGGGGCTGCAGCAGGACTTTAATGGCGCGGCGTTCGTCCACGGCGCGGTAGGCCTCGGCCACCTCGTCTAGCGGCAGCGTCAGGTCGAATACCTTACCCGGGTCGATCCGGCCGTCCAGCACCCGCATCTGCCCGGTTCCTGGCCTGCCGCCGAAACAAACGGCCAGGAAACAAACAGCCAGGAAACAAACGGCCAGGAAACATAGCCTGAACATTGGTCACCAGGCACTATCCGGCTCGGCCCGGGTATTTGCCTGTGGTGGTCCGCGTTGTAGTGTGCCTTGCTAAGGACATGCTGCTCCAGACTCCGGCAGCGGTTGGTTACTCCTGCCTGGGGTGAGTTGAGTGAGCGACCCGAATACCATGACCCGTACCGGCCCTGTTGTCCGCGTAGCCGCCGCCGCCGGACCGCGTCCGCCCGATCGTGACCCATGGCTGCGCGTCGGGCCGGTAGACGGCACGACGCTCCCGCTGGCCGGTCAGCCGGGCCACGGGAGGACGGCGTTCGTGCGGCGCCAGCCGGGCCGGATCGTGGACGGCCGTTTCGAAGGCTACACCGGCCTGTTCGAGCTCATCTGCCCCGACTGCGGCGACCATCCGTACCTGGATTACTCCGAGATCCCGCCGCGGCTTCAATGGCTCCGCGGGCCGCGCACGCTACGGGGGGCACTAGCCGTGTATGACAAGCACCTCGGGCCGCCCGGCACGAACGGGGACAGCGCCGGGAGTTTAGGTCCCGGCTAGCCGGAGTGCCGCCAGTGCCAGACGGAGGTCAGCGCCTGGGGCCGGCCGAGTCCGCAGGTATCCCGGCGACGCGATCGAGGAGCGGCTGGCAGCGCAGCCGGTGGCCGATGTCCCGGGCCTCGTCAATGGCCAGCGCCGCCGTGTCAGCGTCGCCGTGGTGGGTGAGGTACTCGGCGTGGTCGAGCAGGCCGTGAGCCAGGTGATAAGGAGTGGACTGCTCGCGCAGGCTGGTGATGGCGGTCTCGAAGGCAGCCGCGGCGGAATCGTCGCCGTCAGCGGCCAGGCGGGCCCGGGTCAAGTCACGTTCGGCCCGCAGCATCGGGGCGATGTGCCCGGCCGGGCGGGAATCGAGCAAGGCGACCAGGTCGCGGACGATGGCGGTGTCGCGCAACTCGAAGGCGGACCGAACCGCCAGCGGCCACCCCCAGCGCATGAACTCGTGGCTTATCCCGAGGGCGTCCGCGCGGGCCACCATCGCACGGGCGTGGCGCAGTGCATCGGACGGCTGCCGGCGGGCCGCGGCGAGGAAAGCCATCAGGCACTCGACGAGTGCCTTGTCCTGAGGATCCTCGCTGGCCGGCATGTGCCGCAGCTCCGCCAGCAGGGTCTCGGCGGTCGCGGTGTCGCCGCGCATGGCGGCCAGGTAACCATGCGTGCAGGTGAGATGCTCGATATCCCCTAGTCCGTCGGAACCGATCGCCTGACTGAGCTCAGCCTCGGCGGCATCCCAGTCACCGAGCTCCACCAGCGAATGGGCGAGGTTTCCGATCGCCCACGCCAGTCCGTCCCGGGCACCGATCCGTCGCAGGCGCGCGGCGGCATTCCGAGCGGCCTCCGCTGCCGCGGCGGGATCGCTCGCGCCCAGTGCGTCCGCCAGGTTGACCAGCGCCCGGCCCGCGATGAAGTTGTCGCCGACCTCGGTGCCGAGCCGTACGGCCTGGTGGTAGTAGGCCACCGCTTCGATCCGCCGCTCAGCGGTGGCGAGATAGATCCCGCGGGCGAGGAACAGGCCGCCGAGCTGGCCGGAATCCACGTCGAGGGCCTGGCCTAGGACGAGCACCTCAGCCGTGAGCCGGTCAGCATCCGCAGAGCCGGCCAGAGCTTCCAGGGCGCCCAGCTCCACCAGGGCATGGAGCGTTTCGATGTCGGGCTGGGCTCGCAGTACCTCCACCGCCGTGGTGAGCTGTTCGCGGGCTTCGCCGTGGCGGCCCCACCGCTGCAGCGCGCCTCCGGCGATCGCCTGGACGCGGGCGGCGGCCCGCTCCTGGCCGCACTCAAGATACAAGGCCCGGGCCCGGCTGGCGTGCTCGAGTACCTCAGCCCAGCTGGCGTTGGTGCTCTCGGCCTGCGCAGCGCGCTCCCACAACTTGGCCGCGGCTTCGGTCCGGTCCGCCGGGCCGGGCGAGCTCAGCTCCGCCGCAGTGGCGTAGCTGGCGGCGGCGCGGGCGGGAGCGCCGGTGCGTTCGGCCCGTTCCCCGGCTCTGATCAGAGCGGTAATGGCCTGGTCGCGGATCTGGCCGGCATCGGGATCGTCGGGGATGGCATTCAGCGCGTCCAGGTAGTGCCGGGCGATGACGTCGACGACTTCCTCTCCGTCGCCGGCGAAGACGCCGCGCAGGTGCGCGGCCACCGTCAGGTGGCGGGTCTTGCGGTCCCGGCGGGACAAGGTGTCGTAGGCCACCTGCCGGAGCATCTGCTGAGCGAACTGATAGCTGCCGCGTTCGGGGGACAGCGGGTCCGCGGACACCGAAAGCACCTCACGGCGTACTAGATCATTTAGTGCGGAACGGACAGTGGCTTCGTCCTGTCCGGACACGGCGATCAGCGCCTCGGCCGGGAACGTGCTGCCCAGCACCGCGGCGTCGGCGACCAGTCGCCGCACCTCGGGGTCCAGGGCGTCCAGCCGGGCCGCGAGCAGGGCATGGAGGCTGTCCGGCACGGTCAGCTCACCGATGTCACCGGTCAGTCGGTACACCCCCTCGACCGGCCGTACGACGTCCCGGTCGATGAGCGAGCGCACCGTCTCCACCGCGAACAGCGGAATGCCCTGGGCCTGGCTGGTGACCTTCGACCGGGCCGCAGGTGGCATCCCCGGCACCAGCGCATCCACCAGCTGATCCATGGAGGCAGCGTCCAGCGGATCCAGCGTCAGCGTGCTCCGGTTCCGCCCGGCACCGAAACCAGGCCGGACCTGCCCGAGCTCAGGCCGGGCGAACACCAGGACATACACCGGGAGGTCGCGGGTCCAGTCGATGAGATGATTAAGGAAGTCCAGCAGGCCGCTGTCGGCGTACTGCGCCTCCTCCACCAGCAGCACCACCGGCCCGGTGGCGGCGAGGCGCTCGAAGAATAGCCGCCAGCCCGCGAACAGCTCCTCCCGGGGCAGGGCACCGCCGTTGTCCGCCGGGAACGAGACCCCAAGCAGCCGGGCGAGCCGCACCCCCGCGAACGCCCGCTCGTCCGGATCGGCCACGATCCGGTCCAGGCCGGCGGCCAGCTTGTGCGCGGCGACTTCGGCCGGATCTTCCTCGGCGATGCCCAGCCGCTGCCGGACGATCTCGGCCAGCGCCCAGAACGCCACTCCCTCCCCGTAGGACAGGCAGCGGCCACGGTGCCACCACACCGCCGCGGCCAGTCCGTCGACGTACTTCTCGAACTCCCAGCCCAGCCGGGATTTTCCCACCCCGGCCGGGCCGGACACCAGCACCAGGCGTGGTATCTGGCGTTCGGCGGTGGCGTGGAACAGGTCCTTGATCGTACGTAGCTCCGCGTCCCGGCCGGTCAGCGGCGCCTCCAGGCCGTCCACTCGCTGCGACCCGCCCACCGCCGACAGGACCCGGGTGGCCCGCCACAGCCGTTGCGGCTCGGCCTTCCCCTTCAGCGCGTGCTCCCCGGCGTCGGCGAACCCGATCGCGCTGCCGGTCAGCCGCTGCGTTGGCGCGTCCACCAGCACCGAGCCAGCTTCTGCCGTCGCCTGCACCCGGGCCGCGGTGTTGACCGCGTCCCCGGCGACCATCCCCTCGCCGACCGCACCCAGGTTCACCGCCACCTCGCCGGTCACCACCCCGGCCCGCGCCGCCAGACCTGGCACGCCGGCCTCACTCCCGAGCTCGGCCACCGCCGCCACCAGGTCCAGCGCGGCCCGCACCGCACGCTCCGCGTCTCCCTCAGTCGCCGACGGCGTCCCCCAGACCGCCATGACCGCGTCTCCGATGAACTTCTCCACGACCCCGCCGTAGCGGCTGATCACCGTCTTGGCCACCCGGAAATACTCAGAAAGCAGCTCCCGGACGGCTTCAGGGTCCCGGGCCTCCGACAACGGAGTGAACCCCACCACGTCGCAGAACAGCACCGAGCACACCCGGCGCTCCGCGACGGGCTCCGGGCCGGCCGCCTGAACAGCCACGGACGGCGCATGGGCGGCGTCGAGCACCGCCGCGCCGCAGGCACGGCAGAAACGATCACCGGGGAGCAGCTGCTCACCACACGACCGGCACCCGCCGGAAGGAGCACCGCACGCCCCGCAGAACCGGTCGTCCTCTTCCAGAGGCGAACCGCACCGCCCACACTTCACGCAGTCCCTCCCACGCCCGCCCCAACCTGCGCCCTAACCGATATTTTCGCACTCTTTTCCGCCCATCAGATAGAGGCTTCTAGCAATTACGGGTTCGGAGCGATTCCTTTTCCGCCCTCGTCGGGTCTTCCTGGGTGTAGGTAGATCTCGGATGAGAGGATCGCACGTGAGTGAATGCCCGCTGAACCAGGCTCTCCAGAGCACCCTGGCCATCTTGACGAAGGTCCGGTCCGAGGACCTGGCCGCGCCAACGCCCTGTGTGTCGTGGGATGTCCGCGCGCTAGTCAGCCATTTCGTCGGCACGGCGCGCTGGTGGGCCGCCGCAATGGCCGGGGAGGACGCAATCGCCGGTGAGGACGCGGCCGCCGACGCTGACTACGCGGCCGAAGACTTCGTTGCCGCATATGAGGAGAGCATCCGGATAGCCGTCGCAGCATTCGCCGCCAAGGGCGCGCTGGACAAGACGGTCCGGCTGCCGTTCGGCGAGTTCTCGGGAGCTGTCGTGCGGGACCTGGCGGCGACGGAGCAGTTCACCCATGGCTGGGACCTGGCGCGGGCCATCGGGTACTCTGCCGACCTGGATCCCGAACTGGCCGCGGAGCTGCTCAGCCAGGCCAGGCTCACCATTACCGATGCGTACCGCGGTCCAGATGGCGAGGCGTTTTTCGGGCCTGCTGCCCAGGCTCTGGCCGGCGCGGGACCGGCTGATCAGCTTGCTGCCTTTCTGGGGAGGCGTGTGTGATCTGTGCCTGACAGCGCGATCTTTGTCCAGGACACCGAGCCGTTCCGGCGTGAGCTGTTCGCGCACTGCTATCGCATGCTCGGGTCGGTCCCTGATGCCGAAGACCTCGTCCAGGAGACCTACCTGCGTGCCTGGCGCGGTTATGGCGGGTTCGAAGGCCGGTCATCGGTGCGCACCTGGCTGTATCAGATCGCCACCAATGCCTGCCTGACCGCGCTGGCCAAGCAGAGACGGAGAATGCTGCCATCCGGCCGGTACGATCCCGAACCGGATCCCGGTGCGGTCCCGGAGGAGGCCGGGCCGGAGGCCGCCTGGCTGGAACCGGTTCCAGACGCGATGGTGACCATGGACTCCGCCGATCCGGCGGCCATCGTCGCGGCCCGCGAAGGGCTGCGGCTGGCGCTCATCGCCAGCCTGCAGTACCTGCCGCCCAGGCAGCGTGCGGTGCTGGTCCTGCGGGACGTGCTGGAGTTTCCCGCCGCCGAGGTCGCGGTCATGCTCGGCACCACGACGGCGTCGGTCAAGAGCGCGCTGCAGCGCGCCCGTGCCCGGCTGGAGGGACTGGCCCCGGCCGCGGACCAGATCACCGAGCCAGCCGCGCCCCAAGCCAGGGCCCTGCTCGACCAGTACATCGCGGCGTTCGAGAACGCCGACGCCGCTGCCCTGGAACGGCTGCTGGTGCACGACGCCACCCTGGAGGCGACACCGTTGCGGACCTGGTTCGCTGGCCACAAGAACTGCGTGTCCTTCCTGCGTAACTACATCCTCGGCGCGCCCGGTGACTGGCGCATGCTGGCCACGAGCGCCAACGGACAGCCCGCCGCGGCGGCCTACACGCGTGACCAGCACGGGGACTACCAGCCGTACGGAATCGTCGTGCTCACCGTCACCAGCGCTGGCATCTGCCGGGTCTCCTCCTTCGGCGACCCCGGACTGGTCACCGTGTTCGGGTTCCCGCTTCGGCCGCCGATTCGGCCCGGTGTATCGCCCGCATGGCGCCCAGAAACAGCCGCTCCTGGCTGAGCGCCAGGCGCGTGGCCCGCAGTCCTACGGTCGCGGCCATGTCACTCAGCGGGCCGCCCGGTCTGCCGTACATCCGCCGTGCCCAGCCCGGCAGGGTCCGGAACGCGAGGGCGGCGACCGGCGGCAGCCCCAGTTTCAGCACCCGGTTGCCGTCGGGCACCGGAGGATGCAAGGTCAGCCGCAGCGCTTGTCTCGCCTCGTCGCACGCGTACATCCTCGGCCTGATCTGCTCGTAATAAGCACCGAGTTGGGCCATCGACGCAGGCGCCGTCGCCCGGTCCAGGCCGATCAGTTCCGCGCTGGCACGCTGCTCGTCCACGAACGCGTCCAGGTCCGCAGCCGAGAACGGCAGTCGGCTCCGCCGGGCGATATCGGCGCAGGAGGCGACCTCGCCGCAATGTACCCACAGCAGCAACTCGGGTTCGTCGACCCGGTACCGCGTGCCGTCGAGATCGGTTCCGATGAGCGAGTCGTGAATTCTGCGCACGCGGCGTCCGGCCCGGTCCGCCTCCGCCGTTGTCCCGAAAGTGCGCGTCTCGATGAACTTCCTGGTCCTCCTCAGCCTGGCCCAGGCATCCGCCGGCTCGGTGATAGTCGCGGCGTTCTGCAATGTGCCGCGTATCACCCGCGGATGCAGCGCCTGCAAGTAAAGCGCGCGGACCACCGCCACCCACATGATCCGGTTGCTCATGACACGCCAGGTCACGGATCCGGGACCGAACAGGCCCTCATCCTCCCGGGCAGGATCATCCGGACTCGTATACGTGTAGGGCGTGGAGGGCATCATGTTCTCTGCCTCAATCCGGACAGCCGCCGGCCCGAGCGACGGGGCGCAGGTTCGCCGCGGCCCACGGCCTGAGGTCCCGCTTGCTCTGCTCGGACCAGCAGCGCACCATCTCGTCGTGTCCGGCGTCGCTATGGCTGTGTTGGCGCAGGAAGCTGCCCAGCCCGCGAAATACGGCATCGCGGCCTATGAGCAGTTCCAGTCGCTGGATGATCGCTGCGTTTGCCGCGTAGTCGTGGTCGGGTGGCGCCGTTTCGCCAGCCGCCCACGGTGTGGCTCCCGGAATGATCTCCGTCAGCTCCGACCTGCTGACATACGTAGCTAGCGCCTCGACGAGCCACATCTCGATTTGCTCTCCGCGGCAGATGCTGGCCAGCCCGCCGATCCAGGCATGCGACAGTTCGTGCGCGATGACTGTCGCAAGGTACAGCGACCGCTCGCCGGGGCGGGCTTGGCTGAGCGCCTCTTCTTTAATGGCGATCAGTCCAGGCGCGGAGAACGCTAGGCCGGGGAAGCCGGGAACGAAGAGAACGTCGCACTTGCCGTACGGGAACGGCAGGCCGAGATTGCGCTCGTAGTAGCGCAGCGGCTCGCGTACCAAGCCAAGCACGCGGCGAGGCTGCAGTTGCCCGGAGGCGGACGGCATCGCCAGCACGCTGACCGGCAGCTCCGGGCCAGCTTCGCGCTCGCAGCTCAGCGATGCACCGACGTACGGGCCCGCACAGATACTTGAGACGGCAGGAGCTATCGGCGCCGTAGGGGCGAAACGCCAGGTCCCGGTGCCGTCTCCTGGTGGTCGCGACACGGCGGCCGCATTGCTCAGACATGACCATCCGGCCGGGGCGCGGACCGAGAAGGTGATCGGCGCTCGCAGGCGCGGAACATCGAAGCAGCAGTACATGCGGGCTGCCCCGCCGCGATACGCCTTGGCGTACACACAGCCGCTGCCCTCAGCTGGATCGGTAACTCGGTACAGGCGGATACGTCAACCGCCTCTCCATTCAGTGTCGCCTGGCGAACACTGACAGCGCGCAGATCAGCGAACGACAAGTCGCCTGGCGCTGAGTAGCGGAAATGGATTTCAGCGCGGGACAGGAATGTCTGATCGCCACGCGTGATGTCAAGGAATACGTCGTAAGACGTTACCGAGCATATGGTCACGGTCTTGGGCTCATCGGTCATGCATTAATTGTGTTACCGGTAGGAACGTACCAGCTGGCCGTGGGATGTTGTAGACGCGGCACGCATCCGGGCGGCGTCCAGGCGCCGCC
>Ga0302177_10003728_pt1 | contig 10633 bp, 8 predicted proteins | sample I_Palsa_E1_2_FD_198780 | JGI IMG/M metagenome (GOLD analysis project Ga0302177, IMG submission 198780) | Peat permafrost microbial communities from Stordalen Mire near Abisko, Sweden - I_Palsa_E1_2 | ecosystem: Environmental > Terrestrial > Soil > Palsa > Peat permafrost | place: Sweden: Abisko... | reverse complement strand
GAGCAGGTCGCGGAGCTTGCTTTGACTCAAGCCGACCAGGAACCAGGCTAGGCAGTAATCCCGCTCCAGTACGGCTTCGGGAATGCGACGGCCACCATGTTCTTTGTACAGCCGGTTTGCCAGAAGGGAGAGATTACGCTGCAGGATCATGTATGCGGAATCGCCTCCAGTTCGTCGATACCGATATTGAGTTGGAGACGCCAGCGTGCCTGGAAAGAACCGGACTTCGGCAGCGTTGGATCGAGGCGGTCATACGTGGAGGTCAGCTTCGAGCGCAGCGGTTCGAGTTGATTCGATGAAGCCATTTCGTAGAGTTCCAAGAGGAAGCCGAGCCGCCGTCGCAGAGCGCCGCTCGAAAATTGCTGCATGTAGTCGAGAAGCTGTGGAATCTTGATGTCTGCGCGGCTCATCCAGAGGGCCTTCGCAACCTCTGGGATGCCGCCCGCGTACTGAGGCTGACGCAGGGCATCGAGAATAGTCCGTTCCTTGTCGCTGACCATGATGGACTGCTGCTTCGTAACCCACACTTTCATCAGGCCGAAGAAATCCACCGGCTTGACCGTGACGAAGCGGTACTCGTGTCCATGCACCGAGCGCGGCGGCGTTCGCAGCGTCGAGCTGACATATACGGTGAACTGAGGCTGCGTAACCATACGGTGCAGTTCCATTGCCGAGGCGTGGGAGAGGAAGTAGGGGCGTCCTTCGCACATCTCCCGGGCGATAACATACGGATCGCCGACATACTCCGTCGCCCGGCCCATCTCGAAGGGAACGAGTGTATAGAGGCCGGAGCGCAGGCGGGTCACAAGCCCCCGCCGCTCCGCCTTGTGGATCAGGGTCCTCGCCGATGATCCGCGCAGTCCGGTGATCTCCTCGGCATCCTGAAGAGTGAACGTGGTTTTACCGCGTTCGTTGAGTTCCACCCATAGCGCAGACGATCTTGGTCCTAGGGTTTTCCTGGAGTTCCGAGGCAAAGGTTGAGAGGGCAAAGGTTGCGGGTCCGATAAGGGTCCAGATTTTTGCCCGGAGATTTTCGGTCTGGGTCCGGCAGTCTTCGACTTATATTTTGTGCTCATATTGTTCCCTCGGAAGGAACGAAACAAGAACAAGGTATCATATTTCGATGCTATCGTCTGCATGAAATGTTCCCTCGCGGGGAACGGAATGTGATTTCAATATCATCCAGACCTTCGACCTCTGCCCGAAAAAAGGGGTGCGGGCAAAGGTTTAGAGGGCAAAGGTCGCGGGTCCGATAAGGGTCCAATAACCGTTCCCGTGGGTCCAATAAGGCGCTCAGAGAGCCATCCGCTACGCCTGGTATCAACAAGTTACGCGTTTCCGGTTAGCTGTCACGGCAGAGGTCTCGGGTTCGAGCCCCGTCGTCCCCGCCACTAAACCTAAGAAAATGAATGATTTAGTGGATACCAAAAAGTGACAGACAAGTTCAGAGGGTGCTAACGAGGGTGCTAAAGGTCTTAGCGCCTCTTTTGTTGCGTGCGGTTCTGCCCTTCGAGGGTGCTGAAAGTTGCTTCTTTCCGCCTCAAACACCATGTCCATGACTCGGTTATTGGCCTCACGCTCCGTCGCAGAGATCGCCCGTGTGTATACATCGAGCGTGATCCGCGAATTGGCATGGCGCAGCAGCTCTTGCGCTGTCTTGAGGTCTACTCCCGCTGCCCGAAGATTGGTGGCGAGCGAGTGACGAAAACTGTGCCACCCGATCGCTTTATCTTTGACCCCTGCACGAATCAGTGCAGGACGAATGATCTTCATGAGCACCGTATCGGGGGAAATTGGTTGTTTTCCTTCGAGCCGGATCAACGGAAACATAAAGTCTTCCTTCCTCGCTGCAGTACAGCGAAGCCTCTCGCCATACTGCCAGACACTTCACGACGGAAGGGTGTAACGGAACCGGCTTGCGGCTCGCTTCGGTCTTAGTGTCCCCGAAGCGGTTCCGCACGCATGAACGATGGATGTTCACCTGCATTAGTTCGAGATCTATGTCACGCCAGGTTAACGCGACAAGCTCCGATCTTCGCAGTCCCGTGCTGCCTGACTTTTGTGATCGGGTTTCGTTCCATCCACTCTTGCCGGATAGCGTGCTTGAAGACTGCTGGCATGATGTTGCGTATCTTGCTTTGTGTGCCGGGAGCGAAGACTAACGTATGCAGCCACGTCTCAACATCCACTGTGCGGACATCCTGCAAGTACATCGTTCCCCACTTGGGGACGATGTGATTCACAAGGTAAAGAGTGTTCGCCTCAATGGTCGCGAAGGCTTTACTCTCTTCAGTCAGCTCATATTTGCGGTAGTGGGTAACGAGTTCAGCCACGGTTTCTGGCACATCTCGGGCTAATCGGTTCCTCAATGCGTGACTCGGCGATTTGTCATCAAACGAGAGCCGTTCCTTCCGGGATTGGCGTTTTCGGGGACTAATCCTCTGGTCGGGTGAATCCATCAGCATCCCGAGGAGGTCATTGTGATGGAAACAGCTTGTGAAGACAAGTCTTGAGCAGTGCCAAAGGTCATTCGGAGTGGAGTGTAGTGATCGGATCGAGGCGCATGGCGCGCAGCGCAGGGACGTAACTTGCGGCGATGGCGACGGCGGTGAGCACGGCGGTTACGCCAGCGAAGGTGGAGAGATCGTAGGGCGAGACACCGTAAAGCAGGCCGGCCATGAGATGAGAAACAATAAACGCGCCAACCAGGCCTACGCCGGCGCCGGCGGCGGCCAGAGTGAGGCCCTGGCGCAAAACCATCCTGAGGATATTGCTCCTTTGCGCGCCCAGCGCGAGGCGAATGGCGATCTCGCGCGATTGCTCATTGACCAGGAAGGAGATGGTTCCATAGATTCCCAGGGCCGCGAGCAGCAGGGCTGTTGCGGCAAAGAGCGCCACCATTTCCATGGAGAACCGCCGCACGGAAAGCGAAGAGGAGAGAACCTCGTTCAGGGTCTCCGCGTGGAAGACGGGAAGGTTAGGATCGACGGCCTGGACTTGTGCCCGCACCTGCCCGGCGATGGCGGCGGGGTCGACCTGCCCACGCAGGTAGAACGCAAGAAACTTGGCGGGGCGCTGGTAGATGTCGAAGTACATCTGCGGAATGCCGGCGTCCGCGAGCGATTCCGTGCGCGCGTCGGCGATTACGCCGACGATGGTGGTCCAGTCCGGCTTGTCGGCTTCCAACCGGACGCGCTTGCCGAGCGGATTCTGGTTGGGCCAGTAGGTGTGGGCCGCCGCTTCGTTGATGACCGCGACCAAGGGCGTGTCTTCAAGATCCTGGTCGACGAAGAGGCGTCCACGCAGGAGAGTCATGCCGAGCACGTGGAAATATTCCGGTGAGACGATCGACGTAGCGATCAGAGGAGGCTGGCTGCTCTGCACTCCCTGACCCTCGCGAAACAATGGAAACGCTTCCGCCCGATCACTGACGGCTGTTTCTTCCACCCCCGGAATCGTCCGTATCCGGCGGAGAGCTTCCCGCAGAAACACCGCTTCCTGCGTGGCAGTGCGGTAAATGTCGGTCTTGGGATCATTGGGATTCGGCAACGAGGTTTCGATTGCCATGACTCGAGTGGGATTGAAGCCGGGTTGCACCTTGAACAAGTCCCAGAAGCTGCGCAGCAGAAGGCCAGCGGCGACCATCAGCATCAGGGAGAAAGCTAATTCACCAATCACCAGAGCGTGGCGCAAGCGCGAGCGCTGCCGGGAACCGTTGGAGCCACGGCCCTCCTGCCGGAGCGTCGTGTTCAAATCGAGGCGGCTTACGAGCCACGCGGGCGCAAGTCCGAAGATGCTTCCGGCGACGACGGAGACGACGATGGCAAACGTCAGCACGCCCCAACTGATGGATATGTCATTGAGGCGCGGCAGACTTTCGGGAACAAATTGCAGCAGGAATTTCTGGGCGACGAAGAGAACCGCAAAACCGGTGATGCCGCCAAGCACGAAGAGCAACAAGCTCTCGGTGAGGAGCTGACGAATGAGGCGCATTCTTGCGGCTCCCAATGCCTGGCGAACCGCCATCTCGCGGCCTCGCGCGCTGGCGCGAGCTAGCAGCAGATTGGCGACGTTGACGCAGCTGATCAGCAAGACCAGGCCCACTGCGCCGAAGAGCAGGATGAGCGATTGGCGAGCATTGCCGACAAGAGTTTCGGCTAGGGGAGTGAGGTGGAGAGTCCACGCGCCTTGTGCAGGATAATCCGCCGAATATTGCTTCTTTAACGATGCAACCAGTACATCGAGTCGCCCCTGCGCGGCCGCAGGCGAGAGACCAGGCTGAAGGCGCGCGATGGTCTCGAAGGGGAAACGCGTGCCGCGCATCGGCGGGGGAGCTGGATCGCCGAAAAATCCGCACGCTGCCCACAATTCGGTACCGACCTGCTCGCTGGTTTGGCCCTGATCGCGAAAGCTGGCGGGCATGACGCCGACAATATGAGCGGGATCGTTGTCAATGCGGAATGTCTTGCCGATAATGTGCGGGTCGGCTCCAAAAGCGCGCTTCCAGAGCCCATCGCTGATGACGACTTCATTGTTGAAGCCGGGTGTGGCGTCGTGCGGATCGAAGGTGCGGCCCAACTGCGCGTCAACGCCGAGCACCGCGAAGTAGGCCGGTGTGACCGACTTTCCGGCGATGCGCGTGGGCTGGCCGCTGCCTGTAAGAGTGTCGGTGCCGAAAAAAGATAGGGACACATATTGGAAGATTCCCGAGTTCTGCAGGTCTCTCAACTCAGGGATGGAGAGTCCTATGTGGTGTGCGCCCACGCCGGGAAGGCTGGCTTCCATTTGCACCAGTTCGCCGGGGTGGGGAAAGGGCAAAGGATGCAGCAGGGTTGCGTCGATGATGCTGTAGATGGCGGTGGTGGCTCCGACGCCGAGGGCGATGGTGGCAATGACAATCAGGGAAAATCCGGGAGAGCGTGGCGGAGATCGAAGAGAAAATTCTCAGCAAGCGGAAGTCCCTGCTCGGCGTGGTGGTGCTCGCGAATGGCCGGGGCCGTGCCAAGCTTCAGTGCGGCCTGCCGCCGTGCCTCGGCGGGCGACATGCCAGCACGCAAATTCTCCTCAGTCTGCAAGGCAAGATGCTCGGCCATCTCTTCCAGGAGGCGCTGGTCGGCGCGGCTTCCGGCGGTGAAGTTCGAGAGACGAATGAAAAAGCGACGCAGGAATCTCATGGCAGGTCCTCCGCTTTCACTTCAAAGAAGCGCGCGATGATAGCCGCGGTCTGATTCCAATCGCGGGTCTCCGTCTGCAGCTGTTTGCGGCCCGTCACGGTAAGGCGATAGAAGCGGGCGCGGCGATTGTTTTCCGATGCGCCCCACTCGGAGGCAATCGAGCCTTCATGCTCCAGCTTGAGCAGCAAGGGATAGAGCGTGCCCTGGTTGACCGCCAGAAGGTCCCCGCTGATCTGCTCGATGCGCCGCGCAATTCCCCAGCCGTGCTGCGGTCCCAGGACATCGAGTGTCTTGAGCACCATCAGCGCCAGCGTTCCCTGCAATACGTCCGGTTTTTCCTTCATGGCGAATCAACCTTTAGGTTTCCAAAAGGAATCATGTCATGGTTCCTTTTGGGAAGCAACAGGAAATTTTGCGCGATCTTTCGATGTCAAGTCCAGAAGAGCGGTCCGGAAACTGCAGGGAGACTGTTTATTGAGGGCGGCGTAGTTGTGATTACTAACGAAAAGTCGGCCTATGTGTAGTGACTTCTGGACACCGAAGACTCAGTTGGCGATATCAGGCCAATGCACTCGTTGAGACGTCTATTGGCTCTCCTCCAGTTTCCGGACGGTTGGTCGGCAACTCGGAGACAGCGTGTTGGTGGCGAAAAGTACGCCATGTTTTGAAGTTTATTTTTGGATAGATTGCCGCGGACGATGAGTGCATTGGGGATTATGCGTCAATGGAGACTGCCTGCGACAGAAGATGAAGGAACATCAGTTTATTCGGTTCGCAATGCCTGCATCGGATCGATCCGTGACGCCCTCCACGCCGGAACCATGCACGCGATCACCGACACTGCCAACAGGGTTGCGGCCACAGCCGCAAAGATCGCCGGATCGAGCAGCCGGGTTCCATAGAGCATCGACTGGATCAGGCGCACCGCTCCGGCGCTGACTGCAAGTCCAAGTACCAGCCCATAGAACGCAGGACGCAGGCCATCGCCCAGCATCAGGCGCACAACCTGCTCGCGTTGTGCGCCAAGCGCCATGCGAACGCCGATCTCTCCGATGCGCTGCATCGTCAGGTAAGAGAGGACTCCGTACAACCCTATGGAGGCCAGGATCAGCGACAGCACTGCGAAGGCAAGCACCAGGCTGGCGCTCAGGCTGGCGTTGCGCAATGACCCTTCAATGATCTGCTGCATGGTCAGCACATCGGAAACCGGCAGCTCCGGATCGAGCTCCGCAATCTGTTTCTGGACAGGGACGGAAGATGCGAGTGGATCGGAAGTCGTCCGTACTACCAGAGTCACCCCTCCCGGATCGCTCTCCCCGTTAATAATGGGGAGGTACATCGTCGCCCTGACCGGCAGCCCCACCTGATGCAGCGTGTCGGCGACAACCCCGACAATCTCGTAATCTGCATCACCGCGCGCAACGATATGGAGACGCTTGCCCAGCGGATCTTCCCCAGGAAAATAATGCTGCGCCAATTGCTGGCTGATCACAATCGTCTTCGGGCGGTCGTTACGATCATCGCTGGTAAAGAAGCGCCCCTTCAGCAGCGGTATCTGCAATGCGCTGAAGTACCCGGGGTCCGCCCTCCGGTAGAGCGCGTCGGGCAGCGGTGTGCCGGACGCGATTCGTGGGTGCTCAGGAATCGTGAAGCTATCGGAAGACCTATCTCCCGCTCCAGGCATGACCGACCCGAGCGCTGCAGCTCGCACGCCGGGCATGGCGCGAACTTTCTCCAGCAGCGATTCGTTGAATACGTTCACCTTCTCGGGACTATCGTATCTCTTTGCGGGAAGGCTGTAGCTCATCGTCAGCACGTTATCGGTCGCGCAGCCCACATCCGTCGTCCGTAGCCGCCAAAAGCTCTTGAGCAAAAGTCCTGCGGCGATCAACAGGACTACCGTCATCGCAATCTCCACCGTAAGCAGCGTCTTGCGCAACGCCGTGCGCGATCGGCTGCCTGCCGTGCTCCTCGACGAAGCCTGAAGCGCTGCGATCGCTCCCTTGCCTGTCGACAAGATCGCAGGCAGCAGACCCGCCAGCAGCGCTGCTGCAAAGACGAGCGCGCAGGCAAACGCCAGCACTACGCCGTCGGTGTGGACGCTCTGCGCGCTGGGCAGATCCTGCCACGCGTTAACCAGCAATTTCGTGGCTGCCAGCGACAACAGCACTCCGGCCACGCCGCCGGCAATCGAGACCAGCAGGCTCTCCATCAGTTGCTCGCGAATCAGCGTGGCCCTCCGCGCCCCCAGCGCGCTCCGGACCGCGATCTCCTTCTGCCGCGCCGCCGACCGAGCTACCATCAGGTTGGCCACGTTGAGGCAGCCAATCAGCAGCATGCAGGCCACAGCGCACAGCAGGAGGATCAATGGCTTCTTCACATCTCGTGCGAGATCCTGGATAAGGGTTTTTGATGCCACGTCCTCGGCCACAGGCGCATTCATGTTCTGCAAATGCAGCCTGTACTGCAGCGCCTCTACCTGACCCAGTGCGCTGGCCAGGCTTACGTCCGGTCTCGAGCGGGCCACCACATGGCTGAAGTGAAAGTCATGATGCTGCAGGATTGCCGGTGGCATCCCCGACGCATACGTGACCCATACCTGCATCGTCGCATCGGGATAAGTGAAACCCTTCGGAAGCACGCCAACCACCGTATATGGCTTGCCGTCGAGATGAATTTGCCTGCCGACTATTGACTGATCACCGCCAAACCGGCGCTCGAAGAGGCTCCACGTGAGCATAACGGCGTTCCCGTCTGTACGATCTTCGCTCTCAATAAACGTGCGTCCGATGGCTGCAGGCACTCCCAGCAGGGGAAACAGGTTCCAGCTCCCGCCGCCCGCACTCACCAGTTCCGGCAACTCTCCATGCTCCCCGGTCAGGTTGAATTGCCCCCAGCGCCACGCGGCCATGTCTTCAAAGCCGTGGGTCTGTGTGCGCCAGTCGAAGAAATCGGCGGGAGCGACAGGGTTGTAATTGAACCCCGGCGCATTGAAGACGGGATCGCGGAAATGCTCATAGATCGTGACCAGCCGCCCCGGATCGCGGAAAGAAAGCGGACGGAGTAGAACCGACCGCACCACAGTGAACAGCGACGTCGCAGCGCCGATGCACAACGCAATCACGAGGACGGCAATCACTGAAAACCCAGGCGCCCGGAGTAGGGTGCGGATGCTGATCCTTAGATCTCGGAGAAGATTCTCCAACATGTTCCAACTCCAGACAGCGCGAGTGTGCTCGCGAATCAGAGTGGGATTGCCGAAGGCGCGCAGGGCGGCATAGCGGGCCTCTTCTGGTGACAGACCGTTCTCTTGTTGTTCTTCTGCTTCCAATTCCAGATCAGAACGCAACTCACGCTCCAGATCCGCATCCCTTTTCTTGATCTGCCACCATTTCATCTCAGTTCTCCTCAGTGGCAGGCCACATCACCCGTGCCACAGCGTCCGCCATCTGCTTCCACTGCGATTCTTCGAGCACGAGTTGCTTTTTGCCTTTATCCGTCAATCGGTAGTATTTGAATTCCCGATTGCGATCCGGGGCTGTCTCCCATTTGGAAACAACCCATCCTTTTTCTTCCAGACGGTGCAGCGCAGGATAAAGAGAGCCATGCTGCATTTGAAGGAAGTCGTTGGTGGTCCGCTGAATATGCTTGCCAATCTCATGACCATGCGCTGAACCATAAACAAGTGTTCGCAGAATGAGCATGTCCAGAGTTCCCTGGAGTACATTCGCGCGTTGCTGCGTATTCTTAGCCATGGTAGATATCCGACCCTCGATAGAAATTGATGGTAGACGTTCGACTACCAATTGGTCAAGGGTCAAATTACCATTTGAGAGACTTATCGTTGATAACCGACTGATCAAAAAGGAATGCATGATACCCCAGAATCTAGTTGTCAATATGGAATAATGAGGGGTTGACGTTGGTCCCCGGCTCTATGCCGTCGTCGATGGTTCTCCGTCCTTGCTTTTGCGCGGCAACGCGTCGAGGTGGACGTAGCGCCGGTCGTCAAACCGGGACAAGCAGGAAGAGAACCAGCAGAACTCACGATGCCATTGTTGCCACAATCCGAAAAAGAGGCTGGACACGGTCTCGCGTCAGATGCCAGTACTATCCGAGATCAGCTGAAACGGCTCCTTGCACACCCGCTATTCGCGAACAGCAAGCGCTATCCTGTATTTTTGGCTTACACCGTCGAGCAAACGTTGCTTGGCAATGCGAGCGAACTAAAGGAACGGACGATAGGTGTGGAGGCCTTTGGACGTGAGCCAAACTACGACGTTAACCTTGATCCAGTAGTCCGTACGACAGCAGCCGAAGTCCGTAAGAGGTTGATCCAGTACTACTACAACACGGATCATTTCGGAGAGCTGATAGTCGAACTCTCGGTAGGCTCATACGTTCCTTCGTTCCGGGATCCAACGGTCTCCGTGAACCTCGAATCCGGGTCGCTGGTCTCCCAGAGGAACGAGGCGACATCTCAGGATTCCCCCACAACCGGATTTAAATCTGCCGAGGCAGCCCCGCCTCCAACAGTGCTGACCAGGCATCGATGGATACCTATCGCAACATTATCGTTGTTGGCCCTTATCGCAGGATTCGGATTCGGCCGTATCCAAATCCCTCGGAAGCCGTCGAACCTAGAACGCTTTTGGGAACCGGTGACAGCGGCTTCAGGCAAGGTCACATACTGCCTGGGGCAACCGATAGATGCAGTCGACCGAGAGCGCACAACGCCAAACGGGATGCCCCTCTATGGCCGTCTCGATGTCTCGGACGTAATCACGTTGGCGCGATCCATTGTTCCTCTCGTCCCAAAGGGCGGCGATTTTCGCGTTGTTTCCGATTCAGAAATCGGCTATACGCAACTACGCGAAGGCCCCGTCGTGCTCATTGGTGCCTTCGATAACGTTTGGACCATGCGGATTACCCAAGATCTACCCTTCGGATTCGAGTACGACTCGCAGGTGCGAAGGCTCGTAGACCGCAAGAGTCCCGAGAAGAGGTTTTGGACTCTCCAATGGCAGGTGCCTTACACAAAGTTGGCAAAGGACTATGCCATTATCGCCAGGATTCATGACAGCGTGACGGGCCAGCCGGTCATTATCATTGCGGGAATTCTAGGGGAAGGTACCGAAGCTGCCAGCGAGGTAGTCTTTAAGCCTGCGTATCTCGATGAGATGTTGAAGAAAGCGCCTAAGAACTGGGACGAACTCAATCTGGAAGCGGTGATCGAAACAAATGTCATCGAAGGCCACGCAGGTCCTCCCACGGTGCTCGCTGTCGAGACCTGGCGGGTAGGTCACTAGCCTCTTCATCGACAGCGCTATGGCTCCACGGTCGCTGCGTCCGATCCCTCGAGGCGTGACTCACTAACTTTGCCGTATGATACGTGCCCTGTGACGGTCCGACCCTCTAACGGTAACTTCAAGATAAATATATGGTTGTTGGGATAGAAC
>Ga0302177_10003727_pt1 | contig 10633 bp, 10 predicted proteins | sample I_Palsa_E1_2_FD_198780 | JGI IMG/M metagenome (GOLD analysis project Ga0302177, IMG submission 198780) | Peat permafrost microbial communities from Stordalen Mire near Abisko, Sweden - I_Palsa_E1_2 | ecosystem: Environmental > Terrestrial > Soil > Palsa > Peat permafrost | place: Sweden... | reverse complement strand
AGCTGCATCCGCCGCAGCAGCGGGGCGATCCCGGCGGCGAACGCGACCGAGTCGATGCCCATCGTGTAGCCAGAAGGCAGCAGCAGGTTGTCGTATCCGGCCTGTTCCGCGCCGAGCGCGATGTCGCGGCAGTGTTCCCAGCTCGACTGCAGCCTGCTATCCGGCAGGCCGAGAAACTCGTAATCGTCGTCGCACAGCGCGGCAAACCAGGAGACCTCACAGCTCATAACTAAGCGGCCTCGGTTCCTGGCTGGTCAGGATGGCCCGGTGAGCTCGCGCGCTCCGCAGGCAACGTCGCGCTTCGCTTGATAGCCCCGAGGCTGTCGTGGAGCGCCTGCCAGACGTTGGCGAGGCTGGCGCTGACGGGGAGGTCACCGCGGATTATGTCAGGCGGGCTGGCCTTTTCGCCGAGCGCATCGAGCGCGGCGCGGCCGAGGTCGACTATCACCGGGTCGGAAGCCTCGATCGTGAGCTGCTTGCCCGTCACGCGGATCAGCATCTGGCGCCGGCCGGCCTCTTCTGGCTGCTCGTCGCTGGTGCCGGTGACGTCGGCGGTGCGGAGTGCCTCTCTGGCCTGGTCCAGGTCAACGCCGAGAGCGGCGAGGGCCCGGGCCGCGGCGGTATCGGGATCGCCAAGGGCGGCGAGCAGCAGATGGTGCGAGCCGACCGGCTGCGACCCGGCCAGCCGGGCGGCTTCGCTCAGGCTGATGTCGGCGGCCGGCGTAGTGCGCAGCTCCGCAGACTCACCCGGCTCGGTCTCCTCGCCGGGTCCAGTCGCGGAGCGGCGACGCAGCCAGCGGCGGCCCCTGGTGGCCTCGGTCGGCACCGTGGTCAGCAAGTCGAGCACGGCCATGCGGATCGCCGTGAGGTCGGTGGAGTGCTGCTTCAGGACCCGCGCGCCGACGCCATCACCTTCCCGTATCACTCCGAGCAGGATGTGCTCGGTGCCGATGTAGTTGTGGCGCAGTTGCACGGCTTCTCGGAGCGCGAACTCAAGGGTCTTCTTCGCGCGCGGGGTGAACGGGATATGCCCCGCGCTGACTTTCCCGGTCCCAGTCCCGACAATGGCCTTGACCTCTTCGCGGGCGCCCTCAAGCGACATCCCGAAGCCCTCGAGGGCGCGGAACGCGAGCCCGTCGGGCTCGCCGAGGAGCCCGAGCAGCACGTGCTCGGTGCCGATGTAGTTGTGTTGCAGTCGCCGGGCTTCCTCCTGGGCGAGCACGACGACGTGCCGGGCGCGGTTAGTGAATCGCTCAAACATGGGACCACCGTGCAGCATGCTCGAACCCCTGTCAATACCATGCTATTAATAGGGGCACGGTTTCGCCGAGGTGAAAGGATCACGGAGTCATGGACTGGGAGGACCGGCTCGACGACTGGGAACTCGAACTCGACCTGGCGGCCCGGCTCGAGGGCTCGGACTGGGTGACGCTGGAACGCGCGGTCGCCGACACCGGCGCCTCCCGTGCCGCCCTGCGCAACTGGTACCGCACCGGGCAGATCCCGTCCCGGCTCGTCGACGGGCCGCACGGTCCGCAGCGACTGGTGCCGCTCGCGCTCGTCGCCGCACGCGCCGAGGCCTCCCCGCGCCTGCGCCGCACCGCGCAGCGGCGGCTCGCCGACGAGGCCCAGCTTGAGATCCTCCGGCACCGGGTTGACCAGCTCGAGCTCCGGCTGGCCGCGCTCGAACGGCGCCAGCCATCAGATCCACGATAATGCCCAGGTGACCACGACAGCTGCCGACGCGGTGCGCCGGATCGGGATCAAGCTTTCCGCGCTTGCGCAAGACGGACTGACCTACGGCGCCGACGAATACGACCTAGACCGGTACCGGCAGATGAGCCAGCTGGCGGTCGAGCTGCTCTCGGTGCTCAGCGGTCAGCCGGCTTCCGAGCTCGCCGTCGAGCTCGGCCGTGATTCCGGGTATGCCACGCCGAAGATCGATGTCCGCGGCGCGATCTTCGATGATCACGAACGCGTGCTGCTGATGCGCGAGAAGACCGACGGCCGGTGGTCGCTGCCGGGCGGCTGGGCCGATCCTGGGGACGCGCCGTCAGCCGCAGTCAGCCGGGAGATCCTGGAGGAAACCGGGTATCACAGCTCGGCGGTGAAGCTGATCGCCTGCTGGGATCGTGAACTCCAGGACAATCCGCCGCCCCTGCCTGTGCATGTCTACAAGCTGTTTTTCCTGTGCCGCCGCGACGGCGACGTTCAGCCGCCAGCGGCGCTTGAGACTCTGGACGTCGGCTGGTTCGGCCTTGGTGTGCTACCGCCACTGTCCCTGGGCCGCGTCAATCACCGCCAGCTCGAGCGGGCGCTGGTACACCATCGTGATCCATCCCTGCCAACTGAGTTCGACTAGCGGAAATGCCTGGCGGCTTCACCGGCCGGGCAGCAGCGCATAATAGCGACTCCAGAGGCCAGTTCGTCACATTATCGAGGCACCGAGGTACCAGTCGACCCACTGGTCGATTTGACCCACTGGTCGATTTGGGTAGCGGTCAGGCCCGGCCGGCCTGCCCGCCAGTTCGGGAAGGGGTTGAGTGTCATGGTCGGAGGCAAGTCCAGGCCAGTCATGGCCGCATTCCCGAGGCCCAGTAGGTCCCATAGTCGAAACACCACGATAACCGCTCTGTTTATTTGGCGGCGGATAAACTCCGCGGCCCGCGGCGTGCTTTCATGCTGATTTCGGGCGCCCTTCATTACGGACGGCCAGGCCGGCCTGCCCGGTCTGTTCTCCGCCCGGGACCTGCCGCTGGCCGGGGTGGTCGAGCGAGGTGCGCTCGGCGGAAGACTGATCGCTTACATAGAGCTATAGCGTAATTGTACTTGCCGAGTTACATCTGGTTACCTGTGGATGTCTTGTGCATAAGCCAGTGGATAACGGCCGCAGGGGGCGAATAAGTGCCTTTGTCCTGTGGACATCGTGTGGATAAAGAAAAAACTAAAAGTGAATTGTGGCAGACCCTTGCGTGACGCTCACGAAGGCAGTAGAAATATTTTCACCGTCGGAAACGGGCGCCATCTGAGGGCAACCTCGGAAACGTGAAATGGGCCGGGAAACCGGTACATCGCGCGGGTGTCTGGCCCCGGCGGGCGGCGCGCAGCGCCGGGGACGCCGGGCAACTGGCCGATCCGGGGCGGCGAGGCCAGGCAAGGCCCCCTCCATCTCATACATGGAGGGGGCCTTGTTGCATTCTGCCCGACAGAGGGGTTTTGGCCAGCACGCCGCGCCGGCTAACGCGAACGAGACGCCTCAGCCGCCGATCATCGATCTCGCGTTGAAGGCGGGGAAGCCGAGGAACTCCCGCATCACGTCGGCGACCCGCTGGATGCGCACCGCGTCGACCGGCCCGACCGGGTAGCTGTCCAGCGTCAGCATCGCCGCGGTCACCCTGGACACCCCGAGTGGCGTGGGCAGCGCCTCCATCGACTGTTCCACGGCGGACCGGTTGGCGTCCGCGATCGCCTGGCCCTGCTCGAACGCGGCGCGGAACGCCGCCAGCGTCACCGGGTGCGCCGCGGCCCACTGCCGGGTGACGGCGCAGCCCTGCACCGGGAACGCGGCGGTGGCGCCCTGGTCCAGGTCGGCGATCAGCGTGACGCCCATCGACTGCTCAGCCTGGGTAGCGAACGGCTCGGGCAGCACCGCCGCCGTGATCTTCCCGGCCTTGAGCATCGCGGCCATCTCAGGCAGCGGGTAGTACGCGAAATGCACTCCGGACACGCGCAGCCCGTGATCGGCCAGCACGGAGGCGGCCAGCAGGTACAGGATGTTCCCCGGCGCGTTGACGCCGACGGTCTTGCCTTCCAGGCCGGCCAGCGTCGAGATGCGCGAGCCTGGCATCACGTAAAGGCCCTGGGTGCCCGGGTCCATCATCGAGCCTTCGGCGAAAATTTCCAGGTCGGCGGCGACCATGGGATCGCTGGTCGAGGAAGACCGCTGGCCCTGGTCGTAGTTTTCCTGCGCCTGGAGGTAGCTGACGTAGTTGCCGCACGAGACGTCGATCCGGTCGCTCGGCTCGTCGAGCGCCTGGGCATTGATGACCGTCTCGGAACTGACCGCCGGGATGAAGGTGACGTGCAGGCCGCGCGCCGCGAACAGGCCTTCGTGCAGAGCCACGAAGAAACCGGCGGAATCGACCGCGGGCACCACCGCGACATTCAGGTCCGGCTGCTCGACGACGGACGGGGCGGCGTCCCCGCCGCCGGTAAGCCTGGGCAAGAACAGGATCGCCAAGACGGCAACGGCCGCCGCGATGCCAAATATCTCCGCGGTCCGGACGGCCCGGGTGAACCTACGTATCATCGCCGATTGCTCTCTTCCTCGTGGTCCCGAGCGAGACACTGAAATGCCCGGTGCTTGTTGCACGAAAAATGTTGCTGCAAATTGCAGTGAGAGACATCGGTCAGCTGACGGATCTTTGACGGCTACTCAGCACCGCCCTGGGCCTCATGGCCAGCCGGCGCCTGCGGCCGGCGCTCGGGCGATCAGCAGGGCCAGATAACGCTCGCTATGCGCGCCGGCGTATTGAGCCCGCGCTTGAGTCGGGTGGGCCCGCGCGTCGCCCGGGTTGTCCACGATCGGCGATAGCGTGCGGTCATGGCGGCGGCGAAACCGCCGCAGGCAGCGGCAGCCTCTGCCGGGGCAGCCTCTGCCGGGGCACCGGAGCGTGCGCGATGGCTTGTCAGCGGCTACCGGAGGGGAGGCCGAGCGCTTCGGGATGGGCCCGGCGATAGTGCTCGGTCAGGACCTCGCTGAGGTTGCCTGGCCGGTACGCGACGGTGCGGTGGCAGATCTTGCAACGCGTGACCGGAAGATGGGTGACGGTCACAGGAAAACGGCGGGAACGTGAATTACTCATCACCTCTATGATGCCACTCCCATTGGAGTGATCTCACCCGGCACGGTGCTCCATAAGAAGAACAAGTAGATGAGACCGCCGTCGTTCCATTCAGCCCGCGAGCGGCTCCGCCTTTCTGCTCCTAGCCTCACGGCGAAGCCGGATACGTGGGGAGGTGCAGGAGCTGCCTGACCGCCGCGGCGAGAACATCTGGATCCCAGAGCCTCGGCTGTTCCTTCCCGTCGACCGTGATCGCATCGCTGTCCCCGCAGCCTCCCGGCTCGATGACCACGCCCGGGGGGAGGACCGGGGCGTCGAGATGCGTGGCGCCGTGATAGACAGGCCTTCGTGGCAAGGATCCTGGTCTCCGCTGAGCGGACGGTGAACGCGCCGGCGGATGCGGTCTCCACCGCCTGGGACGGCGCAGGCGGAATCGGCGGCGTGTTCGGGCGCCTGTTCGCGCCGAGGGTGTTGCGCACCCTCTACGCGGACGAACTCCAGCGACTCGACGCCTACGCCCGCGAACACCGCCCAACTTGAGTCGCCTGCGCCCCGCGTTCCACCACGGGCTAGTCGCTACACGCCTTTATTGACCGCTACCATGTGCCTGGAGGCGGTGCCCGAACCGCGGCGCAGGTACGGGATCCGGCATCGCGCCGCGGTGGTGCTGGCGTTCGCGGTGGCGGCGGTGCTGGCCGGGGCTGACTCGATGACGGCGATTACCGAGTGGGCGGCTGATGCGCCATCGGATGTCCTGGCGGCGCTGGATGCGCGGTGTGACCGGCGTGGCCGGAGGGTCCCGCCGTCGCCGTCCACCTTCCGGCGGCTGCTGCGGCTGCTCGGATCATCTGCGCAGGTCATGGCCGCCGTCCGTAACACCGCCGTCGCCGCGCTCCGCCTGGCTGGCTTTACCAGCACCGCGCCTGGGCGGCGCGAAACCCCGCCAGGCCCATCGCCGTCCTGAATCTCGCCTGACAAGAATGACCAAAGGCCCTGGCAGCGTCCCCGCAGTTAGCCAGCTGCCGGCTGGTGCAAGCCGAACGGCACACCCTGATCGCCGCGGCAAGAACTGGCGTATTTCCCAGCCGGCCCTTCCGACCTGCGGGAGTCAACCTCGCCGCCAAGCTCACGGACGCGCCGGACCGCAGCTTCAAGATCAGGGACGCTGAAGAAGACCACGAGCCCAGGCTCGGAAGCTTCGTGCACTCCGCCAGGGACGCCTGCCGTCTCGACCGCCGCGCTGTTGCGGCCACCTTCGTTAAACTTCCAGCCGAGCAGCTTGCCGTAAAAAACCTGCGCCCGCCGCGAGTCGGGCACCCCGATCTCGAAGTGCGAAGGCTCTCCCATACCACCTACCTCAGCTCTGCTAAACAGCACCGTGTCATTGCGGCCTGTCACGAGCAGCCTGCCATGATGGCGTCCACCGCTCAACACGCGCCACGCAGGAAGCCCCAGCGGTCAACGGCGAGACCGCACTGACCCCCGGATGCAAGCTACGGGCACGATCCTGCCCGCGGTCACTGCGCAGCCTAACGCGCATGCGGCTGCCTGCTCAGGATGGCCGAGGCGCGCGGGCTGCTATACCTCACCTCGCCCGCGCTGGGCAGCACGAAACCCAGCCCGACCCATCGCCGCCATTAATCTCACATTCCGAGAATGACCAGAGCCCGGGGGTGACCCACGCTCCCGATAACTTCACTGAACGATTCTGCGGTTTTAACCGGGTACGGAGATAAGACCCTCCACCTGGTGCGCGCCAAACCGTCCGCCACCTCAGCATCATCGTCATCTCGACGCCCGCATAGAGCACTTTTCCCAGCCACGCTAAAATTCACCGCGGCTGATAAAATTAACCCGCCGTTGACACAGTTGACCGCGGTCCAAGGTACGTTTAGATTCTGTTACGAATACCGCCCCGAAGGCACCTTACGAGGTGTCACTCCATAGATAGGCGGGTGATACGTCATGAATAAATCGGCTGGTTCCGCGTTCGCTGTGCTTCGGCCGGCCCAGGGGGTCGCCCGGCAGCCGGCCTACAGCGAGGATGCCCGCTCCTACGATCGCAGGACGGGCGCGTTCCAGGCCTACCGCCAGGCCATCGTCGAGGCACTCCCGGTCGGCCGGGGGCAGGTGGTCCTCGACGTGGGATGCGGGACAGGCCTGTGCTTCGGCATGCTGCTGGAGAAAGTAGGCTCGCAGGGTCGTGTCGTCGGCATCGAGGAGTCACCCGAGATGGCGGCGATAGCCCGCGAGCGCATCGCCCGCGAAGGCTGGCGTAACGTCACGATCGTGCAGTCGGCGGCCGAGGAGGCCAGGATCGCGGGCACCGCGGATGCCGCCCTGTTCTGCGCCGTCCACGACATTCTGCAGTCCCCGGACGCCCTGCAGAACGTCATGAATCAGCTGCGACCGCAAGCGCGGGTGGCCGCTGGCGGCGGCAAGTGGGCCGCGCCGTGGCTGGTAGCCGTGAATGTGCAGGCCAAGATCCTGCACGCTCCCTACGTGCGGTGCTTCGAGGGGTTCGACCGGCCGTGGAATCATCTGGAACCGCTGATCGAGGACGTTCACCTGCGTGAGCTGGCGTTCGGCAGCGGGTATATGCTGACTGGCCGCAGCGGTCCCGGCGGCCCGGCTGCCGGTCGGCTTTAGCGGAGTCCGTATCGCCGGCCGGCCGTATCAAGGCGGTGTGCGCAGCGTGCCGCCGCAGCCTGGCTCTACCGACCAGCACGCCTCGAGCAGGGTGCGCGCGAACAGATCCGGCGCGTTGATGCAGGCCCCGTGACCGGCGTCCACCTCGTGTACCGATGCACCCGGGACCGCCCGGGCCAGCTCGAGCTGACGGCCCGGCGGCACGATGTGATCCCGGGTGGTGATCACCACTGCGGTGGGGACAGCCACCTGGCTGATCCAGCCAGCCGACGTGAAGTCGCAGACGGCCCGGATGGCCGAGACCGCGGTGGCCAGAGTGGTCCGGCTCAACTGGGCGCGGGCCCACCTGCCTGTGGCCGGGTCGTCAACACCGCCCAGGAGCACCGAGCCGAAAACCTCGGCGCCGACCAGATGCAGAACCGGATTCCACTGCAGGGCGGCGGCCATCGCCGGCGCCGCAAGAGCAGCCAGCTGCTCGGCCGGCGAGCCGCGGACGTCGCACGCGGTTGAGCACAACACCAGTCCCGACACCGACACCGTGTGCCGCCGGTACACCAGCTGGGCGACCATGCCGCCCATCGAATAACCCACGACGGCAAACCTGCCGATACCAAGGACACCTGCCAGCGCGGCGACATCATCAGCGCAATCCTCAAGGCGGAACCGCGAACCGGCGCGGATTCCGTCGCCATGGCCACGCAGATCCGCGGCGACGACACGGAAATGACGTCCGAGCGCCGCGAAGACCCTCCTCCAGTTCAGCTCCGCGGTAAACGTCACCCCGTGGATGAGCACGAGCGTCTCGGCGCCGCGCGGGCCGGCGCACTCCCACACCCGCGTCGTCCCGCGGCCAGGCAGGTTCACCAGGCGGGTAACCGGAATCGCTGCTTCCCCGAGCACCTGCCGCACGCTCTCGCCCTCCTGCCGGGCCGCGCACGGCCGAAAGGGCCCGGACACCACACTGTGCTTGCCGTCCTGCTGGTTAAAATACCCGCAGGCTGACGAGCTAAGCGTGCGCCAGGCTTATCCTTCCCAGCGATTAGCCTGCCCTGGTTCAAAGGCCGCGCTCGATCGGCACGATGCCTCGGTCCGCGGCCTTGACCAGAGCTGCGTGATCGGCCTCGGTCTGGTCAGCGTAAAGCCTGGCGAACCGGGCCAGGGCAATGGCGAGGCGGTCCGAGGAGCCGACGTAGCCGACGATCATCGATGCCCCGCTGGTGCGGGCGTGACCTTTGGCCAGCAGGTGCCCGACGATCGCGGCGTAGTCGGCCAGCGCCGCGCCGTCGATGGAGTCCAGGGCCACGCTGCCCTTCATGTTCCTGAACTGCCGCACGTAATACTGATGCTCGCCGACGGTGGCCCAGCCCAGCAGCGGATCGCTGACCGTCTGCAACGCCTGCTGGTATTCCACGACCCGCTGCCCCTGGTGGGCGTGCCAGGCAGAGTCACCGTGCACGTGCCGAGCCAGAACCGAGCGGCGGGCCTGCTTCAGCTGCAAGAAGACCACGTCGTCAGGGCTGCTGCCTTCGAGTAGCGCCACGTAGGCGCGCAGTCCGACACTGCCGACGCCGACCACCTTGTGGGCGATGTCGACCAGCGTGTAGCCCCCCAGGGCCCGCCGCCAGTGCGGAGCCAGGGTGCGCAGGTACTCGTCAAGTCCTCGTGCGAGCTCGTCAGCCTCGGCGTAGCTGACCCGGGTCATCAGCGGCGGATCCTCCACAATGCGACGGCGCCCGTCGCGTTCGCTGGTGAACTTGGGCAGCGCCCGGTCGCTGGTCCTGCGGCGCGCCTGGTCGGCTGCCCGCCTGATCTCGGCCCGCAGCGACTTAGCCGTCGCGCCCTGCTGCAGGCGGTCCGCGTCTAGGCGCTGATAGGACCGGGCTAGCAGCGGTGTGGAGGCCAGAGCACGAACCTCGTCGCGGTACCCGCCCACGCATTGCAGCACCGCCGATTCACACTCCTGCTCGCTGGCGCTGTTCTGCCGGCCCGCGACCCAGATACTCGCGACCAGCCGGCGAAGATCCCACTCCCAGCCGCCCGGGTGCGCCTCGTCGAAGTCGTTCAGGTCAATGACAAGATCTTGTTCCGGGGAGGCGTAGAAGCCGAAGTTACCCAGATGCGCGTCGCCGCAGATCACTGGCGTGATCCCAGTGCACGGCAACCGGGCCACATCCTCCGCCATGACGATCGCGGCACCGCGCAGGAACCCATACGGCGTAGCGGTCATCCGCCCGACCCGTACCGGGATCAGCCAGTCAAGCCTGCCCTCATGCGACTCGATGATCAGCTGCACCGGATCGGGCCGGCCCGCCGACCCGGACCAGTCACCGAGCGAGCGACGGGGAACCTGCTGCCGGAGCTCCCGGCCCATCCGATACCGGTCCAGCCGCGACGTCGACCGTTGCCTTAGCGACGTGAAAGCCTCGCTATCAGCTGAGGCAAGGACAACATGACCACTCCTAGCGGCGCCGATACCGGTTCGCTGCACCATCGCCTTCCTCAACCTCCGCAAGAGGTTCTGCGCTCATCTCGAACGCCAGGGATTCGCGCGAGACCCCGAAGGCTAGTTTCCCCGCTTGAGGGCGACCACGGATAGGCCTAGCCGCAAGAACCTAGGCGGTCAGTACAGCTCGAGGTCGCCGGTGACGGGATCGATGCGGTCGTCGTAGTCGGGGCCGATGCCGAGGCAGGTACGGGTGGGGACGCCGCCGAACTCGGTCAGGCCGCCGTCGGTAATCAGGTGCGCCACCAGCCCGGCGTGCAGCGCCTGCTCGTAGACCGCCATCAGTTGCTCCTCCGAGCCCACCTTGACGGTTACCTTCCGGTTGCTGCGCTCGAGCCAGGTCCGTTCGGCTTCAGAAAGAGCTACCCGGTCTACGGTTCCCGCGGGCGTCAGGACCGTCAGCACGCGCTGGCGAAGCCACGCCGTCGATGCGTGCGCACCCTGGGCGATCTCCTTGCCCCGGCGCATCCTCAGGTCGCGCCGGATGACGATGACCTGCTTGACCGCCCGTTCTTCTGGTGCTTCCTCCACGTGCGTACGCTACAGGGATGGCATCCACCGACAAGATCGAGGCGTTCCTGGCCGAGCCGCGTAACGTCATCGTCGCCGGGATCCGCCGCGACGGGCGCCCGCACCT
>Ga0302177_10003725_pt1 | contig 10637 bp, 8 predicted proteins | sample I_Palsa_E1_2_FD_198780 | JGI IMG/M metagenome (GOLD analysis project Ga0302177, IMG submission 198780) | Peat permafrost microbial communities from Stordalen Mire near Abisko, Sweden - I_Palsa_E1_2 | ecosystem: Environmental > Terrestrial > Soil > Palsa > Peat permafrost | place: Sweden: Abisko... | reverse complement strand
AGCCGGCTGATCCACGAGTTCGCCGAGCTCGCCAGCGAACACGAGTGAAGCGCAAGGGACGGCTTATCGCAGCCCAGCGGGAGTTGTTACCAACGCCCTCGCCGAAAGAAGAGCCAGAGAACGGCCGCAATGATAATGACCCAAAGAATCGGGTGGACGACGATACCGAGTATCGCGGCGATCACCACTATGACAATGGCTATCAGGATGTCGATGAGCACTGTTTTTCTCCCTCTTCGCGAGACGATACCCAGCGCGGCACCGGCCCAAGCATGGTGGGGCCGATGGCCATGTCGACCGCGTCTCTGGCAACCCCGTCGCCACCCAGTTTGATGCTGTTTGGCTGGGGTTCTTGGCGTGGGCCAGGCTTATCGGTGCCTGCGGACGCATATTTGGGCTCGTGGCACACCGAGATGAAGAAACCCTACCTAGGTAGAGGAACCACCCCCGGTTAGCGGAGCGGGACCGCAGCATTGGCTGGTGTCAGAGGGCGGGCCGTGCGGCTGAGGGGCGAATTCGTTCGCCAGCGAATTCGGCGCCAGACGGGCGAGCCCGCCGAGGGGCCGGCGCGCTATGCCAGACGGGCGAGCCCGCCGAGGGGCCGGTCACGCGACCACAGACGAGCGCGCGCGACGAGAAGGGGGGGACGCTAGGAGGGGAGGCGGCCGGTGGCGCCGGTCCACTTGCGCCAGTTGCTAGCAAGGCCCTCTTGCAGTTGGGCGAGCGGGAGCCGGAGGGCGTGCTCGGTCACCATGTCCGCGATCGCCCGCTGGCGGCTGTAGTCGTGGTCGGCGCCGGCGAAGATCGGGCGGCGATAGCTGACCAGCTCGTCGGGGGCGCCCGCTAAAAAGCCCCACAGCGTGAAGGCCCAGTCCATGTCGTAGATGACGGGCGAGCGGTGGAAGTCTGAAGAGCGGCGGGAGCCGCAGCTGAAGCAACCGGCGACGACGTCGGCGAGGTGCTCGCCCTCGCCCAGCACGGCTCGCTCGGCTACCCGCTTTGCCAACTTCAGCCCGAAGCCGAGGTCAGAGCCTGTCGCGCCAAGCCTCGCCCCGGTTGGGGGGCGGAGGGACACCTGCTCAGCAGGCCTATCTTGCTGCCAAGGGCCGGGAATGCTCAGGCGGTTGGAGGGCCTTACCCGGTCAGTCGTGATGATAGGGACGAAGTCAGGCTGGGCCATGGCCACAAAATTAGCGGACTAGTGCTGTGTGGCGCCTGCGTGGAGCAGCCCGAAGACGATGGAGTCGGAAAGTGCCTGCCAGGACGCTTCGATGACGTTGTCGGAGACGCCGATCGTGGTCCACGTGCGCTCCCCGTTGGTGGAGTCGATCAGCACCCGGGTGACCGATGCCGTCCCAGTTGCCGAGTCGAGCACCCGGACCTTGAAGTCGGTCAGGTGGATCCGCGCGATCTCCGGGTGGCGCGGGCCAAGGGCTTTGCGCAAGGCGGCGTCGAGGGCGTTCACGGGGCCATTGCCTTCCGCGACTTCCATGATGCGCTCGTCGCCGACGTAGAGCTTCAGCCGCGCCTCGGTAAGGAAGCTGCCGTCCTCGCGTTGGTCGGTTACCACCCGGTTCGACTCGACCCGGAAAAACGACTGTTTCCAACCGGTCGCGGCCCTCATGAGCAGTTCGAGTGACCCGTCTGCAACTTCGAAATGGTAGCCGGCGTGCTCGAGATCCTTCAGTTGGGAGACGACATACCCGACCTCCTCGTCGGTCAGTTCGATCCCCATTTGCTCGGCCTTGAGCGCGACAGTCGAGCGCCCAGACATCTCCGACAGCACGAAGCGAGTCGTATTGCCCACGGATTCTGGGTCGACATGGGAGTAGGCGCTCGGGGCGCGAGCGATCGCGCTCGTGTGAATGCCAGCTTTATGGGCGAAAGCCGACAGGCCTACGAAGGGCTGGTGCGGGTTGGGTGCAAGGTTGACGATCTCGGCAATGTGGCGCGCAACGGGCGTGAGCAAAGCCAGGCGCTCGTCCCCTATGGTCTCGATGCCCATCTTCAGGCTCAGGTTGGCAATGACTGCGGTCAAGTCGGTGTTACCGGTCCGTTCGCCATAGCCGTTGATGCAGCCCTGGACATGGTCCGCCCCCTCGCGCACGGCGACGATGGAATTAGCGACCGCACATCCAGAATCGTTGTGGAAATGCACCCCGAGGCGGCCCTTTGCTATTTGGCGCGCTTCTGCGACGGCACGCTCCACCTGATAAGGGAGAATGCCGCCGTTGGTATCGCAGAGCACCGGCGTCGCGCCGCATTCTTCCACGACGCGGAGGAAATCACGGGAAAACGCCGGGTCTTCGAGGTACCCGTCAAAAAAGTGCTCGGCGTCCACCATGACGGTTTTCCCATTGTTGCGGAGGAAAGCCACCGAGTCGGCGACCATGTCGAGCGCCTCGGCGGTCGTAGTGCGCAATGTCTCAACGATGTGCCAGGGAGAAGACTTGGCCACCAGGCACACAAACCCCGTGCCCGCACCGACCAGGTCGGACATGACGGGGTCCGTCTCCGCCCGGCCGCCGGCTTTCCTGGTGGAGCCGAAAGCAACGAGGTTGGAGCGGGCCAACACGAGGTCGCCCACGGCGGCTCGCTCGAAGAACTCACGGTCCTTTGGGTGCGCTCCCGGCCAACCGCCCTCTATGTACTGGACACCGAGCAGGTCGAGCTGCTCGGCGACCCGGATCTTGTCGTTGACAGTGAGAGAGAGCCCCTCTGCCTGGCTGCCGTCGCGAAGTGTGGTGTCGAATATCTCAACTTGTGGCATGTTCGACCCAAGGCCGGTACCGGTCGACCTGTCCCCGCACGGCGGCCTTGTAGACCTCCTGGATCTTGCGGGTCACCTCCCCCGGCGTCCCATCCCCGACCCGGCGGTCGTCGACCGAGACGATGGGGACCACCTCAGCTGCAGTACCGCTCATGAATGCTTCGTCTGCGGTGTAAAGGTCGCTGCGCAATATGTTCGTATGCGCCACCTCGATGCCAAGGTCCTTTGCGATCGTGAGCACCGAGTCCTGGGTGATGCCCTCGAGCGCCCCGGCAGATGAAGGCGGTGTAAGGAGGCGGTCGTCGTGGATCACGAAAATGTTCTCGCCGGTGCACTCGCTCACATAGCCCTGGGGGGACAGGAGGACCGCCTCGTCGTAGCCGGCTTTCAGAGCCTCGACCTTGGCCATCGAGGAGTTGATGTACATGCCGGTACCCTTGGCAGCCGGTGGCATGGCGTTGGGGTCATGGCGCTGCCATGAACTGATCTTCACGCGCACGCCCTTGTCGATGCCTTCCTCACCCAGGTACGCGCCCCACGGCCAAACGGCGATGGCCACCCGGACCGCGCACGGGAGAGGGTTGAGGCCCATTTCCCCATAACCCAGGTAGGCGAGCGGCCTGATATAGCACTCGCTCAAATTGTTCGCTGCAACGGTGTGCTTTACGGCTTCGACGACCTCCTCCTGAGTGAAGGGGATGTCCATCAGGAAGATCTTCGCCGAGTTGAACAGTCGCGCAATATGGTCCGTGAGGCGGAAAACACCCGGCCCCTCAGCTGTGGCGTATGCCCGGATCCCTTCGAAGACCCCGCACCCATAATGAAGCGTGTGCGTGAGGATGTGTACGTTGGCATCGTCCCAGTTGACTAGCTCGCCGTCCATCCATATGAAGTCGGTCTTGGTGATTGGCACCGCTCGTTCACACCCTTTCTGATAGTTCGTCGCCGTACTGACTTGTAGTGATCGGCTGTGAGGGTTGGAAGTCCTGCACCGCCTTGTGTACCCGTGCTGCCTCGTCGACGAGGCCGAGATGCTCAAGCATCATGGCCATCGAAATGACCGCAGCGGTCGGATTTGCCTTGCCCGTGCCCGCAATATCGGGGGCGCTGCCGTGCACTGGTTCGAAAAGCGACGGCCCGGTGCGCGCCGGGTTCAAATTGGCGGACGCCGCCCGGCCTATTCCTCCCGACACCGCCCCGGCAAGGTCCGTGAGGATGTCGCCGAAAAGGTTGTCCGTGACGATGACGTCGTAGCGGCCCGGGGATTCAACCATGTAAATGCAAGCCGCGTCCACATGGTTGTAGGCGGTCTTGACGTCGGGGTGCTCGGCTGCGACCTCGTCAAAAACGCGCTGCCAGAGGTTGCCGGCAAAGGTCAGGACGTTGGTCTTATGGACCAGCGTGAGGTGGCGGCGCCTTGCCTCGGCCAGCTCGAATGCGAACCTCACACATCGCTCCACCCCAAAGCGTGTGTTCACCGAACCCTGCGTGGCCACCTCGGCGGCCGTCCCTTTCCTCAAGAAGCCACCCTCGCCGGCGTAGGTCCCCTCGGTGTTCTCCCGGACCACGGCAAAGTCGATAGGCACGCCGGCCCCGACACTGACCTGCGCCTGGTACGGGCGGAGGTTGATGTAAAGGTCGAGCTCGAAGCGCAGCCGGAGCAATAGCCCGCGCTCCAGCACGCCGGGCGGCACATCGGGCGACCCGACCGCTCCGAGCAAGATGGCGTCGAAGCCTCTCAGTTCTTCGAGGACACTGTCGGGCAGCACTTCGCCGGTCGCCAGGTAACGGCGGCCACCCAGGTTGTACTCCGTCGTGGCCAATTCGACGCCGGCGGCGCGGGCGACCTTGAGGGCCTCGGCGATCACCTCGGGGCCGATACCGTCCCCGGGTACCACAGCTATTCGATGTGCCGACCGACCTGCGCTCAATTGAGGCGCTCCTTTTGCCTTTTGCCAAAATCCCGTTAGTGACTAGACATGAAAACGACCGTCCTCCGGGGACGGTCGTTGCGACGCACACCCATCGTGGGAGTGCGTCAGGAAAAAATTACTACGACAGCATCGGCGTGGCGCGCAAGACGTCGAGCGTTCATAGGTCTTCCTAGTATTGCACCCGGCCGGCCCTGCCGTCAACCATATTCGGACGGCGACGCTCGCGCCGCGAGCGCGGCCACTGGGCGGGCGGCGGCGGGCTGCCCGGAGGCGCGCTGCCCGGGAGGGCGGGGGGCTAGTGCGCCTGCTCCAAACCGGCTCTTCGCTGGTAACCTGCGGGAATGGCCTTAACTAAGCTGTCGCCTGAAGCCTATGAGCGGCTCCATGCTGAGCTGGACGACCTCAAAACCCGGGGCCGGATGGAGATCGCGCGCGACATCGAGGCGGCCCGGATGCTCGGGGATCTCTCCGAGAACGGTGACTACCACGCCGCAAAGGACTCACAGGGCAAGATGGAGGCTCGGATCCGCCAGCTGCAAGCGATGCTGGAGGGTGCCGAGGTGGTCCAGGGAGGCCTGGCCGAAGAGGTGGCCACAGGAGTGACTGTCAGCCTCCGTTACGTCGGTGACGAAGAAGTCGAGCGGTACCTGGTGGGCTCGATAGAAGAGCGTGTCGCCGGGACATCGGTGATCTCCCCCGGCTCCCCGCTCGGGCAAGCTCTCATGGGCAAACGAGCCGGTGCCACCGTGACCTACGAAGCCCCGAGCGGCCAGCTGGCGGTGGAGATCGTCGCCGTCGGTGACCAGTAACACCGGCCCCCTCGGACAACCACCCGGCGCTTTATCCCGTACCCTGTACCCAATGAGCTCGGGCCCGACCAGCTTCATAGAAGCGGTCCACGAAAGCATCGTCATTTTCGATGGCGCCACAGGCACCAACCTGCAGATGCTCGGCCTCGGGCCGGACGACTTCGGTGGGCCTTCTTATGAAGGCTGCAACGAGATCCTGTGCGCTACTAGGCCCGATGCGATAGCGGACCTGCACCGGTCGTTCTTCGATGTCGGGTGCCAGGTTGTCGAGACCGACAGTTTCGGGTCCCTGCCTTGGGTCCTTGCCGAGTACGGGATCGCCGGGCGCGCCCGCGAGCTCGCAAAGTCCGCTGCGTCGATCGCCCGCGATGTTGCGGACGGCTATGGGCCCGGCCACTGGGTTGCCGGGTCTCTCGGCCCGGGTACCAAGATCGCTTCGCTCGGCCAAATCTCCTTCACCGACATGCGCGACGGCTACCAGGAGGCAGCCGCTGGCCTTATCGCCGGCGGGGCCGACCTCCTCGTGATCGAGACGGTACAGGACCTCCTTCAGGCCAAAGCAGCGATAATCGGGGCCCGACGCGCAATGGCCGACGCCGGCAGGGAACTTGCGCTGCAGGTGCAGGTAACCATCGAAACGACCGGACGGATGCTGATGGGAAGCGAGATCGGAGCCGCACTCACGACCCTGGACGCCCTTCGGCCCGACGTGATCGGGCTCAACTGCGCCACAGGCCCTGCCGAGATGGGCGAGCACCTCCGCTACCTGAGCGCGCATTCCCGCCTCCCACTGTCGTGCCTCCCGAACGCGGGCTTGCCGTCAGTGGTCGAGGGCAAGATGCACTACGACCTCACGCCGTCGCAGCTTGCAGAGCACCACGTGCGCTTTGCGACCGAGCTTGGTGTCAACATCGTCGGTGGGTGCTGCGGTACCACCCCGGCGCATTTGAAGGCGGTCATTGACGCCCTTGACGGCTCGCTACCAGCGCAGCGCGACCCGCTTTGGGAACCCGGTTGCGCTTCGCTTTACACGCACGTCCCCTACGACCAGACGCCCTCTGTGCTCAACATCGGGGAACGGACGAACGCCAACGGCTCCAAGCGTTTCCGCGACGCAATGCTCGCCGAGGAGTGGGACGCCTGCACCTCCATGGCCAAGGAGGCGGTCCGCTTCGGGAGCCATGTGCTCGACGTATGCGTCGATTACACAGGCGAAGACGGCGTCGCCGACATGACCGAAATTGCGAGCCGCTTCGCGACTCAGGCGACGCTCCCGCTCATGCTCGACTCGACCGAGGCGCCGGTCATCGAGCGCGGCTTGCAGCACATTGCCGGCAAGCCCCTCATCAATTCGGTCAACCTCGAAGAAGGCGACGCCAGGGGCACGCGCCTCGACAGTTTCCTCTCGCTGGCGCGTGAGTACGGCGCTGCGGTGGTCTGCACTTGCATCGACACCGAGGGACAGGCCCGCACCGCAGAGTGGAAGTTGCGTGCCGCCCAGGCGATTTACGACCTGGCCGTCGGCCGTTACGGGCTTATGCCCGAGGACCTTTTCTTCGATGCGCTCGTGCTCCCGGTCAGTACCGGCATGGAGGAGAGCCGCCGAGACGGGCTCGAAACGATAGAAGGCATAAAGCAGATAAAGGCCGCCATGCCCGGGGTGCGCACGGTGCTCGGCATTTCCAACGTCTCGTTCGGGCTGGCCGCTGCGGCTCGCCAGGCGCTCAACTCTGTGTTCCTCCATGAGTGCCAGCAAGCCGGCTTGGACGCGGCCATCGTCAACTCAGCCCGCATCGTCCCGTTGGACCGGATCCCGCCTGAGGCAGTTCAGATATGCCTGGACCTCATCTACGACCGGCGTGACGCGTCCACCCGGTACGACCCGTTGTCCGAGCTCCTGCGCTTTTTCGAGGGGGCCACATCGGAGGCCCTGGTCGAGGAGGACAGGAGCGACTGGCCCGTGGCACGCCGGCTGGAACAGCGGGTGGTCGACGGCTCGCGCGAAGGCCTCGAGGCGGAGCTGGACGAGGCCCTGCAGCAGGGAACGTCCGCCCTGGACATCGTGAACGGCCCGCTGATGACCGGCATGAAAACCGTCGGCGAGCTGTTCGGGTCGGGTCGCATGCAGCTGCCTTTCGTACTCCAGTCGGCAGAGGTGATGAAGAGCGCCGTCGCGTACCTCGAGCCGCACATGTCCAAAACCGACGACCGCGGGCGGGGCAAGGTCGTCCTGGCGACCGTCAAGGGCGACGTGCACGACATCGGCAAGAACCTTGTCGACATCATCTTGACAAACAACGGCTACGAGGTCCACAACCTTGGGACCAAGGTAGCAATCTCTGAAATGGTGTCCAAGGCCGAAGAGGTCGGGGCCGACGTCATCGGGATGTCCGGCCTCCTCGTCAAATCGACCCTGATAATGCGGGACAACCTGCTCGAGCTCAATGAGCGCGGCCTCGACCGTTACCCAGTGATCCTCGGAGGGGCAGCCCTCACGCGCACGTACGTGGAAAGGGACCTTCGATCCCAGTACAAGGGCCGGCTGTTTTATGGCAAGGACGCCTTCGAGGGCCTGCGGACCATGGACAAGCTGATGGAGTTTTCTCGCAATGACGAGGACGACCCCGCGTTCGGCCGCGCCCTCGGCGGCCGCCCGGGCGTGCCACCGCGGCGCCAACCTCGAACAGATGCGGGAGAGCCAGGCGAGCGCCCGCCGCGGGCACCTTCGGTCGAGGCCGACAACGCCGTCCCGGTACCGCCGTTCCTCGGCTCGCGCGTCGAACGAGGTATACCGCTCAACGAAATCGCTAAGTACATCAACGAGACTTCGCTGTTCCGCAACCAGTGGGGCTACCGCCCGCTCAAGGGCGAGACCGACGCCCAGTTCAAGGCGCGTATAAGGGCGGTGCTCCGCCAACAGCTGGAGCTGGCGCGGCAATCAGACGTGCTCCGCCCGGCGGTGGCCTACGGCTATTTCCCGGCGAACTCGGACGGTGACGACCTCGTTATATGGGAGGATGAGCAACGCTCTTCCGAGGTAACGCGGTTCAATTTCCCTCGCCAGGACGAAAGCCCGTGGCTATGCATTTCCGATTTCTTCAAGCCAGTTTCCTCCGGCGAGCTCGACTACGCCACCTTCCATGTCGTGACAATGGGGCCGGCAGCTTCAGAGCAAACGGCCAAGCTTTTTGCGGAGGACCGCTACACCGATTACTTGCACCTGCACGGCCTTTCCGTCGAGATGACGGAGGCGCTAGCCGAGTACTGGCACCGCCGCATCCGCGAGGAGTGGGGCTTCGCCGGGGAAGACGGGCCGAACTTGCACGGGCTGTTCCGCCAGCAGTACCGGGGAGGTCGTTACTCGTGGGGGTACCCGGCATGCCCCGACCTCGAGGACAACGCCCGCTGTGCCTGGCTTGTAGGCGCCGAGCGGACCGGCGTGGCGTGCTCGGAGGAAACCTCCTGGCAGTTCCATCCCGAGCAGACAACCGCCGCCATCATTTGCCACCACCCACAGGCGAAGTACTTCATTGTCCGCCGGACAGTCGGGACTGCTACCCCGGCGTCGTAACCGGGAGCGCGCTCTGGAGGTCCTTGAAACCCTGGGTGGACCAGCCCCGCCCGTCGGGGCTTATCACTAGGGACTCATACCCGGCCAGGCCTTCCAACCACTTGGGTGCGGCGGCGCCCATGGCAAATGCAGCAGTGGCATAGGCGTCCGCGCTTATCAGCTCCGGCCCGACGACAGTGACGGAGATCAGTTCGGTTGCCGGCTCCCGGCTGAACGGGTTGAGCACGTGCGGGCCGCGCTCGTAGGTGCCTGAGGTGGCCACTGCCCCGCCCGTGATCGCCAAGGCGGCGCAGTAGGCATCGCTGTGGAGCGGGTGGCGGACGCCGACATGCCAGGGCCGGCCCGGTCCCGGGGACCCGCTCAGGCGGACGTCTCCCCCACCGTCGATCGAATGGTCCGGCAAACCGGCTTCTTGGAGCAGGCGGGATGCACGTTCGACAGACCAGCCCTTCACAACTCCGCTCGGGTCAAAACGGCCGCTCGCCCATGCGTCGAAAAAGCCGCCCGTCGCCCCGTTGAACCTATAGCAGAGGGCGACCACTTTCGTGAGCTCCTCACAGCACTCGTCGATCGGCAGTTCGCCACGGTCAAAACGGTTCACTTCGCTCTGCGCTTTGTAGGTACTAAAGGTGTCGTCGACCCAGTGCAACCACTGGGTCGCAGCGGCCAATGCCTCGTCGACCCGCGCCTGTGGCGCGGGGGTTCGCACGTCGAAAGTCACGACCGTACCCATTACGTCTTCGTGGCGGATGATGCTCTTGGTCCCGGGCTCGCCTAGAGGCGCCGTCACTGGCTGGCTTTGTCGAGGGCCGATTGCAGCGACTGGGCGAAGGCGTCACTTGTGTACGTCGCCCCCGAAACCACGTCGAAGCTGACACCTTGGGCAGCCACGGCCTCCTTGACCAGGATCGGGACCGCAGCCGAGTTCACCGTTTGGGAGTACGGGGAGGACGCGTCGTTCTGCGGCACCGTTACGGTGACAATCCGGCTGCCGCTCAGGGTGACCGCCACCTCGATGTCGCCGTAACGGTAGAAGACGTCCTGGCCCGTGTAGGTGTGGCCCGAGCTCGAAGAGGCTGCCCTCGGCACCGTCGTGCCGGTCCCAGTGCCGGTACGAGTGCCGGTCCCAGTCCCGGTGCTGGCATTGGTGCTCGTCCCGCTGCCAGTGTCGACCTTTTCGCCCTTTACAGCTCCTTCGGACCGGTACCCGAGCAGGACCACAAGGCCGACCACGGTCCCGGCTGTGGCGATCACGGCGCGACGCATATCGGTCCCGTTCTACCTACAGCTCGAACATTTCGGTGTGGACGTGGCGCCGCGGGACACGCAACGTGCGAAGACTCGAGTTAACCGTCTCGGTGAAACCCGGGGGACCGCACACGTACACGTCGCGCTGGACGACGTCTCGCACGAGCCGCTGGAGGTGGTCGGGGCTTAGGTAGTCGGGGTGCTCGTCGCGCGGGCCCACCAGGTAGTGGACTGTTGCGCCGCGGCGTTGCGCTATTTCGTCGAGCTCGGCCCGCAGCCCGAGCTCATCGGCATTGCTTGCCCGG